>Ga0183260_10000097_pt1 | contig 61621 bp, 52 predicted proteins | sample AntDrymUQ4972206_2_FD_129768 | JGI IMG/M metagenome (GOLD analysis project Ga0183260, IMG submission 129768) | Polar desert sand microbial communities from Dry Valleys, Antarctica - metaG UQ497 (22.06) (version 2) (version 2) | ecosystem: Environmental > Terrestrial > Soil > Desert | place...
AAAAATGAGGTGAATACGATTTAATAGTAGCACTTGACTCTTTTCATTTAAATATTTATATTAGAAACAAAGGTTGCATTCTCTGCGCCCTTTGCTCGGTTTTCTTTCTTGATAGCCCTCCCTCACATTTACACTTCACAACGCATAACATACTGTTTACGCTCTCATAAGCCATGCCCCCTCATTTGCTTATGAAAACCTTTGAAGTGAAACTAACTTTATTGATGATTCCATTTTGTACAATTAAATCAATAATAAACAGATGAAAATTGCCTATCCTAGCTTGCTTTTAATAATAATCATCATTTGCGGTTGTAAAGAAAATAAAAACCCCGCTGCTGCTGAGTCGCAAAACAATTTTACACCACCAGAAAATAAGGTTGCTGGAAAATCAAATACCTGGACCCAAAAAGAAAAGGAGAATTGGTTAAAGCCTTGCCTGCTTGGTCTTTCAGCCCTCTATGGTGATGAAGGCGCCAGAAAAACCTGCGATTGCATGCTTACCAAAATGCAGGAAAAACATAAGGCCTACCGTGACGTAGATAATAATGATCCACAGGAGTCCACGAGGCTAATGCAGGAATGCAATGATCTGAACGTGGAAAGCATGTTAAAGAACGAGCTTAGATAGCTTGATGTGGCAGATTATATCAGCGATCAATATCAATTTGAAATATATTATCATGATAAGTAAAGTCTTTCTTTTGTTCCTGCTATTTTTTACATTTTCTCAACCAGGAGAGGCACAGGTGCTGAAACAAATAGGACAAAGGGCTAAACAACAAATTGAAGCACGAGCGCAAAGCAAAGTAAATGAGACCATCAATAAAGCAATTGATAGCGCAACAACCAAGAAGAAAGGCAAAAACAATCCAGCTGTAGTCGCCGCTAAAGTAGAAACACCTTCAAAAAAAGCCGGGGAAAAAACACCCGCTTTAAATGAGAATAGCGACAATATAGAACCAAAGGATGGTTATATTCAGGCGACCCTCTTTCCCGATCAGACACTAATAGGAGCTCAGCTCCTTATCAGTGGCGAGACTATGTTTTCCGACAAATACAAAGAAGTAAAAATCATCATAGCCTCTAAGGCGACAACTGAAAAAGCAACAGTGCACAAGGCAATAATAAAGCAAGATGGAAAGTTTACTTTTCCATTCAAAGGCAACGAAAAAGAAGGCGATTATATTGCTACAGTATATAGTCCTGATGGAAAAGCAACAAAAAACTTATCATTTACTATTTATGGTTTTGGAGGCCTTGATGAAATAGGAGAAAGAATAAAAGAATTAACGAAGGAAGCATCCAAAAATTTAAAAAACATTGTTGCTAAAATAAAAAGCGAGTCAGCAAGTAAGGATAAAAAAGAGATAGATGAAAAGATGAAGGATGTTGAGGAGAAGATTGGGTCCGCTGATAAAATGCTGACCAGCGTAAATGAGGCTTGCGGTAAATTAGGCGAGGTTGCAAAAGATGGAAAAGGTATGCCGGCTTCCATCAGAAAAGACCTCGCAAAATTAAACGACATATTTCAAAGGCAAGAGGAAGTGATGACAGAGCAGGTAGAAAGGTCAAAACACCAACCTTCGGAAAATACCATTTGCGAATACATTGTAATGCTTAATGAAGCATGTGCGGCCTTTTCTACATTCACCAATCTTTATGGCAAATCGGTCATTGAAGCTTTAATGGCCATCCCAAAGAATGTGGCGCTGGATAAAGGTGTGCCCAAGGGGGTGGAAGTGGCTAATAAGAGTGCAAAGGATGTTTTAGGAAATAATGAATTCTGGATAAAAGAATCTTCAAAAATTACAGCTACTGCTATTGTTGATGCTGAATCATTGGTAACCAAAATGGGAGCTGCAGGCATTGTAGGTGATCTTCTTCAATATGCCGGCGATTATTTAATGAAAAAGTATTGTGTGACTTATAGTGGTCAACTGAAATATCATTATGAAAATATTTATAGCCATGAAGGTGGCAACTGGTGGAAATATACTTATGATTGCGGAGCAAAGGTCTCGTTTAGATATCCCAAAACACAAAACGGTGGTATTATTAAAATGAAAGGAACTATAGAAGGAAATGCTACTGCCTTCACTTTTGGCTTTGACGTAAAACACTTATTGCCAAAAAATATTATCATTTATGCACAACGAAATGTCACTCCTGCAATTGTGCCATTTGTCAGTAGCCAGAATGATGAATTAGGTTTTGGTGCTGTAGCCCGGGCAATAGCCACTCCTGCTTATTTCTATTTGACAGTAGATGCTGAATACAATACCGAAACAGAAAAAGTTACTTTGTTTTATAATCAGGCTCTTGAAGATTTCTCCCCTCTTGTTAGCAATAAAGGGCTCATCATGATCATTGCAGCCGGTATCCCCCTCATTAAGTTTGTTGATTTCCCCGTCAACAAAATGGGTTTATCGTTTGGAGCTGCTCTTAAACGAAACCCTGATTTTCAAATGAGTAATAACGGTTTTGGCGGAACCGGAAAAATGAATATCGGACAAGGAAGTGCTATAGAGCATAAAGCAGATTTTACGCTCAAGGCAAAAAAAGATTAAAACACACTTTCGTTTTATTACGTGGAATGTATTTGGAAAGGACTATGGCACTGCATTATTAGTCAGACAAGTAACCGGTGCAGGGAGGTTTTAGCTCAATCTGAATGTCATTCATCCTCTATAAACAACACTTCACTCAATACCAGAAATATCAATCAGTCAGGAGGTTAATTTAGGTACAAATATTCATTTAAAAAATAGTTATGCAAAAGATTTATTTGTTAGCCACGATATCATTCTTGTTTGTTTCCATCACATCAAATGGACAGGTAGGAATTGGCACACCTACGCCAAATGCCAGCGCTATGTTACATGTAAATACTGCAAGTACGGGTAAAGGTTTATTGGTAACCGGTATATATGATCCTGCTTCAACCGTAGCTGATCTCGGAGCAAGCTCCAGGTTAATATTTTATCCGGGGAAGGCAGCTTTTAGAGCAGGATATGTTGAGGGGATACAATGGGATAATATTAATGTTGGATTGTCTTCGGTGGCGCTTGGACATAATACCATAGCTAACGGCTCCTATACTACAGCTTTAGGAAGTGGTACACAATCATTTGGTTCGTATTCTATTGCTATGGGAAGTCAAACACTTGCAGGAGGCATGTATTCAACTTCAATGGGATCGCAAACCTATGCTGGTGCAAATTATTCTACTGCGATGGGGAATCAAACAAAAGCTTTCGGCACTAATTCTACGGCAACGGGGAACCTTACACAAGCAAATGGATTTTCTTCTATAGCAATGGGTAATGGTACAATTGCCAGTGGCTCCTCGTCAACAGCGATGGGAAATGGAACAATTGCGAGTGGCTTTTCTTCTACTGCAATGGGTGTTAGTACAAATGCAATTGGAGACTTTTCTACTGCGATTGGAAATACTACAAATGCAAGTGGTCGTATTTCATTAGCAACAGGCAATGAAACGATAGCCAGTGGTGACAATTCAACTGCAATGGGAATAAAAGTGAATACCAATTTCAAAGGGGGAGCTTTTATAATCGGCGATTCTGATCCTAATCGCGAAGGGGAAACACGTTCCGGTATAACAGATCAGCTTGTTGCAAGATTTTGGAATGGCTATTATTTTTTAACCAGCGGAGATGCCAACCGTTTTGGTGTACAGATTGGTCATCATGGCAATTTTTGGACAGCTATCTGCGATAAAAACCGCAAAGAAAACTTTGAAACATTAGATGGTGAAGATGTGTTGCAAAAAATTTCGAAAATGAATTTCACTTCCTGGAATTACAAAAAGCAGGACCCCAAAGCACACAGGCATTATGGTATCATGGCGCAGGATTTCCATAATGCCTTCGGTCATGATAAATATGGTTCTATAGGCAATGACAGCACCGTGAATCCTATTGATATGATAGGTATAGATATGGCAGCTATACAGGCCCTGGAAAAAAGAACTACAGATCTGAAAAATGAAAATGAAAGCCTTAAAGAATCTCTTACACAATTGCAATTGCAATTTAAAGAACAACAGAAAGTTATCGCTCAAAGTGTGGATCAGTTAAAAGCACTTGCCAAAAAACAAAGTGCAATGGAAAATATAGCTGTAAAGTAAATAATCAATTACCTGGTCTGAATTCATTCTATAAAAATAAATTTATGAAAAAACACTCTTTACTATTCTTGCTTTTTTCCTGTATTGCAATGATTCAGGTAAATGCACAGGTAGGCATTGGCACACCTACGCCAAATGCCAGTGCCATGCTCGATGTAACCGCAACTAATAAAGGCGTGTTGTTTCCTCGCTTAGCGCTTGCCTCTTCCAGCGATGCCACAACCGTTCCATCTCCTGCAACTTATCTAATGGTGATGAACACGAATGCAGCATTGCCTGATGGAGCAGGGTTATATATCAACATGGGCACACCTGCATCACCTAACTGGAGTAAAGTGGGTGCAGGTTCATCGGCATCGAATGCCTGGCTGCTTACCGGCAACGCAGCCACAGTTGATGGCACTCATTTTATTGGCACTACCGATAATGTACCTTTTAATGTAAGGGTTAATAACCAGAGAGCAGGAAGGATTGATCATATTTTAAGTAACACTTTTTGGGGGTATCAGTCAGGAAATGCTATAACAACTGGATCAGGTAATACAGCTAATGGATTTCATGCGCTCCTTTTGAATACTACAGGTTTAGCTAACTCAGCTACAGGTTCTTTTTCACTCAGCGCAAATACATCCGGCTATAGCAATACAGCAAATGGGAACGGAGCTTTACTTTCTAATACCACAGGTTTTAGAAATACAGGAATGGGAGTAGCCGCTTTAAGAGCCAATATTACAGGAGAGGATAATACTGCTTTGGGGGTGGCTGCATTGTCATTGAATACTACAGGAACACAAAATTCAGCTTTTGGAATTTATTCACTTCGGGCTAATACAACTGGTAATTTTAATACAGCTACTGGGTCTAATTCAATGCAATCAAACACCACTGGTTATAGTAATGTGGCAGTCGGAGTAGCTGCTTTATCAAAAAATACTACAATAGCAAATCTTGTGGCTATTGGTGACTCTTCATTATACAACAATGGAATTGGAACAACCAATCCTCTACAGGCAACTAGAAATGTGGCAATTGGATCAAAAGCACTTTATTCAAATACAGTAGGGGCTGATAATACATCAGTTGGATTTGGGACTCTTAAAAACAACATAACCGGATCAAGTAACTCTGCCGTTGGCACGGATGCTTTAAAAGCTAATACTTCAGGTGAAGGTAATACTGCGTATGGCAGAGAATCAATGGCAGACAACACAATAGGGGGTGCTAATACTGCAATGGGTTTAATTTCTCTTTGGCGAAATACAATTGGAAATGAAAATACTGCAATTGGATCTCAGTCTATGTATTCAAATACAGAGGGCAGTTTTAATACAGCAATGGGACAGGGTGCTCTTTATAATAATATATCCGGGCGGGGTAATACTGCTTTGGGATATGGGGCGAATGTTAATCAAGCAAACCTTGAAAATACTACTGCACTCGGGGCAGGTGCCCTCGTCTATGGCAGTAATCGGGTACAAATCGGAAATGAATTTGTAACGGATGTTTTCTTTGGAAATCCAAACACAACCAAATTATGGGCAGGGAGTTATAACATATTTTCTGACAAAAGAGTTAAGTATAACATACAAAGTAATGTACCCGGACTTGAGTTTATTAAAGTGTTAACTCCTGTAACCTATTATCTGGATCAGGAAAAAATAAATGCGTTTAGAAGAACAGGCATTCTCAGTAATAACAGTGTGCATGCAGCATCATTCAAGGGGGACAAGCAATTGCATACTGGATTCCTTGCTCAGGATGTAGAAAGGCTGGCAAAGGAATTAGGGTACAGCTTTGATGGTGTTCATGCGCCTGAAAATGATAAAGAGCTTTACAGCATTTCCTATAGCCAGTTTATTATGCCCCTTGTAAAAGCAGTGCAAGAGCAGCAGCAAATAATTGAATTATTACAAAAGCAAAATGATGATTTAGCCAAAAGGTTAGAAAAACTAGAAGCTGCAAAAAAATAATCATTCTATTTAATATCATTTTATGAAACAAAAACTCAACTCCTTTCTGATAATAGTTTTTATTTTGTTATCAATACAAGTATATTCCCAAAGCGGATTATACATTTCTGCGGGTTCTAATTTTTTCATCTCCAGCAGCACCGTAGTTTCCATAGATTCACTGGTACTTATTCCTTCCGCCCCATTCGATATAGTGGGAGCAAATGCGGAAACAAGAGATGCCACAGCGGTGCCTCCTCCGCCGTCGCCTTACATTCAGCGGGTTTACCATTTCTCGGCCTTATTGCCGTCTTACAACGGAGACATCAGCATTTATTACAGAGATGCAGAACTGAATGGGCTCGATGAAAACACACTGACACTGAACATTTATAATGGAAGCATGTGGAATGCCTACACCACCGGCGTGACCAGGGACCCCATAAATAATTTCGTAACTACTGCAGCACTATCAAATCTCATCATACAGCAGGCTACCCTTGCCGGTCCCCTTGCAGCTTTACCTGTCACCCTTTCAAAGTTTATTTTGCAAAACGATCAATGTGTTGCGCTTATAAAATGGACTACAGCCTCAGAGCAAAACAGTAAACACTTCGAAGTGCAGCAAAGCACTGATGGTGTCAATTTCAATACAATAGCAATAGTAAAAGCAAGTGGCAACAGCAATGTGGAGAAGCATTATAGTTTCAGCAGTCCCTTAGTCAATGCAAATAATTATTTCAGATTGCGCATCATAGATCTTGACGGTAGCATGGATGTGAGTACAATCATAATAGCAAGGGGTAATTGCGCTAATAATGTATTAATCATTTATCCCAACCCAGCCAGGAACGAAGCAACTATAAATGGACTGCAACCAGGAACACAATTACGCATAATGGATAATCTGGGTCAGGTAGTAAGGGTAATGAAAACAAGCAACAGGACAGAAACCATTAACCTCGTGAATTTACCTGCAGGCAATTACATTGTACAGGTGATAACAGGTGGCAAAATGATTGCTAACTTGAAATTGATCAAAGAATAAAGAAATCAGCAACCAATACCAACTGCAAAGAGCTTCTGAGGGGGCTCTTTTTTTATGTTGAATCAAGCCTTAAGTCAATAATTAAAATATAAAGGTTCTAACAGATTTTGAACTAAAAGGATTGGTGCAAATCATTTGACATGAATAATTTTAAAAAACTCTTTACCCCATTTAATAATTCAATCATCCTGTTCACCATTATAAACCTACCACTTACTCATTTATTAAAATGTAAGAAATTGATTCTATTAATTTGTGGACATCTGTTTAATATTTCAATTATTGTAGAACACGATATTATTTAACTCAAAATCTCTTTTATGAAAAAAGTATTTTCAAATTTTGTTGGTTTGAAAAAAATCAAAACCTTACTTCTGTTATCTTCTTTGATGATCATATTGATCCCGTTTTCCTCTTGTGATAAAGACAAAGATGAAGACAATGAAGAACAAACTTACAAGGGCCCGGAAGTAAGCATGGGTAATGGCAAAGCGAATTCCTTTTTTAAAGTTACAGCTGGCGGCACACCGATTGAGATCGGTTATGAAATGACAAAAGAAGCATTAACCGGCTTGCCACAAGATCCTACTGATTTTGTAAAATCAACCTTTGTTTTACCTCTTGATCCAAAAGCGCTGGAACTAACTCCGTTTGATCATCTGGTCATCAACTGGAATGTTCATGGTCATCCCCCAATGAATATTTTTACAGTACCCCATTTTGATTTTCACTTGTATACAATCACCTTGGCTGAGCAAATGGCTATTGCTCCTTATTCTCCGGCTACCGCTGCCAAGATGGATTTACTTCCGCCAGCAGGCCATATGCCCGCTTCCTACGTTGCAGACGAGGGTGGTATTCCGGGAATGGGCAAGCATTGGGCAGAACGGCCTTTTCCATCTTCATTTACACATGTTATGATCTATGGTTCTTACAACGGTGTTGTAAATTTTATAGAACCAATGGTAACGCTGGCCACTTTGCAAGCGGTTACTACCATTACTATGCCTTATGCACAACCTCAATTGTTTGCAAAAACAGGTAAATGGTATCCCACTAAATACAAAATCTATATGGATGCCCAAACACATAAACACATCGTCTCGCTTAGTGATTTTGTAAAAAGGTAGATTTTATATAAGGCTTAGGTAAACAATTACTTTAGCCTTTTTTTTTATTACAACATGAAGCAAAACCCCTATTGGAAGTAATAATAAGGTATCAAACCAATACCAATTGACAAGAGCTTCGTCAAAATACTTTTTTAGAAAAATAGTATTGCTACTATTTTTTCGGTATAAATAGTTCACTGATGAATACCCATTAAATTACCGAAGGATTTTAAATCCTCTTAAGAAATAATGCAAAAGTTTACCTGAAAGTAAAGACTTTAACCATGGTAAGACTACTGCTAATTGCCAAAATCAGTAATTTCATTTCTTTCATAAACTTGGGTTTTATAAATTCCTGAACATTTATTTTATATAATCAGAATTGTTTACTTCTATATTTAAAAATGTACCGGTAAGCTTATAATTATTTTTTTCTGCATCAACAGCTTTTGCATTAAAATACCCGGAAAGCACTGTGCCGGTGTTTTTGGTAACGGTAAAAACACCTTCGCCCGGCAGGATAGGAATATCATAACTACCGTTGATTACCTGGCTCATTACCATGCTTATATTGTTCTTATCCCGTCCGGAGATATCTATCGGCTTAACTCCCACCGGTGGCAGGCCATGAAAATAAACGGTAAGCATATTCGTAATGCTCATCAATTTTTTGGAAGCTGCCAGTTGGAGTGTGGCAGAATTATTTGATGACAAAAGAAGCGGCCATGTTCCTTCATAATTAATATAGGGCGTATCGTTTTTAGTAACCGTGACCTTGAACCAAACCTGTCCGCTGTCAATTATTTCAGGTTCTGATTTTATGAGCTCTTTTTGTTTTGTGCTATCAGTAACAACAGCTTGCTTTTTTGATTTAGTGGTATCAGCATTACAGGCTGCAAATGCTAAACAGCTTATAACAATATATATTAAAATGTGTTTTCGAGTCATTTAAAGTTAATTTAAAAACTTTTTAATGCTTCTTCATGCAGTTGTTTTACATAATCTGACTTTTCAATTTCATTCATGTACTTATTAGTTTTTGATCTGTAGCTTTGATACTTCTCATATTCAGCAGGAGCGGTTTTATTGAGCCGGGCAGGCATGTCAAGCAACTGTATTCTGAACTTTTTTTCTCTTTGAAAAGATGTTTTAATCTGTGCCTGATTTTTGTCACGCACAGCATTTACATATTTATTAAGATGCGAAGTGTATGATTTGAAAAATTCGTTCAATTCCTGATCGGTTGACTCCGGAACATTTATATCCAAAGCGTTAACTGCAGGAGTAGTTTCGGTGGTCTGCACTTTAGTTTGCGTGACAGGTTTACTTTTATCAGTATTTTTTTGTTCAACACTATTACATGCCCATATTATTATTGAAATATAAATAAGTGTATTGTTTTTCATGATAGTTTTTAAATGATATTCAATTTATTCTTTCTTATTGCTTTATACTTTTCCCGTATGTTGTTATAATTTCTTTCCGGAACTTCTGTGTGCACTAAGATTGAATCACTTCTTTTTTGATATGATGGGTATTTAATAATTGCTATTCTCTTGCCTCTGCTTCATCCAGTTTCATTACATGTGGCGAAGCATGTATCTCGGTCATAAAAGGTTGTGTCTGCTCAATGAAAGCAAAATATTTGTTTTCTTCTTCAGCCCCTAATGCCATTGCTTTTTCTCTCATAGCTCCAATCCGATCAAAATTTACATCATATTGATCGTAAGCAGTTTTTATAGCTGCCTCATCATTTTTCCGCACTGCGGCTAACAGCTCATTAAGATTTGCTTTGTAAGAAGAATAGAACTCTTTTAATGCGGCATCCGTGGACGTGGGAACATTCAATTCAAAAGCACTTGATTCAACCTTATCTGAAGAGGTTATCGTTGTATTTGAATTTGGGTTGTTCGCTTCGGTACAGGCAACTAAAAAAATTATACTGAAAAAATATAACGAATAGAGTTTCATGCTCGTGTTTTTTATTATTGCTTATCTGTTGATTTTAATTTAGCCAGGTATTCTTGTGTTAACAGCTGGAAATAAGGCGAGGCACCAACTTCTTTCATCAATGGAGTGATCTGAAGCGTAAAATCTTCCACTTTCTTCAATTCTTCTGCTCCACTGTTCCTTGCCTTATTTACAATGATTGTTGCCTCATCTATTTTTGTAACAGACTCATCGAAATTTGCTTTAATGGCCGCTTTATCATTTCTGCGTACCGCTTTAAGAGTACTTTCTATATTAGCGGCGTACCAATCGAAATAAGCCTGTACTTCAGGATCTTTAAAATTTGGAATTTGGATATTGGATTGGTAAGATGAAGAAATCTTTTTTTCCACCTTTTTATTCGCTTTCGGAATCGAGTCGTTTAAAGTACTTTCATTTTTGCCTGCTGAATCACTGCAGGAAGCCAAAATAAACAACACAATAGTTACAGAACTAAATATTTTTTTCATATTTATTTTTTTAAGTTTAATTTTTTTTCTTTTCAAAATCTTCTTTTACTTTTTTATAATATTCTTCATTATATTTTTTATAATACTCAGATTGAGCTATTTCCGATTGATAAGGTATTGTCTCCCTGAGCCAACTGGTATATTTTTGTTCTTCCGTTGAATTTGCTCTGGCCTTCTCTTCCATTTCATTTTTGTTATCCCATTGCTTTCCTTCCTCTCTAAAAATTTTCATTGTGGCTGCTTCATCCTTATTACGTATTGAAACCACTACTTTCTTAAGGTATTCATTATAAGCGCCGAAATATTTCTTTAAACCTGGGTCGGTTAAGTCAGGAGCCTGGAGGTCAGCGATATTTTTTGCTGAAGTCTTTGTTTCACCTGCCACAGGAGTTTGTTTACCCTCCAGGTTCACAGGATTACTCTCATTACAACTCAGTATAAAAACAGAGTGAATAAAAAACAAGAAAGCAAGAAATATTTTTTTCATACTCTTCAGTTTAGGTTTATTATTCCAAGCTAACGCTCATTCCCTACACTATTAGTACAAATGAGTGAAAGGATGATTAGACAGGATGAAGTGTAATCGGGAATAAATTAAAAACAAACAGGTAAGAATCATAATGAGCAAAAGGTCGCAAGACGAGTCGCAAACATGCTTATCTTAAATAATTTAATTGGACAGAATGGGGATAGAAAATCAGGTAAGTGACTACGCTATAATTTACTTATTTAATCCTAATTCATCCAATTGCTTTTCATCAATAGCTGAAGGTGCATCGAGCATTACATCTCTGCCACTATTATTTTTGGGAAAAGCAATAAAATCACGAATACTTTCACTACCACCGAGTATAGCACAAAGTCTGTCAAAACCAAAAGCAATACCACCATGCGGTGGAGCTCCATACTCAAAAGCGCCCAATAGAAAACCAAACTTTTGTTTTGCCTCTTCATCGCTCATTCCTAAAGCAGTAAACATTTTTTCCTGCAGTTCGCGTTGATAAATGCGAATGGAACCACCCCCAATTTCATTGCCATTGAGCACCATATCGTATGCGTTTGCTTTTATAGATGCATAAGGATGTTTCAAGTATTCATCTACGTTTTCTATATGCGGATCATTATCCGCCATTAATGCAATGTGCTCAGGTTTGGGTGAGGTAAAAGGATGATGCCGGGCAACCCAATGGCCTACCTTTATTTGCGAAGAAAAATTTTCAAATGAAGGCATGGATGGATAGCCCAGCAGTGCATCTGTCTGGGGCACGATAGGAGGTAATATTATGGCTTGCTCACTATATTCAAACAAGGGAAAATCAATAACCCACACCAATTTGAATTCATCTTTTTTGCGCAAGCCAAGACGTTGAGCTACTTCTAATCTCAATTCTGATATTGCTTTGCGTGTTCTTTCTTCTGTACCTGCAAGTATTAAAATCAGATCCCCTTTTTTTGCTTCCGCATATTTTGCTATGGATCGTAATTCTTCTTCATTAAAAAATTTATCTAAACTGCTCTTCACAGTTTCATCTTCATTCCATCTTATATATACCATACCCTCCATGCCTATCTGTGGGCGTCTTACCCAATCAGTGAGTTCGTCTATTTGTTTGCGTGTATAGGCTGCAGCACCGGGCACAGCTATGCCAAGTATTGTTTCCGCTTCATCAAAAATTTTAAACTTGCCTTCCAGCTCCGATACGTTTTTGGGATTTGAAATTTCTGACTGATCACCAGTGGTTAATGCATCATTCCAAAATGTAAAATTATAGTTCTCGGTAAAGCTATACTGGGGCACCTTTATATTAACGACTTTCATGCCGAAACGTATATCCGGTTTGTCGTTTCCATAATTCCACATGGCATCTTCCCAGGTCATCCGTTGCACATCATCAGTATATTCAATGCCTTTCACTTCTTTAAAAATGGCTTTCACCATGCCTTCAAACATTTGCAGAATGTCTTCCTGTTCTACAAATGCCATTTCGCAATCTATCTGTGTAAACTCAGGCTGGCGATCAGCACGAAGGTCTTCATCGCGAAAACATTTTACGATCTGGTAATAGCGATCAAAACCACTCACCATAAGCAATTGCTTAAAGGTCTGTGGTGATTGAGGCAGGGCATAATATTGCCCTTCATTCATACGGGAAGGCACTACAAAATCCCGTGCTCCTTCAGGTGTAGATTTAATAAGAAATGGTGTTTCAATATCTATAAATTCATGGGCATGCAGGTAGTTTCGTGCAGCCCGGCTTACCGCATAGCGTAATTCAAGGTTCTTTTTTATAGCATTTCTGCGCAGGTCAAGATAGCGATATTTCATGCGCAGGTCATCACCGCCATCTGTGTCATCTTGTATGGTGAAGGGGGGCGTAGCTGACTCATTTAATATCTTGTACGATTCTACTTCGATTTCAATTTCGCCTGTGGGAATATTATTGTTTTTGTTTGAGCGTTCTCTCACTCTACCCACAATCTGAATTACAAATTCACGACCAAGAGGTTGCGCAGCCAACGCATCATTCCATTGCTCTCCGAATAGCAATTGTGTAATGCCATAGCGATCCCGTAGATCAACGAAAGTAATAGAGCCAAACTTCCTGATTGTTTGTACCCAGCCGGCTAAAGTCACCTTATTGCTGACATCGGTTATGCGTAATTCCCCGCAGGTATGTGTTCGAAACATAGAATGAAAAAATAGTAAGCGGCAAAGATAACCGCTGTGTTTTTGCGAAAGGAAGGATTTTAAAAAATCGATACTACTTTTGGATGCCTTCTCGCCATTGTTGACTTCTCCTCCAGCAGTAGCCAACTACATAAAAAAAACTTCCGAAGGGAAGATTCAAAAGTTTGAAAACAAATTTATAGCAAGTAGTAATTCAATTCTACATAGCAGCCAATTGCACTTTCTGCTGTAGTTCATTTACGTTATCCCGAAAAATACCATCCGTATCCATAAGGTCTTTAACGGTTTGGCAAGAATGGATAACTGTGGTATGATCGCGGCCGCCAAAATGTTCACCAATTGTTTTCAATGAATTTTTTGTAAATGCTTTTGCGAGGAACATTGATATCTGGCGTGCCTGAACAATTTCTCTCTTACGTGTTTTTTGCAAGAGCGTGTCATAAGGCACTTCGAAGTATTCGCATACCAGCTTTTGAATGGTATCAATAGTGATCTCCTTACTGGACGATTTGATAAAATTGCGTAACACTTTTTTTGCTAATTCAAGGTCTATCTCTCTTCGGTTTAGCGAAGATTGTGCCAACAGGGAAATCAATGCACCCTCAAGTTCCCGGATATTATTATTAATATTATAAGCAATGTACTTAACCACATCCTTTGGCATCTCAAGCCCGTCATTCTTCATCTTGCGTTCCAATATTTCTATGCGACATTCGTAATCCGGCACTTGTATATCTGCGCTTAATCCCCAGCGAAAACGGCTCAATAAGCGGTCTTGAACACCCTCCAGGTCTTTAGGAGGCTTGTCGGTTGTCAGTACTAATTGTTTTCCTGATTGATGGAGATGATTAAATATGGCAAAAAACGCATCCTGTGATTTTTCTGCTTTATTGAAAAATTGCACATCGTCAATGATCAATACATCTATCATTTGATAAAAATGAATAAAGTCATTGATTGCCTGGTTGCGGCTGTGATCTACAAACTGGTTGATAAATTTTTCAGAGCTTACGTATAAAACTATTTTGTTGGGTAACTGTCGCTTCACCTCGTTGCCTATAGCCTGCGCAAGATGTGTTTTCCCTAAACCCACACTGCCATATATCACCAATGGATTGAAAGAGTTGGCACCTGGTTTTTCAGCAACCGTTTTTCCTGCACGGCGAGCTACCCTATTACAGTCACCTTCTATAAATGCATCAAACGTATAAACTGGATTCAGCTGTGCATCTATTTGCATCTTTTTCAATCCCGGAATTACAAAAGGGTTCTTTACGGGTGAATTGATCACAAGCGGAAAGTCCATTTCATTATTCGAATAAGATTTATAGCCCTGGCCGCTTACATCTACAGTAACAGGTTTGTTATAATTATTCCCGCCATCTACCATAATGCGGTATTCTAACTGGGCTTCTTTACCCATTTCTCTTTTTAATGTTTTGGCAAGCAGGTTTACATAATGCTCTTCCAGATACTCGTAAAAAAACTGGCTGGGCACCTGTATGATTAACACATTGTCCTTAAGGCCTACGGGCTTTATAGGTTCGAACCAGGTTTTAAAATGTTGCCACTCTACAATATCCTTTATGATAGATAAACAATTAGTCCATACAAGTTCAGCATTTTTCAACATGAAGGAAAAGCAGTTTTATAATGAGTTAAGAACATATAGTAGGTTTTTAGTTTATCACAACGGGTGCATAAAAATATTTTTTTATGACGGGGAACGAATTTCAGCAAAACAAAATAAAAAAAAGAATTTTTATATCGCAGATTTTTTTGTAATTGAAATAGAATTGGACTGGATCAACTTCTTTCTATTATTTTTTTCAAAAATATAGTCAAGCCGTCCTAATTGAAGTCCGGCCCACCCCACCTGGTTAATCAATACATCTATTCCATTTTTATTTTTAACAGCAACAGGCGCAGGTAAAAACGTATGTGTATGTCCACCGATGATAAGGTCTATATTTTCTGTTTCTTTCGCCAATACTAAATCACTGACTTGAGCCGTATTATATTTATAGCCGAGGTGCGATAAACACACGACTAAATCGCAGCTTTTGTCTTTCAACTCTTTAGCATATCTGTTCGCCATTTGTATAGGTTCAAGGTATTTGGTATTACCACTTAGTAGAGCAGGTATCCTTCCCTGGATTTCAATACCCAAACCGAAAACCCCGATCTTTAAACTCCCTTTTTTAAATATCTTGTATGGAGCGGATGTATGCTCCATTGGGGTATCGTTGAAATCATAATTGCATACGATCATTGGAAAATTTGCATGCGCATTTAATTGGTCTCTTAAATTTTCTAGACCTGCATCGAAATCATGATTTCCAATAGTAGTAGCATCGTAATTCATATACGACATGGATTTAATCTCCGGCTCGCCCTTATATACATTGAAGTATGCAGTACCCTGGAATATATCTCCGGCATCAAACAACAATACATTTTTTTCTGTTGCACGTATTGCCTCAATAAACTTTGCCCTTGCAGCCACTCCACCCATACCCGCGTAGCGGCTGCCGTCCATAGGAAAAGGATCTATGCGGCTGTGTGTGTCGTTGGTATGTAGTATGGTAAGTTTTACAGGTTGATCGAAAAGAGAAGTTGCATTAGTGAGTTTTGAATTGATCAAAAATGATCCTGTTGCCAGGGCCGCCTGGCCTATAAATTTTCTTCTACTGGACATGTGAGATACGGTTTTCTATTTGTGCAGAAATATTTTTTCCCTCAACATTAAGATATTTGATATAATCAAAAATGGCGTCTCTTAAAAGATAGCCAATATTATGTTGAGGAATGCTTATTAGCATAACAGCATTATCACCGCCATTGGCAATAAAATCGGAATAAGCCAAAGTATAAGTATTATCTGGAACGAGTTGTTTACCACCAATCAAAATATTCACGGCTTTTTTGTTTTGAATCTGCATTTTTATTCCTGCAGAAGGCCACCCACCTTCCTGTGCAATAAAATCAAGGAATTGTTGCAATTGAGTTCCCTTAAGTTGTTGTGTGATCAAGGCATTTTCGAAAGGCATGAGTTCAAAAATATTTTCCTTTGAAACCGGTCCTTTGGGAAGTGTATTAATGCGTATGCCGCTATGGTTTACAAATGCTGCATCTATATGGGTATTAAACTTTTGTTTTGCACTGTACAAGATCGCATCTGCCACAAAATTCCCTAATGGACTTTCGGGCTTTTTTCTTTCCAGGGGGTAATCAACAATTCCCACTACTTCTTTCATAATCTCGTACACACTGTCCTTGTAGGGTTTCATCAACATTGCTAAAGAACTGTCTTTCCCTAAACTATCTGTGATTTTGTAATCTTCATATTCAGCTTTTGATGGCACAAAAACTGAATTACAGGAAAGTGTAAAAACCGCCAAATAGATAAAAAGGAAACTACTTTGAAACCATTTCATGAAGACAGATTGAATATTCTAGCAGAATACAATAATAAGCTTATTAAACAGCTAAGAAAAAGATTTTCCTGCTGAAAAATTACAGTTTTACTAAAGCTTATGTTTCAATATATTACTTAGTAAAAATTCGGTCTGAGTTCCCTGGAATGGATAGACCTGAAAGTCTTTTTTAATTTGTTTTATAAGATCCTCACTTATTGATTGGCAGGGTCTACCACTACATCTTTACGGGATATCAATAACTTCTTTTCTAAAAGATTCCCTCTTTTGTAAGCCTTTCGTTCTTTTTTCAAATCCTTTTTTTTCGATCTGGTAAATGGCTCCTTTAATAAATTATTCAAATCAGGTTTGCCACCATCCACCCAACAAGTAAACCAAAAATCTGCCATTAAATTAGACGAGAACACCAATTGATCATTGATGGAAGGAGCAAGTGCTAAAGAATAATCTTTTGCAAATGCAGTAGTATAGTATCTATAATCCCGCCCATTTCTTTTTTGATACCTGTACTTAGTAGAATCAGTGAATCTTTTAGATACCTCACGTTCTTTTTCAAGCATATCATTTAGTAAAAGGTGTGCACGGCGTATTGCGCTCCAGATAGCCCTTTCAGGTTGCTCCAGATATCGGGCCTTGTGGCGGTTGTAAAAATCATAATGAGTTAATTCAATTTCGGGTATCACACTTTCCCACAATGCATGTAGGCCTCTTTGACCGGTCAATTGGCCATCGTAATTCAAAGTAGTGTGAAGCGGCACATTGGCATCACCTATATAATGCCCCATATCAGCGGCATAGAATATAATGCTATCTTTATTACCATTGCGGAAAGCATTGGTTAATTTTTCTTTCATAGCTAATATCCAATAGGGCACATATCCATATTTTATTAAGCTGTCTTTTGAAAATTTAAGAACGGCTTCATCCCATGTAAGCGGCATTTTCCATGATGCAGAATCACCGAATGGTTCCAGGTCTATAAAATGTTTGGGGGCTTCCGTGGAATCCTGGTTGCGTCTCTGATCGGGGCGAATAGAATTGCGCACAATAGAATCCATATTTTCATAAAAAAAAGGCTGCATTGGTTTGGGCAATTGGTAAACAGCTAATTGGTTAATAGTGCGATGAACCAAAAAACCCCAGCTTCCAAAACAAATAAGAAAAATGAAAGCAATGATTGCATAGGCAATTTTTTTCATGAATAAAATTTGGACGAAGTTTATAAAATTATTTCATGCAAAGATGATATTACTTTTTAGAGTGCGTATTATTGAATACCACATATAAAAAACATCTTCCTGCCAATTCATTTTCAATGCACGTTAATGTTTCAATATGGTAATAGAATAAAAACATGCAGAAGAAAATTACCCTTAGACTTAGTCCGGCAGATAGTATGGATGATGAAAGAATTAAGCATCACTTAGCTTCGGAATTGGGTATCAATATCAATGAAATAAGTGGTTACCAACTACTAAAAAAATCTTTGGATGCCCGGGGGCGACAAGTATGGTTTCACCTGACCATGAATGTGTTCATCAATGAACCATTACAAACAGACATAATATCCCCATTACAATTACAGGATGTTTCAAAAGCACACCATTCAATAATAGTGGCAGGTGCAGGACCTGCAGGCTTATTTGCTGCACTGCGTATGATAGAGCTAGGAATAAAACCTATTATTTTAGAAAGAGGAAAAGAGGTACGTGCCCGTCGCCGGGACCTTGCTGCATTAAATAAAGATGGCGTGGTGAACCCCGATAGTAACTATTGCTTTGGCGAAGGTGGTGCAGGCACATACAGTGATGGTAAATTATATACAAGAAGCACCAAACGAGGCGACGTTCAAAGAATACTAAACATTCTTGTTCATTTCGGAGCAGATCCCAACATATTATATGATGCACATCCGCATATCGGCACTAATAAACTTCCGTATATCATTACATCTATTACCAAAGCTATAAGAGACAGTGGAGGTGAAGTTTATTTTGAAAAAAAATTGGTGGATTTTACAATAAAAAATGAATGGATAACAGAAGTAAAAACGGCTGATGGTGACCAGATAGAAACGGATGGTCTCATACTGGCAACAGGTCATTCTGCAAGAGACATTTATGAATTGTTATATCAAAAAAAGATAGAAATACTTTTTAAACCTTTTGCCTTAGGAGTTCGCATAGAACATCCGCAATCGCTCATTGACACGGCACAGTATCATCTCACCCCGGCTGCTGGCCGCGTTGAAGGTGTGCCGCCTGCATCATATAGTTTAGTAGAGCAGGTAAATGGAAAAGGTGTTTTTTCTTTTTGCATGTGTCCCGGCGGTATCATAGCACCGGCTGCTACCAATAGAGGTGAAATAGTGGTGAATGGATGGTCGCCTTCGAAACGAAACAATCCTTTTGCCAACAGCGGCATTGTAGTGAATGTTGATGAGAAAGACATTCAGGGATATAAGAATCACGGCGCCTTAGCAGGTATATATTTTCAACAATCTGTTGAGCAACGGGCATACAAGGCAGGTGGGGGAAAATTAATAGCTCCGGCACAGAGACTTGTTGACTTTACGAAGCAGGTAACATCTGCTTCTGTGCCCCTATGCAGTTACCTGCCCGGTATTGCAAGTGTGGATTTAAAAGATGTGCTACCCCGTTTTGTACACGATTCTTTGCTGATTGCATTTAAAGAATTTGGAAAAAAAATAAAGGGGTATTTTACCAATGAAGCTGTACTCGTTGCAACAGAATCCCGGACATCATCTCCCGTACGCATTCCGCGTGATGAAAAAAAGCTACATCATCCGCAAGTAAAAAATCTTTATCCCTGTGCAGAAGGCGCAGGTTATGCTGGTGGCATTGTAAGTGCAGCAATGGATGGAGAGAGGATTGCAAACCAACTCGCCTCTACACTCCATAAGTAATTGCAAAGGGCTTATTCATCATGCAGATACACGTATTCGTCCAATTTTATTTAAAACCCCTTTTCGCCTCTTACTTTTAACTTCTCAAAAAACTAATATGCCCCTTTTAGAATTAAACCATCTTAAAAAATATTATGCAACTCAAAAAGCCGTTGATGATATTTCTTTTTCTGTAGATGAAGGAACCATTTTTGGCTTACTGGGACCTAATGGTGCGGGAAAAACTACACTGCTTCGCATGATCACGGGCATATTTTATCCGGATGAAGGAGAGATTCTGTTCAATGGTAAGCCATTCGATCCCATGAAGGATATTCAGTATATAGGTTACATGCCCGAAGAGCGTGGATTGTATAAAAAAATGAAGATTGGCGAACAGGCATTATACCTTGCTCAACTGAAAGGATTATCGAAAGACAGCGCAATGGAGGGAATCAAAGAATGGTTTGTAAAACTCGAAATGCAAAGCTGGTGGAATAAAAAAGTGGAAGACCTCTCAAAAGGTATGTCGCAAAAGCTTCAATTCGTAACTACTGTATTGCACAAACCAAAATTGATCATACTTGATGAGCCCTTTAGTGGACTGGATCCTGTGAACAGTAACATCATCAAAGACGAAATTTATAACCTTGCGAAATCCGGCTCTACCATCATCTTCAGCACTCATCGTATGGAGCAGGTAGAAGAGATCTGCGATCACATAGTGCTGGTGAATAAAGGAAGAAAAATATTAGATGGCACCGTTAAAAATATAAAGCAGGACTTTAAACAAAATATTTTCAGAATCGGATTTGAACAAACTCCACCTGCGGATTTCAATGATTCTTTTGAGATCGTTAAACAAAACAAAGATGATTCTATTATTGTAAAGATCATTGAAGGCTCAACACCCAATGATGTATTGGGTTTTTATATAAACCAAAATATTCCCATTGTTGCTTTCAATGAGATACTGCCTTCAATCAATGACATATTTATTGAATTGGTTGAAGGCACACCATCTGCCAGACAATTTCAAAACATTACTGCTTAAAAAAACTTTATGAAAAAAATTGGCATCATCATAAAACGGGAATACCTGAGCCGGGTTCGTAAAAAAACCTTTATACTTTCTACACTGCTTACTCCTCTCCTCTTTGCGGGCTTCATCGCTATCGTTATTTTCATTACCATTAAAAATGTACGGCATGAAAAAATAGCTGTTGTGGATAGCAATGGGATTTTAAAGTCGAATCTGGACAGCAGTAAAGTAGTTACTTATTATTTCGCAGAAGGAATAGATACCAGCAACTTCACAGCCAAAGGTTATTCTGCAATATTGTTTGCTCCCCGATCGGGTATTAATAATTCTGATCACTTCAAAGTCGTTACTGCAAAGAGCCTGAGCAGCTTTGCCAATAAACGGATTGAGAAAGATCTTAACCGTGCCATGGAAAATAATATGATCAGCCAGGAACTGAAAGTAGATCCGAAACGAATAGATTCTATAAAGACAAGAGCTGAATTGATAACCATTCATACAAATAAAAAGGGCGATAACGGACAGATAAAAGAAACCAACTTCGATGTGGCAAGTGGTATAGGTTATTTCACAGCTTTTCTTATTTATATCACCCTTTTCATATACGGTGTGATGGTAATGCGTGGCGTGATGGAGGAGAAAACCAACCGGATTGCCGAGGTCATTATTTCTTCAGTAAAGCCTTTTCAATTAATGCTTGGAAAGATCATTGGTATTGGCGCTGTGGGCCTTACTCAATTTTTAATCTGGATCGTACTGATCGGTATTATAACAACTATTGCAAGCTCTATGATACCTGCCGATGTATTGGAACAGGTAAAAAATTCACAGGAACAAATGCCTGGTGCAGACCAGCAGGGATCGGAGGCGATAAGAAATCTTGCAGATGCACAGCTCACCTTATCCGGCATTAATTGGGGATTGGTTATCGGTTCTTTTTTATTTTATTTTCTTGGTGGATATCTTTTTTATGCATCTCTGTTTGCCGCCGTAGGAAGCACTGTGAACGAAGACCCACAGGATGCACAAAGCTTAAGCCTTCCCATTACACTTCCTATTGTTTTAGCAGTTATCATTATGGTGAACTCTATCAATGATCCTACCAGTTCACTGGCTGTATGGGCAAGTATTATACCTTTTACTTCACCAATAGTGATGATGTCCCGGATTCCCTTTGGTGTGCCCGATACGGTACAGTATTGGGAATTGGCACTGTCTATGTTTTTACTGATTGCAGGCTTTTTATTTACTACCTGGCTAAGCGCCAAAATATACCGCACAGGTATTTTGCTGTATGGTAAAAAGCCATCGTGGAAAGAGATGATCAAATGGATAGGGCGATAATAATGTGCTAAACATCTACATAAAATATTTTTTTATTGAATGCTTTTTAAATACGAAACGAATCGTATATTTGTTTTTTATCAAAACTCCGATCATGAAAATAAATATGCACTCTTACTTTTTGTTGCCACATTTAGTTTTCTATTACTTTATTCCAATGAGGGCTGGAACCAAAACGCTAATCAGGGCCTCCCTTCCGGAACGGATACCATTCCGGATAAGAGAGATAAAAAAATAAAAGACCTGGATGCTGTATTGGAAGAGTTGGACAGAAGTATTATCACACTTGAAAAAAAAATAAGCAATGAAGATCGGATTAATATAGAAAAAGATATAAAAAATGCATTGAAAGAAATTGATATTGCGAAAATTCAGGCTGAAGCTCAAAAAGCGATCAGGGAAATAGATGTTGAGAAAATGAGAGCAGATGTAAAAAAAGCAATGAGTGAAATAGATATAGAGAAAATAAAAATGGATGTAAACAAAGCGCTCATAGAAGTAGATCGGGAGAAAATAAAAGCGGAAGTACAAGATGCGCTGAAACAATTGGATGCGGCTAAAATACAATTAGAGATTGATGCTGCTTTGGCAAAAGTGGATATGGAGAAACTCAGAGCGGAGATGAAACAACTCCAGGAAATAGACATGTCCAAAATACAAAAGGAACTTGAAAAAATACAACCCGAAATAGAAAAGAACCTTAAAGACGCTAAAGAGGAAATTATAAAAGCAAAAACAGAGTTACTGGAATTCAAACCCTTCATTGACGACCTTCACAAAAAAGGGAAGATCAATAAAAATGGTAATTATACCATAGAACATGCAGATGGGGTGCTCAAAATAAATGGCAATTCACAAGGTGCTGATGTGTATAATCAATACAAATCTTTTCTGCAAAAGCATAAAGTATTCAAGTTGAAAAAAGATGATGATGGTTTTAAGATGGATTGATATTTCTCATGTCATGCCGAACTCCTGCCCGTCCGGTCAGGCGGGTGTTTCGGCATCTTTCTCGTTTATAAACAATATTCTTACCCGGAGACCCTGAAATTAATTCAGGTTGACAATTCTTTTCTGTTAGATGAACACTGTCCATTGCAGATCGATATCTTTTACTTTATAATTTATTCTTTGGAAGAGACCCTGAAATAAATTCAGGGTGACAATAAAGAGAAGATTTAATTATCAAAGAAATGCGAAGGACCGGGCATAAAGTCGAATGTAGAATGCTCTTCAAGACTAATGTTTAACAGTAAGGCTTCATCAACCCGTACTAAAGTTTTTTCACGTGCCTGTTTTTTATAACCCGTTTTTTCAAAAACGAATTTATATGTTCCGGGTTTCAGATCGTCAAAAGAAAAATTACCATTCACATCCGTGAACACGACCTTTTCTTTTTTATTAAATGCAAAAGCGGTCACGCTTACATTAGATATTGGTTTTTTTGAATCTGTATCTACAACTCCACCGGATATATCGGTTTTCTTTACTTTTTCTCCGGCACCGGGATCGGGCGTTTCATCAGTTGCAGATACATCTATTGAAAACAGAAAAGCCATACAAATGAGTAGTAAAATTTTATATTTCATTTTAGAAATTTGGGGGAACAATCAAAGTACTAAAGCCTTCGTAAAGCTATAAATATTTTTTTGTTTTCTTTAATGATCTAAAAATTAATTTCTTTTTATTGAATTACTCAGTGGATCTTTTACCGTTTCTAAAAACTGGGTCATTAAATTTTCAATAATTGTGTGCACAGGTAACACATCCCTGATCAATGCGCTAACCTGTCCTATCTCAAGCTCACCTTCGTTCAAATCGCCTTCAAACATTCCCTTCTTGGCTCTTGCCCTTCCCAAAATTTGAGTGAGCTCCTCTTCACTTGCTCCTCTTAGTTCTGCTTCTGTTACTTCCTTGTAAAACTTATTTTTCAACAAACGTACCGGTGTCAATTTCTTCAATGATAGTTGTGTATCCCCTTCTGATGCGGAAATTATAGCTTGCTTGAATGCGGGATGTGAGGAAGCTTCTTCACTGGCAACAAACCTCGAACCTATTTGCACTCCTGCAGCGCCAAGTGCCATTGCCGCAAACATTTGCCTGCCAGTTGCAATACCTCCTGCAGCTATTACCGGTATAGATACAGCCTCGCAAACTGCAGGTATTAACACCATAGATGTTGTCTCTTCCCTTCCATTATGTCCGCCTGCCTCAAAGCCCTCTGCTACAACGCCATCGCAGCCAGCATCCTGTGCTTTCAACGCAAATTTGCTGCTGCTTACCACATGCACTACGGTAATGCCATTTTGTTTTAAAGTGTTCGTCCAGGTTTTGGGATTACCCGCAGATGTAAAAACGATTTTCACACCTTCATCCATAATAATTTTTATGTGTTTCTCTATATCCGGATATAGTAATGGCAGGTTCACTGCAAATGGTTTGTCAGTTGCTGCTTTACATTTTTGAATATGCTCCTTAAGTACTTCCGGATACATACTCCCTGCACCAAGCATACCTAATGCTCCTGCATTAGATACTGCAGAGGCCAACCGCCATCCGCTTGCCCATATCATGCCGGCCTGTACTATGGGATAGTGGATGTTGAAAAGTTGGGCCACCTGTCCGGCCCCCTGTCCCCCGGTGGGGGCACTTAGGTCAGAGTATTCCTTCTTTTCTTCAATCATTCTTTAAGGTTATCGTTGCTGTTACTTTTAATTTGTTTAAAAATTTTGCTCAATTCATATTTGTCTTTCAGACATTTTGAAAAGATTGAAAACGTATATATATTTATATGAAGTGAGTTTGCTTGCTCAATAGTATTACAAAAGTACAAGAGTGCGACGCAAGGAACGCTGAAAGTAGCAATGGCGCTGATAACATAAAAATGCTTTTTCTATAAAACAAAATGTAATAAAAAAGATTCTATAACCTAGGTGCCCGTTTCGGGGCGACAGGGGGCTACCCCAAATCAATATCCGTATTATCGCCAATATTGAGTGTACGTGTTTCGCCACGAATACCTGTGTCGCTACCAATGATGGAGAAGTCCAATACAATATCGAACAGATTGGAGAACGAACCAATGATGGAGTCTTTTATAATAGACGATTCGATGGTCGTATCTTCCCCAACGGTTACATTAGGTCCAATTATAGAATTCCGGATATTGCAACCTTTTCCAATGCGGACGGGCTGAATAATCACTGTATTATCATAAGCCTGGGTGGATATAATGCTTCCGCCAAATTTTTTCAGAAGAATGGCATTCGATTCAAGAAGTGTTTCCCTTTTACCGCAATCAAACCAACTATCAACTTTGAATGTTTTAAATTCTGCACCTTTCTGAATCATACAATCTATGGCATCGGTAATACTGTATTCACCGTGGGTTTTCAGATTTTGATTGATATTGTTTTGTAGGCAATCGAAAAGAAGCTCTGTTTCTTTAATCTTATACACACCAACGAGTGCAAGATTTGATTTTGGAATTTGCGGCTTTTCTACCACATGCGTTACGTGGTCCTTCTCCATCTCTGCTACACCGAAGCTGCGGGGATCATCTACCTTTTTTACACCCAGCATTGATTGTTCACTTCGGAGTACTGCATCTATATCGTACTCACAAATAGTATCACCGAGCACTACAAACAATTCGTCTCCATCTACCAGATCCCGTGTGAGTTTCAAAGCATGGCCAATGCCCTGCCTGTCGTTTTGGTGAATGAAATGTGACTGTATGAAAGGATAATTCAGCTTTACATAATCCTGTATCTTTTCGCCCAGATAACCGACGACAAATATGAATTCGTTGATACCTGCATTTTTTAATTGATCAAGAATAATGCTGAGCACTGTTTTACCTGCGAGTGGGATCAATGCCTTAGGCTGTGTATAGGTATGTGGTCTGAGTTTAGTACCTGCGCCTGCTACCGGAATGATTGCTTTCATTGAAAAATGTTTTGATGGCCCCATTCATTTGCATTTTGCACTGCCATCATTCAACAATATTCTTGTTTTAAAGAAGCGGTCAAAAGTACACTATTTTAAAAAAGGAGAAATTAAGAGCTTAGGTATTTGCAATAGGCTGCACGCTTATTTTTGCATCAGTGAATTTTGGGTTACCGGCAATAGTAAATGCATCAACTTTAGTTGCCCGCCCGTCCGCCCGTGCGGTACGGACGGGGATGAATCCGGTTCGGACGGGTGTCACTCACTTGTACTGCATGAACTCTATTCAGCAAATCCGATCTCAAAAACAATAGAAACTAATTAATGAACAATCATAAATAACAGACAAGAAATTATAAATCTATTATGGTTAGAGATAAAGTCGTATTTGACATCATTTACAAAGAGCTGGAACGGCAGCGTGCCGGTATAGAATTGATCGCTTCAGAAAATTTTGCATCTCTGCAAGTGATTCAGGCAATGGGCACTGTACTCACCAATAAATATGCAGAAGGATATCCTGGGAAGAGATATTATGGTGGTTGCGAATTTGTAGATCAAACAGAGCAGCTTGCCATAGATCGTGTAAAGCAGATATTCAATTGCGAATATGCCAACGTGCAGCCACACAGTGGTGCACAAGCCAATGCAGCAGTGTTCCTTGCTGCCATTCAACCGGGAGATAAGATACTTGGACTTGATCTCAGCATGGGAGGTCACCTGACGCATGGATCGCCTGTAAACTTCAGTGGCAAACTCTATCAGGCCCATTTTTATGGCGTGAACCGGGAAACAGGTCTTGTAGATTATGAATCCATGGAAGAAATAGCCCGCAGAGAAAAACCAAAAATGATTATTTGCGGAGCATCTGCATACAGCCGCAACTGGGATTTTGCCAGAATCAGGAAAATAGCTGATGAAGTAGGAGCGCTGATACTTGCCGATATAGCACATCCTGCGGGTTTGATCGCTAAAGGATTAAATAATTCACCATTTGAGCATTGTCATTTCGTAACATCTACCACGCATAAAACTTTGCGTGGGCCACGTGGCGGGGTGATACTTATGGGCAAAGATTTTGAAAATCCATTTGGAGCAAAAGATCCCAAAGGCAATACCAGGATGATGAGTCATTTATTGGACATGGCTGTATTTCCGGGCATTCAGGGTGGGCCATTGGAACATGTAATAGCTGCGAAGGCTATCGCTTTTGGCGAAATACTTACTGATGAATTTGGTGATTATGCAAAACAAATTCAAAACAATGCACAGGCAATGGCAAAAAGTTTTATAAATCGCGGATACAATATTATCAGCGGAGGAACAGACAACCACCTGATGCTGATAGATCTGCGCAATAAAAATATCACCGGTAAAAAAGCACAGGAAACGCTGGATAAAGCGCACATTACACTCAATAAAAACGCAGTGCCCTTTGATGATAAAAGTCCATTCGTAACATCAGGCATACGTGTAGGCGTACCGGCCATTACCACCAGGGGTATGAAAGAAAATGATATGGAAACAGTGGTAGCTTTGATTGACAAAATATTAATGGATATTGACAATGAAAATATAGTTGGAGAAGTAAAGAAAGAGGTGCACCGTTTGATGAATGATTTCCCTCTTTATGCAGAATTGGGCTGGGAGTAAGTGTGAATGGCAATTGGCAAGGTGAATGGGCAAATAGTGAATATGCAATAAGCATTAGTAAAAAGGCAATAAACAATTGGCAAATAGGCAATGGGGAAATGCAAAACAGCATTACTGAATCCAATCAAAAATTATAAACATTAAATTATAAATTTTCTATGCTTCAACGATTACAGAGTATATGGCTATTAATGGCAACAGCATTTGATGCCATTACATTTCGTTTTCCATTTTATAGCGGTGACTGGTCAAAAGATCTATCCCCGCTGCCTGTGGACCTCAATGCCGGTACTACTATCTGGCTCACCATTGTAACTGTATTGACCGGCTTACTTGCTTTCGTTACGATTTTTATGTACAAGAACCGGAAATTGCAAATGAAGCTTTGCTACGTTGGTATCTTTCTGACAGTGGCTTTAATGACACTTTACTTTTTAGAAATAGGAAATTTCATGAGTGGCAATGTAGCCATCTGGGCTATTTTTTATTTTTTTATACTAGGTTGCTTCATTATGGCAGCACGAGGGATTTGGAAAGATGAAAAGCTGGTGAAGAGTATGGACAGGCTGAGATAAAAACCCATGTACTGTATTTTGGGACAAAAAAGAAAAGGCTGCCTTCTACGCTATCCTTGATGCACTACTCACTAAGAAAAAATTGAAAGATAATTTATCCTCTGTGCTGCAGGGTGTGTAATAAAGCCGATGATTGCCCAACGGCTTTTACTTGTTTATTGAACTCTACGGATAGCTTAGGGAAGAGCATGGAGTTATTGTTAGAACAATATTGGTTGGTATTGGGCAATGCTACATAATAAGGTTACCCCGTACTATAAGAAAGTATATAATTTGTGTAAGTATCAAACAGCCAATAATGAGTAAAATCAATATATGTCTTCTTAAAATTTCTTTATCGACAAAAAACAGAATTATAAGATTCCCAAATATGTAGATTAGATAGAAAATAATACTGTACGAGGCATTGCAAATTAAATCAAGAACTGCACCTATCATAAATCCAAAGCTGCCAATAATCAGCAGTACATCTCCCTTTCGTTTAAGTCCCACAAAAAATAATGCAGAGCCTAATAAATAACAAATTAAAAAAACTAGAATTAAAATATGATCTTTAAATGTAAGTTCATAGTAATAATAAGCCTTAGGATTTCTAAAAAAGATTGCTTTTATATAAGTAGCCAGTGCAATACTTGCATATAAAAAAATTAAAGCATAAACTATACGCAGAATCCAATGTCGAAGATTTGAGTTAGAGTTAGTTTTCATATTCAATCCTCCTTAGCAATTTTTCTCACATTAGACTTCTTTACCGATTGCTTTACTTCTCTGCCATTGACATCGTAACTCTTTTCCTCCCCACTGGCGCAAGTATGCAGCAAGGACATTGTGTGTTGCGTACTTGTGCCTTTAATACTCATATAATCAAAACATCTAAAAATATTACCTTAAGTAAGACTTTGCCTCCCTTGTAATCAATAGCACTGCTGTATAACCAATGTTCAGGTGCAGCAACAAAACCAGCTTCAACCGGATTATAATGCCCGCCTGACCGGTCGGGCAGGCATGTAGTTTAGTTTTTGATGTGCTATTTTGTTAGTACTTAATTCTATTGGCTGATTATGTTGTTGCCATAGTTGAAAGCCTGTATTGTTACTATTCTTTTCTCCTGCTCTGTTCATCATCCATAGCATCCACTCTCTTCTGCTTTCTACCTTATTTTGTTTTATAGCATGATGCAAAGTTTCAGAAGTATGTCGTTTTAAATCTCGCATAATATTTTGTAAAGCATTGCTATCCGAACCTATAATTAAGTGTACATGACTCGGCATAATACACCACCCATACAGCTCTAATCCTTTTTCTTTCTGGCAAAAAGCTAAACTTTCAGTTACAATATCATTGTATTGCCTGCGTACAAAAAGATCTATCCAGTTGATAACCGCAAAACTTACAAAGTATAGTTTATCATTATCAGAAAATTTGTATTTACGGCTCATGTATAAATTTACCAAATTAACCATTATCCTTATTTCAAAGAGCACACTCTAGCACAAGTACGCTTCGCTCAGTGCCTGAGCTGCATACTTGCGCTAGGACCGGGTACTGTATTTTATAACACAACAGTAGTAACCGCCCGGCACAGGAAGGCCATCGCTCTTTGCCCGCCCCTCATTCCTGCGCCTGTCGTGAGCACCCTGTTATTGTTATTAGCAATATATTTTTTAATCTTTCTAATGTTATTATGAGAATATGATACTTGATCTGAATAAGAGCATTCATAAACATAAAATTTGTCGCTTTGAGAACCACAGAATAACAAATATTTTTTATTTAATTTAAATTTGAAAGCACAATCAGTTTCATCATAGTTGAACTCAATTATTTGGTTTTTCTTGATTCCACCTTTGTAAACTTTTGAAATTATGAGCATTGCTCTATTTACGTTAAGTGAATCCCCATTTTTTTGGATAATTTTTTGAACTTTTGCTTTTATTATGTATTCTGATGTATCAATATATTTTTCGATTGGATGCATTATACAATCACATGCTATAGAGTAATTGTGGAAAAGAAATAGGAAAGATGTAAAAAGGGTTATTAATATCTTACTGTTTCGGTTCATTAGTAGTTGTTTTTGATGATGAAGTTGGTGGTGTAGCAGCCTTATTTGGTATATTTTTTAAAAAAAGTTTTATATTATTTTTGGTCATTCCTTGAACATCTTGTATAATATTCCCATCCCCATCAATTTCTTTATAAGTAAAAATGCCACCTTTAGAATTATGTTCTCTCGCTGTAGATGGCTGTTCTTTAGAGCCAAGTAAAAGGAAATGTCCTAACTCATGGGATTCAGTATGTCTTTTATTAGATGCAGTTGAATTAATATTTACTTTTACGCCGTTGTTGGTGTTGTCACCAACAACCGAATTTAGTTAATCAGCGTAATGTGTTAGAAAGCCCCACTCATCTACTCCTGTTTCATAAAACCTTGCTGAAGAATATTTATATGCCTCAATGCTATCTGCTAAATTCCACCTTTCCTGTACAGGATTATTATGAATATACTCCAACTTCTGCAGAAATGTTTTATGATTATATAAGTCAGTGCTTAATGGATTTCTTTCCCAAAATTGGTATTGCCTGTCTTTAGCATTAACCTTAAACTGCTGCAGCAATTCGTTATTCTTTTCTATCAGATCATATTTTATTTTCTGAGATGTAAATTTCAAAAAGTCTCTTTGCACATTTTCCCTTTTATGTCCTGGCTGCATTTGCCAAATCAAATGAATGTGATTAGGCATGATGACAAAGCTGTATACCTTTACTCTGTTTTCCTTTACCAGAAATTTTAAGCTATCCACGATGATGTCTTTGTATCTGAGTTAAGTAAAGGCTTCCATTCAAGAATGGTAGCAGTAAAAAATTGGGTATAGCATTCAGTAAGTAATACCATTGAAACCAAGATAGTCAATGTTTAACTTTTCTCATAGCCTGCGCTTCAGTTGTTGGTGAAAACACACAACAACGGCATAGTTGCGAGAACACTAACATGGGGGTAAAAGCTTTATAGCCTTTTGCCAGATGTCTTGTTTTTTATTAGATAGAATTTAAGTCAGAAAATTTTTTTTACCAAAAAATAAATAATTTAAACTCCAATTTCCTCCGCCGTGGCAAAAGAAAATTATGCTTAGTAACACAAATAAAAATGGATGTTGGTCTTCATACCAGATTTTACCTGTGCCTACAAATAGGCTTATGTACAACATAGTAACACAAATCAGCGCGAAGCTAACCTTGTGAAAAGTCCCGGCATCAATAAGATACCTTCAACTAATTCAGTATTTTTTCCCGCATAGACCAGAAATATTGCAGATGTATTTTTAAATTGATCCCATTCGAAGTAGCTGTTCATTTGCTTAGTGTCGAAAACTTCCCATCCATGATAGGCCATAAACAAACCTGTACATATCCTGACAAGTAAAAGTCCTTCATTCTGCAAAATACTACCTGTAGCAAACAACCATTTCATAACAGTTTATTACATGGTTTCTTCCTATAAAAAAATCATCTGATATGAGGACTTGAAAAACCCAACTTCTTTAAACCTCCCTGCACTTCAGGGCAGCTCATAAACAAATTCCATAACAAACCGGTACGGTAATTTTCCATCATCACAACAATGGGTCCCTGGTCAATTGCCAGGTATTTTTTTGGATACCAGTTGTAATGGTCACTGAAGCCATCATAAAAACCATAAGGACCATAAATGCTGTCCTTTTTATTCCTGTACCAATTCCGCATTGCATTCATAGATTGTTCAGGTGTGTAAGGCATAGATGACAAAGCTGCTGTCGGTGATATCACACCCCGGTCTTCTTCGCCCGGTGCATGTGCTGCATAAAACTTTACTGAATAACTTGCTGTCAGTCCCCAGCTATCTTTTCCATAACCTTTATAGTTTTTAGGATTGTCAACACACCATTCGTAGTTGATCAGTGTATGATTTTTGTTATGTTCCCAGTAGTCTGCATAACGATCTTTCAAACTTGTGGGGTCTAAACCAAGAAATGAATAATGCGACCAGAAAAGTGGTCCTCCATACTTAGGAGCGCCATTGTGTGCAAGTGTAAGCAGGTGTCCATAGGTTGTTACGTTCTCCTTTATTTTACCGCCTCTCGCCCAACCCTCATGATAGACTTCGGCAGGCACGCCATGTGTAGGCGATGACGTTGCTAATACATACATGATCAGGCATTCATTGTAGCCTGTCACTGCAAAATTCATATCCCAACCATACTTAGGACTCCAATGCCAATAAAGTACTTTTTTTCCATTACGGTACCAGTCAAATTCTACTTCTCTCCAAAGCTTATCAATTCTCGCGGCAATAGCTTTTTCTCTTTCACTTCCCTCTTTGAAATATTGACGAACACACAATAGCCCCTGGATCATAAAAGAAGTTTCTACCAGGTCGCCGCCATCATCTTTGATACTGAAGGGTTTCACTTTGCCCGTTTCACCATTCCACCAATGTGGCCATGCCCCATGAAAGCGGTCAGCAGTTTCTAAGAACTTTACAATTTTCTCCATTCTTTCCACTCCCTGTGCTCTTGTAATGAAACCTCTTTCTATACCTACAAGTATGGCCATCACACCAAAGCCTCCCCCACCACTCGTGATAATCATTTTATCATTTTCCGGATACACATTATCCATGTGATAGCGTTCCCTCGCAAGGCCGCTCACCGGCTCTGCACCATCCCAGAAATATTGAAATGTAGTTTGTTGTACATCGCGGAACATCATTTCATCTTCAGAAGAAAACCGGACTGGATTCTTTCCTGTTTTTTTTGTTGAAGAGCATGAGATAAATAGTAAAAAAAGAAAAGTAATCGGGATGAAGTTTTTATTCGCTCTCATTTATTCCTTTTTATAAAATAGCACAACATAAAATTTACTTCTGGTACACCCGGACATAGTCTACTTCCATTCTGAGAGGAAAAGCGTTACTATCCACTCCTTTCTGACCGCCCCAATTGCCTCCGACAGCTATATTTAAAATCAAAAACATTTTATTATCAAAAGGCCAGTATTCATAACCTTTTTTTTCATTGGCAAAAGTAAAAAAGACCTTACCATCAATGGCTACAGTAATCCTTTTCTTGTCCCACTCCAAAGAATAATTATGAAAAGCCGTTGAACAGTCTGGCACAAATACAGTGTCTGTTTTTTGTGTTCCGATGCTATGATAATATTTTTTACAATGTATAGAAGCATGTATATAACCCTGGTTGAAGCCGACATGCTCCATAATATCAATCTCACCATCATCAGGCCAGGCTTTCATACTGTCAGCCAGCATCCATATTGCAGGCCACGATCCTACACCTGCCGGAACTTTTGCTCTAACTTCTATTTTTCCATATTGCCACGAGGCCTTGTTTTTAGTGACAAGTCGTGCAGAAGTATAATTAAAAGTATCTATTTTTTCTTTTCTTGCTTCTATGATCAACATGCCATTTTCCACTCTTGCATTTTCTCTTTTTTCGGATGTATAATACTGTAATTCATTATTCCCCCATCCCCCGTTATTCCCGACTTCATAATTCCATTTACGCGTATCGGGCAAGCCGGTATAATTAAATTCATCGCTCCACACCATTTGCCAGCTTTGTGATTGTTGGTGGGTAGCGCAGGAGGTGAATAATATGAAAATTACAGCCGCAAATAGAAGCGAGTGACTCATACACCTTTTTCTTAAAATTCTTTAATTTAATAGTTTACAAATAAGGTGCAGTAAAACCAAGGTTACGCATTCCGGTTTTTACCTCGGGTGCACTGGTAAATAAATTCCAAAGTAAACTGGTTCTGTGATTTTCGATCATGATAATAATCGGCCCCTGATCTATAGCCAGAAATGAATTTGCAAACCATAAATCTTTCAAAGAAAATGCATCAACGAAGCCATATTCTTTCCATAATTTATCTCCCAAAGTGTAATAAAAAAATCTCAACGCTTTCATTGACTCTACCGGAGTATAAGGCATTGAAGAAATTGCTGCCGTCGGGGCAATCACACCGATGTCATTAGTTGGTGAACTGGCAGTGTAACCATTTGGAATATCGCTTGCAGTAAGCCCCCAATTCTGATCGCTATAGCCGAAAAACCCTTTTGGATTGGCCTTGCAATATTCATAATTGATCTTTGTATGATTTACTACCTGTGTCTGGTAATTTGCATATACATCAGTAAGACTGTTGGGGTTAATGCCTAAAAAAGAATAGTGGCTGAAGAATAGTGGCCCTCCATAAGGCGGTCCCAGAGGCAATTGGTAACCATAGTAAACGGCTCCGTTTTTCATTCCCCCATTTGATGCCCATCCATTATCATATACTATTTTAGGAATGGCAGAAGTGGGTGAAGAAGCCGCAAGTACATAGGTAATGAGGCTTTCATTCCATCCTTTGATTTGCAGATTCATATCCCAATTATAATTTGGACTCCAATGCCAGTACAAAACATTTTCATTGCTTTTTCTGAACCAGTTCCAATCTACTCCATTCCATAAGCTATTTACATCCTGCCGTAAGGTGGCTTCTGCTGCGTCGCCACCATTAAAATATTGCCTTGCACATATAAGGCCCTGCATGAGGTAAGAAGTTTCCACAAGGTCAGCGCCATTGTCTTTTGTGCTGAATGGAATCACTTCGCCTGTTGCGCCGTTCAGCCAGTGCGGAAAGGCACCTTTAAATTTTTGTGCAGTATTTTTTAAAAAGCCAACGATTTTTTGAAGCCTTTGTAATCCCTCTGTTCGGGTGATAAATTTGCGTTCAACAGCGGTTACAATAGCCATGATACCAAAGCCGGAACCACCTGAGGTTACGAGGTCGCCTGATGTATTTCTTTCTCTGGCCAGACCACTTACAGGATGACCAAATTCCCAGAAATATTTAAAGTGCTGACGCTGTACAAGGTCCAGCAATGCATTGTCTGAAATTCTCGGAAACTTATCGCTGGAATCCATAGTAATAATGAATTCAAATGATGAAGTTGTTTTCAATTTTACTTTTTGTTGCGATAAAAGGTCAGGACGAATAGTGAAAATATATTTCGTAAGAGGTGCTAATGGTGCAGAAGGTAGAATGTTTATAGTATTATCATTATCGGCATATGTAACTGTATAATTTACATTGGTACCGGAAGATGGTGTCAATACAATATTAGCTGCAACTGAAGTGCGGTCCACGGGAGCAGAAAAATTTAGTTTTATTGCAGGGACATTATTTACATTATACAGAGGCACACCCACAGGTGAAGCCTCATTCAGCTTCATTGAAGTCAATGAAAATGCAGGTGCAGGAGGCACAGGCGGCCTAGGTACCGGATCGGATGAACCTTTATTGCAGTTCGAAAAAATGAAACTTGTAAATAGGCAAAGAAAAATTGTAGAAACCTTCATAATAGTTTTAAAAAAACTTAATTTAAAAATTCTTAATACCTTCTGAAAAACATGCTGCCAATAAATTCACACGTAAGAGTGCTTTTCATACCAAATTAAGCAAAATCAAGCTATCTCTATTTTATATCCATTAATATTGTCTGCCTTCATTTACTTTTTACAAAGCTTTAAACTCTTAAAATGTGACGATTCCAAATTTTGTAGTTTCAACTCCAATTGGACAGTAAATTTATTGAACCATATTGACGACAAACATCAAGCTTTCATATGCCTTTATACTACATTAAATCGATTCAATCTATACTTTCGAACTTCTGTTTGTTTTTAATATTTAGTCGATATAGTTTTTCTGCAATAAATAATTTAAATTGCTAGTTTAAATATTTATTAGTCATATAAATCGTTTCTCAGTCAAATTGCTTCTAAAAATGCTAAAATCAGGTTTTATAATTTTTTTATTAATTCTAATGAATTACAATAGTTCATTTTGTCAACAAAATAAAAATGATGAAAAACTAAAATCTTTATTTGCACTTTCGTCTCTTGATAAAAAAAATACAGTATCCTCCAGTATAGATTCTATCATACCCTTTTTTAAATATTACTTGATAAAAGTAAAATCAGATACTTTTGATTATCTTCTTAAACATCAAGATGTTGCAATCAAGCGTCAACTAACCAACCAATTTTTCATTGTAAAAGCTTCAGATGCCTGGATAATTAATAACCGAGATTTATTTGATTATGTCGAATTTGCAAATTTCGATTGGAAACTTTCGGGTTCACTTATTGGCGATTCTGGTGTAGTAAAATCAAAGGCTAAAGGAATTTTCCATGTCACTGTTAATGACTTTGAATCATTTAATTCTTTTTTAAAACAAAATTTTGATAAGTCTACTACAATAGAATTATATCCGGAAATAAAAACCTTTCGAATAGAAGTTTTCTACTCTTTTATTCACGCACAGGTTTTACGATTAGAGAATGTGACCTATGTCGAAAATGGTAATCGTATTGCTAAAGAAGAATCCATCATTCAAAATTTTGATAACGCTATTAATACAATCAATCTTGTTCATGCTGAGTATCCAGCTATTAAAGGAGATGAATTATTTGTATCAGTAAAGGAAAATAAATTTGATACTGCTGATATAGACTTTAAAGGACGAGTTATCTCAAATGATGTTAGCAGCAACTTCATTTCTTCTCATGCAACAAATATGGCTACTATAATAGCAGGAGGAGGAAATTCTTTTTATTCAGGCAAGGGAGCTGCATGGGGTGCAAACATCAGTTCTGCTGATTTTAAAGTCCTCTTACCTGATTTTTCTTATTATAAAAAATTTAATATCAGTGTACAGAATCATTCTTATGGTGTTGGAATCGAAAATTTTTACGGGAACGATGCTTTAGCTTACTTACAATTCAGGTTTTCCAATTTGCTCTGGTTTTGCAAGCGGTAATTGGTAATGATTGACCTATTCTCCGCTCGTAATGAATTAAAAAGTACGTTGTACTTAATGTGGGCAGCTTGTATTCTGTATTTTTAGTATATATGCATTACGGTTATAGTAAGTCAATGATAGGCTTCTTTCATAGTTCTTTTGATGGCATCAAGCTGTTTGATATTCCAGGGTGCATCATATTCTAATGGTATTATAATTATCCATAGATTTAGTTAACTATTGATCAGAATGATTGCTCCACACCTGGGAAAAGAACTCATAAACAGAATTATTAATGATGATGTAGCTGCTTACAAGCAACTTTTTTTGAATTATCATAAGCCGTTGATACAATTTTCAAGTACAATCACACGCAGCAAAGAGGTGGTATCCCATCTGTTTTTAAAAATATGGATCGGCAGAAAAAAAGAATTAAAACAAATTTCTCTTACCCACATTTTTAAAAAAGAAACAATACAGGAGTCTTTAAAGGCCCTGCGAGTTTCCTTACCCTTCCCATTTATTATAAAAGATCAAGAAATTAAAATCATACATTAATTTTTTTATGTACCTCAATTCTTTATAATTAAATTTTAATGCATCAATAATATCAAAACAACTGTCTTAAAACATAAACAGACTGACATGAAAAAACGAGAATTCTCAACTGCTTTTAAAATTCAAATTTCAACTTTGAGATTACTTAGAGTGAAGTTTACGTTGGCCTTAATGCTGCTGACATGCCTCCAGGTTTTAGCTTATCAGAATATTCCTATCACCGGTAGAGTAACGAGCAGCACAGGTGAACCCCTGGCTGGCGTTTCAGTAACGCTTAAGGGCACACAATTAGGAACTACTACAGATGCCGCAGGGAATTTCTCTATTACTGTGCCCAATCAAAATGCGGTGCTGGTATTCAGCTATGTTGGTTTCGGAACCCAGGAGGTTACAGTAGGCACCACCACAAATATTGCCGTCAACCTGAGTAATGCGGCGTCTACCAATCTGAATGAAGTGGTAGTCGTAGGGTATGGCACCCAGCGCAGAAGAGACCTTACCGGTTCGGTAGCCTCGGTAAAAGGTACTGAATTGGCTAAACAACCCGTGCTTACAGCCACCCAGGCATTGCAAGGCAAAGTAGCAGGTGTGCAAATCACTACTTCTGGCGCTCCGAATGCTGCCCCGGTAGTGAGAGTAAGAGGCACCGGAACTATACTTGGTGGCGCTAACCCATTATATGTGGTAGATGGGGTGATTACCGAAGACATACGCAACATCAACACAGCAGATATTGTTACAATGGATATATTGAAAGATGCATCATCCACTGCTATTTACGGTATGCGGGCTGCTAATGGTGTATTACTGATAACCACGAAAAAAGGAAGAACAGGAAAACCCGTATTTAGTTACGATGGCACAGCAGGCATTCGCGAAGCAACAAACCTCGTGGATATGGCCGGTCCTGCTCAATACATTGGTTATTTCAATGAAGCCACGAAATATTATGGTAACCCGGATGACACTTTAAGTGCTACCCTTCTCAATGGCACACAAACAGATTGGTTTGATGAAGTGCTGCGAAGAGCGTTTCAACAAAATCACAATGTATCAGTGTCTGGTGGAGGAAAACTTCTTAACTATTTTGTAAGTGCCGGTTATATCTCTGAACAAGGCATTATTATAAATAATGATTTTAGCCGCTTTACCGTACGCAACAATAATGAGTATCGGTTGACAGATAAATTAAGGCTGGGTACACAGCTATCTTATAGCCATGCTGATCTGGATAATGTGAACGAAGGCAATGCATTGAGCAGTGCGTACAGAGCTTCCCCCTATGTTCCTGCTTTTCTGAACGGTAAATATGGCAATACCTCTGCTATCGGTAATGTAAGCAACCCGCTGGTAGGACTGAATTACAGCACAGATAAAGGTATCAACAACCGCTTTCAGGGAACATTCACAGGCGACTATAAATTACTTACATGGCTCAACCTTAGAACAAGCTTCGGTCTTGATAATGTCAATTATGAGAATACCGTGATGGGGCTACCTTTTTCAAATACAGGGACTAATAACATATTTATAGAAGCGGGTGGTAATGAACAAAGACTTAACACTTCATTCGAAGAAAATGCTTTTAAAAGCACAAAATGGGTTTGGGATAATACAGCCACATTTACTAAAATTTTAGACAGACATAATTTTAATTTTTTGCTCGGAGCTACAGCAGAAAAATATCATCAGCGAAATACCAGAGCCAAAAGTTTAGATTATAAAGAAGGAAATACATCCTTCCAGGAATTTAAGGGAGATGAAATTGCTTTCAATATAAATAATCCTATTCCCAATGATAAATGGAGTCGCAACTCATACCTCAGCAGGTTGAATTATACTTTCGATGACAGGTATTTGTTTACCGGAACTTTTCGGGCCGATGGCACTTCCCGTTTCCCTGATGGTAACCGCTGGGGCTATTTCCCTTCTATTGGATTGGGATGGAATATCGCAAAAGAAGCCTTCATGGAGGGAAACACTTTTTTCGATGATTTGAAACTAAGAGGAAGCTGGGGCAAAGTAGGTAATGACCAAATAGCACAAGGACTTTATACCACTTTTGCCAACACAGGTTTGCCTTACTTTTTTGATGGACGGCAAGTATATGGTATCTCTTTGGATGATGTGGTGGATGAAGACCTTCAATGGGAGATCACTGAAGAATTTGATGCCGGTGTGGACGTAGGTTTGATGAACAACAGGCTCAATCTGGTATTTGATTATTATAAAAAAACTACAGATGACGTATTGCTCAGGGTGCCACTGCCAGCTTTTACAGGTGATGCAGATTACATAACTAACCTGGGAAGTATTGAGAATAAAGGAATAGAATTAACTGCAGGTTGGAATGACCGTATAGGAAAAGTGAATTATAATTTCAGCGCTAACATGGCGAGAAATAAAAATAAAGTGCTGGAATTAAATGCAGGTCAGGCAGTATTTGGCGGTGGAGTGGGACAAAGGGGAACCACCACCAAAACAGATGTCGGTCAACCAATCGGTTCTTTCTTTGTATATCAGACTGCAGGAATTTTTCAAAGCGATGCAGAAGCAGCAGGTTCACCTCAGGGTGCATCAGGTGCCCGTGCAGGCGATCTCATTTATGTAGATCAGAATAAAGATGGCAGTATCAATGCCAATGACCGGGTCTATGCAGGCTCATACCAGCCTAAAATGATTTATGGTTTTAATGGTGGTGTCACCGTACAAGGTTTTGATTTCAGCTTTACCACATACGGTACCCAGGGCAGTAAAATATATAATGGCAAAAAAGCTGCACGTGGTGATGTAAGAGATAATATAGAAGCAGATGTAGCACGTAATAGGTGGACACCAGACCGCCCTAATACAAATGTGCCACGAGCTAACTTAGGCATTCTCGATCACTCTACTTATTTTATTGAGTCAGGAGATTTCTTCAGAATTAATAATCTTACACTGGGTTACACCCTGCCAAAAACAGTTTTTGGCAATTTGGGATTGAATAGAGCCCGCGTTTATCTCACAGCTCAGAATCCTGTTACCTGGACAAAGTATTCCGGCTTCACACCTGAGTTATCTTCTTCAAATACTATAGATGCAGGAATTGAACAAGGTGCTTATCCATCTGTGCGCACATTTGCTTTTGGCTTAAATATCAACTTTTAAAATTCATAGTCATGAAGTATAAAAATATTATTAAAAAAACGATCATCACATTAATCATAGTGTCTTTTACAGGGTTGGGTTGTGGTAAAGATTTTCTGGAAATTGATTCTGAAGGAAGGATAAACAAACAGGAAGTGCAAACAAATCCCAATGCTGCAGAAGCATTGGTAACCGGGGTGTATAATAGTCTTTACTTCGGTTCTTTCGATCCCACTACAGTTGGTATGCTCTATATGATTGCAACAGATATCGCATCTGATGATGGGGATAAAGGAAGCTTTGATGCTGACTTCGGTCCTGCCAGGGAAATTGACAATTTTACACATACTCCCGGCAACTTTGTTTTTAATAACTTATGGCAGGGTTATTACAAAGGCATTAGCCGGGCCAACAGCGCTTTAGAAGCATTGGAAGGTGCCACATTTGACGCAGCTGTTAAGAACCGTTTAATTGGAGAAGTACGATTCATTCGTGGAATGTATTATTTCAATCTGGTCAGGTTGTTTGGTGGTGTACCAAAAATTATAGTGGTTCCAAAAGCTACAGAAGTTAATAATGCTGAATTTCAAACAAGGGCAACCAGGGAGGAAATCTATGAAGTAATAAAGTCGGATCTCCAATTTGGTATAGACAACCTGCCACAAAAAGGTGAAGCAGGTTCAGTAGTAGGCCGCTCTACAAAAGGTGCAGCGCAGGGCTTGCTTGCCAAAGTACATCTCTATCAGAAAAACTGGCAAATGGCTTTTGATCTTTCCAATGCAATCATTACTTCGGGAAAATATACGCTTCATCCTGATTATACTACACTCTGGAGAGAAACCGGAAATAATAATTCAGAATCAATATTTGAAGTACAAACAGGTCTTACAGGTGATTGCAATGCAGTAAGTCCTCTGTACAGTAATAGCCAGGGTCCTCGTGCGGGTGGCAAAAGAGGTTGGGATGATTTAGGATTTGGGTTGAATAATCCAACTGCAAATCTGGTAAGTGCTTACGAGCCTGGCGACAAAAGAAGAGACGCTACAATCATTTTCGTGCAACCAACATTACCAGGCGGACCCAATCCGGGCACTATGCTCTATGGAAATTTCAGACTACCTACCCAGGATTCAGTAGAAAACCAGCGCTATAACTATAAAGCTTATCACCCTGCGATTACTACATGCGGGGGTAATAAAGATCTTAAGCCAAAAAATATCCGTATCCTAAGGTATGCCGAAGTGCTATTAATAAACGCTGAAGCAGCAGCCATGCTTAATAATGCTCAGGGAGCAGCACGACTAAACTTGGTGAGAGCAAGGGCGGGACTGGCACCATCTGCTACAGCTACGCAAGCTGATGTATGGAAGGAGCGGCGTGTAGAACTGGCAATGGAGCAAGATCGTTTTTTAGATCTGGTTCGCCAAGGACGGGCAGGAACAGTATTGAGAGCTCACGGCAAGGCCTTTGTAGATGGTAAACATGAAGTATATCCAATACCGCAGGCACAGATAGATCTGAGTGGTGGATTACTTAAACAGAACAATGGTTATTGATCAATTTTTAAATTATAAAAAATATATATTATGAAATTTTCTTCTTTCAAAATAACAATTACTGCACTTTGCATTTTAAGTCTGGGTGCATGTACCCAACCGGAGTTAGATGACGACTTTATAGTAGGGGCCGCCCCTAAGATCGGTGAATACAATACTTCAGCCGATGTGGCTTCTGCAAATTTAGTTGCTTACTTCCCCTTTGAAGGAAGTAATGCCGATGCAAAAGGCGGAGTGACGGGTGGAAAAACAGTAGGTAATCCCACATATGTCACAGGTAGAAAAGGTAAAGCATACAAAGGAGCTGATGGAGCTTTTTTTTCTTACGATAATCCCGGACCCATTGCAACACTGACATCTTATACCACGAGTATGTGGTTAAACACACAGAAACATACTGATGGTGCTGAATCGGTTTTTGTGGTAGTAAAAGACGATAAATCATTCTGGGGTAATTTCTTTATGCTTATTGAAGGAAATGGTTCCGGTAATAATAAAATGCACATGAAACTCCATTTTGAAAAAAACAGTCCCGCTGTGCCCAACGTAGAACATTGGGTTGATCTTCCCGAAGATATGCGACCTGATAATATGTATGGTGGCTGGAAACATGTTGCATTCACTTACGATGCTGCTACTTCAAAGCATGCTTGGTTTATTAATGGTCAAAAGTGGAATATCGGCGATCGTGAGGAACGAAAGAGTGGTGTAGGTACTGCAGGTTTGGGAGCATTGTCATTCAAGGCTGCAACTAAGTTTGTGATTGGTGGATTTCAGCAACACCTTGGAGGTAGTTTCGGTGGCGCAGATGTATGGATGCGTAATTATCGTGGCGCAATGGATGAATTTCGCATTTATAATAAAGCATTAACTGCACAGGAAATCAACGCCCTGTTTCAACTCGAGATACAAGGACGCTAAAAATTTGAGATGATCCACTAAGCAGCTCTTTTTTGCATTTATCACGGGAGCAATTTTGTGTTTCTCACTATATTCTTCATAATATTACTAATACAAATTAATATATGAAGAGAGCATTTCTGTTAAGCGTGTTATTTATAATTGTAGTCTCTTTCCTGCCAAGGGGCATTAGTGACGAAATAAATAACGGCAAGGTTTTGCCACCTAAAAGCATCCATGTATATACCACTGCGCAAGGCACGGATTTGCGATTGACAAGTACAGGCAGTTTGGAATTCAAAGAATTTGGGCAACCTAAAGAAACTCAACCCTGCATTTTTGTTGATGATTCTAAAACCTTTCAAACCTTTATGGGCATTGGTGGAGCACTTACCGATGCATCTGCAGAAACTTTTGCGAAGCTTTCAAAAGATAAACAGCAGGAATTTTTAGATGCTTACTATAACCCTCAAAAAGGTATTGGCTATACGCTTGCCCGTACCAATATCCATAGTTGCGACTTTTCCAGCGGAAGCTATACCTATGTAAAAGATGGTGATAAAACCTTGTCCTCCTTTTCAGTGGATCACGACAAGCAATTTCGTATTCCATTTATCAAGAGAGTGAATGCAGCAACCGGAGGAAAGCTTCAGTTATATGCCAGCCCATGGAGCCCCCCTGCATGGATGAAAGACAACAATGATATGCTTCATGGAGGCAAATTAAAAAAAGAGAATTATCAGACATGGGCAAATTATTTTGTAAAATTCATTAAAGCTTATGAGAAAGAAGGCATACCGGTTTGGGGTCTTACTATTCAGAACGAACCTATGGCAACGCAAATCTGGGAATCCTGCATCTTTACAGCAGAAGAAGAAACCGATTTTCTGAAAAATTACTTAGGCCCAACACTACAAAAGCAAGGACTAAGCGCTAAGAAAATAATTGTATGGGACCATAACCGTGATCTGATTTACCAAAGATCAAGCACCCTGTTGAGTGATCCAGCAGCGGCAAAATATGCATGGGGTGTAGGCTTTCACTGGTACGAAGACTGGAGCGGTGGCGACCAGGTATTCGATAATTTAAAAAAAGTGAACGAGCGCTTCCCTGATAAAAATCTAATATTTACTGAAGGTTGTAACGGCCCTTTTGATATGAAAGGTATACAGGAATGGAAACTTGGCGAACGCTATGGTCGTTCTATGATCAATGATTTCAACAATGGTACAGTAGCATGGACAGACTGGAATGTACTACTGGACGAAACAGGCGGACCAAATCATGTAAAAAATTTTTGTTTCTCACCTATTCATGCAAATACAAAAAGTGATGAGCTCATTTATACGAACGCTTATTATTACATTGGCCATTTTTCAAAATTCATAAGACCGGGTGCAAAGCGCATTATCTCTTCAGCCAGCAGAAGCCCACTGCTTACCACTTCGTTCAAAAATAAAGATGGTAAAATAATAGTGGTTGTGATGAACAATACAGATAAAGAAATGCCATTCGTTCTTTGGATGAAGGGCCAGGGTGCAGAAACAAAAAGCCTTCCCCGCTCCATCATGACATTTATTATTTAAATTGTACTACACCATTCATTTTTTCCATATTTCTCAATTAAAACAATGACAAAACACAAAACTTTTTTTATTGCAGCATTCCTTTTTAGCACAGTTATTATTTCTGCACAAAAGAGTATCCCGCCAAATGCTATGAATGGTTTCGTTTCAAACCTGATGAAACGAATGACACTCGAAGAAAAGATAGGGCAACTGAATTTGTTGACACCCGGTGGTAGCATTCTTACCGGCTCTGTAGTAAGCCAGGATGTAGAATCAAAAATCAAAGCGGGAAATGTGGGCGGCTTGTTTGGGGTTATTGGCGTGCATAAAATAAGACAGGCACAAGAGCTCGCCATCAACGGCAGCCGTTTAAAAATACCTTTACTCTTTGGTTCGGATATTATTCATGGCTATAAAACTACGTTCCCTATTCCATTAGGATTATCGTGCAGTTGGGATATGCCGATGATAGAACGCAGTGCCCGTATTGCAGCATCTGAAGCTACTGCCGACGGGCTGAATTGGGCGTTCTCACCTATGGTGGACATTGCCCGTGACCCACGCTGGGGGCGGGTTGCAGAAGGTGCTGGAGAAGATCCTTATCTCGGTTCGCTAGTGGCTAAAGCAATGGTGAAGGGATACCAGGGTGGCAACCTTGCGGCCAACAATACATTGATGGCTTGTGTAAAACATTTTGCATTGTACGGGGCTGCAGAAGGAGGCCGGGATTATAATACAGTAGATATGAGTAAAGTGAAAATGTATGAGTATTATTTACCTCCTTACAAAGCTGCTGTAGATGCAGGCGCTGCGAGTATCATGACTTCCTTTAATGAAATAGATGGCATACCTGCATCCGCTAATAAATGGTTGTTGACAGATCTCTTACGAAAGCAATGGGGCTTTGATGGAATGGTAGTAACGGATTACACTTCTATTAATGAAATGACAGATCATGGATGGGGAGATCTGCAGCATGTATCGGCGATGGCATTAAAGGCAGGAACTGATATGGATATGGTGGGAGAAGGATTCTTAATTACTTTAAAAAAATCTTTGCAGGAAGGCAAAATCACTTTACAACAAATAGATGCAGCTTGCAGAAGAGTGCTGGAAGCGAAATATAAATTAGGATTATTTAAAGATCCTTTTCTCTATACAGATACTGTACGAACTGCAAGAGAAGTATTGAGTACCGATAATCGCCAGGCTTCGAGAGAATTTGGTGTACGGTCTGCTATATTATTAAAAAACAATGCGCAAACATTGCCATTAAAAAAGAGTGGAACAATAGCATTGATAGGTCCTTTGGGAAATAATAAAACCAACATGCTGGGTACCTGGGCTGTGAGCGGCGATGTGCAATTATCTGTTCCCGTATTAGAAGGATTGCAAAATGCCGGGGGCAATAATGTGAAGATCGTTTACCAAAAAGGTGCAAATCTTACCGATGATACCGTGCTTGCAAAAAGGTCAAATGTATTTGGCATGCGTGCTGATTTTGATTCATTATCACCTGACAGGCTTTTAGCAAACGCAATGCAGACTGCAAACAGTGCAGACGTGATCGTGGCAATGGTGGGTGAGGCATCTGAAATGACTGGCGAAGCAGCCAGCCGGTCAGACATTAACCTTCCTGAAAGTCAACGTAAATTGATAGAGGCACTCGCCAAAACGGGTAAACCATTAGTGCTTATAATAATGAGTGGCCGACCGCTGACCATATCAAGAGAAACAGAACTGGCTACATCTGTTTTGCAGGTTTGGTTCCAGGGGCATGAAGCAGGAAATGGAATAGCAGATCTGTTATTTGGCAGTTACAATCCTTCAGGTAAACTGACTATGAGCTTTCCGCGAAATGTGGGTCAGATACCTGTTTATTACAATCATAAAAAAACAGGCAGACCACAACCCGAAGGGGAGACACAAAAGTTTCGTTCCAATTACCTGGATGTTTCCAATGATCCCTTATTTCCTTTCGGTTATGGTTTGAGCTATACCAGCTTTACCTACAGTGATGTTCAATTAAGTAAGACGCAAATGTCATCTGCAGGAAATATTACTGCAACAATCACAGTGACCAATTCAGGTAATTATGATGGAGAAGAAGTAGTGCAGTTATACATCCATGACCGTGTAGCATCAGTAACACAGCCGGTTAAAAAATTAAAAGGCTTTCAAAAAATAATGTTGAGAAAAGGTGAAAGAAAAGAAGTGCGCTTTACCATTACACCGGAAGAATTGAAATTTTACAATAGTGACCTGAAGTGGGTTACAGAGCCGGGCATTTTTGACGTAATGATTGGAACCAATTCAAGAGAAGTAAAAACAGCATCATTTACGTTGCTTAAATAATATGATATGTTTGTCAGGATATTCTTATTACTTCTTCTTCAAATTCTGATGACTACTTCTATAATAGCACAGGATTTAGGTTTGTATCAAAAAAAATGGCTGATCGAAGGCAAAGACACCCTACCCTATAGATTATTGTTACCAAAAAACTTCGATGCAAAAAAAGATTATCCTCTTATTCTTTTCCTGCATGGTGCAGGTGAAAGAGGGCGTGATAATGAAACCCAATTGGTGCATGGAGGAAAACTATTTTTACGGGAAGATGTAAGAACAAATTATCCGGCTATTGTAATCTTTCCTCAGTGTAGCGAAAGCAGCTATTGGAGCAATGTACAGCAAATAAGAGGCAGCACTGGGGCAAGAAAATTTCATTTTCAAAAAGAAGGTGAGCCAACAAAAGCAATGGCATTGGTGCAGCAATTATTGAAGCGGCTGCAGGCCGAGTACCGGCTTGATGAGGACAGGATGTATACCGGGGGCTTGTCCATGGGTGGCATGGGCACTTTTGAGCTTGTGCGCCGACATCCCAAATTGTTTGCTGCTGCATTTCCGATCTGTGGCGGTGCTAATCCGGCTACTGCAAAAAAGATGAGGAAAACGGCATGGTGGGTTTTTCATGGTGCGAAAGATGATGTGGTACCACCCGAACTTTCAGAGCAAATGGTTGCTGCTTTGAAAAAAAGAAATGCGTCAGTGAAATTCACTTTATATCCTGATGCCTATCACAACAGTTGGGACCCTGCATTTGCAGAAAAAGATTTGCTGCCCTGGCTTTTTTCACAGCACAAATAATATACAAAATCGAGTAGCATTTTTCTAGTTCAATAAGGCGCTAAACGCTGAAGAGTGCGACGTCCGCCCGTGCCGGTACGGACGGGCAAGTAAAGTTTAATTTTTATTCTACTGCCGGCAACCAAAAGTATTTTAAAAACATTCTCTCGTATAATCTTATCATGAAAATGAAATTGAAATTGCTGATTGTTTTACTGATCGCACAAGGTATATGCCCATTAGCATTGGGACAAAACGGGAAGCAGACTACATATTGCAATCCGGTGAATATTGATTACGGATATACACCTATACCATCTTTTGCCAGCTGGGGTAAACACCGGGCAACTGCTGATCCCGTGATTGTGAATTACAAGGGCGATTATTATTTGTTTTCAACCAATCAATGGGGTTATTGGTGGAGCCCCGATATGCTGAAATGGAATTTTGTAGAAAGGAAATTTTTGCGCCCGTGGAATACCGGCACATACGATGAATTGTGTGCACCGGCTGTAGGCGTCATCGGGGATACCATGATCGTATTCGGTTCTACATACACAAGCACTTTTTCTATCTGGATGAGTACAGATCCAAAAGGAAATCAATGGAAGCCCCTGGTTGATTCTTTTGAAATAGGGGGTTGGGATCCTGCATTCTTTACTGATGATGATGGAAGGCTTTACATGTACAATGGGAGCAGCAACCGCTATCCCATGTATGGCGTAGAACTCAACAGGAAAACGATGCAGCCAATAGGCACAAGAAAAGAAATGTACATGTTGGAGTCGTGGCGCTACGGGTGGCAGCGCTTTGGCGAATACCTTGACGACACCTTCCTCGATCCATTTGCCGAAGGCGCATGGATGACAAAACATAATGGAAAATATTATTTTCAATATGGAGCACCCGGCACAGAGTTCAGCGGTTATGCTGATGGTGTAGTTGTAGGCGAGTCGCCATTAGGGCCTTTCACAGCACAGTCTGATCCTTTATCATGGAAGGCGGGAGGCTTTGCGAGAGGCGCGGGACATGGAGCAACATTCCAGGATAATAAAAAGGCCTATTGGCATGTATCCACCATTTCACTTTCTGTAAAAAACAATTTTGAAAGGAGACTTGGAATATGGCCCGCAGGATTTGATAAGGACGGTGTGATGTATTGCAACACTGCATTCGGTGATTACCCGCACTATGCAAAAGCACCGGGGGCTTTCACAGGTTGGATGCTTTTAAATTACAACAAACCCATTCAGGTATCTTCTACTTTAGGCGCCTATTATCCAAACTTTGCAGTAGATGAAAGTATTAAAACATATTGGAGTGCAGCATCTGCAGAACGGGGCGAATGGATACAGTCAGACCTTGGTGCATTATCAACTGTACATGCTATACAAATTAATTATGCAGATCAGGACGTAGCGTTTTTAGGAAAATCAACAAATGTATTTCATCAGTATAAATTATACAGTTCTGAAGATGGCAAAAACTGGAAACTGCTGATAGATAAAAGCGGCAATAAAACCGATGTGCCTCATGATTATGTAGAATTAGAAAATCCCGTGCAGGCAAGATTTATAAAGCTCGAAAACATACATATGCCTACAGGTAAATTTGCCATCAGTGGCTTGCGGGTATTCGGTAAAGGCAAGGGCAAAGTGCCGGTGTTGGTGAAAAACTTTTTTGTATTGCGAACAGAAAAAGACAAGCGCAGTTCATGGATCAAATGGTCGCCTGTAGATGAAGCTTATGCCTACAACATTTACATGGGCACATCCCCTGATAAATTATATAATAACATCATGATCCATGGCGCTAATGAATATTATTACAAAGGAATGGATCTTAAAAAAACTTATTATTTCCAGATTGAGGCGATCAATGAGGCTGGTGTTGGGAATCGGACGGACGTGATTAAAGTGGAATAGTTGTTCCTGCCAATGATAATGAAAGATGTTTGATAATAAATAAAGCATCACAAATACTTACCCGTATGGCTTGCAGCTGCGCTCTTCAATCCTTCAGGCTTACCTGCATACACGAGGTAGCCTCCATCAGCTCCGGCTTCAGGGCCGAGGTCAATCACCCAATCTGCACTTTTAATAACATCGGTATTATGCTCGACAACTAATATGGAATGACCTTCTTCTATCAAAGCGTTGAATGAAGCCAGTAGTTTTTTGATGTCATGAAAATGAAGCCCCGTAGTAGGCTCATCAAATATGAATAAAATTTTTCCCGAAGATTTTTTTCCTAAAAATGTCGCCAGCTTTACACGCTGTGCTTCTCCACCCGATAGTGTATCAGAAGATTGACCCAACTTAATATAACCCAACCCTACATCGGCCAACGGCCTGATAGCAGTTGCTATTGCAGCTCCTTCCCTACTCCCATTTGCGGCAGATGAAAAGAACTCTACGGCTTCATCTACACTCAGTTCAAGCAAATCATAGACATTTTTTCCTTTGTATTGCACATCGAGTACTTCTTCTTTGAACTTTTTTCCTCCGCATACTTCACAGGTAAGGTGTACATCAGCAAGAAACTGCATTTCAACTATTTTTTCTCCTTCACCCTTGCACGCATCGCAACGACCACCATCTACGTTGAAAGAAAAATGTTTCGCTTGAAAACCTCTGATTTTACTCAACGCCTGCGCAGCATACAAATCACGAATGCCATTCCATGCCTGTATGTATGTTACGGGGTTGCTTCGGGACGATTTACCTATTGGATTCTGGTCTATCATTTCCACTGCATGTAGCGATTCTATATCTCCAGATATGCTTTTATGCAACCCTGTTTTATCTCCTCCTTCACCTTTGAGTTTTTGCAGAGCCGGGTATAGTATATGCTTGATGAGTGTTGTTTTTCCGCTGCCACTTACACCACTCACTACACACAAAACATTTAATGGAATTTCAACTCTGATGTCTTTTAAATTGTGATGCCGTGCGCCTTCAATTACAATCGAACTTTTCCATTTACGCAATAGTAGCGGAGGTTCTATAGACATTTTACCATTCAGGTATTTGCCTGTAAGGCTTTTTTCATTGCCAATGATCGCATCATAATTTCCTGCAGCCACTACTTCACCACCGAGGTGTGAAGCCATAGGTCCCATATCCACGATGAAGTCTGCTTCACGCATCATCATTTCATCATGTTCTACCACTATTACCGTATTACCCAGGTCTCTTAATTCCTTCAGTACACGAATCAGATTTTTCGTATCCCTTGCATGCAATCCAATAGAAGGCTCGTCAAGAATGTATAGTGAATTGGTTAGGTTGCTTCCCAGGCTGCGTGTCAATTGTATGCGCTGACTCTCACCACCACTCAGCGTGTTTGCCAATCTATTTAAAGTGAGATAGCCGAGTCCAACATTGAGCAAAGTATCTATACGGTGTGCAATCTCTATCAGTATTCTCTTAGCAACCGTTTGTTCAAAAGAAGAAAAATTATGTACAGCTCCATCAAACCATTTTTTGAGATCTTTTACCGGCAGTTCACTTAATTCACCTATATGTTTTCCCTGCACTTTTACATATAAGGCTTCTTTGCGTAATCTTGTCCCTTCGCAATCGGGGCACTTGGTACGACCGCGATAGCGGCTCAGCATTACACGATATTGCACTTTGTATAAGTTGCGTTCTACTTCTTTGAAAAAATCATCAATACCCTGAACGAACTGGTTGCCTTTCCAAAGCGTTTTGTACTGTTGTTCATTCAAATCAGCGACTGGCTTGTGCACAGGGAAATCAAATTTTCGTGCAGCCTTCACAAAATGCTCTCTCCACAATCCCATTTTTTCTCCTTTCCATGGTGTCACTGCTCCCTCATACACACTCAATAATTTATTAGGTATTACCAGGTCTTCATCTATGCCCAACACCATAGAAAAACCTTCGCAGGTGGGACATGCGCCAAAAGGATTATTAAAAGAAAATAAATTCGGCACCGGTTCTTCAAATTGAATTCCATCAAGTTCAAAGCGATTGTTGAAAGGAATCAGTTTGGCTCCATCTACCTCTAAATACACATCGCCCTCCCCTTCGTAGAAAGCAGTGCCGATGGAATCGCTGATGCGGTGAAGATCATCTTCTTCAAACTCTTTGGTAACAATTCTGTCTATAAGAACATAAGCTCTTTCGGGATACTGAAATGCGGATGCAATATCGGCGCTATTTTCCAATAGGTCTTCTATACGGTAGGTAATGCCTTCGGTCGGTGAAGTAGTGTTCCCTTTTTGTGAAAGTGAAGAAATATAAATACGGGAGAAGCCTTTTTGCATCAGTATATCCAGCTCTTCTTTTTTCTCTCTGTTCCGGTGTTGTTTAAACGCTGCAAGTATAAATACTTTTCGTCCGGCTTCTATACCAGTGATGGCATGAAGGACATCTTTTACGTCATCTTTCTTTACTTCCCTTCCGGAAACAGGAGAAATGGTTTTTCCAATTCTTGCATACATCAGGCGCATGTAGTCATATATTTCTGTCATGCTGCCTACAGTGCTGCGCGGTGTACGGTTAATCACTTTTTGCTCAATGGCTATAGCAGGCGACAACCCTTTTATGTAATCCACATCGGGCTTGTCCATCCGGTTGAGAAACTGCCTTACATAAGCGCTAAGACTCTCGGCATACTTACGCTGCCCCTCAGCATATAGCGTGTCTATTGTAAGAGAAGATTTACCTGAGCCGGATACACCCGTTACGACTATTAAAGTATTTCGTGGAAAAGAAATATCTACATTCTTCAGGTTGTGTACCCGTGCACCTTTTATGATAATCGGATTGTCTTCTACTTTTTTTGATTTCTTTTTTTGTGCTGATGCCTGGCTCATAATTCGGTAGGCAAATGTAGTTTACTAAAGTGTTTAGCAAGCCGATCATTAACACTTCTTTTACCAAATGAAGGCAATAATAAAAGGTGAAGAACTTGATTTTATGAAAAAGAAGATTATTTTTATACCAGAAATCTAAAAACCACAAAACAAAAAACCACTCATACAGCCTATCGGTTACACATCTACTCCAAAGTTTTTTATTGGCCAATATCCATCGAACACACCCCTAAACGCCAGGAGTTTATGACCACTTTTTCTAAGCTGTCGGATCACGAGTTGATTCAGTCATTTGTTGCAGGCAATTCATCTGCATTGGAAACCCTTGTACTTCGCCACAAAGACAAGATTTACACGTCTATATTGTTCCTTGTCAAAGACAAGTACCTTGCCGAAGATATTTTTCAGGATGTTTTTATTCGTGTAATTGATACTGTACGCGGTGGCCGCTATACCGAAGAAGGAAAATTTTTGCCATGGGCTATGCGCATTGCACACAACTTATGTGTAGATCATTTTCGAAAAGTGAAACGCACACCAACCATTAAGACCGGCGAAGACCAGGATATTTTTGAAGTGTTGAACTTCACTGAAGAAAGTGCAGAAGACCGCATGATAAAAAAACAAAGTCACAACCGGGTGAAGGATATGCTCGATATGCTGCCGGAAGACCAGCGTGAAGTGATCATTCTTCGCCACTATGCCGATATGAGTTTTAAAGAGATTGCGGGCATTACGGGCTGCAGCATCAATACAGCGCTTGGACGTATGCGCTATGGCCTTATCAACTTGCGTAAAATGATGATACAAAAACAAATTGCATTATAATGAATAGTCATTCTTAATCTCCAGCCATTCTTTTACGGAATTGCTTGCCGTGGCAGGTTGGTTAAGAATGACGACTAATTGAAGAACCCTGGTTATCGCCGGGGTTTTTTTGCTTATTGCTTTTAAATTTTTTTGTGGCTAACTGTGGTTACCCTATTCAGCTTTTGTTGCGTCGCACACTTCAGGGTCTGAATTGAGTTTGAGCTTTATTGTTCACAATAGAAGTTGTTTGAGTCGGGCTCATTTTCTGTTTAATTCATCTTGGTATTTCACATTTATTGAATGCTTCGGAAATAAAAAAAAGCAGTAAAGTTTCTACTTTATACGGATAGTATAATTTGGAGCCTTGTCGTATTCTTTCATGCAACTGTCAAGAGGTTGGCCCTGGTTATGAATACAATCACAGAACTCGGCACCTGCTTTGGTTCTGTTAGTACCAACAAACTCGGAGTTACAATCTTTTAAACTGTTCCGAGGCATAATGTCGAATCCGAATATATAAAACAATATTATAGCCATAACAGTTGCAACTACACCTAAGAAGAACTTTGTAGGGAACTTATTACTTAGGTTTTTTTGCTTTGGAATGGCATTTGGAACAATTGTATGATTAAAAGGAAGGATGTATTTTATTTTATCATAGTTCCAGCATATCAGGAACAAAGAACCCAAAACCATCAATGGCGCGGTAAGAATTGAGCCTTCGAAACGCACTGCATACGAAAGAATACAAATATTCAACATCACGGGAAAATAAAGGAGAGCCCCAAGGATAACCGTTCGTGGAATCAGCAGTAGAATAGCTGCAACTACTTGCACCACCCCTATAAACGTATAATAAAAGCCGGTGTGATGTAACGCTTCTAAATATTGGCCCATTGGGTGATTAACAGATAGTCCGCTGGCAAATCGTTCGCCCACGATCTTGACCATGCCGGAAGTTATAAAGCCCCAAGCAAGAGCTATTCGAAGAAAAATAACAAAGTAGTGAAGCCATTTGTTTCCCTTTGCCGCTAAATGAAGTTGGTCTATTTTTGAAGAAAAGCTCATAAATTTTACACTTTAATGCCATACCCGGTAATAGAAAGTGCTTTGTACTTCAAAGTAATTGGAAATTATTCTTTCTACCAATTAAGATAAAAAATAAGAGTGTATTTAAAACAAGATGAGTAGTCTGCAGGAATTGATACAGGCAGCAAAAAATAGAGCAGGAATTATCTAATGTTTAAACGTTATTGAAAATTTGTGGACAAAAAAATATTTGAAGAATAGGTATTGTTTTTTTCCAGCCGCACTACTGAAAAAACTTTATCTCTTTTGAGCAGGATAAGTTTGTGAATACAGCATAAATGCAGTACATAAAAAAGCAACTGATAAAATAATATTTTTCATTCTTCTTTCTTTTTTGATGAAGGATCTTTTCCAAAACGCCAGCCTACAGATATTTGAATTACGTTATTCCGTGCATCCTCACTTGTAAAAGAAGGCCGTTGCCCAGTTAGAACGCTCTCATAGATTTTGCCTAAGCTTACATTATATCTTGCGCCAATTATAATTCCTTTAAAAGGATGTACCTCAAACCCCACCGCATATCCGTAATCCTTGCGGTTATACAAATCCATGATATTCATGGTATTATTACCACTGCTGCCGCTGCCGCCATTGCTGCTATCAACCTGTGCGCTGATGAGGTAAGCAGCTTGGGCGCCGAACAGCAATGATAAATATTTGGTAGCATTAATTGACGCCAGCTGCCCCATTTGTATATAATTCAGCTTTACATCGCCTGAGCTTGTTCCTTTTTTATAATTATAGCCCTGACGCGAAAACAGTATTTCACTTCGATGGCTAAGAATTTTTTTAGAAGGAGGCGCCATGAATAATCCCACATGAAAACCTGTTTTGCTGCCGCTGTTAATGTCAGATGCTTTAGAAATTTTGGCATAGTTCAGCCCTGCTTTGATGCCTATTTGTGCAAACAAGCAGCAGGGGGAGATGGTCAGGAGGCAGAAGAGTATCTTTTTCATTTTGATTTTTTTTAATTTTTTAAAGGTTCAACAGCTTTATATAAGAAACAATAGAACAAAAGTTAGGTAACTGCATTATGTTTTTAATCACTGCTCTTCCAATCAATACCAAACGCAAACACACCAAATTCTTTCTGCTCCATATTTTTTACCCAAACAAAGCCATATTCGCCGGCTTCAAGGGTTTGGGTAAACTGGATCATGTAATTATCTTTTGAGATCATTTTTACACTAAAGGCTATGAGCTTACCTTTTTCCTCTTCTTTATTTGTTACCAGCCCTTCTTTGGAGCTAATAGTAACTTCTCTTTTTTGATCGGCAGGTACAAATTGGTATAACTTTATGTAAGAGGTAAGGTCAATTACATCACCACTTGTTTTAATAAAAAAGACAATACCTTTTTTTGCCGTGAACCGGATCTTTGATGAAGGCGCATCCATGCTGAGAAATTGTTTGGCGCCTTTTAGCCCCAGTGTTTTCTTTTTGGTAACCATCAGCGCTGTTGCATTTTCTAATTTGATAAGCCTGTTACTACTATTATCATAATAGTATGGCTGGTTAATATATTCGGGAACTGGTAACACAAGTGCCGGTTTTGGGATTGGTTTGGTTGGTGCTTTCTTCACTGACTTTGTTTTATGCAGCCGGATAATCGTATCGTATTTAGGAGTTGACTTTCCTGTTTTTGATTGTGCATTTGCATGGATGCAAAGCAGTGATGCAGAAAAAAGTATTGTAAGAAATAAAATCTTTTTCATTTTTCTTTTTTGAATGATTAAACCTACGGACAGCAGGGGTATTGGGCAATAGAACAAAAGTTATAAGAGTAAGAATGCGATTTGCTGAAAGAAATAGATGATATTAAGTTTGAGATCATTTTTGTTACCGCCCATAACGCCTATGCCATTCAGGCTTTCAGATATAGTGCAGTAGAATACCTGATGAAGCCCGTGGATGAAGACCTGCTGATTGAAGCCGCAAAAAAAGCCGTTAAAAGAATTCAATCAATGATTGATATTAAAGTAGCAACAATTAGCAGGTCCATTAGCCAATTTAACCGCAGCAAAAGCAAAGGTGTAGAAACGGATTTTCGTATATAACATAAAAAAAAGAGCCCCAGGTGAGACTCTTTCATGTTCGTTTTGATTGCGAACTTTATTCTTTTATCACTTTTATATTTTCAATTACGTTATTGTTCTGCACAATTTGTAATATATAAGCGCCTGCAGATAGGTTTGCGATATGAATTGTTTCTGAGCGGTTGGTGGTTTTTAGTATGGTTACTACCTTACCAGCCGCATCTAATAACCTTAGCTGGTTTGCGCCGCTAAGCCCATTTACAGTAATCATATTTTTTGCAGGGTTAGGAAATACAACAATAACGTTATTACTGCAATTACTGCTTACACTTAAAACAGGACTAAACTTGCTGCTTCCGTCAATATCCACCATGTGCAGCCGGAAATAATTAGTTTGGCTCGTCAGGTTGCTGATGAAGCTATAGTGTTTGTCTGTTGTGCTGTTGCCACTGGCAGGTACAATGCCTACAGTGGTAAAGGTTACACCGTCTGTACTATGCTGCAGTTCAAAGTGCTTGCTGTTCTGCTCAGAGGCAGTTGTCCATTTAAGCGTGGCCACACAACGGTTGCTTTGAGCTGTGAAATGAGCAAGGGTGACGGGCAGCGCAGCGCCGGGAGCAGCAAGCGTTGCCTGATTGATGGCAATATTAACAAGCCCGGCAGTAGTAACAAAGTTGTTGGCCGCATCTCTTGCAGTTGCGGGGTAGGCATTCCATGCAGCGCCATTATAGACATTTAAATTTAATGTGTTTTCATTCAGGCCATTCAGCTCTGCATCCTGGTAATAGATAGTAATGTCGCCGCTGTATGCAGGCAGCGTTTGTAAAAAATGGTATACACGCTGTATATAAGTTGTGGGAGGGGGAGGGGTAGCAGTTGCATCTCTTGTTACACTGTTTTCACCTGTTATGTTATAATCAACAGAAGGTTTAACCATAAACCCGTCTATATACACATACGTGCCGTTTGTTATGTAGAAATTGGCACCGGAAGAAACATACAAGCTGGGTTGTGAAAAGCCCCGGAGCATTATGGCTGATAACAATAAGGTAAGCAGCTTGATTTTTATATTTTGTTTCATAATTATTATTTATCGGTTAATGTTTTCACTGATTTAATTAGTTCTGCAACCTGGGTTTTTATAATTTCCAAATCATTTTTTTGGATTTGAATAATTTCCTTTGCTGCTTCATTTTCTTGTTTAAGTGTTTCAATAAGTATTTGTTGCTCCTGCATACCTTTTACCAATGGCATAATAAACTGGCTATAAGCAAGGCTGTAATGGTCTTTATCATTGGCTGGTGCATGTACACCATCAAAGTTGTAACCCAATTCATTGGCTATTCTTTCTACATCCTGTGCAAGAAAGCCGGTATGCAGTTGCTTTTCTCCGGTATAGGATGCATATTTTGCGATGTCATCCTGAGCTTGTCGAAGGATACCTGTTTTGGTGTATGCTTCTAACTTTTTCTCATCAAAATAATAAGTAACGGGGGTAAGCTTTTTAATAAAATCCAGGCCGGGTACATTGCTTTTTATGTTGTATTTAAACCTTGCATCACTGGGAAAGCTGTAAGCCACCTGGCCTTCGATAACGGTAACGTTATCATCTCCAAGTCTTATTTTATTGCTGGCACTTACTATAGCGAGACTACCAATTGCAGTGGCATTGTTTAAATTGGAGCTGCTCACATCAGCAGCATATCCTAAAGCGGTATTACCATTTCCTGTTATATTATTGTAGAGTGCACCTATGCCATTTGCGGTATTAGCATCTCCTGTTGTTGTGGCAAAAAGTGCAGTTACCCCATTTGCCGTATTAGAGCTTCCTGTTGTGTTATAAAAAAGAGCACGTTGCCCACATGCCGTGTTGTTGTTTCCTTCTGTATTTCTTTCAAGTGCACCTGTGCCATTTGCGGTATTAGCAAATCCTGTTGTATTTAAACGAAGTGCCTGAAACCCATTAGCGGTATTAACACTTCCTGTTGTATTTGATAAAAGTGCTTGTACCCCATTTGCGGTATTGTTAAGTCCTGATGTATTTGAAAAAAGTGCCTGAAACCCATTTGCGGTATTATTACCTCCTGATGTATTTGAAAAAAGTGCCCGAAAGCCATTAGCGGTATTAGCACTTCCTGTTGTATTTGCGTTACCTGCCTGGTATCCCCAAAATGTATTTACTAAAGCGTTATCTATCCTTCCTGCTTTTTGGTTATTCACCCTAATATTAAAGGGTACATCATCGGTAGTGCCAATAAAATTAGTGCCATCTACTGTGCCTGCATTACCGGTTAGCAGCCAGCCCGTACCTCCGCCGGAGGGTGTGCCAGTTGCAAGCCGCACCCATGCAGTGCCGCTCCAGTAATAATAGCCAGGGGTAACATCTGCAATGGTTTCAGTATTGTAAACCAGTAATGAGGTAGCCGGTGTGGTAACAGGCGCTGCTACATTGGTTGCGGTAAGTGCTACCCTTGGTACCAGCAAACCTTTATTGGGATGGTTTACATCAAGCATTGCGCTGGCATCGGGTACGGCACCGGTGTTATTAATGCCTACGCTTTGTGCATAGCCCTTCGACAAGCACAGGGTGATAATGGATAAGTTGATAAGTTGATAAACGATGAAGAGGAAATACTTTTTCATAAAAGGTAAATTTTAATTGTTTGTGTATTTGTTTTATTTGTTTGTGTTATTGTCTGACCTTGTCCCGACCTATTCGGGATGATGCCCGCCCCCGTGCCCCTGCCCGACTCCGTCATTCAGGCGGGGGTACGGACGGGGTTCAGATATTTTTATTTTAGCGCTACGGTTACTTTATCTGTTTGTTTTGCATCAAGTATTTTAAATTGTTGCTGCAACTGTGCTATGGCTTGTTTAAGATTTTCATTTTCTTTTTTTATTGCATCTACATCAGTAAATTTTTTGTTTAATCCGGCAACTTCCTTTTTCAATTTATCATTTTCTGATTTTAGTTTTTCAGCTTCTGCCCTTTGCCTTTCACCTTCTACCTTCAGGTCAGCGGTTCTTTTTTCCAGTGCCTGTATGGCTGCCATATCAATGCCTATCATGTCAATAGGATTTACGGTTGTATCATTGCCGATGGTGCCGTATTTATCTTTACCAAAGGCATTGTAAAAATCCTGCGCCGTAATGCCGTAATGCCTGTAAATTTTTGGGTCCTGCTGTTTATAGTTCCACGAAGTGAATTTTATTTTGGATAATTTTTGTAAAACCTCTTCACCGTTAAGCTGCTCAAAATTTTCTTTGCGGTTTTTATCACAAATGCTTAGCCATGCATTGCCGTTATGTCCTATTTGTACACCAAAACGCGTGGTATTTCCGCTGGTCATCAGGTAATAGCCATTCCAGAACCTTGCAACAAATTGATCAGAAACACCATGATAGGTAATGCCCTCATTGTTTGGATCAGAATCTCCAATGGCAAATGCGCCCTGTTGGTTATTTGTATTAACCCCATATCCCATTGCAGTGGAAAGAAATCCGCTGGCAGTTGTAAAATTTCCCATAGCAGTGGAATAAGTACCACTGGCAGTTGTATTAATTCCCATTGCAGTGGAATAATATCCGCTGGCAGTTGTTGAACTTCCCATTGCAGTGGAAGAAATACCGCTGGCAGTTGTATTATATCCCATTGCAGTGGAATAATAATCGCTGGCAATTGTTGAATTTCCCATTGCAGTGGAAAAATTGCCAACATTTGCATTATTCCATTGTGTTCCATCAACAGATCCTGCACGAAAGGCGGCTTTACCCGGATAAAACATTAACCTGGTGCCAGCGCCTAAATCAGGCACAGTGGAAGAGAAAAAATTAAAAGTTCCGGTAACCAACACACCTTTGGTGGTGCTGGTGCCTACGTCAACATGCAGCATAGAAGAGGTATGCGGTGCAGCGCCGGTGCTGTTAATACCTACGCCTTGTGCATAGCCCTTTTGCAAGCTCAGGGTGATAATGGATAAGTTGATAAGTTGATAAACGATGAAGAGGAAATATTTTTTCATAAAAGGTAAATTTTAATTGTTTGTGTAATTATCTGACCTTGTCCCGACCTATTCGGGATGATGCCCGCCCGTGCCCCCGCCCGACTCCGTCATTCAGGCGGGGGTACGGACGGGGTTCAGATATTTTTATTTATTAATTATTGCTTTTATAGTTTTTGAAAGTTCCTGAATCGCCGCTTTCATTTCATTATTCTCTTTTTCAATACTTATTATTTTTTCATTTTCTTTTTTAAGAGCATCAATTTGCTGTTGTTGTTCCTGTACCGCTTTTACCAATGGCATAATAAACTGGCTGTAGGCAAGGCTGTAATGATCCTTCTCATTTGCAGGTGCATGTACGCCATCAAAACTGTAACCTAATTCATTGGCAATTTTTTCTACATCCTGTGCAAGAAAGCCGGTATGCAATTGCTTCTCACCATTGTAAGAAGCATGCTGTGCAATACTGTTATATATTATGCCGGTTTTTGTATACGCATCTAACTTTTTCTCATCAAAATAATAAGTAACAGGTGTAAGCTTTTTAATAAAATCAAGCCCGGGTACATTGTTTTTAATGTTGTATTTAAACCGTGCATCAGAAGGAAAAGAATAAGCTACCTGGCCTTCGATAACGGTTACTAAAGCATTACCCAATCGTATTTTATTGCTGGCATCTACTATTGCGCCAGTACCAATTGCAGTGGCATTGTTTAAAGCGCCACTGCTTACATCAGCAAAACTTCCTAAAACTGTATTGCCACCTCCTGTTGTATTTGAGAAAAGTGCATTTATCCCATTTGCGGTATTACCACCTCCTATTGTATTTAAACCAGCCTGGTAACCC
>Ga0183260_10000098_pt1 | contig 61557 bp, 58 predicted proteins | sample AntDrymUQ4972206_2_FD_129768 | JGI IMG/M metagenome (GOLD analysis project Ga0183260, IMG submission 129768) | Polar desert sand microbial communities from Dry Valleys, Antarctica - metaG UQ497 (22.06) (version 2) (version 2) | ecosystem: Environmental > Terrestrial > Soil > Desert | place...
GTGATGAGATAAAATGGGCCACAGGCAAGGAAGCCTTATTTGTGATAATTGCTTCGGTGGTAGCAGGTGTCATCGCAAAGCTGCCGGCATTTTTAGGGATAGACGAAGAGTTTTTCTATTCCCGGAATATCGGTTTCATTATTTTTCCTGCGCTAATGGCTTACTTTGCCTGGAAAAATAAATTATCAATTGGTAAAATCGCTTTCATAGTTGGCTCAACCCTTTTTGGTTTAGTTTTTATCAATTTCCTCCCCAATGTTAAGCAAAGCGATACTTTAGTTTTATCGTGCATTCATTTGCTCTTATTTCTATGGTGTGTATTAGGTATTGCTTTTGTTGGTGAGAAGCAAAATAACGATGAGAAGCGGCTTGGCTATTTAAAGTATAACGGCGACCTGGTAGTGATGACAACGCTCATCCTGATAGCAGGCGCCATTCTGAGCGGTTTAACCATTGGGCTTTTTTCGCTGATCGGCTTTAATATTGAAAAATTTTATTTTGAGAATATTGTAGTATTCGGTCTTCCCGCAGCACCCATCATTGGTACCTATCTTACACAAACCAATCCGCAGTTGGTAGGTAAAGTTTCACCGGTAATAGCTAAAATATTCAGTCCTCTGGTATTAGTGATGCTGGTAATTTATCTGGTGGCAATGGTTTATTCCGGGAAAGACCCTTATAACGACCGGGAATTTTTATTGATTTTTAATGCGTTGTTAATTGGCGTGATGGCGATCATTTTCTTTTCTGTTGCCGGAACACCCAGGACAACTAAAAGCCCTCTGGAAATTTGGATTCTGCTTCTTCTATCTGTTGTGACCATTATTGTAAATGGCATTGCGCTTTCTGCTATTGTATTCCGGATTTCGGAATGGGGCATTACACCTAACAGGGCTGCAGTTTTGGGAGGCAATGTTTTGATTTTGATAAACCTGCTCTTGGTAACTGCGCAACTTTTCAAAATTCTTTCAAAGAAGACTGAGATAGACGGAGTGGGAAAAACCATTGCCACATACCTGCCAGTTTATTTCATATGGACCATTATCGTGACGTTTATATTCCCGTTCATATTTGGGTTTAGATAAATTATTTGTTCATATAACTAGAACCTAAATGCAAAATGGATAATACACCAATAATAAAAACATAAGCTCTTCCCTGAATAGGGAGCAGCCATCACTACACCTGCACTTCATTCTGGTGGAAATGAGTAGCTGAAAAAACGAGTAATGAATCCAAATAATCTAAACTATATGAGTGCAATCGAAACGGAAGTATGGTCTAAAAGTAAGTGGCTGATAAAAGGAGGCATCATCGCATTTCTCGTATTGCTCTTAATGATTCCTACAAACTATGTACAGCAATTAATTTATGAAAGGGAAGCCCGTCAAAAAGAAGCAATAGCCGAAATTAGCAGTAAATGGGCCGGGCGACAAATATTTACGGGTCCTATCGTTGTGTTGCCTTTTTGGCAAACAGAAGGCGACAGCTTAGTTAAGAAAGTGAGAACAAAGCATTATGCATTTTTCCTACCCGATGAGTTATCTATTAAAGCCACAGTAACACCACGGGAAAAGTACCGAGGTATTTACAAAGTGATGCTTTATAATTCTACTATTCAAATAAATGGCAGTTTTAAAAAAATAGATATTGAAAAGATAAATGTTCTACCAGGCGATATCATTTGGCCCGAAGCGTTTGTGAAACTGGGCATAGCCGATGTAAAAGGCCTCAATGAGGAAGGTATCCTTTATTGGAATGACCAACCACTATTGCTTTCACCTCAATCTTTCAATGACCGTTCAGGTAATATGGGACTCACATCTTCTCTTCCAGTAATGAATGGCAACAGTTTAAATAATATACGCTTTTCCGCACGGCTGGATATCAATGGCTCTGAACAAATTTTATTTACTCCCGTTGGTAAATCCACCAATATATCCCTTACTTCTTCTTGGCCGCATCCAAGCTTCATTGGCGACATACTGCCGCAGGAATCACATATTAAAGACACAGGTTTCACCGCTACCTGGAAGAGCATTGCACATAAAAGGCCTTTCCCGCAGCAATGGAAAGATGATGCTTATACAATTGCCTATTTTCCACGGCTTCACGAAGGCTCTACTCAATACAGGAATATAGAAGTAGCTCCCGCATCAGTAGGTAATAACCTAACAGCTTCTGCATTTGGAGCAGGACTTTTTGTACCGGTAAATGGATATCAAAAAACAATGCGATCAGTAAAGTATGCGGTCTTATGCATCTTACTTACGTTTGCTGCTTTCTTTTTAATTGAAACTACCAACAAGCGATCTGTTCATCCCTTTCAATATGGACTCATCGGATTAGCATTAGTTTTATTTTACATACTACTCCTTTCATTCACTGAGTATATAGGTTTCAATTGGTCGTATATAATCGCATCTACTGCCACCATCGGGTTGATAGCTTGGTATGTACCTGGAATACTTTCTTCCAATCGTCTTTCCGGGTTACTGACAATTGTATTGGTGCTTATTTACACTTATATATTCACCATTCTACAATTACAAGATTTCTCACTCCTCTTTGGAAGCATCGGGTTGTTTATCACCCTCGCAGTTATTATGTATTTCTCCAGGAAAATACAATGGTAATTATGAATATTAAAAGACAAAAACGGAGGCACAATTGCGCCTCCGTAAGTATAATGTCTGAAGTTTTTTCCTAAAAATCCAATCCCAATGCCAGATACAACTGTGGCTTTCCTCCAAAGAAAGTATTCATTTGCCATGATGCATCGAAGCGTACAAAATAGCCAAGCAATGTACTGCGTGCACCAAAGCCATACCCACCTGCAAAAGGACCAATGCCACCGGCTTTAAGGTTGACGACCACCGCAGGATCATCAGGATCTATAAACCGGGAAGTGGGTCTTTTTAATTTGTTATAAGTGCCATTCCATGCTGTGCCCAAGTCTATGAATTGAACCAATTGAAAATTGCGTAACAAGGCATTGTTGATTGGCCTGTTCAGTAATGTTGTAAACACAGGCATACGCACCTCGCTATTTATAACAATTGCGTTATTACCATTTGCTATATTTTGCTTAAAACCTCTGAGGTTTACCGCAAGTGCCTGATAGGCATAATTTGCAGAGGGATCCGGAGTATTTGCCGGATTAAAATATCTATAACTACCTGTTCCCTGGTTATTATTATCTGTAATTTCATTTTCTCTCAGCTTTAGCCAGCCATCTACACCACCAAGGTAATACACCACTTTCTGGCTGCCCCATGAAAAGTCACCGGCACCGCGTACAGCCCAAATTACATTTCTATAAATAGGTAGGTAATGGCGTGCATCAAACCCTGAATTAAATAAAAAACGTCCATCTGTAGTTCGTACTTTATTCAGCTTGGTAAACCAGTCAGTATAAATTTTCCAACGTAAGCCATTCCATATATTCATTGTGGGGTTGATCGTATTATCATGCACATATTCAGCAGTGAATTGTCCGAATGTTTGTCTTTGTTCAGGGAAATCGAATGTAGCCGGGCCGAGCTGTTTATCAGGAATCAAAAGTGTTTTATCAAATCGTGGACCTATAGTGAAACGTAAACTTTTTACTCTGTCAAAAGCAAACTTCAATCTTCCGAGGTAATAATTTGAAAATTGCTTGGCCAGTATTTCAAGGTTGTTTGCTTCATCTCTTGCAATCCCGGTCATGCTGCTTCTATAATATGTGAAACCCCAGTCTATACGCTTTCGCAAATTGGAAAATTCAAACAGCACATCATTGTCTCTAAGGTTTGGTGCTACCCTGATGCCACCTGATATTTTATAATCTTCAAACAAATCAACGGTGCCAAGCCGAATTAAGCCATTCAGATTATTTCCATTAGATGGATTAATTGGTCCTGCTCCACCTGCATAAGGCTGGTAACGGTTTGTGGAAAATGTAGTATTGTTCAAACCTGCCACTACATAATCATTAAAGAATTTCGGCGGACGATATTCGTAAAGTTTTGCTTTGCTTAATGGCGTTTCTGCATTGATATCAGTTGACTTAAATACTTTCCCTAATTGAGAGCTGTCTTTTTTCTCTTTTTCAAATTCTGTTTGAAATTCTTCTGTTGTTCCGGTGGTATCTTGAGGATCATTCATATCGGGCATAATTTGATCTGCCTCGATCTTCCCCTGTGCTATGCGTTTTTTTACATATTCGGTATTGCGTGCAGTTATATTTCTGCGACGCAAGGTATTTTCATCTACCCTTAAACGGTATAAAAATTTATAATCACCCTGGCGTGTTACTTCGCTGACCAAAGTATTATCACCGGCTGTTCTGGTTTCCAATAAACCGCTTTGGTAATTAGTGAGTGGAAATACATAGGCAGAATCAGTGGTAGTGGAAAAAAAACCAATCGAATCCACATCGTTTTTATTCCATTCTTTCAATAAACTATCAACGTCCTTTTCCTGAGGGTTTCTTAATACCTCATCACCAATGAAAACTAATGTATCTAATCCAGCTCTTTCCGTGCTGAAGAAACCTGCATAGCGATTATTGATACCATTTTCATCGCTCACAAAAGTAAAATGCGAAGTATTGTACTGCGATGGAAAACGGGCGTTTCCAAATTGCACATTGGTCAACTGAGAATATTGTTTGAACTCACTCTTATTCCAGTTGTCAACGAGGAAAATATTAAAACGGGAAGCAGGCATGGAAGTGTCGCTGCCTACTGCATCAGGTGAGGGCCGGTTGCTGGAAAATATAATACCTGTTTTGTTAGGAAAAGCCACAAAGGAAGGATCAAGGTCATCATAAGCATCATTCGTAATCTGTTCTGTGGTACGATTTTCTATTTTATACACGAAGATGTCAGTTTGACCACCTTTCACAGCGCTTACCAGTAAAGTGTTTGCGTCGTGCATATATTTAACATCCTGTACCTGGTCGAATTGGGGCAGTTCCTGTTGTGTACTCTTTACCCTGTTGAATGCATCATATACAAAGAGTTTTACTTTGCCTTCTTCGCTGTACACCACCGCGAGGCGGGTGCCTTTATTATCCCATGCAAGTATTGGGTAGTTTGGGTTTACTTCATCTTCTCTTGACCGAACGCCGTAGGCCAGCAGCACTTTTCTATTGGTAAAATTTTCATTGAGTACTACGCTGTACTTTCCTTGTTTAAATTCTACAACCGCATACGTAAAGCTTCGGGGTATAGGGTTTGCATTGAAGCGGATGAAATCTTTTTTACCAATTAATTCAGTCACAGATAGCTGTCCTTTAGGCACAATACGTCGGCCACGTATATCTTTAAAATACATTTGTGATTGTTCGGTCATGAAATCACGCAATACTTCTTTGAATTTTTTCTTGGTTATTTTTTGAGAACCATTATTCAGGTTTCTGTAAATGCGTGATAGGTATAAAAGATATGTTGTTTTAGAAGTGCCATATTTATTTCCGAAATAATACCAGAATGCATGTCCGGCTAACAAAGGCTTTTCAAAAGCAAACTGGTAAAAATTATTATAACGTCCGCTTAGTAATGCACTTTTCAACTCATCATCTAATGCAGTACTCCAGGTTTCACCCGCATAAGCAATATATCCATCAGTCAGCCATTTTGGTAGATCCAGCAAGGTTTGATTTGCAGCCATTTCTCCGAGGTCATCGCCGAACAGAAGATTTTGTACCAGCACACCTGCTATGCCTTGCCGCACCTGGCGTCGCAGGTTATTTCTATTGGCATCAAAATAAAGGAGCATTTTATTATTCACAAGCTTGGTAACACCGCCTGTATTTTGCCAGTCAATTCCTAATCCTATATTGGATTGTTGAAGTTCATCAAAGTTGTTGTACAATGCAATGTTGATTCTGCGTTGCAAACCATATTCAATGAATTCTTCGAGTTGAGGTAATTCCTGTTCGGCAATTTGAGTTACATACTTGCCTATTTCCAGGCCATCCTGGCTGAAGTAAGTATTGAAGTTTTCTGTTTGGTAATAGCGCCAGTTGAATTTTTGGTATTGTACCCTGTTTTTTCCAAATTCTACAGCACTTACCTGTGCAGATGCATGAATGGAAAATAAAAATGCACATACGCTGAGTACAATGCGGCCCTGATATTTATTCATAAAGTATGGTAAATTATATAAAGCATTTTATTTGATCTGATAATTTTTATTGCGCTAAGATGAAGTCTTATTATATACAATTTTACGGGGTAAATAGATTACAAACCTAAATTGCAACTAAAATTACAAAAAAGCAGCATGCTACACGTTCACAGGTTTACCTTCAATGCCTTTCAGGAAAATAGTTATGTTATTTATAACGAAACAGGTGACTGCTGTATTATAGATCCTGGTTGTAATTCTTCAATAGAAGAAAAACAATTGACTCATTTTATTCAGCAAAAAAAGCTGAAGCCCGTTTATTTATTAAATACACATTGTCACCTCGATCACATCTTTGGGAACCGCTTTATAGCGGATCATTATGGTTTAAAGCTTCATATTCATCCTGAAGAGCAGAATGTACTAAGGTTTGGACCTGCCTCTGCAACTATGTATCAACAGCAGTTAAATATTTATGATGGAGAAATTTTATTCATTGATGAGATTGATATAATAAAAATGGGTGATGATGAAATGAGTATTTTGTTTACCCCAGGTCACTCACCCGGCAGTATCAGTTTTTATTCTAAAGCCGATAAATTCATCATCAGTGGCGATGTGCTTTTTGAAGGAAGTATTGGAAGAACTGATCTACCGGGGGGCAATCTTGAAATATTAGCCCAAAGCATCAGAAAGAAATTATATACGCTGCCCGAAGATGTGATCGTACATCCGGGGCATGGAGACAGCACTACTATTGGTGTTGAAATGAGAACAAATCCTTTTGTGCAAGTGGATTAGGCTTTTAGGTTGTCAACAACTTCAGTGACAGGCACAGGAAGCTTGTAAAATCTACTTATGAAAGGAAAGCGACTGAATTCATGCTTTTCAATTCTGCCTACAAAAATTATAAATAAAACAAGAAGTAATACTCCTGAGAGAAGCGACAACCATTGAGAAACGTACATATCTATACCCTGGTGAATTCCAAATATCAATATTGAAATTAAAATGTAACCAAGCAACTTAGGCCATGCATAAGGAATAGGAAAATATTTTTGTCCGAGCAAATAACTCGCTGTCATCATAAATCCATAACAAAGTACAGTAGCGATGGCGCAGGCTGTATAACCCCAAAGCGGAATAAAGATGTAATTAAAGATGATTGTAATAGCAGCACCACCTAAGGTTATCCAGGCACCTGTACCATTTTTGTTCGTCAGCTTATACCAAATTGATAGATTGTAATACACACCCAAAAAGATCTTTGCCAACATCAGTACAGGAACAATTTTTAATCCGGTATAATATTCAGGATGCGTAGTACCCATAAAGTATTTCCAAATTCCTAAAAAAAGAGTAACGCCCAAAAAACAAATACAACAGGTAATGACAAAAAATTTCATGACCCGGGCATAAGTTGGAGGCGCATTTATTTCAGATGATTGCTTAAAGAAGAAGGGTTCTGCTCCTAAGCGGAAAGCCTGTATAAAAAGAACGATGAGTATGGCCAGTTTATAGTTGGCTCCATAAATACCAGCTTGCGAAAAAGCCTCTTCAGTAGTGCCGGGAAAAAGTTTTAAAAGCATGATCCGGTCAATCAATTCATTGACCATGCCCCCAAAGCCTACGATGATGAGTGGCCATGAATAAGCCATGATCTCTTTCCACAAGGTGCCATTCCATTGAAAACGAAATTTAAAGAACTCTTTGAAAAGCAACAGCCACGTAACTCCGCTTGCTATCAGGTTGGCAATGATCACATAGCCAATATCTATGTTGGGATTGTACAACCAGGCAAAAAAACTATTTTCATTATTGGCATACTGCCCTTTGCAGTAAACCAAAAAGAACAATACCAGGCTTATATTCAATAAAATATTTGTAATTCTTACAAAAGCAAATTTTCGAGGACGGCCTTCATGCCTCAACTTAGCAAAAGGCATCACAACCAATGTATCCAAAGCCACAATAAGGATGACCCATTTTACATATTCCGGATGATCTCCTAATTCTAAAAATGATGCAATGGGTATGGCATTCAGGTATAGAAGGATAGTAAAAAACACAGTAGTTAATAAAAGGGAACATGTACAGGTATTGTAAACCTTTTTTTCATCCCGTTGATTGGAAAAACGGAAGTATGCTGTTTCCATTCCATACGTGAAAATAATATTTAAAAAAGCAGCTATTGTGAAGAGCAATGTGATTTTTCCATAAGCAGCAGATGCAAAAATAGTAGCTAATAAAGGAGTGAGCAGGTAATTAAGGAAACGCCCGAATATACTGCTTACCCCGTACCACAACGTCTGACCCGCTAATTTTTTAATACTGCTCAATAGGAAAACTTTGAAACAAATTTAGTTGCTGCATTTCGTAAGCCTTGAACAAATAGGTTAATTATTTATGGTTGCGAAAAACGCGGATTTTTTATAAAAGATGTATCTGTGAGTGTTTTTAAAAACAGGATCAATGCATCCGCTTCAGCGTCGGTAAGTGAAATGCCATTTTGCAATGCAGGATCTAATGTGGAGCTTTTAATCACTTTTGTTCGATAATGGTTGAGCATACCACGAATACTTCCTATGCTCCCATCGTGTGTATAATATCCGGTCAGTTCAACGTTGCGCAGACTCGGTACCCTGAATTTCAGAGAATCCTTTGTGTTGCCTGTAACCTTCATCCGTCCATAATCATTTAATGAAGGATCCAGAGGCAATCCAATATTCCGAAAGCTAAAATCTGTGAAGAGCGGCTCTTTATGGCAGGTATTGCATTTCGCTAAAAATATAGAATAACCTTGTTGTTCTCCATTGGTGAAGCTTGTTGTTCCTTTCTTCACCTTATCATATTTTGAATCAGCAGAAACCAGGATGATTATAAATTGCTTAAGCGCTTTTAATATACGATCACTATTGATCTTCGAATCTCCATAAGCAGCCTTGAAAAGTTCAGCATATCTGGCGTCTTGGGATAGTTTATCTACTACATTATTTATATTTTCTCCCATTTCTTTCGGCTCATTAATATGTGCTAAAGAAAGTGCTTCAAGGTTAGTCATGCTTCCGTCCTGTCGGTAGGCCGGGGACCATGCAAGGTTGAATAGCCCGGGGGCGTTTCGGAGTGTATGGCTATTATTATATCCATGGCTGAGGTCATGATCGAATGTAGAGAATGCAGCGCTTTGCTGATGGCAGGAAGCACATGAAAAATTACCGTCTTTTGATAATTGGCCGTCATAAAACAATTGTCTTCCAAGTGCAATTCCTTCTTTAGTTAGCGCATTATTTTGAAAAAAATATTGAGGCTGGGGAAAGCCGGCAGGAATTTCGAATGTAAATGGTGTGCCATTGTACGCATCGTTCTTTTTACAGCTTTCCAGCATGCATGATGCAGCTACAAAAAGACTAATAAATAATACAATAATAAACGGCTTCACCTATCTTATATGTTTTTACTAAACTAAAACATACCATTCATTTCAGTTGTTAAATTAGTTGCCGTGTTTAAACTTTTGACGGCCGAGCTTTCGCTCTGAATGGATTTTCTTGTTTTCAAGCCTTTTTTGTTTTACTTTTTTTGATGGCTTGGTGGCTATGCGTAATTTTTTCTTTTGTAAAGCCAATGTGATAAGGGCATTTATTTTCTTTATGGCCTCATCCCGGTTCTGCAATTGTGTACGGTAGGTTTGTGCCTTTACAAATAAATTACCTGATGCATTTATGCGGTTACTCAATTTATTTTGTATTTGCTGCTTTTGAGATTCGGACAGCAACCGGGATTGAGCAACATCAAAAAAAGCAATAACAGCCGTTTCCACTTTGTTTACATTTTGTCCTCCCTTTCCGCCACTGCGGGCAGTGGTAAGCACAACCTCTGAAGAAACATCAACCAGCATACCATGCAATTTATAAAAAGAATGTACCATCCTTTGATTGCAGTCTTTTAAATTTGACAAAAACAGATGCACCTCTAATGCGGGTAGTAATTCAACGTGTGATGAAAGCCAGTATAACCGTGGATAACAAAATGGTTAGCGCCATCGAACAAGGTTTAGTAATTTTTTTAGGGATCGAAGACAGCGACACTAAAGCCGACATTCTATGGTTAAGCAATAAGATTGTAAACCTCAGAATTTTCGACGATAGGGATGGGGTAATGAATTGTTCAGTGAAAGAAATGAAAGGTGATATTATTTTGGTGAGCCAGTTTACCTTACACGCATCTACTAAAAAAGGCTCACGTCCGGGTTATATAAGAGCAAGCAAAGCAATTATTGCTGAACCATTATATATTCAGACGATAGAACAGCTAACCATTGACCTTGCGAAAGAAATAAAATGCGGCATTTTTGGAACAGATATGAAAGTAGCTTTGACCAATGATGGGCCGGTTACCATTTTCATAGACACCAAAAACAAAGAATGAGGGCAAAAATCATTTACTCATAAAAGAATTGTTTTTTAATTAGTGTAATTGGTAAAAATTAGTTTAATGACAATTGAAGAGGCACAACAGGAAGTGGACCTTTGGATAAAAAGCAAAGGAGTACGCTATTTCAGTGAACTTACTAACATGGCCATCCTCACTGAAGAAGTAGGAGAAGTAGCCCGCATCGTAAGCCGGCAATTTGGCGATCAGTCTTTTAAAGAAACTGATAAAGCAATCGATTTGAGCGATGAATTGGCTGATGTGCTTTGGGTTGTAATTTGCATAGCTAATCAAACCGGGATAAACCTGACAGAAGCGCTACACAAAAATTTCGAAAAGAAAAATGTGAGGGATAGCAACCGGCATATCAACAATAAAAAACTACAGTAGAGAATATGCATTTTCCAAAAAAATTTAAGTTTAAAAACATCTGGAAATTATTCAGGGATGCAGGAATTGGATTTTCCGATGACAAAGTTTTGAAGCTAAGTGGTTCGCTTGCCTATTTCACTGTGTTTTCCATTGGCCCTATGTTGATCGTAATTATGTTTTTCGCAGACCTGTTTTGGGGTCGGGAAGCAGTAGAGGGTTCTATTTATGGACAAATAAAAGGCTTCGTTGGTCCTGAACCGGCTGCGCAGATACAGGAGATCATTAAAAATGTAACCCTTAGCGGAAAGAGCAAGGTTACTGCAGTTATAGGATTTATTACGCTTTTGATTGGTGCTACTACTGTATTTGCTGAGATCCAGGATTCCATTAATACCATTTGGAATCTCAAAGTAAAACCCGAAAAAGGATTCATAAAAATGTTGATCAATCGTTTGCTTTCATTTTCAGTTGTGGTAGGGTTAGGATTTTTATTGTTAGTCTCTTTAGTCATCAATGGCTTGCTGGAGGCATTTAGCAGCAGGCTTTTGAATGTGTTTCCCGACATTGCTCTAATTACGGTTTATATTATCAATCTTATAATCACATTTATTGTCATTACCTTATTATTTTCTATGATATTTAAAGTATTGCCCGATGCCAAAATTAAATGGAAAGATGTATTGGTGGGCTCTATCGTAACAGCCATACTCTTTATGATCGGCAAATTCGGAATTACCTTTTACATCGGGAGTAGTGATGTGGATAGTACTTACGGCACTGCCGGGGCCTTGGTTGTGTTGTTGTTGTGGGTCTATTTCACTTCCGTGATTTTGTATTTCGGCGCAGAATTTACCAAAGTGTATGCTACTCAATTTGGTTCACACATTTCCCCAAACCACTATGCCGTTTGGATTAAACAAGTGGAAGTAGAGCAAGGAAAAGGATCTCTTAAGCTGCAGGAAGAAAAGAAAAAAGTGGAAAATGAGATCACAGGTGATAATATTAAAATCACTTAAAAATATAAGTTTCAGCAGTAATCATAGAATGATTGTTGTGGCTACCTTTTTGAGTAAGATGATGGAAGAATAAACTGAAAATGGTAAATATAAAACTCATTTAGAAAAAGATAAAAATGATAAAAAATGGAAAGTCATAAAGACAAGGATAAAGCATCAGAACCACAACATGAGGAAAATGAAAAGGAAACCGAATCTATAACATCCTTCAGGCACAAGCCAAAGCAACTTGCAGCAGATGGATTGTTTTATGATAAAGTGGAAGAGAAGAAATCTCCAGGCTTCGCTACAGTATTAGCTGGTCTGGTATTATATTTCTTCAGTACTGCAGCAGACGAGGCAACCCGCAGAGAAAAAAAGACTATTAAGTTTAAAGCTGATTTTGATAATTAAATCAGTGGCGTAACTCCATTCATTATCATTATCAGTAGGCTTATGATGAATAATTAATACTCATCCATTCCTGAAAGAACGCCCATTTCCCCTTTGAGCCTATCCACTTACTTTTGCGCACTATGGCTACAGACAATAACCGCTTTGCTGCAATCATTTCGCATTGCAAAGAGTATGGTTTTATCTTTCCTTCTTCTGAAATATATGACGGGCTTGGTGCTGTGTACGACTACGGTCAATGGGGTAGCGAACTAAAGAAAAATATTAAAGACCATTGGTGGCAAAGCATGACCCGCATGTACGAAAACATTGTAGGTATAGATGCTGCCATTTTTATGCACCCTACTGCATGGAAGGCCAGCGGGCATGTGGATAATTTCAGTGATCCCATGATAGATAATCGGGACAGCAATAAGAGATACCGTGTTGATCATTTGATAGAGGCAAAAGCAGATGAATTGGAAAAAAGCGGAGATATAATGGCAAGTGAAAATTTGCAGAAGGAGATGGATACATTACTTGCTACTAATGACTTTCAGGGATTGAAACAATTATTGGGAAACCATAAAATTGTTTGTGCTGTCAGTGGCACCGGCAATTGGACAGATATTCGCCAGTTCAATCTTATGTTTTCCACGCAAATGGGTAGTATAAGTGATGATGCAGAAACTATTTATCTAAGACCGGAAACAGCCCAGGGAATTTTTGTAAATTTTTTAAACGTACAGAAAACGGGAAGATTAAAAATTCCTTTTGGAATCGCTCAAATTGGAAAGGCATTTCGAAATGAAATTGTCGCACGCCAATTTATATTTCGCATGCGTGAATTTGAACAAATGGAGATGCAATTTTTTATTCGTCCCGGTACACAAATGAAATGGTATGAGTACTGGAAAGCCGAACGCATGAAATGGCATCTGAATCTTGGTATTTCTTCTGATAAATATCGTTTTCACGATCATGCAAAGCTTGCGCATTATGCCGATGCAGCCTGCGATATCGAGTACAATTTTCCTATTGGTTTCAAAGAAGTGGAAGGCATCCATTCCCGAACGGATTTTGATTTGCGAAGCCACCAGGAGTGGAGCAAAAAAAAGTTGCAGTACTTCGATAATGATGTGGACGATAATGGAAAGCCTTATGGTAATTATATACCTTATGTGGTAGAAACTTCGATAGGATTAGACAGAACAGTTATGCTGTTGCTCAGCGAAGCTTATAAAGAACAAGACCTCAGCTCAGATGATAAGAAAGACAGCCGTGTCGTATTAAAGTTTCCCATTAAGTTCGCCCCTATCAAATTAGCCATTCTACCGCTTATGAAAAAAGATGGATTACCTGATATTGCAAGGAGCATCATGGACGATTGTAAAATACATTTCAAGTGTTTTTATGAAGAGAAGGATACCATTGGAAAAAGATACAGGAGAATGGATGCCATTGGTACCCCTTTTTGCGTGACAGTTGATCACCAGACGAAAGAAGACAATACAGTAACCATCCGGCACCGCGATAGTATGAAGCAGGAACGAATAACCATAGATGCCATCAGGAATTTAATTCTGAAATCCTTGGAAAACTCATAAGATTTGAATTTCTTTGCTGCATAAAAAAACCCACTTGTCAGTGGGCTTTTCTTTAATGATTACCTGACTTTAATACCATACAATCTTCTGTTATTCCTGCATTTCCAAAGGTCTATTACGCCAAATCTCTTATGTTGTAAAGATGGTTTTGTAGGGAACAGGTGGGTAGCTAATGTCTCATTCACTGCTCTGTACTCATTTAATTCTTCTGCTTCTATTTGCACAATAGAAGGCTTTGTCATCGTTTTCATAACTCTTCAATTTATACTTGTATTTGAATAAAAAATTTACCAGGCAAGCAATCGCTTTGTAAATTTCATTAAGGTGTTTTTAACCCTAAATCTTCAATTGAAGATGATCATCTCTGATTTGAAATGCAAAACTAAGTGAGTATGCTGACATAATAAAATGGTGCCCTCTACTTTTTAACAGTTGCATAAACAACTATGTGTGTTTACGTGATTTGTAATACTAAGCATTTAACATATAAATTCTATACTAATATGTTTTTGAATGAAATTCTTTAAATGTTTATATTTTTAAAGGCCTTTGATTCGTCTTAACAATATTTTTGCAGCCAATCTATATTTTAATTGTCTTTATCAGCATAACCTAAAACCATTTTATGAGAAAAGTAATTTCTTTTACTCTTGCATTTTTATTTCTTTTTATTTCGGCACAAGCACAGGATGAATCATCAACTCCTCAAAAAATTGGAGGACTCACATCTTTTTATGCAGAATTAGGTGGCCCTGGTATTTTATTTTCAGCAAACCTTGACCGCAGATTTAAGCAGTCACACCTTGGATGGGGCGGACGTGTAGGATTAGGCTTTGTTACTTTCTATAATGATAATTATGTAAGTACCCCTACGGGAGGATACTATACCGGTGGTAATCAAGCTTCAGTCGTTACTTTTCCGGTTCAGATAAATTATATATTCGGAAAAGGATCCTCTCCCCATACATTCGAAGTAGGTGGGGGTATTACTGTTGCAGGTAAAAAAATTGATCCATTTAATTTCAATGATGAAGAAGAAACCGCCCTTTTTGGAACTGCTTCTTTTATGTATCGCAGACAACCAATGAATGGTGGGTTTATGTGGAAAGCAGGATTTACGCCTATTATAGCTAAGGGATATATTCAGCCGTCAGGCGGCGTAAGTGTTGGTTATAATTTTTAATTTTTGCAGAGAAAAGGCTTCAAATTTCACATCAACTTTAACCATACAGTTCGAGGTGAATTTGTTTTCTATCGTACCCCATTTCAACGATCCGTTTTTTGGCCTCATCTACCATTGCTTTCCATCCGCAAAGATAAAAATTGGCTGGGGGTAATTCGGAGCTTCCATTCTGTTTTTCGTGTACAAGATTTTCATAAACGGTATGTACATAACCGCAGCAGCCATCCCATTTTTCTCTTGAGAGCGTTGGGATAAAACGGAATCCTGGTATGGTTGTTTCCAACTCTTTCATCTCTTTGTAATACACAAGGTCTATTTGCGATCTTGTTCCATAGATCAAATTAATATTCTGATGATCAATATTATGGTTTTGAATATGATGCACCATACTCCGGAAAGGTGCTATACCTGTGCCTGTACAAATAAAATAAAGGTCTTTCTCAATTACAGGTGGTAATGTAAATACGCCTTGCGGACCTCTCATTATTAATTCTGATCCGGTTGTGATTTCATTAAAAAGATAAGTAGTACCAAGGCCTCCCTCAAGTATTACGATAAGTAATTCAATGACATTTGTACCATCCGGCCATGAAGCAATTGAATAGCTTCGCCAGCGCTTATTTGGTTTTTCGTGAATGGGAAGGTCAATTGTTACAAATTGTCCCGGCAAAAAATCAAATGAATCTATCTCAGGTACTTCTATAAAAAACCTACGGGTGTTGTATGTTTCATCATCTATTTTGGTAACGATTCCTTTTCTCCAGGGTTGCAAGGCCATAAATAGCAGTTTGATTACAAGGTACAAAAAGTATATGCTAAATAAGCTATGGTCTCAATACAGTAGCTAATTGCTGTTGTTTTTTTATTTTATACGTAAAAGGTTTTTCATTCCACATACCTTTCAAGACAACCATACCGGTTTCATGATTATTATTCTTTAGTGAATCTGCTGAAGTTTTTGACGGTGAGAGCACTAATTGCCATAATCGATTACCTGGAGCTGCCTGTATGCTTATTTCCTTTTCTTCGTTTTTTAATTTACCAAGCGAAATACTTCCTCCTTGTACTTCTACCGGTTGGGCCTTATAGCTTTGTGCATCAATCAGCACAGATTCTATAGAAGGTTGGCCTTTTACTGGTGAACTTTCAAGGTATATCAAATGCTCTTTGGATACCCCTGAGTTAAGGGTTTTGTTATTGTCATCTACACGTACGTTCCCCGCTATATCAGTCCGAAAAAAAGCATGTGTTTTATAAATTCCATAAGTATGGCTACAGCCGGAGATAGTACCGGCCAGCAGAGCTAAAAAAAATAAACCGCACTTTGACCTAATCATCCTTAAATTTAAGTATAAAATGAATGGCAATACACTAATCTATTTTTAGCTTGCTATCGTAACTTTAATAATACTTAATTAATCCTAATGCTCCAATTGCGGAAATTAATCCCATTTATTCTTGGTATTTTTCTTATTTCATGTAAATCTAATAGTGATGTAAAGTCTTTGGAAGAAGAAGGTAAGTTTAGCAAACAAAATGGTATTGACCTGGCCATGGCCCAGGAATTCATGATGACCAAGGACCCGGCACTTGGGTATGTTCCGCGAGAGCGTTTGTATGTTGCGCAAACATATATGAAGTCAATGCTGGCTATGAGGGGTAACCGTACTACAGATTTTACATGGAATGAAAGAGGCCCTAACAACGTAGCAGGTCGGACAAGGGCTTTATTTATAGATAAACGAGATGCTTCCGGAAATACGGTATTTGCCGCTAGTGTAAGTGGTGGCATTTGGAAAGCCACTAATTTCAAAAGCACTCCATCATGGACACCCGTATTTGAGACAATGGGTAATCTTGCTGTTTGTGCCCTGGCTCAGGATCCATCCAATCCTGCAGTAATGTATGCAGGTACGGGCGAAGGCTTTTTCAACTACGATGCTGTCCGGGGAAACGGTATTTGGAAGTCGGTGAATGGGGGTAGCTCATGGGCGCAACTTCCCGCTACAGATTCTACGAATAATACAAACTTCCAATACGTTCAGGACTTAGTAATTACAACTACAGGGACAATTTTTGCGGCTACCCGCAGTGCAAGATTTTGCAATGCAGGTGGTATATTCAGATCAACGGACGGTGGCACTACCTGGACCCGTTCTTTGGGAAATTTAACTGCACAACTTTGTGACAGTGCATTTAACTTTAGGGGAGGAGATCTTGAGATGGGATCTAATGGCGATATCTATGCTGCTACCGGCTTTCAGGGAGGTTTAGACAGCAATCTAAGAGGTCGTATATATAGAAGTGCTGGAACCAATGGAGCAAATACAGGAGCCGCAGGTAGCTGGGTTGAAATAACTCCGGCAGGAAATTGGCAAAGGATCGAAATGGCTTGTGCTCCTAATAATCCAGCTATTCTATATGCTTTGTTGGAAGGTCAGGATGACGGAATCGGTGGCATCAGACGATCAAATAATTTTGGTCAAACGTGGGAAACTATTACTCCCCCCACCTGGTGTAGCCAGGGAACTAATTCTTCTGACTTTACCAATAAACAGGCTTGGTTTAGTTTGATAGTAAATGTAGATCCTAATGATGCGAATACAGTTTATATCGGTGGGATTGATTTATTTAAATCTACAAATGGCGGTACGAACTGGACGCAGATTACCCAATGGACGCCCACATCTAATAGCCGTACCTGCAACCTCCCTCAGATACATGCTGATCAACACAATATCATTTTTTATCCAGGGTCATCTTCAGAGTTTATTGCAAGTAATGACGGTGGTGTATATCTCACTGGCAATGCTGGTACAGCCTGGTCAGCTAAAAATCTGGGTTATAATGTGACACAATTCTACGCCTGTGATTACCACCCAACTGATCCTAATTATTTTTTGGCAGGGTCTCAGGACAATGGCACGCAAAAGTTTACACAACCGGGACTTAACAGTACCATTCCTGTTACAGGAGGTGATGGTGGGTATCCCCACATTGACCAGAATAATTCTAATATCCAGATAACAGCTTATGTTTTTAATCACTACTTCTATTCAAGGAATGGGGGTAATACATTTAGCGACCTGGATATAAATGAAAACGGTTTATTTATAAATGCTACCGATTACGATGATGTGAATCATGTGCTTTATGTAGGGAATGATGTAAACTCATTAGGGGTTATTACAAATTTTGCTGGAACAGGTACGCCTCCTTTCAATAATGTGGCTATATCACAATTGGGTGGGCGGGAAATTACAGCAATAAAAGTAGATCCGAATCAACAGTCAGGCAGTACCATTTGGATCGCAGGTTATTTTGGAGGTGATGCGACTAAGCAACCATTAGTTCCAAATATATTAAAAGTAACAGGTGCGCACACACTGACTGCTACTACCACAACCACCGGTGCATTACCTGTACCAGCAGGGGGTTATGTGTCTTCAATAGATGTAGATAGAACAAATTCAAATCACCTGCTTGTAACCTTATCAAACTATGGAGTACCAAGTGTATTGGAGAGTACAAATGGGGGAACAACCTGGACCAATATTGAATCAAACCTTCCGGATATACCGGTGCGTTGGGGCATATTCGTGGCACCTACTGCACAATTATCTTCATCAGTAACTGGGGGCATTATGTTAGCAACTGAACTGGGAGTATGGACTACCTCCACTTTGGGCGCTGCTGCATCATGGATACCTAATAATAAGGGCTTAGCCAATGTACGAACCGATATGTTGAAATACAGAATTTCTGATGGGTTGGTAGCTGCAGCTACTCATGGCCGGGGCTTGTTTACAACACTTATTCCCGGAGGTGCACTTGTAGTGACCGGAGTTCCCAATACACTTATTACAAAAGACTTTATTAAATACATTTCTGCTACCTCCAACAATTTAAGTGTAGTGACGGGTTCGCTCAATACCAGAACCATGGATGTGCAGATCTATGATATGAAAGGAAGTTTAGTGTATCGAAGAAACAGCAGGTATCAAAATAGTTTTATTGACCTGAATAGCTTAAGCCGTGGATCTTATATCATTAAAATTCTTGGTGATAAAAAGGAAAGCTTTGTTGGGCAGTTCATAAAACAATAAATTAACTTCTAAACTCAAATCAAGCCATGGCAGTTACTTGTCATGGCTTATTTTTGCGCCTTCGATGAGTGTTTCGAGTTTGTTGTCAAAGTACCTGGAATCACCCCGCCTGTTTACCTTAGCGGACAAGCTTACCTATGCGCATTCTGAAGCGCCGGCTCAAAGAATATTTTTAAAGAACCTTCAAGGAAGTGCATCTGCATTTGTAGCCGCTTCAGTTTTTCTCCATCCCTCATGCAGTCAGCTCAATCATGTTTTTGTATGCAAAGACGCTGAAGAAGCAGCCTATTTTCATAATTCACTTGAAAGCCTTACGCAAGCTTTAAATATTTTTTATTTTCCATCTTCTTTCAAATCAAGAAAAAACTACAGGTTACTCAACTCTTCGCATGTGATGTTGCGAACTGAAGCACTTACGCGGTTTTCATCGCCAACGGGATCGAGGGTAGGAGCATTGGTAACATATCCTGAAGCGCTTTTTGAAAAAGTTGTACTGCCAAAATTCATCTCCGAACATATCATATATATTAAAACAGGTGATACATTAGATACAGACCAACTGTATAAAAAGCTTGTGGACTATGGTTTTGAACGAACCGATTTTGTTTATGAGCCGGGCCAGTTTGCCATCAGGGGTGGCATATTAGATATTTATTCGTTTGGTAATGAGAAGCCTTATCGCATAGAGCTATTCGGAAATGATGTTGATTCTATCCGCATCATTGATCCTGAAACTCAATTGAGTGAAAGAAGGCTTTTGCATGTCAACATCATCCCAAACCTTGCCTACGGGCAGGCAGGTGTAAATAACAATTTTGAAGAAGGCGAACGTATATCCCTGGTTAGTTTCTTGCCACCGGATACGGTTTTCTGGATAGATGATGAAGACTTTACAAAACAACGCCTGGAGCAAAGCGAAGAAGATGTGGAATCGTGGCTAAACTTATTTGCTGATGGGACTCTAAAAAACGAAGGGGAACACGATGACAAATTGGTAAAGCAAAATCTAAACAGAGATGAATTTATTTCTGTAACCGGGTTATTTCAGGAATTAGATTCAAGGCATAAAGTATATTTTGGCCATCATCAACCTGCACAATCAGGTTTCGAGATTTTATTCAATACCAAAGAACAACCTGCATTCAACAGGCAATTCGAATTCCTGATAGAAGATTTAAAAAAATGGGAAAGCAAAGGTTTTACGCTGAATCTATTTGCAGAGAATCCTAAGCAACTTGAGCGGCTATTTATGATTTTTAAAGATTTAAAAGAAGAGATACACTTTACTCCCATAGCCACTTCTATTCACCAGGGCTTCATTGACGAAGATCTTAAAATCGTTTGCTATACAGATCACCAGATATTTCAACGCTATCATAAATACAAGGTAAAGCAGTCATATAATAAAAATAAAGCACTTACACTACGCACGCTGCGGGAATTGCAACCGGGAGATTTTGTCACACATATAGACCATGGAGTAGGAACATATAGCGGGTTGCAAAAAATGGATGTCGGTGGGAAATTGCAGGAGGCTGTACGGATTATTTATAAAGACAATGATATACTCTATGTAAACATCGGTTCGCTACATAAAATTGCCAAATACACAGGTAAAGAAGGCAACGTACCCAAAGTGAACAAACTCGGTAGTGATGTATGGAACAAGCTGAAGGAGAAAACAAAGATCAGGGTCAAAGAAATTGCTTTTGACCTCATAAAATTGTATGCCCAGCGGAAATCATTACAAGGCTTTCAGCATGCTCCGGACAATTATATGCAAACTGAGTTGGAGGCATCATTCATTTATGAAGACACACCTGACCAAAGCAAGGCAACAGCCGATGTAAAAAAAGATATGGAGTCTCCTTCACCAATGGACCGTTTGGTATGCGGCGATGTAGGTTTTGGTAAAACGGAAATTGCCATCAGGGCGGCATTTAAAACCTGCCTCGATGGAAAGCAGGCAGCTATTATGGTTCCAACAACCATTCTTGCATTTCAACATTTCAAAACATTTTCTGACAGGCTGAAAGATTTTCCCGTTACTGTGGATTATATCAACCGGTTTAAATCGGCAAAAGAAAAAAAAGAAACTTTTCAAAAACTAGCTGATGGAAAAGTGGACATTATTATTGGTACTCACTCTCTGCTGGGCAAAGATGTAAAGTATAAAAATCTCGGTCTGCTTGTAGTAGATGAGGAACAGAAATTTGGCGTAGCTCACAAAGAAAAGATTAAAACCTTACGGACCAGTATTGACTGCCTCACACTTACCGCCACACCTATTCCCCGTACATTGCAATTCAGTCTTATGGGTGCACGGGACCTTTCCATAATGAACACTCCACCTCCGAATCGGCAGCCTATTCAAACCGAAGTGCGGATATATGACGAAGATTTTATCCGCGATGCCATTTACTTCGAGGCAGAACGAGGTGGGCAGGTTTTCTTTATTCACAACCGGGTAATCGGCCTTGCAGAAATGGCTGCTTTTATTCAGGGGCTTTGCCCCGATTTGAGTATTGGGTTCGCACATGGCCAGATGGAAGGAAGCATTCTGGAAGACCGTATTCTAGATTTTATAGAAAAGAAATACGATGTACTGGTAAGTACAAATATTGTGGAAAGTGGGGTGGATATCCCGAATGTAAATACGATCATTGTAAATAATGCACACCAATTTGGACTAAGCGACCTGCATCAATTGCGTGGCCGGGTAGGGCGCAGCAATAAAAAAGCATTTTGTTATTTACTGGCCCCTCCTGTCAGTACACTGCCATCTGATTCCCGCAAACGTTTACAGACCCTGGAACAACATAGCGATCTGGGCAGTGGTTTTCAGATTGCCATGCGTGACCTGGATATAAGAGGTGCAGGCAATTTATTGGGGGGCGAGCAAAGTGGATTTATGGCTGAAATAGGATTTGAAATGTATCAAAAAATTCTTGACGAAGCTATTCGGGAATTAAAGCGTACCCAGTTTAAAGATCTGTTTAAAGATGAGATTTCCAGGCAGGACGACTTTGTGCAGGATTGTACCATTGACACAGACCTGGAAATTTTGATTCCTGATCATTATATAGAAAATATTACAGAACGATTATCGCTTTATTCCCGCCTGGACAATAGTGAAACGGAAGAAGATCTGAAAGCAATGGAAAAAGAATTTTTGGATCGTTTTGGTCCGTTACCTCCGCAGACTAAAGAGCTATTCATAACAGTAAGGTGCAGGAAACTTGCAGTAGGCCTTGGTTTTGAAAAAATGCTTTTAAGGGATAAAGTTTTAAAATGTTACTTTATCAATAAGCCTGATTCTCCTTATTTTGAATCTGCTCTTTTTAAAAACATTCTGAATTATCTGCAAAAAGGTACAAATAAAGCCAGGTTAAGGCAAGTGGGTAAATTGTTTATGCTAGTGGTTGATAACGTTCCTGCTATGAAAGATGTGCACCAGTTTCTGGGTAAAATGTCCGCTGAGGTCAAAAGAGAAAAAGTACTATTATCAGCTTAAAGTCTATCCTTGTAAAGACTTCTTCTAAGAACAATGTGAAGTTCAAGGGTAAATTCATCGGCTAAAAATAAAAAGGTGCAACATAAGCTGCACCCCAATCTATTGATGAAAATTTATTCCCAACCTTGCTTAGCTACTCCGTCTTTTATGGCAGCCAAAGCTTTTTCCTGATTACATAAGGTAGTGAGTTTGTTGCCTTTACCATCATGCCCCTGTACCATATAAGCGCCTTTGGCCGTTTTGGTTACGACAGCATCCATAATCGGAACGCCCTTTTCTTTAGTTTTTACATTGTACGCTGTTAATTGCTCAGCCATATATTTATTTTTTTTGTGGTTAGTAATGCTTAAATCTACGCTTAATAGGCAAAAGGAAGGCCAAAATCTTGATTTCTGGTTAAAAGGCAGTTTTGAGATGAGAGCATAATCATTTATGGTTGCTGTTATTAAACAACGAAAAATATCTTTTAAATCATTTAGGCGGCCAATAATCAAAAGGAAGCATAGTGGAAATTTTTTCTGACCAGGCCCAATAACCCAAGCTTAATAAATTAGTAGGATCATAATAACTGCCATTGAACTTGATTAAGACCGATTGACTATCCAATAAATGAATTTGGGAAATCATTGACCTGCTTTGTACCGAATATTTTTGTGCGTATGCAACTGGTGTTTCTTTATGTTGAAACTTCACTTGCAGATAGTCGTTGAAAATCAATTCAGTATTACTGTCTGAAGCGAATGCAATGTTATCAGCTTGCACTAGCGCTCCAATGCTATCTAAATCATTTTTTTCATTAAGGTTGAACGGTCACTCCTTTTAGTTCCTTAATCTTAGGAGTCAAATTGATAAAATGTTCACCCGATAATAGTAACGAAGCAATGGCTTTCGTTTCATAACCAATTGAAGAAATTATTAGCTCAAAATTCCCTTCCGGAATTTGGAGTTGAAATGCACCCGCACTATTGGAAATGGTGCCAATGGAAGTGGTATTTAAAAAAATACTTGCAAATGGTATAGGTTTTTTACTTTCTGCATCTTGTATAAAACCTTTGATACTTTTTTGAGCATTCAATGAGCCAGACCAACAAAAAAAGAGTAAAAAAACAGTTCTCATTATGGATAAGAAAATGATTGTCAGGTCAGCTTAAAATTCCGGTATTGTTTAAATATCAATGCGGGCATACTTTGCATGGCTTTCAATAAACTCACGCCGCGGCGCTACTTCATCGCCCATCAACATAGCGAATACACGGTCAGCTTCTGCGGCACTTTCTATGGTTACCTGCTTAAGCGTTCTGGTAGCCGGGTTCATTGTAGTTTCCCAAAGCTGTTCTGCATTCATTTCACCCAAACCTTTATAGCGTTGTATATGTACCGCACCTTCATTGCCTCCGCCTAATCTTTCCACAAGCATTTTCCTTTGATCTTCATTGTAGGCATATGCCTGGTCTTTACCTTTTTTTACAAGGTACAAAGGGGGCTGCGCAATAAATACATAACCCTGTTCCACCATTTCTTTCATGTACCGGAATATGAATGTGAGGATCAAAGTGGCGATATGACTACCATCCACATCAGCATCAGTCATAATGATCAGTTTGTGATACCGAAGCTTAGTAATATTCAATGCCTTGGGATCTTCTGCTGTGCCAACGGTAACACCAAGTGCAGTGTACATATTTCTGATCTCTTCATTTTCATAGATCTTATGTTCCATTGCTTTCTCTACATTCAGTATTTTACCACGTAAAGGCAGAATGGCCTGGAAACTTCTATCCCGGCCTTGCTTGGCAGTGCCTCCTGCTGAATCACCTTCTACCAGATATAATTCGCAACGCTCAGGATCGCGATCGGAGCAATCTGCAAGTTTACCCGGCAACCCGCCACCCGTTAATACAGATTTCCGCTGCACCATTTCCCGCGCTTTTTTTGCAGCAGCCCGGGCTTGTGCAGCGAGTATTACCTTTTGAATAATATTTTTTGCTTCTTTCGGATTCTCTTCGAGATAGGCTTCTATCACTTTAGATACGGTTGTATCCACTATCCCCATTACTTCATTATTACCCAATTTTGTTTTAGTCTGACCTTCAAATTGGGGTTCAGGAACTTTTACAGAAATAACCGCACTCAAGCCTTCCCGGAAATCATCACCTTCAATGGTGACTTTGGCTCTTTCAAAAAGCCCCTGCTTGTCGCCATAGCTTTTGAATACACGGGTGAGTGCCCGGCGAAAACCTGCAACGTGCGTCCCGCCTTCGACTGTATTGATATTATTTACATAAGAATAAATGTGTTCGTTATAGCTGGTATTGTAAATAAGCGCTACTTCCACAGCCACATTGTTTTTTTCATCACGGCCTTCCACAAACACCGGCTTTGGCAATAAAGGTGCACGACCGGCATTGCCGTCCAGCATTTCTACAAACTCGACTATGCCGCCTTCGCTGAAAAATATTTTGGTGTAAGTAAGCCCCGTTTCATCATCTTTTTCTCTCAGGTCATTGAGGATGATTCGCAGGCCTTTGTTCAAAAAGCTAAGTTCTCTCAGGCGACCTTCTAAAATGTCTTTGTTATAATCTAAAGTAATAAAAATGGAATCATCAGGCCAGAAATGGACAGTAGTGCCTCTTTTTTCACTAACACCTATTTCCCGAACGGGATATTGCGGTGCACCTATTCTGTATTCTTGTTCGAATATTTTCCCTTCACGGAAAACGGTTACATGCAAAAGTTTGCTCAGAGCATTCACACAACTTACTCCTACTCCGTGCAATCCGCCGGATACTTTGTAAGAATCTTTGTCGAATTTACCGCCGGCATGCAGCACGGTCATTACTACTTCGAGTGCAGAGCGGCCTTCCTTGGCATGAATGCCTGTAGGAATACCCCGTCCATCATCTTCTACGGATATTGAATTATCCGGGTGGATAGTAACGGTAATATTTGTGCAGTGGCCTGCAAGGGCTTCGTCAATGGAATTATCTACTACTTCATACACCAGGTGGTGGAGCCCTTTTACGCCGATGTCTCCAATATACATTGCAGGCCGCTTGCGCACTGCTTCCAAACCTTCTAAAACCTGAATTGAATCGGCACCATAGGAAGAGCTTACTCCCGGAGCAGGTGGAGCTATTAATGTGTCTAAAATATCATTCATCTGGGGGAGAAAATTTGATCAAAAAAGGGTCGTTGCCTGGTTGAGCAAATGTACTGAAAAAGGGGGATTTAACTGCAAGAATGTATTATTGAATAACATATACTTTAATGTTAGTTTATAAGTTGTTTATATATAATAATATTGTATTGAATATGTGTAATCCCGTTCAATTTTGCTATAAAAAATCTTGATGTTTTAATCGCTAAATAACTATCAACACCCAGTGACATTTTGACTATTGTAGTTAAGAAATTTAAGTGGATGAAAACACAGTTGTAATGATCTAAAGGATGAGAAAGTTTTACTATGCTGAAGCAAATGACAATACACTTCTTTTATGCATGTACGCAATAGTGAAGACAATTTAGCACTGCAATAAGTTCATTAGCTTTTGTGACTTTCTCAGGAGATGATTTGGAAGATCTTTTTTAGAGAATGGAGAAGTGTAAATTATTAACTTGTTCGTCTAATTTGAATCACTTTTGAAGAGTTACCAATAGGAGCAAAAATTTAAGTCGGAGAAAGCTACTACAAGCCATTCACCTTTTCTTCCATCAACTGCTTAATAAATTTTTCCAACTCGTAAATGCGCTTTTCCAGATGGGGCAAATTGCGAAACACAGCCTGGCTGCGTAATGAAGAGGTATAGTCGCCTGCAGGCGAACCTGTGACAGCCATATTGGGTTCTTTCATAGATTTACTCACCCCACTTTGTGCATTGATTTTGGAGCCGTCAGCTATTTGAATATGCCCTACCAATCCAGCCTGGCCACCAATCATTACATTGTTCCCGATTTTGGTAGAACCGGATACACCTACCTGAGCTGCAATCACAGTGCTGTTCCCCACCTCCACATTGTGTGCTATTTGTATCAGGTTATCCAGCTTGGCACCTGCTTTTATGAGTGTAGAACCAATGGTGGCACGATCAATAGTAGTATTAGCTCCTATTTCTACATTGTTTTCAACTACCACATTGCCTATCTGTGGTACTTTTTTGAAAGAGCCATCAGCCTGCGGTGCAAAACCAAATCCATCTCCACCTATTACAGTGCCCGCATGCACGATCACATGATTATGTAATACACAGTCGTGATAAATCTTAACCCCGGGGTGGATAATACAATGATCGCCAAGAGAAGCATTATCTCCAATAAATGAATTAGGAAAAATCTTTGTATGAGGGCCAACTTTTACATTTTCCCCGATATAGGAAAAGGCGCCCACATATACATCTTCACCCAACTTTGCAGAAGGATCAATATAGCAAGGCTGCTGTACACCTTTCAACTGTTGCGTTGCCATTTTTTGATATTCGTTCAGCAATAGTGCAAAAGCAGAGTACGCATCACCAACACGGATAAGTGTTGGGTTCACTTTTTTTTCGGGATGATACGAATCATTAATGATTGCTATAGAAGCATTCGTGGTATATAAATATTCTTCGTATTTAGGATTAGCTAAAAAGGTAAGTTGCCCGGGTTGTGCTTCTTCAATCTTACCAAATGATGTAACAGAAGCTCCTGCATCTCCTTCAATCTTTCCATCAACAAGCATTGAAATCTGGGCGGCGGTTAACTGCATAATCTTTTAGTCAATGAGTCAAGTGAGTAGTAAGGCCAAGGTAATTAAAAGGTCGAAGCAGTCAAAGGTTCATTAGCGAATAAGCGAATATTTTACTAACATACAACTACGACTAATTTGATACTCTTAAATTCTTACCTAAGATAACAAAGGTAATATTTTTTAACAGGGGAGGACAGTTGCTGTTGGATAAGGGCATTGTCAACTTCTGAAATATCCCGCACCGATTTATCTTTGAACAGCACTTTTATATGTTCATCAAAAGGGTTGTACGTAGTATTTACTGCTTCACCTGTAAAAACAAAATTTTCAGCTTCCATCAAAGACAATTCCATTTGGTTACCAATATCTGTTTGCATAGTTGCCACCAATCCTTCATCGAAAGGTTCCTGTTGAAATTTCACTTTCAATAATTTTCTTTCCACAAGCCCGTTGCACAATGTAGAGAGCACTTTGTCTTCATGATTGCACCATAGTTTTATGGTGCTCATTACATCTGTATCATCCAGTTGCACAAACTCCCGGATGTGCTGCTTAAAATTTTCTTTTGCATCAGGGTTTTTTAAAAAAAAGTCGAGGGTAGGTGAAGCTGCATGTACATCCCTTCCATTGTTTATTAATTCTCTTGCCCTTTCGATTACCTTGACAAGCATTTTTTCAGCAACCAAAACGGTTTTATGAAGATAAACCTGCCAGTACATAAGCCTGCGGGAAACGAGAAATTTTTCAACTGTATAGATCGCTTTTTCTTCTATCATCAACTCGCCTTCGTGTACGGTCAGCATCTTCAGGATCCTGTCGTAACCTATTGCGCCTTCGATTACTCCTGTGAAAAATGCATCTCTTGTCAGGTAATCCATCCGATCCACATCAAGCTGCCCCGATACCAATTGATGTAAAAATAGTTTGGTATATGTTCCATTGAAAATGTCAATAGCCATTTCTAAGCGCCCACTGAATTCTTTATTTAAAAGCTTAATAATGAGTTTGGATATCTGTTCATGATCCACTCCTTTTATAAGTTGCCGCTCGAGTGCATGCGAGTAAGGTCCATGGCCAATATCATGCAGCAGAATAGCAATCCGGGCTGCAGTTTCTTCTTCATGTGAGATATCAATTTTTTTATTTCTTAATTCTGCTATTGCCAGGCCCATCAGATGATATGCACCCAGTGAGTGGTGCAGCCTCGTATGCACAGCCCCGGGATATACCAGTGAAGCAAAAGCCATTTGGTGTATACGTCTCAATCGTTGATAGTATGGGTGTGATATGATCTCATAGATTAAAGGATCATCAATAGTAATAAAACCATATACGGGGTCGTTGATGATCTTGCGGAAGTAAGGCATGAAAAAAATTAATTTAAACAGCGCAAAAATACAATGCAGGCTGCTTATCCTGTGGTTTATGAAAGGCAGTGACTAACTTACATTATTTATTAAAATGAATTTATATATTTTATCATGACAGTACCGAAAATACTTTGGGTAGACGATGAAATTGAAAGTCTGCAATCGCAAAAAATATTTCTCCAGAATAAAGGTTATGAGGTGCATACGTTAACCAACGGCTTTGATGCCATTGACTATGTGAAAGAAAATTTTGTAGATGTAGTATTGATAGATGAAACAATGCCAGGCATTACAGGTTTGGAAACTCTTGCAAAGATCAAAGAATACAATGCACAGATACCGGTAGTATTAATTACTAAAAATGAAACAGAAAACCTGATGGATGATGCGATCGGCAGTCAGATTTCCGATTACCTCATCAAACCCGTTAATCCCAACCAGGTTCTGCTTTCATTGAAAAAGATCATTGACAACAGGAGGTTGGTAGCAGAAAAAACAACAACGGCTTATCAGCAACAATTCCGCAACCTCTTTATGGCGCTTAACAGCAATCCCGATTATAATGAATGGATGGGCATATACAAAGAGTTAATTCATTGGGAACTTAGTTTGCAACGGAGTGACAGCCCGGAGATGGTGGAAGTTTTTCAGACTCAGAAAAATGAAGCCAATACAGAATTTTTCAAATTTGTTTCCCGCAATTATGCTTCCTGGGTCAATGGTAAGGGTGGAGCAAAACCTGTAATGTCTCATACCTTATTTCGTGAAAAGGTAATGCCCAATATTGAAAAAGGTATTCCTACCTTTTTTATATTAATTGATAATTTACGTTTTGATCAGTGGCGCACCATACAACCCATATTCAGTGAAAGCTTTCGAATGGTGGAAGAGGATACATTCTATAGCATTTTACCTACCGCTACTCAGTATGCACGCAATGCAATCTTTGCAGGGATGTTGCCTATTGACATTGAAAAAAAATTTCCTGCTCAATGGAAAAACGATGAAGAAGAAGGCGGGAAAAATTTAAGTGAAGAAGATTTTTTTCGTGCACAGATAAAAAGCATGGGCGAAACCAATCTCCGCGTATCTTATACAAAAGTGGTAAATAATCATGCGGGCCTTGACCTGGTGAATAATATTCATAATTTATTGCAAAATGATCTAAACGTTATCGTGTACAATTTTGTTGACATGCTCAGCCATGCACGAACCGAGATGGAAGTGTTGAAAGAACTGGCAGGCGATGAGGTTAGCTATAGAAGCATTACGGCTTCATGGTTCGAGCACTCGCCATTGCATACGGCACTCAAGAAAATTGCAGATAAAAATATAAGGATCATCCTGGCAACAGACCATGGAAGTGTGCGGGTAAAAACCCCCGTGAAAGTAATTGGCGATAAACAGACAACCACAAATCTCCGATATAAGCATGGCCGTAATTTAGCTTATGATCCAAAAGAAGTGCTTGCCTTTAAAGAACCTAAGGAAGCCGGCTTGCCAACTCCAACGATCAATTCATCATTTATTTTTGGGGGCGAAGATGTTTTTCTTTGCTATCCCAACAATTACAATCACTATGTAAATTATTATAAGAATACTTTTCAACACGGTGGTATCAGCCTTGAAGAAATGATAGTGCCTGTAATTCAAATGGTGAGTAAATAGGGTGCGGTCCCCTGACACCCGAAGCCCGCCCGTGCCGGTACGGACGGGGATGACCTGGTCGGACGGGGGGAACTTAGGTTAGTAATGCTTTATATATTTTATTTGGTCCTTTTATATTTTTTTTTAAATTATTTTATTCATCTTCATTAGTACCATTACACTTATTTGTAAGTTTATATCTTGATCGGAGTCACAATAAACTTTTTAAAATCTTTTAATAACATAATCGAATTTCCCCTTTAGGGGATCGGGGGGCATGAAATACACGCAAACCACACAGGATAAAATAGAAAAAGTCATCGAAGAAATGGGCTATATCATTCGCTTTGAAAGAGGGAATTTTCAAAGCGGATTTTGCATTCTGGAAGAGCGGAAAGTTGTTGTGCTCAATAAATTTTTACAGTTAGAAGGCCGCATCAATACGCTGATTGATCTTATCCCACAATTAAAGATTGACAAGGATGCGCTTGCACCCGAAAGCCGTAAAGTGTTTGATGATATTATGGGAAAGTTTCATACACACAAGTAGGGGAATATTTAAACAGCAACCTGTAAACTTGAAACTTGTCAACTTGTAAACTTGCAACTTGTCACCTCTAAACCTGTAAACTTGTATCTTGCCCTTTTGTGAGCTATCCCCCATTAAAAATTACTTTTCTCGGTACAGGTACAAGTAGTGGCATACCCATGATAGGCTGCAGTTGTAATGTTTGTACATCTTCAGATAAAAAGAACAATCGGTTACGGACAAGTATTCTTATAGAATCAGCAAGCACTAATATTGTTATAGATACCACACCTGATTTCCGGTACCAGATGCTGAGAGCTAAAGTGAAAAAACTTGATGCCGTATTATTCACACATCCTCATAAAGACCACATTGCAGGGCTCGATGATGTACGTGCATTTAATTTTTTCCAGGGAAAACCGATGCCTCTTTATGCAAATGAGATGACTATTAATGCATTGATGCGGGAATTCGCTTATGCTTTTGCAGATAAAAGGTATCCGGGAGTTCCCAATTTAGAATTGAATTCTATTACACTGGATCCCTTTATTATCGGGGATATACCAATCATTCCGGTGATGGTATGGCATTTGAAAATGCCCGTATATGGATTTCGCTTTGGAGATTTTACTTACATCACAGATGCCAATAAGATCGAAGATGTTGAAAAAGAAAAAATATGGGGCAGTAAAATAATAACGTTAAATGCATTAAGAAAAGAACCGCATATATCACATTTTTCATTGCCCGAAGCGGTTTCACTTGCACAGGAATTAAGTGTTCGCGAGGCGTATTTTATTCACCTTTCTCATCAGTTGGGTCGTCACCAGGATGTAGAAGATTCTCTTCCTCCTGGAATACATCTTGCCTATGATGAATTGGTACTGCAAATAGAGTATTGAATGTGTCCACCTCCTTGCTTTTCTGATCACCCTTCATCAAAAGCCGTTCAACCTATATTTGCAGCCTTAAAGCTTGCACTTTTATGAATTTTGAAACCTCAGAAATTACCCAACAGGTAGCGCATACTGCACGTGATTTTGCAAATCAGGAAATCAGGCCATACCTGATGGAATGGGATGAAAGCCAGGAATTTCCTGTTGCTCTTTTTAAGAAATTAGGAGCACTGGGTTTGATGGGAGTGTTGGTGCCGGAACAATATGGCGGGGCAGGCTTAAGTTATTTTGAATACAAGGCCATCATTGAAGAAATATCAAAAGTTTGCGGTTCTATTGGTTTAAGTGTTGCCGCACATAATTCACTTTGTACAGGTCACATTCTTTTATTTGGTAGCGAAGAACAAAAACAAAAATATTTACCCAAACTTGCCACTGCAGAATGGATAGGAGCATGGGGACTTACTGAACCCAACACCGGCAGCGATGCAGGCAATATGAAATGCACTGCAGTACAGGATGGTGATAATTGGATCATCAATGGAACAAAGAACTGGATCACTCATGGAATAAGTGGTGATTGTGCAGTGTTGATCTGTCGTACAGGAGAGCCCCGAACAAAAAATAATGCTACAGCATTTGTAGTGGAGCGGGGCACCAAAGGATTCAGCGGAGGCAAAAAAGAAAACAAACTCGGTATGCGTGCCAGTGAGACTGCCGAAATGATTTTTGACCATTGTGTCATTCCCGATGCCAACAGGTTAGGCGAAGTGGGAGATGGTTTCAAGCAGGCTATGAAAGTACTTGATGGAGGAAGAATTTCTATTGCATCACTTGCATTGGGCATTGCTAAAGGCGCTTATGAAGCTGCCCTTAAATATGCACAGGAGCGTTACCAGTTTGATAAACCTATTGCATCCTTCCAGGGAGTATCTTTTAAGCTGGCAGATATGGCAACAGAGATAGCTGCAGCAGATTTATTGACCCTCGAAGCCTGCGATCTTAAGGAAAGAAAACAGCCTATGACAAAGGTTGCTGCAATGGCAAAATACTATGCAAGTGAAGTATCGGTGAAAGTTGCCAATGATGCAGTACAAATATTTGGAGGATACGGTTATACAAAAGATTTTCCTGTTGAAAAATTTTACCGTGATGCTAAGTTGTGCACAATAGGTGAAGGCACAAGTGAAATTCAAAAACTGGTAATAAGCAGGGAAGTGTTGAAATAAAACCGCCCGTCCCGACCTTCCCGGTGAGTAATTACTTGTTTCTGATTACCAACTCTATTTTGTTGATTATAAAATGAGTTGATTCAATTAGAAGTTCTTTTTTAGAATACATGGCTGGGGTCATATAAATAGGCTCGTATCATTTTGTCGTAAGCAAGTGTTTTATGCAATGTATGACAGTATTCTAGGTTTTCTTTAAACCTTCCTTTTCGTTCAATGCTTTTAAAACGATACTGATTAATTGTTGTTTCAAAATTATCTTTTAATTCTTTGGTATACCCCTTGTCAATTGTTTTAAGAATATATTTTTCGTTATTCCTATTGTCTGTCCAATATGTTATTAGATGGAGCCCATTCTGTTCATTATTCATGTATTTGGTAATTGCATTTGTAATGCCTAAATGCTTTTCTGCATCTGATTGTCTACTTTTTATTAATTTATCACCAATGAATACTCTGTCTGTTAAATGAATAATATATGGACGCAACCAACTTCTAATTATTTTGGTTATTAGGTAGCAATACCAAAGTATAAAGGGAAATAGAAAGTAAATAAGCCAACTGGATCCAGTATGCGTTATTACCTCATCATTATCATTAATACTTGTCCATTCTTCAATGGGAATCCAGTTATCAAAAACAAATTCAGTTACTTCGGAAAAGCCAATGAATATAATTAAAGCATTTAAGGCACTTAATAATAATAGAAGAAAATAGTAAATAAAATTTTCAACTCTTTGTGCTTTCAAAAGTTTTATTGGTAATTGCAAAATCTTTGAAATTTAGAAACATCGCCATTAGAAAAGTAAGATAAACATAAATCTAAAAAAAATCTGCCATACTAAGGAAGGTTACAAAAAACAAAGGCGTATTTCCAAACGATGATGCCTTATTAAAATTGGTTTACCTGGCACATCGAAACATCAGCAAAAAATGGACACAGCCGCTGCAGAACTGGAGCCTTACAGCATCACAGCTTTCCATTCATTTTGAAGGCCGCATGATTTTGATGTAGCCCCGGGCTATCGCCCGGAGGTTTTTTTAGGCATACACCGAATGAATGATTAAAATAAAACCGATTAGCTTTATAAAAAAATGCCAACTCAAAAGTGAATTGGCATACTATTCTATCGGGTCAGGTTATCCCTTGATAGGCTGCTCCTCAGCAGAACCTATCTCCGTTTTACACTGACCTCATAAATGTAGATCAATATAATAATATTAGAATCTGACACAGTTTAAATTACACTCCCTTTGCTAAAAACTAAATGAAGTTCTACACTGCTTGCAAGCCCTCCCTTCGGGAGCATTAAGGTGAGCCTCACTTCACTTCCTGCATCTGTACGAGCTTATAATAATATCCCTGCTGTTGCATTAGCGTATCATGATTGCCTCTTTCAACGATTTCACCCCTTTGCAGAACAATAATTTCATCCGCATGTCGAATGGTAGATAGCCGGTGTGCAATCACAATTGAAGTGCGGTTTTGCATTATGTTATTGATGGCGTCCTGTACCAATCGCTCACTTTCTGTATCAAGCGAGGATGTGGCTTCGTCGAGAATAAGGATCGGAGGGTTTTTTACCAAAGCCCTTGCTATGGTTAAGCGCTGGCGCTCACCGCCACTAAGCTTTGTCCCCCTGTCTCCAATGTTTGCGTTATATCCTTCTTCTTTTTTTGAAATGTAAATATGTGCATTGGCAATGCCGGCCGCCGCCTCTACTTCCCTTTGTGTTGCATTGCTTTTACCGATGAGGATATTATTGATGATGGTATCATTGAACAAGATGGGTTCCTGTGTTACAATTCCGATCTGCTCTCTTACTGATTGTAATGAATAATCTTTAATGTTCACTCCGTCAATCAATAATTCACCGTCAATAACATCATGAAACCTGGGAATAAGATCAGCAAGCGTTGACTTACCTGCACCCGATGAACCCACCAATGCTATGGTTTTTCCTTTCTCAATTATGAGGTTTATATTTTTAAGCACTTCCACTCCATCATAAGAAAAAGAAACATTTTTAAATTCAATGGCTTGATTAAATGAAGTAAGCTTTTTCCCATTTACATTATCATCCACAGTACTTGTTGTTCCTAATACTTCTTCTATACGATTAATGGCAGCACTTCCTTTTTGCATATTGGAAAAAGAAGTTGAAAGAGATTTAGCGGGATTGATGATATTATAAAAGAGTGCGAGGTAACCTATAAAAGAAGATGCTTCCAGATCAATACTTCCACTCAACACCAACCGGCCACCAAAATATAAAATGGCACAAAAAACAAGCACGCCCATAAATTCTGATAGGGGCGAAGCAAGGTCTCTTTTATAACCGATCCGGTTTTTTGCAGTCAGGAGTTGTTGATTGATACCAAAAAAGCGTTCACGAATCAGTGCTTCTACATTGAATGCTTTGATGACTCTTAAACCAGAAAGCGTTTCATCAAGAACACTTACAGATTCCGATTGTTTTTGTGCTACTTCAATTGACTGTTTTTTTAGTGACCGCGTTATTCTTCCGATAATTATCCCAACGACAGGTATAAAAAAAATCAAAAAAATAGTCAGTTGCGGACTGATAAGAAATAAAATAGCAAAATTTAAAACGATCGTAAGGGGATCGCGAATCCAACCTTCCAAAGCACCCACTACAGAACCTTCCACTTCGTTCACGTCATTGGTAATACGGCTGATAAGGTCACCCTTTTTCTTTTCAGTGAAATAGCCAATTGGTAAATGAAGGATCTTATAGAATAGTTCCGAACGTAATTGGTTGACTACTTTATTTTTTAAAGGATTTAAAATATAATAAGCTAAAACCAGGAATAAATTTTTCAGAAAAATAGATGTAATGATGATCGCACAAACCATTGCCAAGGCGGTTATCTTATTGTCGGTGTGAATGAGGGAAGTGAGTAGGTTACGCAAGCTACCTGCAACGGGATTCGTTGTTGGCTTTAATAGTGCAGATGAACTTTCAGGAGTAAAGATCAGCTCGAAAAAAGGCATGAGCATGCCAATAGACACAATAGAAAAAAGTATGGATAGAATAATAAATAAGCAATAAAAAAGTATTTCCCCTTTGTAATTACCTATGTACTTAAAAATGCGGGAATACCTATTCATGAAAGTTGATACAAACTATTTAAAAGCCGCAAAGTAAGTAATTTTAGGGCCAACAAAAAGATGGACACCATGGATGAGAGTAAAAGGCAGAAGCAAATTGGTGGATTATTACAAAAAGAACTAACAGGTATTTTTCAGCGCCTTGGCCTGAGTATGATAGATGGAGGCATGCTATCCATTTCTTCTGTGAAAATCACACCTGATCTGTTGGAAGCCCGCATATATCTTAGTCTTTTTCAGGTGAAGGATGAAAAAACAGTAATGAATAAAATCGAAGAAAGGGCATGGGAAATAAAAAAAGAGCTCGCTTCAAAAATCAAACTGCAATTGCGGCGCATACCGGAACTAAAGTTTTTCCAGGACGATACACTTGATTATGTTTTTAAAATGGAAGAAGTATTCAAGGAGATAAACAAATCACCGGAAAAAGATGCTGAAACAAAAAATTAGTTCTGTGATAACTTTACTACAAACTACAAACCTGCCCTATAACTTTATGAACCTTCAGCCGTGAACTTTCTCTTTGCCTGGCGCTATTTTAAAGCAAAAAAATCTACCAATGCCATCAACATTATTGCATGGATCAGCATTCTGGCTATGTCTGTAGGCACAGCAGCACTCATTCTGGTACTTAGTGTATTCAATGGTTTCGAAGACTTAGTCAAATCATTATACAGTTCGTTTTATGCAGACATGAAAATATCTCCAGTCAGTGGAAAGCAAATTATACTCACTGAGGCGCAATTGAATAAATTACGATCAGTAAATGGAGTCAACAGCATCTCACTGGTAATAGAAGAAAAAGCTATGTTGGTGAATGGCGAGCACCAGAGCAATGCCTACCTGAAAGGTGTAGATGAAAATTATTCAAAGGTGTCCGGTGTGTCGAGGTATATGATAAAAGGAGTTTATGATGTAGGCGATAGCAGTAACCCAAAGCTCGTATTGGGAGCGGGTGTGGAAAATGCAATAGGCCTGCAAAGCGACCGCAACCTTGCACCTCTGATGATATATACCGGACGTAAAGGCGAAATGGATATGCTCAACCCGATCAAAAATGTAAGCAGTGCTACTGCCAACACATCAGGAGCTTTTATCATTGAACAGGAGTTCGATAATAAATATGCGATCACTAACCTGGCTTTTATGAGAATACTGCTGGATTTACCAGCTGATCATTATAGCTCCGCAGAAATAGATATTGATGAAACAGCAGACCCTGAAGTGTTACAGGAGATACTTGCTCTACAGTTGGGCAACAAATACTCGGTGCAAACAAGATATCAGCAAAACAGCAGCCTTTATGCAGTAATGCAGGCAGAAAAATGGGTGATCTATGCCATTCTCTCACTTATACTTGTAGTTGCAGCCTTCAACATGATAGGGGCGCTTACAATGCTCGTACTGGAGAAAAAAGAAGATATAAAAGTGTTGCAGGCTTTGGGGGCTACCAAAAAATTAATTCAAAATATATTTTTGAATCTTGGTTTATTACTTGGATTAGTAGGGGGCGGCATAGGCATGTTGATAGCCTTTATCATTGCGTGGTTGCAGATACATTACAAGCTGATCCCATTGCAAGGTGGCTCTTTTCTTATTGATTATTTTCCTGTGAAATTAGAGCCTAAAGATTTTGCTTTAGTAGCTGTAACTATTTTGGTGATTGCTCTTTTAGCTTCGTTTATCCCTGCCCGTAAGGCGGCTAATCAACAATTGTCATTGAGAGATGAATAAAATTTTCTTCTGCTTATTTTATTTGCAGAATAAATAATTTTTAGTTTACCGGCAAAATATCTTTGATGAAGCTGTGGTGGCAGAGTTTACCCCGAACTTGATTCGGGGCTCCGTTCATCTTCCCAATTCTATTCAACAAAATTCAGGTAAACCATTTGAAGTTGATCGCCTTAAAATAATTTCCATTGGCGGAGTTATTCTCTAATGCCCCATCGGAGCCAAATGTTTGTAGAAATGCGGCTAAACAGAATTTTGTGCTTACGGCACAACTTTCAAGAGTCTCTTGTGATTGACTCCAGAGGCTAACCTAATAATCTCCCATTGTCTCCGGCAACTGAGCAAGCGCTTTTTGCAGTTGCTCATCATTGGGCGCTACGCCATGCCAGTTATGGTCGTTCTCCATAAAGTCAACTCCTTTGCTCATTATAGTACGCATGATGATAGCAATAGGTTTGCCTTTCCCTACAAGGGATTGAGCTTCTTTTAGCGTACGCACCACCTCATCCATATCATTGCCATTCATTTCAAGTGTATGCCAGCCGAAGGCTTCAAACTTTTCTTTTAAATTTCCCAGACTCAAAACTTTATAAGTAGGACCATCTATCTGCTGCCCATTCCAGTCTATTGTCGTCACAAGATTGTCAACATTATGAAATGGAGCAAACATTATGGCTTCCCAATTTTGACCTTCCTGCAGTTCGCCGTCGCCATGTAGAGAATAAACTACATTTTGCTCATTATTTAATTTTTTGGATAGTGCAGCGCCTATAGCCACACTCATTCCCTGCCCAAGTGAACCTGAAGCGATGCGTATTCCGGGAAGTCCTTCATGTGTAGTGGGATGGCCCTGTAAGCGGGAATCCAGTTTTCGAAAGGTCGCAAGTTCCTTAATATCGAAATATCCTGCACGGGCTAATGAAGCATAAAATACAGGGGAAATGTGCCCATTGGATAGGAAAAAAATATCTTCCTCCCTTGCATCCATATCAAAATCACCTGCATTGTGCTTCATGATCTCAAAATACAAGGCCGTTAGAAAATCTGCACAACCCAAAGCGCCACCCGGGTGTCCGCTATTGGCTCCATGCACCATTCTCAATATATCTCTTCTTATCTGGGAAGCTATTTCTGTAAGTGCTGGCATAAAAAATTAATAATAAAATTAAACCTCGCTTAAATTAAAAAGTCTGTAACAAATTGGCTGCAAATGTGCAACCTTTTTTTTTTCAATTCATCTTTGTTCTATATCCCCTTAAAAAACCATTAAGTAAAAATCAATACTTGAAAAATAAGTAATAGATGAGTTAACTAATAATTAATGCAGACTATTGCAAAGCTAACTCTTGCCACCTATTTTTGTAGCCCCGAATTTTCTGTTTTATGCTAAATGTGTTTTGGACGGCCATTGTTTCTTTTTTGATCACTTTCATGTTTATACCTGTTATTATAAAAATAGCAGAACAAAAAAAACTCTACGATTTACCCGATGAACGTAAACTCCATAATCGCCCAATTGCATCTTTAGGAGGCATTGGAATATTTGGTGGTTTTTTCCTGGCTTCGCTGTTATCCATCGAAGTGGTTAATAATCCGGAGTTTCAATATTTCTTCGCCGCTATCACTGTTATTTTTTTCCTCGGTATCAAAGATGACCTTGTTATTCTCTCTGCCACCAAAAAATTTATAGGCCAGGTAATAGCGGCTGCTATCCTTATACACCTGGGGGGTTTACGGATAGATAGTATGCATGGCTTATTTGGGATCACTACCCTACCCGAAGAATTTAGCATAGCAATTTCTTATATCAGTATTATCGTTATCACCAATGCATTTAATCTTATTGATGGTGTAGATGGACTGGCAGGCACTTTAGGCTTGCTTACTATGTCCCTTTTCGGTGCCTATTTTTATATGGCCGATATGCCTGCATATGCCTTATTCGCTTTCGCTATGGCCGGCAGCCTTGTTGCTTTTTTAATTTTTAATTACAATCCTGCTAAAATATTCATGGGTGATTCCGGTTCACTCATTTTGGGATTGATCAATGCAGTCCTTGTTATTAAATTTATAACTGTAGCAGATAATCCTTCACAAAGTTTTCATTTAGAATCTTCTGTAGCTATTGGATTTTCTATTTTAATATTACCACTTGCCGACACATTAAGGGTCTTTAGTATTCGTATATTTCAGGGACGTTCTCCTTTTTCTCCAGATCGTAATCACATACACCATTTATTGCTGGACAGAGGTATGAATGTAAAATTTATTACACTTAGTTGTCTTTTACTAAATATGTTGTTTATTACAATTGCTTATTTTGGCCGCTCCATGGGGCCTACTTTTACCATGTTAACCATTGCACTCATGTGTTTCGGGTTTTTAGGAGTATTAGTGTATCAAAAGCCATTAAGGAAAATTATGGTTCCTCAACCACTTCAGTCCAACCTTGAAAAAAGTAACCGAAAAATTACTAAAGTGGTATCCATCACTACTGAGACTGCAGTAGCTGAAAATTAGTTTCTCTGATTACATTAAGTCTGTTTCTTAGTTTTGTGTCGTTAAAAAGAGAACAGTATGTCTGAAGAAGTCTCCCTCATATTTCTGGAAGCAGAGGACTCAATGAAAAAAGCCATTGGTCATTTAGAAGCAGAACTGGTAAAGATCAGAGCCGGAAAAGCCAATCCTCAAATGCTGGAAGGTATCATGGTTGATTACTATGGCTCGCCTATGCCCCTGAATCAGGTGGGTAATATCAGTGTACTTGATGCACGTACGCTCACAGTACAACCATGGGAAAAAGGAATGCTTCAGCCTATAGAACGTGCTATTATTAATTCAAATATTGGGATCAATCCTCAAAATGACGGAAATATCATCCGGATGTTTTTGCCTCCTCTCACGGAAGAAAGGCGGAAGGAATTGGTGAAGCGTTGCCAGGCAGAAGGTGAGCAGGGTAAAATTTCAATTCGAAACATGCGGAGAGATGCCATTGAAGAAATAAAAAAATTGCAAAAAAACGGGCTCAGTGAAGATGCGGCTAAAGATGCAGAAACAGAAATTCAGGACATCACAAACCGATTCATCACTCATGTAGATAAACACCTGGTGGTAAAAGAAAAAGAGATCATGGCGATTTAATTCTTATTAGCTAGATAGACCCCTCCCAGTATTAAAGTGAGACAAGCAATTTGAATGAATGTAATGCTTTCACTATCTAAAAATCCCCAAAAGATACCTACGACAGGTATGACATAGGTAACGAGGGAAGCAAATAGTCCTCCGGCTCTTTTGATCAGAATGTAGAATAGAGCAGTTGCAAAAGCACTTCCCACTATACCTAGGAGTGATGAATAGAAGATAGCCTTAGTGGCGCTTCCTTCCTCGATGATAGTAGGTAAATTTTGCTGCCAGATAATAATCCCTGCAAACAAAGCCATGATAGCTAAGGACACAGTTGCCATCTTAAACGGATCCACATCTTTTAGATAAAAGGTTACCATATTTATATTCAAACATAGAAAAAAGTAGCAAGTAATATTAAAGCGGTGAAAGGGTAATTATTTATTGTAATGCCACCACGCGATAAGCTTAAAACAACTAACCCTAAAAATCCAACAAATACACCAATGATCTTTTTTGATTGGATTTTTGCTTTGAAAAATAAAATTGAAATCAGGATCACTAATAGGGGAGTAAGGGAATTAAGGATAGCCGCCATTGAACTGTTTATTTTCTTTTCAATGGCTATTGCAAAAAGAAATGCAGGGAATAAGTTGCCAAGGAAACCAGTCAACATTACAAAAGGAAGCTTACCTACTGGTATATCACGAATGTGAAAAAGGGCGAAGGGTAAAAAAATAATACCTGCCGAAAAGATTCTGATAGCGCCAATCTGCCAACCATTAAGGTCTTTGGCACTTTCTTTTATCAAAATAAAAGAGCTTCCCCAAATCAAAGTAAGTATTACGAAGAGTAACCAGTTAATCCATTTTTCTCTGCTCATAAATTCGGCGCAAAGGTGCAGAAGGTTTACATTTGAATTGATAAAAATCTGGAATGCAACGATTAATTGAAATATCAACGAAAGCTCCAAACGCATTGGATAAAAAAGAAACCAAGGAAGAAACTCTAAAGCTTATAGCTGAATTGGATGAATTGCAGAATCTTCTTTATGCAGAACGAAAAAGTTCTGTGCTGATCATATTGCAAGGTATGGATGCCAGTGGGAAAGATGGTATTATAAAAAAAGTTTTTGGACAGTTGAACCCACAGGGTGTGCAGGTGAAATCATTTAAAAAACCCAGCGAAGAAGAATTAGCACATGATTTTTTATGGCGGCTCCATAAGCATGCTCCTGAAAAAGGAATGATACAAATATTCAATAGAAGCCAATATGAAGATGTATTGATAACCCGTGTTCACGGATGGTGTGATGATGTTACAGCAATGAAACGATTTGATGCCATTAATGCATTCGAAGAATTATTAACGCTGCATAACAACACAATTATATTCAAATTCTACCTTCACATTTCGCCAGAAGAGCAGCAAGACCGGCTGAATGAAAGAATGGAAGATCCTACCAAGCATTGGAAATACAATGCTAATGATTTTAAAGAAGCCGAATTGAGAGACAAATACATGCAGATGTATGAAGATGTTTTTGAACATTGCAGTGCTGTTCCCTGGACTATTGTGCCTGTAGATCAGAACTGGTATAAAGAATATATCATTGCAAAGACTGTAACCGAAACACTGCGTGATCTCGGGATGAAATATCCTGGCCTCAATAAAGAGGATTCAAAAACTTTTATAAAATAAAATTTAGTTATGAGCTTTATCAAAGAGTTTAGAGAATTTGCCCTTAAAGGTAATGTAGTTGACCTGGCGATAGCAGTGATATTGGCTGGGGCTTTCGGCAGAATAGTAACTGCACTTACTGATGCTTTGATAATGCCTGTAATCAGTCTTATATTAGGTAAGGGCGGCGTAAGTGAAATAACCTTCCAGGTAGGGGAAACTATTTTTCCTGTAGGACTTTTGCTGCAGGCTATTATTGATTTTCTATTAATAGCACTTGTGTTGTTCAGTATTATAAAAGTTATGAATAGACTGCACAGAGAGAAAGAAGACATTGCTGCACCTGCAGAGCCCGAACTTACCTTGTCTGAAAAGCTGCTTGTTGAGATCAGGGATAATTTGAAAATGAATAAGCAATAGGCTGAATAATTGGCAAGGGGGGATAAGATTATGCCATGTGTTCATGGCAATATGCAATATATACTCAGGCAATAATCATTAAGTAAAAAGTACGTGCATAATATAAATTACCAGATAAAGCTTGCACAGTTTGAAGGCCCGTTTGACCTTTTGCTTTTTTTCATTGAAAGAGATGAATTGGATATTTATAATATTCCTATCACGGGTATCATCAAAGATTTCTTAGAATACATACATGAGCAGGATTCTCTAAATATTGAACTTTCAAGTGAGTTCATTTTATTTATTTCTATGCTGATGCGTATCAAAGCAAAAATGCTTTTACCCCGTAAAGAAATAGACCCTGATGGTAATGAACTGGATCCACGTCAGGAATTGATAGAAAAAATACTTGAGTACAAAAGATATAAGGAAGTAGCAGCACAAATGGCGGAGCTGGAGGCGGACCGAATGCTCATGATCCGGAGAGGAAATATACAGTCAGAATTATCCGGCATAGGCGAAGACGCTGGTGAAGGAACAGAGATACAGGCGATCACACTTTTCAAATTGATGAAGTCTTTCGAAAGGGTGATGAAGCGGTATGATGATAAATTTAACAGGCCGACACATACTATTGTGCGTTTTAATTATAGTATGGAAGGAATAAAGGCTGATGTAATCTCAATGACTCAAAGTGAACGTTCGCTGACTTTCGAACGGCTTTTTGAAAGGGCAGAAAACAGGGTCCATGCTATTTTTCTTTTTCTCTCACTGCTTGAACTTGCACAACAGAGATTCTTACGGATTATAATTGGTGAAGGAAAGAACAACTTTATTGCTGAATACAACGAAGTACAGGAAGGGCTCACAGATGAAGAGCACATGAGGTTGTTGTAAATTATTATTTCATTTCCCTGAAAAGAAAGAATGCCTTTTCCATTTATTAAGATGAGTTTTTCTTAAAATTAATTCTGCTTTGAAAAAAACATCACCTCAAACAGCTTTAAAATCATCATCAAAAAAATCATCTGCAAAAGGCTCAGCATTACCATTGCAGGAAAATGATTTTAGTATAAGTATAAAGAATCGGTTCAAAGGCTTGATGTCTAAGCCAATGCCCCAGGATCTAAAACCAATGTTGGCCGGGGTTACAGCAGAAGCTTTTGATGATGAGAACTGGCAATTCGAGTTGAAATGGGATGGATACAGGGCTTTAAGTTATCTCAACGGGAGCAATGTAGAACTGCGTTCCCGAAATAATCTTTCTTTTGATAAAAAATACAAGGAAATAACTGTGGCATTGCAGCAATGGAATATGCATGCAGTAATAGATGGAGAAATCGTTGTGCTGAACGAAGAAGGTCATCCTGACTTTGAAGCATTACAAAAATGGATACTTGCTCCCAATGGTAATCTGGTTTATTTCGTATTCGATGTAATATGGCTTGATGGATATGACCTAATGCAGCAGCCTTTAGGGGAACGGCGGGAAATATTAAAAGCAATTATGCCGGACTGTAGCATTATAAGGTATAGTGACTCTATTGATCATACAGGAATTGACTTTTTTCAAATAGCAAAAAAAAATGCATTAGAAGGTATCATTGCCAAAAAAAAGGATTCCGTTTATACCCCCGGATATAGAACAAAGTGGTGGTTAAAGATTAAAATAGAAGCCCGGCATGAAGCAGTGGTTTGCGGCTACACTAAAAACCGGGATTCAGACCGCTTGTTCAGTTCTCTGGTTTTAGGTGTTCAGGATGAGGGTAAAGTAAAATTTATAGGGCAGGTCGGAACAGGTTTCAACCAGATATCTCAAAAAGAAATTTTTACAAAACTCACACCCTTAGTCATTACAGATTGTCCTTTTGATAAAGTACCTAAAACAGGAGTACCAACAGTGTGGGTGAAACCCTATTACATCTGCGAAGTAAAATACACAGAGCTTACTGCTGAAGGGTTGATGCGCCATCCTTCCTTTCAGGGATTACGTCCGGATAAATTCATTACAGACTTCAATGAAGGAGAAGTGGATTATAGGATAAAAGAAAAGAAGAAAAAAAGCATAGCACCAGTATCGCTCAAAACTGTGACAGAAACTACTGACAGCAAAAAAACTTTGAAATCGAAGATAGAAGAGAAGGAAAGTTTAGTAGATCTTACTAATACCGATCAAGTAGTAACGGTAGATAAACAGCTTTTAAAAATCAGCAATCTTCAAAAAATATATTGGCCCAAAGAGAAAATACGCAAGGGCGACCTGATCAATTATTATCACCTGATGGCTCCCTACATTTTCCCTTATATGAAAGACAGACCGCTATCACTGAACCGGCACCCAAACGGCATAAATGGTGAAAGTTTTTATCAAAAAAACATGCAGGGAAAAGCAGAACCCTGGATCAAATTGCACAGAAGGTTTAGTGAGTCGAATGGAGAAATCAAAGACTTTATGGTATGTACCAATGAGGCTTCGCTCCTTTACATGGCTAACCTTGGCTGCATTGAAATGAACCCCTGGCACAGCCGCACACAAAATCCTGAGCATCCTGACTGGAGTGTGATAGACCTTGATCCGGGAGATATTTCCTTCGAAAAAGTAATCGAAACCGCACAGGTAGTAAAGAAGGTTTTAGATACTTATAAGATCCCATCGTTTGTAAAAACCTCAGGTTCTTCGGGCATACATATATACGTGCCATTTGGAGCAAAGTATGATTACGATCAATCCAAACAATTTGCAGAATTGATCGCACATATTGTGCATGAAGAATTACCTCTTTTCACGAGCCTCGAACGTAATCCGCAAAAACGCAAAGACAAAATTTATATTGACTATTTGCAAAACCGGCCTATACAAACGATTTGTGCGCCTTACTCTGCAAGGCCAAAACCCGGTGCCACTGTGTCCACACCTTTGCACTGGGACGAAGTGAAGCAGGGACTGGATATGCATGATTTTACGATACATAATATCTATGAACGTGTGCAGGCAGAGGGTGACCTTTTTACCGGTGTTTTGGGTAAGGGGATAGATTTGAAAAAAGTGATAGGGCAGCTAGCAGGGCTGATGTAATTATTGCACCGCCTCGTTATTTATGCATCATGCTACAATATTCCTTAATATCATCAATACACTGGTTCTTCTTCAAAAACGATAATTGGATCTAAGAAAAAATGTAATCTTTTTCTGTATAAAGAAACACAATTTACCAGGCCTAATAGTGAATTTATTATTCTTGCATCAAAAACTTTTTCCGAAGCAGGGTGGGAAATATTTTTTACTTTTTGAATTAAAACAGGTAAGAAATTACTGACGCCATTTTTTAACATAAAAGTTTTTTCTATTTCGCTCGTCTGTGTATTTGTAAACAAAAGAGTATCACTGTAGATTTTCAAAGTGTTATTTTGTACATAATAAAATTTCAGACATTTTCCATTCCTTTTTTGTGATGCTTCTACCTCTACCAAATAAAGGGCGGTGCTGTCCATTGTTGATAATTCTTTTGATTGTTGAATATAATAAACCAAATAACTCTTGAAGTCAATTTCTGAATTTTGAGCGAAAGACGTACTGCTGAAGAGTATTAGAAATGAGATAAAATATATCCTGTGCATTTTTAGTCTAAGAGTTAAGATTATTATTCTCATGCTCACATGGTTTTATTAAAGAGGTCTTAAATTAGATGCACTTTTTAAGAAATGCCATAATAGAATTGAAGATTCATTGAAATCTCATAATCGTTTTAAAAAGAAGGTGTATTTTACAATAGCAAAAGATATTCATTTGTAACTAATACATAGATGATGGAAAAGAATAATCCTGAAATAGAAAAAGCTGATAAGCCCGAAACTACCAGTGCTTCCACCGATCAGCCAACAGATAACAAAATGGCTCAGAACCCCAACCCCAGGGCTAATGAAAATATCAAAAACACCTCATTTGAGCGTGAAGTAAGCGGCAGTAATAGTGTAGGCAGCGAGATCACTGACGGCGAAGGGGGTTAACGGAGGATCGTAAAATTATCCAGTTCCATATCCCCTTTTGGAGTCACCACTACTTCTTCTACAATCGCCCCGGGTGGGCCTACTTTAGCCCATTCAATAAATTTTTCTAATTCTGCTTCACCGGCAGATATCAACAGCTCTACATTTCCGTCCTTGTTGTTTCTTACCCAACCTTTCAGGTTTAGTTCAATAGCTTTATCGGCGGCATCCATCCTGTAAAATACGCCCTGTACTTTTCCCCGCACTATTATTTGTATCGTTGGCATTGATTGAGTTTAATAAACTTTTTTTATTCCCATCTTTTCCCATTCTTCGAACACTTTTAGAGCTTCTAAGAGAGGAATATGAATAAAATGTATTTTTCTCTTTTGCGGTGTTTTTTCTATTTCATTGTAAATGTATTCATCATCAAAATTAATTGCAGCAGCCTGTTGTTTCGTATTCGCATAGATCACACGGCGTGGCCTTGCCCAATAAATAGCGCCCAGGCACATGGGGCAGGGTTCGCAACTGGTATATATATCACACTCTGTCAACTGAAATGTATTGAGCGTTTTACAGGCATTCCTGATGGCCACTATTTCAGCATGTGCGGTTGGATCATTTAATGTGGTTACCTGATTACAGCCTTCCCCAACGATCTCATTATTTTTTACGATTACACAACCGAAGGGGCCTCCCTGCTGGCTTTCCATGCCTTGTCTTGCCAGTTCCACTGCCCGAAGCAAAAAGATATTATTCATAGCATACATATTAGAGAAAGCGAGCCTAATTGATGAATGGCAGATCTTCTGCTTTATCTTTTTTCAAAGACCGCAACATTTGGCCAAAGTCCCATTTAAGTAAAAGTGCTTTCAGGCTATGTGCAATTCTTTTAGCCTTAGTGAAATCAGTTTTTGCACTTTCAATCCAGCGGGAAAAATAAAGCTGGTGCGAAGGAGCAAGGGAATTAAAATAATTCAGTGCTTCCATTTCTTCTTTCAGGCATTCGATTAAATCAGGGGAAATTTTAGGTTCTTGTGTGTCAACCATCATTTGTACTAATATCCGGGCTCCTTTGCTTTTTCTGATTTGCTTTCTTGTGGTTGCATTCAGTGCCATTATGAAACTGCCTTCGCCCATTGGTATCAACGCTACGCCTTCAAAAGAAAAGTCATCGAGTTTACCTTTTACCCGAAATGATTTTTTATTGCCTGGTTTTAAAACCTGTGCCTGTGCAGCATTAATCTCAATATAAGTCCACCCGGTTTTTTCACCCTGTTCACCAAATCTTTTTATAGTAGTTTCAAATTTCAACATATTAAACCTTATGGCTTACACCATCCAATGGCACAAGATTAGTACGTACAAGTAAAAGTCTTTATGGATAAACAAAATAATGAATCAGGATTGAATAATCAACTGGCACAAAATAAATTAGATAATCCGCATCATGGTCCGGATGGAGTGGACAAAGCTCCCGGCGAAGAAAGTTCAGATGATAAAGTGCAATTCATACAGGAAAGTCAGAAAGGAAAAAAAGTAGATGCTGACCCGTCGGTAGAAAGTGATAAGCCTATAAAACAATCGCTTTAGATTTAAAAAAAAATAAAATGAATAATAGAGATAATGAAAATCAATCGCAACTGCCTCAAAAAAATGAAACTGTAAAACATGGAGTAGTTACTGTAAATGATGATGATAATCCTACTCCTGAACAAAGGGAAGAAGCTATACGGGATGAAAGGGATACGGACAGATTGCGGACTGAGAAAGGGAGTGTGGAAGAGGGAGGACGAGTAGGGGGCACTGAAGGTCATGCTGAATTCCTGCCCGCCGGTCAGGCGGGTATCTCAACATCTTATTAAAATAAAAAATCGTTTAGTGAAAGATGCCGATCTGTATTGGCCTGATAGTGCATTTTTACAATTCATATTTTTTGCGGAATGTCATACTCTGGCTATAAGGTTTTTAAAGATGTTTTATAATAAATCTACTGATTGAAAAGTTGTGTTTGCCAAAAAATTATTCATGGCATTAGTTTGGTACATTTCTATTCTAATAAATAAATAAAAATGGCAGCTTGTAACTTTTCGATTTCGTTTTCAGGTACACCCGACCAGGTAATGTCAAAAGCACAGGAAGCCGTACAGGGGCATGGAGGCTCTTTTACCGGCGATAGCAATAGCGGTAATTTTGAAGTTTCCGTTTTTGGAAGTACCATAGCAGGATTTTATACTGTAGCAGGACAAAGTCTCGACATAGTCATTGAATCAAAACCTTTTCTGATTCCATGCAGTACAATTGAAGGTTTTTTAAAATCGCAAATAGGCGGACAAAAAACAAAGTGGAATACAAATTCATTTCAAGCCCGCCTGAACGAACTGGCAGGCAAAGAAGCAAAATGAAAATGCAAAAGGAGCAGTGAATATATTGCTCGATGTTTCCCTATCCCTTCGTGTTTCAGTTTTATCTAATTTAAATTTCATTCCACTCCCGCTTGCACGGGCAAGCAAGGAGCAAAGATGAAAGGCCCGCCTGTACGGGCAGGCAAAGGCGAAGCGAAGAAACTTGTGTTGCATTCCTTCTTCGCGTCCTCGTAGCAATCTTAGTGGGCTTTCTGGTAAAAATTCATAAGGATAAAGAAGACATTTCCAATAGATTGTTAAAGCTACCTTGAATCTTGCAGGGCCTGTTTACATTTACTTGTATGCTATTGAGAACATTCAACCTGCTAAAAGGTTTCATTGTTTTGTTTTTCATAATAACTTCCATTGACGTCTTTGCCCAGGATGCAAAAGTTGGCTTCAAAATAATCACATCGAAGAAAGAACCGGTTGCTTTTGCTTCAGTACAGGTAACGGACATTGCAGATAGCATGCTCTCTCAAAATAAAATTACAGACAGTCTTGGCAGCGTAAATTTTAATCTTACCTCAGGGTCTCAATACAGAGTACAAATTTCTTCAGTAAATTTTGAAACATTAACCAAAGGCATCCGGGTTTCCGGATCTGATCCGCAATTTATTTTTACGCTTCAATCTGTCTCGGGGACATTATCGAACGTCGTGGTCAATGCTACCCGCCCGGTCATTCGCCAGGAAGATGATAAAACTATCGTGGATCCTGAAAACCTTGCTGCAAGCTCCACGAATGCTTATGAGATCATTGAAAAAACACCCGGCTTATTCGTGGACCAGGATGGTAATATTTACCTAAGCAGTATGACACCTGCTACCGTTCACATAAATGGGAGGGAGCAAAAGATGAGTACGGCAGATGTAGCCACTATGCTCAAAAGCCTGCCGCCTAATTCTATTGCAAGCATTGAAATTCTCAGAACACCTTCATCGAAATATGATGCATCAGGAGCAGGTGGTATAGTAAATGTGGTATTAAAGAAGGGTGTACGGATTGGCTTTACAGGCAGTGCCAATGCAGGCTTTAACCAGGGCCGCTATGGCAACCGGTTTGCAGGATTAAATCTTAATAACAATACAGGTGCACTGAATACTTATCTCAATCTTCAATATAGCAATCGCAACCAGTATGAAGAAATTGGTTCTGATCGTTTCTTCGCAACCGACTCTGTGCTCACACAGAAAGCTTTCACTAAATACCCAACCAATACTTATTATTTAGGATATGGCCTTGGCTATTCCCTAAGTAAAAAATGGGACCTGAACTACGACGGGCGTGTGAGTATAAACAGATCGGCAAACAATAGTGAAAATAATTCCCAAATAAAACAAATCAGCACGAACAGCATATTTATATCGAATGAAGCATTTGTCAACAACAAAGCAAGGAATTATAATATCAATCAAAGTGCTTCTCTGAAACATAAAATGGATAGTGCAGGATCGGAATGGAGCACTGATATTTCTTATACTTATGCGCCTAATAACAATGAACAATTGCTGCGTACTGAGTTTTCAAGTCCATTTAGAACAGCATCTTATGGGCAGGGAGATATAGATAATAAACTCCATTTCTTTTCAGCCCAAAGTAATTTCTTAAAAAAGATGAACCGGCAGATCACACTGGAAACCGGCATAAAAACAACCAATGTTATTTTCAATAATAACACAGCTTATTTCAGGGGGCAAAACGGATCATTGATGAAAGACCTTTCACGTACAGGAGAATATAAGTATGTAGAAAACATTAATGCCTTTTATTTTCAAGGTTCAAAAAACATCAAAGGTATTATCGTGAAATTAGGTACCCGTTTTGAAAATACGAATATGAAGGGAACGCAAAAAGCTCCGCAGGATACATCATTTTCACTCAAGCGCACCGACTTATTTCCTTACATATATATAAGCCGCAACCTGATGAAGATTGCAGGATATGACCTTCGTGCTTACCTCGTGTACAGGCGCACCATCAACCGGCCTGCTTATGAATATTTGAATCCTTCTATAAGGTTTGTCGATCCTTACTTATTCGAAACGGGAAATCCTTCTCTGCGTCCTCAGTTTACCCAAAATTATGAAGCCAATATTTCTGTGGATGAAAGGCCGGTTATAGCAATAGGCATCAACGAAACCAACGATATTTTTACCCAGGTGGTTTACCCTACTGACTCAAACAGAGCTGTTAATTTTCGGACTTATGATAACCTCGGAAAGAATAAAGAAACTTACTTCAGAGCATTGGGTGCATTGCCCCCCGGCAAGAAGTATTTCTTTGTGTTTGGAGGGCAATACAACTATAATTTTTACAATGGTCTGTACGAGAACAAACCGTTTTCATTTAAAAAGGGCAGCTGGTCAATTTTCACTTACCACACTTTGAAGCTCACACCTCTCACGCAGCTATCACTAAATGGTTTTGCTCGATTCAACGGGCAACTACAGTTTTATGAATTGAGTTCTTTTGGCTCTTTAAACACCAGCCTAACCCAACAGTTTCTGAATAAAAAATTAATAGCAACAGTCAGTGCAAACGATCTGTTTTTTACAAATAATAATGAATTTACCCTTAATCAGGGTACAGTAAATGCCGTAGGATTCAGGAAGGGCGATACGAGGAGATTCGGACTCAACCTTAGATATAATTTTGGTTTAAGAAAAAGAGAAGAAAATAATTTGTTCAATATTGAATCGCCAGAAAAGGCAAATTAAACCGAATCTGCTGATTGGTGTACTGGGATAGTCATCTTTGGAACAAGTACTGCAGCGGGAAGGGTCGAATTGCTGTTTACCATTTTGATAATTCCTAGTTTATTAAACATGGCGATTGCAGGATAGGTCATATCGAATTCTCCTTTTTTTGCTGCAAAGTTGCTCCGCGAAGGAAATGTATGGTGATTATTGTGGTATGCTTCGCCCATCATCAGCAGATCGAGCTTGAAAAGATTGCGGGATGTATTATCCGCTTGAAAGCTCACTTCACCATATTTATGTGCAAACCAATTGATGATCACCCCATGGATGGGTCCCATTAGAATGTGAACAGGCACAAGCAAATACCACCACGGGGATGGTGCAAATGCCACATAGATTGCCATATAAACAGCAGACCACAAAGCACGGGAATACCAGGTATTTCCCCACCAGTCAAACCACTTCCACTCAGGAACGTTTTTAGTGAACCGGTCTTCTACTTTTATTCCTCCATACATAATGCCTACATAAATGCGGCTTGTACGGAGCATCATACTGAAAACGTTTTTATCAAACGCAGGTGAATGTGGATCTAATTCTGTATCGGCGTAGGCATGGTGCATCCTGTGCATGATGCCATATACTCTGGGACTCATGTAAGAAGATCCCTGGGTAATAAATGAAAATATAAAAAAGAATTTTTCCCAAAACCGGCTCATTGTAAACGACCTGTGTGCAGAATAACGATGATGAAAAAATGTTTGCGCAAACAAGGACAAATACCAATGAAGGATAAAAAAACAAATGATGAGGATCACAGAAATTTTTTTTTGATAAAGCTTAAGCTAAATGCTCAGGCGGTGCAAAAGTAAGTAAGAATTAAAAAGAGTTAATTTGTCTGACGTATATCATGGGTTAAATATTTGCTTTATTTATTCGTTTATTAATTATGGATTTTTTTGTATCTAAAGATTCTATTGTACGTACCATTTGGGGTACAGGCGATACTATTCTTTTCATTTTTGCAGGTTCAGCCGCAGAATTCGCATTGAACAAAGCAGTTGACTGGCTTTATTTTACTGGCCGCCTGCCTGCAGACCCAATTGGACGCTTATTTTCCACCGTGAGTTATGGGCGTAAAATTGTTTTTTCGCGACAGGATGATGCATTCAAAGCCATTGATAAAATTACAGCTATACATAGTGGGGTAGAAGCTGCAAGAGGTGCACAAATACCTGAATGGGCATACAGAGATGTGCTTTTTATGCTCATTTATTATTCTATAGCATCTTATGAACTGCTTGAAAGAAAAATGACTGCGGCAGAAAAGGAAGAGGTGTACGACGTATTCTACAGAATGGGAAGCCGTATGAATCTAAAAGATCTTCCATTATCCTATATCGAATGGCTGCCTGTGCGCAATCTGCACTTGCAACAAGATCTGGAAAAGTCTAAACTTACTTTACATCTCTATCAGCAATATAAAAAACATTTGGGACCAGTTCGCTATATCATCTTAAAGCAGGCACAGTTGCTGGTAGTTCCTAATTTGGTGATTAAATTATTAAATTGGAAAAATTTTTCTTATTTGACACCGGTCGTACCACTTTATAAATTGACACGTTTATTAAGGATCAATTGGATCATTAAAAATGCTTTTTTACCCCCTAAATACAAAGCAGAAATAAAAGCATTTGATACTGTGCCTTCCTATACTGTTTAGCGAAATTTGTAAATCATTGATATACCATTTGATTCACCTGCAAAGGGATAAAAACTAAGGTTATTGTTTTTCCTTGAATTTTTATGCAAATTGGGTATTAATAATCCAGATAAGGTACCAACCGTGGTGCCAATTAAAATGTCTGAAGGAAAATGCTTGCCACCTCTGTGTCGTAAGTATCCTGTGCCCGCAGTACTTACGATGGCCGCACCATAAAATAAGTATTTTAATTTTGATTCCGGATTATAATCTGAAAATACCTTGGCGGTAAAAAAAGTGGATGTAGCAACCAATGCTACATGTCCGGCGAAAAAAGAGTTTTTGGAACCACCTCTCATGCGGTCACCGATAGGCACTTCAGGATTATAAGCCAGTGGCCTGTATCTGTTTGTAACATAAGTGGCGCCGGTGTATAGCAAGCCCGTAACCGACATAGCTTCAAGATATAGGAAACTAATTTTTAATGCATCTTTCCGTATTTTTTTATCCAACATCAGTACTATTGGCAATGGCATAGATCCATAAAAAAAGTAATCACTATTGTTTGCAGCTTTATCAGAATATACATCTGCCCCCCAGCGGTCAAATCCGTTAATATTATTTTTATCCAGGTTATTGATCTCTTGTTCTGTAGAAAGATCTTTACTATAGATTTTTGTAAAAGCATAAAGCGACCATCCTGCACTAATTAGGGTTACAGGAATGTCAACAGCAGGTTTAAGTTTATAAACTTCTTCTGCTTCCACAGGTTGAGTGGTGAAATTAACTGGGTTATGTTGAACTAAATTGAACGTATCCTGCCTGACGATTAGCAAGGTATCGTCATTTTGTGCAGATAACTGCATACATATCCCAGACAAAAAAGAAAGACAAATATAAATTCTTAGCATAAAAATTAATTTGCAATGTAAATGCAAAATACTATTTAAAGCAGTAAATAAATAACACAGAGTAATAAGGCCTAAATTTTGATGGATTAGTAAAAAAGTTTTTATGCATAAAATTGATACTAAATGGAGTAAAGGCATTTTGACCTTTTCATTTTTGTTCCTTTCTTTCATTTTTATTTCATGTACTACTACCCGCAGGAGTATTGCAATAGAAGAAGGCTGGGAATTGTTGGGTGAAACTAAGGTCAATTTTGTACGTGATGTAGATTTGATAGACGTAAGTAGCAAACACCAATTTATCGCACTCAGATTTAAAGTCGAAGGGAAAGATGTGCGGCTTCATGAGCTGAAGGTTCACTTTGATAACGGTGATAAGCTCGATCCGGCTATTGATCTGGTCATTTTAGCCGGCACTGAAAGCAGGATCATTGAACTCGCCCGGGAAGGCCGCACTATAGACAGAATCGAATTTAAATATCGTACAACCGGCAGTGTTTTAGAAGGTCGGGCAAATGTGCTTGTGTTTGGCCAACGTTATAATCCCGGTTATTAAATTTTGCGATCTTAGATGAGCGGGAAATTTTAGCTAATGTTTGGAATATCATTCTTCAATGGCATGCTTTTCGCCTCCCAGTTAATCTAAAAAACACAATCCAATGAAAAAATTATTTCTTGCCCTATTGATTTCGGGCAGTGTGCTTAGCGTGCAGGCCCAGGAAAAATCCACTGGTGATAAAATAGAAACCGGCGCAAAAAAAACAGGTCATGCTGTAAAGAAAACCGGCAAAACTGTGGGCCGTAAAACTGCAGAAGTAGCTTCCAAAGGCACTTCAAAAGTAGTTCATACAGAGTATAAAGAAAAAGTAGGCCCGAATGGTGAAACCATTTATATTGACAGCAAGTCAAAGTATTATTGGATAGATAAAAAAGGGAAAAGGCATTACATTGCGGCGTCTGCTTTAAAAAATCCGCACCTGTAGGCTAACGCTGGTATTAGAAATTAAGTGCTCACAGCTTCGGTTGTCGAGCATTTTTTTTGTCCTTTAGTCAAAAGTATTTTTCATCCATCGAAACATTTGTGGGGTTGTCCACGTGCCCGGCACGATCATTCGGCGTATTGTATAAAGTGGTTCTATTGAATCCTGTAAAGTGGATAATTGATAGGCAGCTTTTATTCCTCTTTTCTTTAATTGTGGTATTGCTTCCCGGTTCCAGAGTCCGAAAGGGTATGCAAAATAAGTAAATTGTTTACCTGTAATCTCCTGAAGTTTAGCCTGGGGTTTTACAACTTGTGCATCCCAGTCCGTGTCATTGTATTCGGTTACTTTATGATGATCCCATGTGTGTCCATCAATAGCATGTCCATCCTGTGCCAGTTGTTCTATTTGATCTTTGCTCATATACTTTGGCCTGCCAATAGAGATGGTCATGATGAAAAACACTCCTTTGAAATTATATTTTTTCATTTCCGCTGCGCCAATGGTAAAGTGTTCTTCAGAAGTATCGTCGAATGTAAGCATGATTGGCTTGGGAGGCAGGGCAGCGCCGAAAGCCAGATAATCGTAAAGCTGGTCCGGTAAGATGGTTTGATAACCACTATCGGCAAGGGCTTTCATCTGGTCAGCAAATGCCACAGGCGTTACTATATAGCCTTTCATACTTGCGCTTTCTCCCGAACGGAAAGGCCTGATGCGATGATAGCATAGAATAGGAACCTGCGGACGTGACACAATGGTTGCAGCATCTGCGATTATTGTTTTCTTTGTTGCAGGTTTTGTTTCAACCTTCTTTCCCGACGAATCTGATCTGGTGGAGTGAGAAGTATTTGTTTCTGAAGTACAGGAAAATAACAGAACAAAGAAAAATAGCGATAAATAATTTTTCATGAGTACCGGTAAAATTGGGAAGCAAAGATGTGAAAATGCACAATAATCTTTCTATAAATTATTGCTTTATCTGTTCTGGCGAAGGATTTGAAAAAGGTTTTCAAACCACCTGAAAACGATTGAGACCATAATCCAATAATGCCGAAAGGATCCACTGTGAGTTTCAATAAGTAATAGGATGTATTAGCATCAATTCTCTTGCAGTTGCTCTTCACCACTCTTTATTGACTGAGGAGAATCTTCAGAATTCCTGAAAACAACTACACCATCAAATACATCAATCAACATAGGCCTCGTTTTATCTACCTGGCCTGCAAGTATTTTTTTACTCAATCCATTGACGATCTCTTTTTGGATCAATCGCTTCAAGGGTCTTGCACCATATTGCGGATCGAAGCCGTTTTCTGCCAAAAACTCAAGTAAGTAATCACTATATGTTAAGTGTATTCCACTTTTTGCTACCAGCGATTTTAGATTAGCCAATTGAATACCTATAATTCCTTTAATCTCGCTTTTCATCAAAGGTTGGAACAATATAATTTCATCTACACGGTTTAAAAACTCCGGACGAATCGTTTCTTTCAGTAATGTCATTACCTCGCCTTTTGTTTTTTCTACTACCTGTTCTTTATTCCGCTCGTTTACATTTTCAAAGTTCTCCTGTATTATATGCGAGCCCATATTTGACGTCATGATGATAATGGTGTTTTTAAAATTCACCACACGACCTTTATTGTCTGTAAGCCTACCATCATCGAGCACCTGCAGCATAATGTTCCATACGTCAGGATGTGCTTTTTCTATTTCATCGAGCAATACTACCTGGTAAGGTTTGCGCCGAACAGCTTCCGTTAATTGTCCGCCTTCATCATATCCTACATATCCCGGAGGCGCACCCACGAGCCGGCTCACCGAATGTTTTTCCTGGTACTCACTCATATCTATTCTGGTAAGCATGCTTTCATCGTCGAATAGATAAGTGGCTAATGCTTTTGCTAATTCTGTTTTACCTACACCTGTTGTACCTAGAAAAATAAACGAACCTATGGGTCGCTTCGGATCCTGAAGTCCTGCACGACTGCGGCGTATAGCATCTGCCACTGCAGTGATTGCCTCCTCCTGGCCTATAACCCGAAGGTGTAATTCATCTTCAAGGTTCAGTAATTTTTCCCGTTCACTTTGCAGCATTTTATTGACAGGTATACCTGTGGCTTTAGCTACGTTTTCTGCAATGTCTTCTGCATCCACTTCCTCTTTCATCAACCTCTTACTGTGTTTGCTGAGCTCAATTAATTGCACAGAAAGACTCTGAATCATTTCTTCTTTTTCTTTAATCCTCCCGTATCTTATCTCAGCTACTTTTCCATAATCACCTTCTCTCTCTGCCTGTTCAGCCTGCAGTTTAAATGCTTCAATATCTGCTTTGCCATTTTGAATTTTTTCTACTAGGTCTTTTTCGTCCTGCCACTTGGCTTTAAAAGTATCACGTTCAACAGACAGGTTTGCAATTGTGGTATTAAGGTCTTTTAATTTTTCATCATCATTTTCACGTTTAATTGCTTCTCTTTCTATTTCAAGTTGACGAATGCGGCGCTCCAATTCATCAAGTTCTTCTGGCATTGAATTCATTTCCAGCCGAAGCTTGGCAGCACTCTCATCAATAAGATCAATGGCTTTATCCGGTAAAAAACGATCTGTAACATAGCGCTGCGAAAGTTCAACAGCAGCAATGATCGCTTCGTCTTTTATGCGTACATGGTGATGTGTTTCATATCGGTCTTTCAATCCACGCAAAATGGAAATCGCATCTTCCGTGTTCGGCTCATCTATTATCACTTTTTGAAAACGTCTCTCAAGTGCCTTGTCTTTTTCAAAATATTTTTGATATTCATTTAATGTAGTGGCTCCAATTGCCCTCAATTCACCACGAGCCAGTGCTGGCTTTAAAATGTTTGCTGCATCCATTGCACCTTCTCCACCTCCCGCACCTATCAAGGTATGTATCTCGTCAATAAAAAGTATGATCTCACCTTCACTTGCAGCTACTTCTTTTACCACACCTTTCAGGCGTTCTTCAAATTCACCTTTGTACTTAGCACCGGCAATGAGTTGTCCCATATCCAATCCATAAATGATCTTTGATTTTAGATTTTCAGGCACATCGCCATTTACAATGCGCATAGCAAGCCCTTCGGCAATGGCAGTTTTACCTACACCGGGCTCACCTACCAATATGGGATTGTTTTTTGACCTGCGAGACAAAATATGGAGTGTTCTTCTGATCTCCTCATCCCGTCCAATAACAGGATCCAATTTACCCTGCCGTCCAAATTCATTTAAGTTCCGTGCATACTTATTTAGAATGTTGAACTGGGTTTCCTGTGTTTGAGAATTCACTGTAGAACCCTTACGTAGATCTTTAATAGCAGTAGTTAAGCCCTTTTCATTTAGGTTGGCATCTTTCAAAAGCTTTGCGGTGTTATCGCTTCCCTGTAAGATCGCTAACAGTAAATGTTCTGGTGTCACAAATTCATCACCAAAAGTTTTTAGTAAAGCACCGGTACGCAGGATCATATTGTTTGCATCCCGGCCAATGTTTTGTGCAGGTTCACTCCCAGTTACTTTAGGTAAACTTTCTATTTGCTTGTCTAATTTTTTTTCTAAAGCAGAGATATTTACGGCATTTTTTTTCAAAAGAAATTCTACAGGAGAATCTTTTTGATCCAGCAGTGCTTTCAAAATATGCTCTGTTTCGATATTACTATGCGCATGATTAAAAGCAATCTGCTGTGCGCTTTGTATAGCTTCAGCTGCCTTTACTGTGAAATTGGATAAATTCATTTATATAAAAATTATTTATAGTCTGCTACTCATGACGCAAACTGCAATCCAAAAATCCTTATCGGAAAGTCTGTCATTTGAAGTCATTATTCTCTGACTGAAATGCAGACCAGTAGTGTATTTGCTGCGAATATTACAGAAAACGAGGAGGGTTTATATACTTTTGCGTTTCTTTTCAGATGCATTATAACTATTATAAGCTCTGATTCCATTTTGAGGCGAGCAGACCACCCATATGAATATTAAAATGAATACCAGTTTAATAAAATCACTTTCCCAGAAATTCGGGTTCGATTACTGCGGTATTGCAAAAGCCCAAATGTTGGATGATGATGCACGTCGCCTGGAAAGCTGGTTGTCAAAAGGCATGCATGGAAGTATGGATTACATGGCAAATCACTTTGATCTGCGGGTTGATCCGTCAAAGCTGGTGCCGGGGGCAAAGTCAGTAATCACACTGCTTAAAAATTATTTTCCCGGAGAACATGTGTCGGGTCAATTAAAAGTTTCCAAATATGCATGGGGCAGGGACTATCATACAGTGATCAAAGAAGCCATGAAGAATTATATTGATGCATTACAGGAAAAAATTGGTGCTTTTTCAGGACGTGGTTTTGTTGATTCTGCTCCCGTGCTTGAACGCACCTGGGCACAACGCAGTGGGCTGGGATGGATTGGTAAAAATGGTAATTTAATTAATAAAGAAGCCGGCTCATTTTTTTTTATTGCCACTCTGATCACTGACCTCGATCTGGAATATGATGAACCATTTGCAAAAGATTATTGTGGTAGTTGCACACGCTGCATAGATGCCTGCCCCACAGAAGCGATCTTGCCTGATAAAACCATCAATGGCAGCAAATGCATTTCATATTTTACTATTGAATTGAAACAGGAAATTATACCTGATGAAATGCAGGGCAGGTTTCAAAACTGGATGTTTGGTTGTGATGTATGTCAGGATGTTTGTCCCTGGAACCGTTTCAGCAAGCCGCATAATGAAATTGGGTTTCAGCCCCTAGCCGAAGTCCTTAATTTTTCTACGAAAGATTGGGAAATGCTAACTGAAGACGGATTCAAAAAAGTATTTAAGGATTCACCTTTGCGCAGAAGTAAATTCAAGGGAATACAACGGAATCTGAAATTTTTAAAATCCAGAAATAGTTTACAAAATTTGGAAGATTAAAACTGCCAACCCAATCTTACAGAGATTCTCTTCAAACGATAATCATAGTATTCAATAGCGGGAGCACAAGGCGGGTTAGTACAGAAAACAAACTTTTCCTGTTTTTCTTTTAAATGTTTATAGGAATAACCGACACTAAAAACAGCAGCATCTTTTTTATTTTTTGAATAAATTTTATACCCTAAGCCGGATGCCCAATACAGCGCAGGGGAAAATCTACTGCTGATAAAATCATTCGTTCTGCTCCTTTCCCGATCTACCCATGCATAGTTAATTCCGCCGTCAAGAGATAAAAACAAAGGCTTTTTATTTGTAATTATTCTGTTTAGAGAAATAAAGACCGGGATAGACCTATACCGATAATAATCTAACCCGGTACCCACACCTGCAAACCATTTGTTATTCATTACACCATTGATTGTTTGCAACTGAAGCGCTGATCCCCCATTACCTTCCAATAAGCCTGCAAAGTTTTGAGATGAAAACATCAGTTTCTCCTGTGCAGTCAGCGATAACTTTATGAAAAAAAGGATTGCAAAAAAGGGAATTTTTTTCTTCATAGAATTAATTACCAACAGAAATTTTACTCAATAATTTCAGGCTGGAAGCATTGCTATAATCATATTGATAAAGGCCGCCTGTTGCTACTACTATTAAATTCTTATTCCATGCAATAGCATCGAATGTTTCCAGGCCTTTTAAATGTTGCAACAGTTTTATGTCAGCCGGATTTGATGCATCATAAACCTTTAA
>Ga0183260_10000099_pt1 | contig 61150 bp, 50 predicted proteins | sample AntDrymUQ4972206_2_FD_129768 | JGI IMG/M metagenome (GOLD analysis project Ga0183260, IMG submission 129768) | Polar desert sand microbial communities from Dry Valleys, Antarctica - metaG UQ497 (22.06) (version 2) (version 2) | ecosystem: Environmental > Terrestrial > Soil > Desert | place...
CCACGAAGGCCACGAAGGCCACGAAGGCCACGAAGGCCACGAAGGCCACGAAGGCCACGAAGGCCACGAAGGCCACGAAGGCCAGGGGAGCGCCCTCGGCGTCCGAGGGGGGCGCGTCCACCGAGGCGGACGACTCGACGGAGACGGCGCGAGCGGCCGGCACCTCACGGGCGTCTTCCATGCTGGCGGGCGTCGCCGCAGACGCCGACGCCGGTGTCGCCGAGGCGCGACCGACCCGCCCCCCCCCGGCCCCGCCACCTCCGTCGCCCCCCCCATCGGGATGGGCGAAGGCGGGGGCCAAACCGGGCGCACCGGGCAATAAGGCCGTCGTTGCGGTCGCCACCATCGTGGCTGTGATTCTCGTGGTGGGAGCCATAGCGATCATCGCCGGCGCGGGCGACGACGAGCCGGGCGGCGTGGAGTACACCGAGTTGAAAGTCGGCGACTGCTTCGAGCGGCCGCCCGAGACCTTGGTGCGAGCCGAGCGCGTCGACTGCGGCAAGCCCCACGACCTCGAGGTCTTCGCAACCCCCGACGACCCCGCGGTGAGGGGTGCGCCGTATCCCGGCCGCGACATCCTCGAGAGGGAAGCGGCCGTCGTCTGCCTGCCCCAGTTCGAGGGCTACGTCGGCAAGCCGTTCGACCAGTCCAGCCTCGTCTTCGTCAGCTATGTGCCGACCAAGGGGACCTGGGACGACCACGACCGACGCCTGCTGTGCACGGTCTCGGCCAGAGAGAACCAGCAGCTCCAGGGCCCGGCCAAAGGCTCCCAGCTCTGACCACCCTCTGAACGGGGCTTGGCGCCGGGCGCCCCTCGCGCTCAGGCGCTGGCGGCCACGCGGCTGGCGAGTTGGACCTCCATTCTTCGCACCCGGTCGACGGGGGCGACGACCCACACGTGGGCCACGGTGGCCGCCCAGTCGGACAGCAGTTCGGCGGCTCGGGACGACCCGGTCAGCTCCTGGTGGCGCTCCACGAGCCAGCGCAGCTCCTCCAGCAGCCCGGCGTCGGGGCGGGCGGCCTCGACCAGGGCGGTGTTGAGGCGGGTGGACAGGGTGGCGTCGGGGTCCCACACGAAAGCCATGCCGCCGGTCATGCCGGCACCGAGGTTGTAACCCACCGGCCCCAGCACGACAACGGTGCCGCCGGTCATGTACTCGCAGGCGTGGTCGCCGACACCCTCCACGACAGCCGTGGCGCCCGAGTTGCGGACCCCGAAGCGCTCGCCCACCGCACCTGCGCAGAGAAGCTGGCCGCCGGTGGCGCCGTAGAGGCAGGTGTTTCCGGCCAGCACCGCATCGCCGGGCGCCGAGTCGGCCGGCGGCCGGATCACGATTCGTCCCCCGCCCATGCCCTTGCCCACGTAGTCGTTGGCCTCGCCGACCAGCTCGAACTCGATGCCGTGGGTGAGGAAGGCGCCGAAGCTCTGGCCCGCGGAACCGTCGAAGCGCACCACCGCCGTGCCCATCGGCGGCGCCGTCCCCCACTCGAGGGCGATGGTGCCGCCGAGCGCGGCACCGACGGTGCGGTCGGCGTTGGTGATCGGGTAGCGGAGCGCGACGTCGTCGCCCTCCCAGATGCCCGGGTAGGCGTCGGTGGCCAGGCGGTCGCCCAGCGTCGAGCGCGGCCTTTGGATCTCGACTGGGCGCACGAAGCGGCGCGGGGCGTCGGGGTCGGCGGGCGGCGTGACGAGCGGCGACAGGTCCATGGTGTCGGCCCGGGGGTCGCCGGTGCTGCGCTGACGGAGGCACTCGACCCTACCGATGGCCTCGTCGAGACTGCGCAGCCCGAGGGCGGCCAGGTCGCGGCGCACCTCCTCGGCGATGAACAACATGTAGGCGGCCACGCCCTCGGGGGTGCCGGCGAACTTGGCCCGCAGATGGGGGCGCTGGGTGGCGATGCCGGTGGGGCAGGTGTCCTTGTGGCAGGCCCTGGCCATGATGCAGCCCTCGGCGATCATGGCCGCGGTGCCGAAGGAGTACTCGTCGGCGCCCAGCAGGGCGGCCATGGTGATATCACGGCCGGTGAGCAGCCCGCCGTCGACCCGCACGCGGATGCGGTCGCGGAGCTTGTTCTCGATGAGTGCCGCCTGGGTGTCGGCCAGCCCCAGCTCCCAGGGGAGCCCGGCGTGCTTGATCGACATCAGCGGCGATGCCCCGGTGCCGCCGTTGCAGCCGCTGATGTGGACGACCTCGGCCAGCGCCTTGGCCACGCCGGCGGCGATGGTGCCCACGCCGTCCTCGGCCACCAGCTTCACCGACACGTCGGCCAGCCGGTTCACCTGCTTCAGGTCGAAGATGAGCTGGGCCAGGTCTTCGATGGAGTAGATGTCGTGGTGAGGCGGCGGTGAGATGAGCCCGATGCCGGGCTGGGTGTGGCGCAGGGTGGCGATCTCCTCGGACACCTTGGCTCCCGGGATCTGCCCGCCCTCTCCCGGCTTGGAGCCCTGGGCGATCTTGATGTTGAGCTCGTCGGCGAAGGCGCAGTACTCCGGGGTCACCCCGAAGCGGCCCGAGGCGATCTGCTTGATGCGGCTGTTCCTGTCGCCGGTGGCCTGGCCGCGGGTGACGAAGCGGTCTCGCCCCTCGCCGCCCTCGCCGCAGTTCGACCGCCCCCCGATCAGGTTCATGGCCTCGGCCAGGGTCTCGTGCGCCTCCCGTGAGAGGGCGCCGTGGGACATGGCGCCGGTCGAGAACCGCTTGGTGATCTCCCGCGCCGCCTCCACGTCTTCGAGAGGGACCGGTTCCCCGGCCGGAACCAGCTCCAGCAGGTCGTGCAGCTCGGTCGGCGGCCGACTGTTCACCAGGTCGGCGAAGCGCTGGTAGGTCTCATCGCTGCCGCCCTTGACCGCAGCCTGCAGGAGATGGGCGGCCTTCATCTCGTTGAGGGCCTTGGTGACGTCGTCGTTGTGCGTGTGGTACTCGGAACCGGCGCGCTTGAGCGACCGGTAGAAACCACCCTCGCCCAATCTCGCCCCAACCTCGCGGGCGGCGGCGTGGCGTTCGAGCACGTCGGCGCCGAGGGCGTCCCAGCCGATGCCGCCGACGATGGAGGGCGTGCCGGCGAAGCACACGTCGACCACCTCGGCACCCAGGCCGATGACCTCGAAGATCTGCGCGCCGCGGTAGGAGTCGACGGTGGAGATGCCCATCTTGGACATCACCTTCAGCACCCCGTCCTCCATGGCCGATTGCAGGCGGTTCTGGGCCTCGGGCCCCGACACCTCGGAATCGTCGTTGCGGTCGGCCTCGTGGGCCACCGTCTCGAGGGCCAGGCCCGGGCAGATGGCGTCGGCGCCATACCCCAGGAGGCATGCGATGTAGTGGACGTCGCGGGCGTCATCGGCCGAGACGACCAGGCTGGTGTTCGACCGCAGGCCTCTCGCCACCAGGCGGTGGTGCACGGCGCCGGTGGCGAGCAGGGCGGGCACGGGGGCCCGCTCGTCGGAGACGTTGCCGTCGTCGAGGACCAGGATGCCGGTGCCTTCGGCGGCGAGGCGTTCGGCGTCGTCGCAGAGGCGGGCGATCACGGCTCGCAGGCCGGCCGCTCCCTCGGTCGCGGGGAAGGTGGCGTCGAGGTGGGCGGCGCCGAACGGGTCCTGGTCCTCGCCGGAGAGCAGGTCGACGACCAGCGACGGGTAGACGAAGAACGACTTGAGCACCAGCAGCTCGGCGGCGCGGCGATCCTCTTCGAGGATAGGTCGGCGGGGCCCGAGGAGGGTGCGCAGGCTCATCACCAGGCGCTCGCGCAGGTGGTCGATGGGGGGGTTGGTGACCTGGGCGAAGCGCTGCTTGAGGAAGTGGTGGATCGGCCGGGGGCGCCCGGCGAGGTGGGGCAGCGGGGAGTCGTCGCCCATCGAGTAGGTGGGTTCCTTGGCGTCGCTGGCCATGCGGCGGACGACCATGGTGAGCTCTTCGCGGGTGTAGCCGAACATGGCCTGGCGGCGCTCGAGGGCGTCGGGCTCGGGCGTCTGTTCGATGGGGCGGCCGCGGCTGATGTCGCGCAGGCCGTCGGCGGCCCAACGGGGATAGGGCCCGGCGGCGGCGAGCCGTTCTTTGCAGGCGTCGTCGTCCATCACGCCCCGGACGGGGTCGACGAACAGCATGCCGCCGGGGCCCAGCCGACCCCGGCGGACCCGGCCGCGCCCGGACACGTCGACCGCCCCCGCCTCCGAGCAGCACACCACCAGCCCGTCATCACAGATGGCGTAGCGCATGGGCCGCAGGCCGTTGCGGTCGAGAGTCGCCCCCACGCTGAGGCCGTCGGTGAAGATGACGCCGGCGGGGCCGTCCCACGGTTCCATCAGTGCCGAGTGGTACCGGTAGAAGCCCCGCACCGCGGGGGCGAGATCGCGCTCGCCCTCCCAAGCCTCGGGGATGGTCATGGCCACCGCGTGGCGCACGTCGCGCCCGCCGCGGGTGAGCAGCTCGACGACCGAATCGAGCTGTCCCGAGTCGGAGTCGGATGGGTTGATCACCGGGTGGAACAGCTCCTCGGAACCGAGCCCCACCGCCTCGGTGCCGAGGACGGCCCGGGCCTGCATGCGGTTGGCATTGCCGGCCAGCGCGTTGATCTCGCCGTTGTGGCACAGCATCCGGAAGGGCTGGGCCCGTTCCCACGAGGGCAGGGTGTTGGTCGAGAACCGCTGGTGGAACACGGCGAAGTGGGCGGCGAAGCGCTCGTCGGCGAGGTCGACGAAGTAGTCGGAGAGGGCGTCGGCGACGATCAGGCCCTTGTAGACCACGGTACGGAACGAGCAGGAGGCCACGTAGGTGCCCGGCAGGTCGAAGAGGCGACGGCGCAGGCGGAACGCGGCCCGCTCGGCCCCGGCCTCACCCACATCTGCGGGCCGGGCCAGGACCGCCTGGAGGAACACCGGCTTGGTCGACTGGGCCAGCTCACCCAGGATGCCGTCGTCGGTGGGAGGTGTGCGCCACTCGACCACGCCGATGCCCTCGGCGGTAGCCGCCTCCTCCAACGCCGGCCGGGGGTCATCGCCCCGCACCATCAGCATGGCCACGCCGTGCGGGCTGTCTGGGTCGGTGCGGCCGAAGATCTCGGGCGGGATGGGCGCGAGCAGGCCCGATCCGTCGGACGAGCGGGCGTCGGCGGCGAGAGCCCCGCGGTGCTTCACGCAGGCCAGGCCCCGCAGGGCGGCGGCCACGACGTGGCGGGACGGGCGCCCGGAGGCATCGGCGACGAAGCCGATGCCGCAGGCGTCCAGCTCGGTTCGGGGCATGCCCATGGATGTGCCACCTCGCGACGAACGGGCCCAAGCGGGAGGGTCGGCCGGGGCGCTTCGTCGTCGAAGCAGGCGACGCTGCCACCTGCCCCGGAGGCTGCGAGGGCGAATCCTAGTTCACGGCCAGGTCGGTGCGCGATCGTTCCGGGAGCCCTCTTCGAGGGCCCATGAGCGCCGCCAGGGGGCGGTGCCGGGGCCGGCCAGTGATGGCGTCGTCGAGGCCGCCGCCCGGCGGCGGGCGGCCCACCAGTCGGTGCGGCGCTCGTCGCCCACCTCGGCCACCGCCGCTTCCAGGCGAACCGCGAACCGCCGGGAGTCCTCGCCGGGGTCGGGCCACAGCGGCCGCCCGAACGTCACTTGCACGCCGGAGCCCCGGGCGAACGGCCGGCCCACAGGCGTGGGGAAGCGGTCGCCCTTCTTGAGCACCCGCCGGGTGCCTTCCACGTACACGGGCACGACCGGCCGTCCTGTCCGTACCGCGAGGTAGGCGGCGCCACCACGGAACTCCTGGGCCCACCCGTCGGGGCTGCGTCCGCCCTCGGGGAAGACGACCAGGCTCCAGCCCTGGCCGAGGAGGTCGGCGGCCAGGTCCGATGAGCGGCGGTTGACGCGGTGGCGCTCGATGGGGATGGCGCCGATGGTGAGAGCCGAGATGGCGCCTCGCGTCTTGCTGGTGAAGAAATAGTCGGCGGCGGCGGCCACCACCGCCCGGTGCCGGAAGCGCTCGGGCAGGGACGTGAGCAGGAGACCGGTATCCATGTGGCTGTGGTGGTTGCAGACGAAGATGGCGGGAGCCTCGAGGTCGGCGACGCGGTCGAGACCCGTCACATCGGGTGAGCCGAGAAGGTGGATCACGGGTCGCAGCACGTCGTCGACGATCAGCGCTCTCGCCAGGCGCGCCGGGTACCGGCGGGACCAGGCGGTGTCGTAGTGCACGCCCGTGGTCGGCGGCTTCGGCTTGCGTTCGACCCCCTTGGGCCACGTGGCCGGCCCCACCGGGAAGGCCGGCCGCACCCGCACCCTCACCGGCGACCCGGCTTCACGTGACGTCGGCCAGCATGATCGGCGGGCAGTGGAAGTGGGTGATCGACGGGTCGCGGCCGACGACGTCTTCGGCCATCTCCAGGGCATCGCGCAGGGTGGAGGCGGGCTTGAAGCCCATGCGCCGCACGGCCCTGGCGTCGCCGCCCACGATGATCACGTTGCCGTTGAGGTACTGGAGGGCGTGGGCGCCCCAGTACCACATGTAGAACGCGTGGACCCCGTGGTAGGCGTAGCTCGTGCGGTAGAGGTGGATATACCAGGGATCGGTGGCGAAGTCCTCCTCGAACTTCTTCTCGATCTCCACCGGGTCGGTTGTCTCGGGCAGCACCTGCTCGAAGAAGTCGATGTAGCTCGGATGGTGCACGGGGTGGAACTTCCACGGCGTGGGATGGCTGAGGATCAGCACGCCGCCCGGGCGCACGAGGGGCTTGCCCCGGTAGAGGTTGAAGAAGTAGCCGAGCCCCAGGCACATGACCAGCAGGGGGTTCATCACCGAGTTGACGTTGTACGGGCCCACGAAGGGCAGGCCCATGGTGACGATGTCGGTCTGGCCCGAGACCGCCACCAGGTGCTGGCGGTGGACGTGTTCGGTGGTGAGGGCGTGCACGGCCTCGACCTCGCCGGCCTGCACGCTCGTCATCTTCTGGGGCGACTTGATGCCGTGGAAGATCTTGTGGGCCACACTGAACGGCGCTCGCTCCAAGCTCTTGGACGCGGCCATGAACGAGACCCGGTCGCGGGGGGTCCACTCCCATTCCCGCTTCTGGAGCAAGTTGAACGGCTTGGGGAAGGTGTCGGTGTTGACGGTGGTCTCGATCTGAAAGACCCTCGGGCCCTCTGCGGCGAAGAGGCGCCCCATGCGCCAGCACGAGTGGTGCAGGGCCGAGCGGCCGGGGTCCATGAGCGAGCGGCTGTGCTGAAGGGTGTGGACGTTGTGGTGCGAACGCAGGCTCCGGTACGACGTGATCCCCGTCATCGTGCTCTTGTGCCCGCCGTCCATGGCCACCAGGTTCACGTTCACGTAGACGAGCAGGTCGCTGGTGGCCGCCCGCGTGTTGACCTCGACCTCCTCGCCCTCGGCCGTGGTGCCGACGAGCACGAGGTTGTCGTGGTCCTCGGCGTCGTGCTGGGTCAGCAGGCCCTGGGGGGCGAAGGCGTCGTAAACGCGGTCGCCGACGACGTGGCGCAGCTCGTTCTCGGTCATCCGCCGGTGCAGGCCGTGGGCGGCGATGAGGACGACGTCGTCGACCCCTACCTCGGCGGCCAGGTCGAGGACGGCCTCGATCACCCGCTGGCGGTTGTCCGGTCGACGCATGGGCGGCAGCGGCACCGCCTGGTTGTCGAACGCGATGGTGAGGCGCATGCCCGGGCGCAGGAGGGCGGAGAGCGGCTCGCTGTCGCCCACCGGGTTGAGCAGGGCGTGGCGGATGGCGGAGTCGGGGTCGTCGAGGGGGGCCAGCGGCTCGGGGGGGTAGATCACGCGGGAGCCCGCCGGCAGTCGCTCGAGGTGGAACCCCTCGCCGGCGTGGAAGAGGACCGGCGGCGTCGACCGGTCGACCTCGAGCACGAAGCCCGGACGGGTGCCAGTCATCGGTGTTTCTCTCCTCGGAGGTCGAACGCCACCTTGTGGGCGCCGCGCCGGCCGGCGTTTGCGGCGTGGTCGATGGCGTCACGGTAGCGGTCGAGCGGATACGTGACGGAGACCAGGCGCTCGAGCCCGGCCGCGGCCACCAGGTCGAAGGCCAGGTCGAAGGTACGCCGGGCGCCCTCGGTGCCGTAGGCGTAGGAGCCCCGGAGGTTGATCTGTCGCTGCCAGAGGGGGGTGAGGTCGACCATCACGGTGCCGGGCATGCCGAGCAGCACCACGGTGCCCCCGGGGCGGACGACGGCGAGGTCGTCGGCCAACGATTCCTGGCTGCCGACGCAGTCGACGACCACGTCGACGCCGCCCGACAACGCCCCACCGACCCGAAGCGAGGCGGTGGCACGGCGTACCGCCCGGCGGGCCTCGCCGGGGGCCACGACCACGTCGGCGCCCAGCTCCGACGCCATCTGTCGCTGCTCGAGGTGCTTGGCCGTGACCAGCAGCGAAGACGGCGTCGCGTAGTGGTGGAGGGCGGCGACGGCGCAGAGCCCGAGGGTGCCGGCCCCGAGGACCAGCACCGTGGTCCCCTCGGCCCCGGCTCCGAGGGCGGCGTGCACCGCGCACGCGGCCGGCTCGACCATCACCGCCGCCTCGTCGGTGACGCTGTCGGGCACGGGGTGGATCTGGCTCTCGTGGGCCACCAGGGCGGTCGACCACCCACCTCCGGTGTCGGCGCAGTAGCCGGTCTGCAGCCCCGGCTCCAGGTGGCCGAAGGCGATGCGCTCGCAACGGTCGATGCGCCCCTCGGCGCAACCCCGGCACAGCGGGCGGATGCCCCGCGCCGCGCATGCGAGCACGGGTTCGAGAACGACCCGGCGGCCGTCGTCGAGCTCGCCGACGACCTCGTGGCCGGGCACAAAGGGGAACGACACGATGGGCTCGAAGTAGCGCGACGAGCGCCCGTCGACGGTGGCCAGGTCGGAGCCGCAGATACCGGCCAGACGGGGCCGGACGCGGTGCCAGCCGGGGCCCGGCAGCTCGGGTTCGTCGACCTCGGCCAGGGTGAGCGGGCCGACCCGTCCGCCCAAACCCGGCGTGACGGCGCCGGCGATGCGGGCGGCGGCGTAGCGGGGGAGCGACCGCTCGAAGAGCAGCGCCCTCACCTCGCCGCCTGCCCCACCGGGCGGGGCGACAGCGGCAGGAGGGTCCGCGGGGCGCCCGAGGCCTTGGTCCAGTGCTCGACGTGCCAGCCCCGCTTGCGGGCGATGGCGGCCAGCTTGGGCTCGGCGTTGACGGCCACGGGGTGGCCGACGGCCTCGAGCATCGGGAGGTCGCTGGTGGAATCGGCGTAGGCGCTCGACTCGGTGAGCGAGAGCCCCTCGGCGTGGGCGTACTCCTCCAGGATCAGGGCCCGGGCCTCGCCCGTCGGCGGAAGGGTCTCGAGCTCGCCGGTGAGGCGGCCGTCGCGCTCCTCCAGCCGGGCGCAGACGACGTCGTCGAACAGGGGCCGGAGGGGCTCGACCACGAAGTCGAGGGCGCCCGTCACCAGCACCGTGCGGTGGCCGGCCGCCCGGTGCTCACGCACCCGACGGATGCCGGCGGGGAACGACTTGGTGAGCAACAGGTAGCTGAACAGCTCCCAGGCGTCGTCGCGCAGGCGAGCCGCCGGTGCGCCCTCGTAGCGGCGGTAGAAGTGGCGGAGGAAGTCGCCGCGGTCGCGCCGGACGAGGGCGAGGAGGCCGGGACCGGCCTTCAACATCCGCAGCGTGAAGCGGGCCCGCTCGTCGTCGGCCAGGTTGCGGGTGGCCAACCAGGCGTAGGACTCGACCACGTTGGAGGCGATCAGGGTGTTCTCGAGGTCGAAGGCGGCGAGGTGGCGCTCCGGGGCGAGGATGGCCTTCTTGCCCCGCTCGTAGCGGGTGAGACCGGCCTTCCGCCCGCCGGTCGTGCGCACCCGGGCCAGCGCCACGATTGAGGGCAGGTGGATCTCGCCCACGTAGCGGCGCCAGTCGACCGCCGAGGTGTCGAAGGCGAACGTCTGGCGGTCGGTCTCGTCGAGCGTCGCCCACAGGGCCGCCAGGCGGGCGTCGTCGTACACCGCCTCGGTCTCGGCGTAGGCGCCGTAGAGCCGGACGTAGTCGAGGGCCCGCTCGCCCTGGTCGCGACGGGTTTCGAGGCGAGCGGTGACCTCCGCCCGCTGGCCGCGGATGGGGAGGTTGGAGATGACCTTCTCGGCGGTGCGCAGGGCGTTGACGCCCCGCTGGAGCTGGCGCTGGGCCCGGCCCCGGCGTGAGTACTTCCACTCGCTGGTCACGACGATGGGCTGGCCGTCGGTGTCGTAGAGGGGGTTCTCCCGGAAGTACTCCTGCACCAGGTCGACCAGGCGCCGCAGCCGCAGGGGGTTCCGTGAACCGGTGGACACGTGGTACACGAAGTCGTGGGGATCGTGGCCCCGACCCGCCAGCGTGACGATGGTGGCCACCACCATGTCGACGGGGATGACGTCGATGACGCCCTCGGGGATTCCGGGGAACTCCTCGAGCAGCCCGCGCCCATAGGCGAGGATGACCGGCTCGGCCATGCGGAAGCCCCGGATCCACCCGGGGACCGGCTCGGCCCACGCCGACTCGATGATCGACGGGCGCACGATGGTGACGGGGACGTCGCCCTTGACCTCGAGCAGTGCCCGTTCGGCCAGCGCCTTGGTGTAGGCGTAGGCGTCGGGCCAGCCCAATGCCCTGGCCCGTGACCGCCCGGCTTCGACCAGCTGGTCCTCCACCCACTGCTCCCGCAGGCGCTCGGTCCTGGCGCCCAGGAGGGGCGACCCGGCGGCGCCCACCTCCGCCCGTGCCTCCTTGGCGAAGCGAGCCAGGATCTTCGGCTTGCGGCTCTCGGCGTCGGCGTCGGACCGGGCCCGCCGGGAGGCGTCGATCTCGGGGCGCCAGGCGACATCGTTGCTGAACGGCGTGTCGGAGAGGGGGGCCTCGGGGGCCCGCCCGCGCCGGCTCCCGGCCACGTAGGCGGTGGACACGGAGATGAGATGGGCCGTCGAGCCGAGCTCAGCCATCGTCTCCACGACCCGCAGCGGACCGAGGAGGTTGACGTCGACGGCGGCGTCGATGGGCGAGTCGAAGCTGACGCGGGCGGCGGAGTGGACGACGGTGTGGCAGCCCGCCAGCAGGTGGCGGCCCTGTTCGTCGAGGCCCAGGCCGGGGGAGGTGACGTCGCCCGCCACCACGTGCACGCGCCGCTCCATCTCGGCGTCGAACCGGTCGCCCAGATCGGCGCGAAGGCGCTTGAAGGCGTCGTTGGCGAAGATCTCCCGGCGCCCCCGGGTTGCGGCGCTGGCCCGCCGCCCGGGACGGACGATCAGCACCAGCTCGCAGTCGGGCACGCTGCGCAGGAACCGCTCGACCAGGGCCGTCCCCAGGAACCCGGTGGCGCCGGTGATCCCGATGCGCGCGCCGGCAAGGGCTTCGGCAATCATGGGCTCTTCTCTAGCATCCGTGGAGCGGCGGCCACCGCATCGGGGGCACGAGGAGCCATGGACCCCACCGCCAGGGACGACCGGTTGCTGGCCACCACCCGATGGACGGCGATCGTCATCATCCCCGTGCTGGTGGCGGCATTCGTGATCCTGTACCTCTTCCCGTCGCGCACCCAGGACCTGTGGGCGTGGACAGTCCGGCCCACCATGACGCCGATGCTCATGGGCGGCGGGTACCTGGCCGGGGCGTGGTTCTTCCTGCGCGTCGCCCGCACCCGGTCGGGCCACCAGGCCCTTTCCGGCCTGCTGGGCGTGTGCGCGTTCACCTCGATGCTCCTCGGCGCCACCATCCTGCACTGGGACCGTTTCAACCACTCTCATGTGTCGTTCTGGGCGTGGTTCGGGCTTTACGTGGTGACGCCCCTGCTGCTGCCGGTGCTGTGGTTCAACAACCGGCGTACCGACCCGGAGATGCCGGCCATCGATGAGGTGGAGGTGCCGGGGCCGGTGCGGGCGGCCTTCGCCACGGTGGGCGCCGTCCAGTTGCTCCTGGCATTCCTCATCTTCGTACGCCCCTCGCTGGCCGTCGAGCACTGGCCGTGGACGGTGACCCCGCTCACTGCCCGCACCATCTCCGCGTTCCTCGCCTTTCCGGCGGTCACCTGGCTGCTGTTCGCCACCGACGCCCGGTGGAGCTCGTTCGAGATCCCGGTGGAGAGCGCCACCATCGGCCTGGCCCTGATCCTCGTCGCCACCGTCCGGGCGTCGGGCGAGCTCCGGGGCGCCGCCGTGGCCTACGGCGCCGCCCTCGTGGGGGCCCTGGTGTGGCTCCTGGCCGTCCAGCTGACCATGCGTCGGCGCCGTCGTCATTCCACGCGAGGCTGAGGCTCATGCCTGAGACCGACGGCTACGTGTACGAGCTCGTCCGCAAGCTCGGCTTCTCGGACTTCACCGCCGAGACGGCCCAGTTCCTGCTCGGGCGGCCACTGGCCATGCTCCTCATCGTGGTCGGGGCCTTGCTCGTCAGCCGCACAGGGTCGAGAGTGGCTCGGAGGTCGGTCGAGGCCGTGGTCGCCCGCTCCACGCTGCCGGGGGCCGCCCTCGGCACCGCCCGGGCCCGCACCCTCGCCGGTGTCACCGCCAGTCTCGTGCGCATCATCGTGTGGGCCATCGCTTTCCTGCTCGTGGTGGAGCAGGCGGGGATCAACCTGGGGCCGCTCCTGGCCGGGGCCAGCATTGTCGGGGTGGCGATCGGCTTCGGCGCCCAGAGCCTGGTGCGCGACTTCTTCTCCGGCTTCTTCATCCTCGCCGAGGACCAGTTCGGCGTGGGCGACCAGATCACGATCGGCGACGACACCACGGGTACCAATGGCACGGTGGAGGAGGTGAACCTGCGGGTAACGAGGCTGCGCAGTGCCGACGGCACCGTGTGGTTCGTGCCCAACGGCGAGATCCGCAAGGTGGGCAACGCCGACAAGGAGTGGTCGCGCGCCGTTGTCGACGTGCTCGTTCCCCAAGGCGCCGACGCCGACGCGGCACGGGTCGCGGTCGCCGCCGAGATGGCCGCGGTGAGCGACGACCCCGAGTGGGCCGGCGCGGTCCTGGAAGCGCCGGAGGTCCTCGGCCTGGAGTCGGTGGGCCCCGATGGCGCCGTCCTCCGGGTGACGGCCAAGACCGATCCGGGTCAGCGCGCGAGGGTGGCCCGGGAGCTGAGGGCCCGGACCGTGGCCCGCTTGCGGTCCGAGGGCATCCTCCTCAGCCGGGAGGTGGTCGGCCCGACCGGCGACGGTCCGACCCCGGGACACTGAGGGTCAGCCGGCGAGGATCTGCGCGTACAGCTCCAGATGCTCGCCGATCACACGGTCCATGGAGAAATAGCCCTGGACGCTCGCCCGGCAGACGGCCCGGTCGAGGTCGCCGACCGAGGCCAGCTTGTCGCCCATGTCGATCTCGTCCTCGCAGAGGAAGCCGTTGCATCCGTTCTCGACGACCTCGGGCGCAGCACCCTCGTCGAACGCCAGCACCGGTGTGCCACACGCCATCGACTCGAGCATCACCAGCCCGAACGGCTCGTTCCAGCGGATCGGGAACAGGGTGGCGCGGGCGCCGCCGAGGAGGCGCACCTTGTCGGCCTGGGTGACCTCGCCGACGTACTCGGCGTCGTCGCCGAGCAGGGGAGCGACCTCCTTTTCGAAGAACATCTGCTCCCAGGGCTCGCGGAGCTTGCCGGCGAGGATGATGCGGAGGCCGGCCTGGCGGGCGGCGACGATCGCCCGTTGGGGCCCCTTCTCGGCCGCCATGCGCCCGAGGAACAGGCAGTAGTCGCCCTTGCCGTCGCCGCTGCCGTCGCCGATCGGGAAATCGCGGGCGTCGACACCGTGATGGATCACCCGGACCACCGGGATGTGGGGAGCGGGCACGAGTTGCGCCCGGGAGATGCCGATCACCGGCACCCGGTGGGCCATCCGCTCGTAGATGTCGATCAGCTCGTCGTTGAACGGGCCGTGGATCGTGGTGACCACCGGGAGGTCGGGATAGCGCTCGGCGTAGATGGGCCCGAGCACGGTATGGTCGTGGACGATGTCGAAGTTCTGATGGGCGATGTCGTAGGCGGCCATGACGTGGCGCACCTCGGGCACTGTGAACCCCATCCGCGATCCCTCGGCATGGGCCAGGAGCCACTCGCGAGGGACCGGGCACGTGGAGTCGCCCGTGGTGAAGAGCATCACCTCGTGGTCGGACTCGTGGAGTCCCCGGGCGAGCAGGTCGACCGCCTGCTCGATACCCCCGTAGAGGTCGGGTGGGATCGGCGCCCACGGCGGGGCGACGACGGCGATTCGCATCGGTCGATTGAAGCACGCCGGGCGCCTGCCGGGCGCGATGGGTCAGGTAGGCGTCGTGTGAGTAACGAGCCCCGGTGTCGTAGCGTGACGCGGGTGGACGCACCTGCCGGCCCCTGGTCACTCGCCGGTGAGTTCGTGATCGGCGTGATGCGGTCGCGCGCCGCCGATCCTGCACTGCCGCCGGAGCTGCACCGGGTCCCCGGCCCGTGCCTGTTGATGGCCGCCCGATACGACGATTCGCCCGTGGGGCCCTACCTCGAGCTGGCGGTGAGCGAGCCGGCCCGGCTGGGCGCCCGCCTCGGCATGTGCGTGACCACCATGGTCGTGAACACGGCCGAGGCCCGCCACGGGGGCCGGGCCAATTGGGGCCTGCCCAAGGAGCTGGGCACGCTCGACTGGTCGAACGAGGGGGACACCCGGGTCCTTCGCTGGCTGGAGCGCGACGTCGTCGTGCGGGCGACGCCCATCGGCCCGCCCCTGCCCACGTTCATGCCGTTCCGCACGCTTCAACACCGGGGCGACGGCCCGGTGTGCGCCACCGCCCAGGTCCGCGGCCGGGGCCGGACGGCCAAAGTGGCGCTCTCGGTGCCAGCCGACGACCCGTGGGCAGCCCGGGCCGGCACCCACCTGGGGGCGGTCATCTCGAGCGCCCGCCTGGTGATGGGCGAAGCCGAGGCCTGGTGCCCTCCCGCCCCCCGCCGCCCACGGCGGGCCCTCCGCCAGGCCCCGGAGCCCGCACTATCGTGGGAGGCCCACCAGGGCGATTAGCTCAGCGGTAGAGCGCTGCCTTCACACGGCAGAGGTCGGGGGATCAAAACCCTCATCGCCCACCACATAACCCCAGGTCAGCGGGGGTGGGCCTCCTCACCGGCTGGCGGAACGCCCCGTGCCCCGCGAAACCCCCGCGGAATCCCGCTCGCTCGACGAAGTACTCGAGGCGGATGGTATTGCCGGAGCGCCTCGATACCGAACGCGAGGCGAGCGGCCTATGGAGGCACCCTGCCGAGTCGTGCACGTGGATCGGCGGCTGTAGCTGCACTATGGCCAATGCGGTCCCAGGTCGGGCTCGGGGTCGGCCGATGCCCAAGCATGAAGGTGCTCGGCCAAGTGGACAGCCAGGGCGCCGCCTCGGAAAAAGGCGGACTTGTGGATGAAGACGACCGGCGTGGAAGGCTGCTCGTTGGTCAGACGCTGAGTCAGCAGCAGCGAGTAGTCGGCGAAGACATCGGTGTCCTCAGCGCCAGCAAGCCCGACATCGTGGACCGAGAGGGCGTCGTGCCCACGCCGGTTCAGTTGGTCGGCGGTCGCTCGGGGGAGCATCTCGTCGAGGAACCACCTCACCCCGACATGAGCCGCTCGCGTCGCTCGATGAGCTCGCGTAGCTGGGAAGCGGCGCGCTCGTCGGCGGCGATCCGTTCGTCGATCTCTTCGGGGAAGGCGACGTAGAAGTCCACGGCCAGGCGAACCCGGCGTAAGGGAGGCGCCAATGTCGACAGAATGGGCTCAGCGGGGCTTGGGCCCTCTGCGCTTGGTGGTGGTGGTAGTGGCGGGCGCGGTAGAAGTTGTCGTCGGCGCGACCGTCGTGGTCGTGGTCGACGCCGAGGTGCGGAACGGTCCCTTCACCTCGTAGGTGATTCCGGAGCCGCTTCCCGTAGGCCCTCGCTGGGAGCTGAAGTAGAGCCGGGTCCCCGAGGGGTCGAAGGCAGGCCCGGCGACCTCTGAGCCGCTCTGGTTCAGCAGCCGCAGGAACGCCGAGGTGGCGCCGCCCGGCTCCAGCAACACCAGTTCGAGGTTTCCAGGGTCTTCGGCGACAAACAGGTCCCCGGAGGCGGAACCGACGATGTTGTCCACACCGGTGAGGATCGGGTTCGGCGAGGTGTTGTCGTCGTAGATAACCCTGATGGTCTGCGGGTTGGCCCCGACGTTGAGCTCCCACACCCGGTTGTCACCCTTGGTGGTGAACCACACCTTGCCATCGCCGTACCAGGCGCCCTCTCCGCCGTTGAACGGGGTACTGCCCGTGACCTGACTGCGCGTGGCCGTGGGGGACCCGTCGGGATCGGGAATGGAGGACCAGGTCACGACCGACCCCGAAACGGTGGCCACCTCGAGGGCTCCGGCGCTCAGGTCGGGCCATGTCGTTGGCCGGAAGCGGTAGAGGCGGCCATCGCCGGCGTCCTCGGTGAGGTAGACGGCCTGGCCGACGGGGTCGACAGCAGCAGCCTCGTGGTTGAACCGACCCATTCCGGGCCGGGCGGCTGCAGCGTTGGTCCCCAGCGGGTCGCATTCCCAGACCTGACCCGTGCTGACCTCCTCGCAGGACAGCCAGGTGCCCCACGGGGTTGGCCCGCCGGAGCAGTTGCGGCTGGTGCCGCCGAGCACTCGAGAGGCGCCGGACACGGCGCCGTCGGCACCGAAGCGAAGCACGCCAACGCCTCCACCGCCGCTGCCCACCTCGCTGTTCGACGCGTAGACCCACCCACCACCCGGGACGGAAAAGCAGGCCCCGCCGTCGGGAGCGGTGTGCCAGACATAGCTCGATCCCGGCACGGTCTGCCCGCTTCGGGCTACGACACGCGACGTGAAGCCGGGGGGCAGCTGGATGCCGTTGACGTCCGCCGCCTGCAGGCCACCATAGGGGCCATCGGCCGCCCACGCGCCCGGCAATGCGGACCCGAGCAGGCGAGGGGCGAGAGCGGCACTGCCCGCCCCCAGTACCCCGAGCCGAAGGAAGGTCCGGCGATCCATGTTGTACCCCCGCGATCGAATTGCCAGCCACCCTACGCCTCAGGTCTGGCGGTCAGGTGAACGAGCGGTGAGACCCATTCAAACTCTTCATGTCGCCTGCCACGGCGCCCGGGTGGTGAGGGTGGAGAGCCCAAAGTCGGTGCCGGAGCTGCTTGCGGTCGGTCGACGATTGGGAGCAGAGAGTTCGAAGGATGGAAATGTCGCAAGCGACGCGCCCGTCTGGTGTTCGTGCTGCAGGAGGGACCGGCGCGAGGGCTCGCCCTCGCCGACGATGAGGCCTTCCCGCTCGCTCTGCACCGGCCGGCGCGAGTCAATGCGCGCCGCAGGGAGCAACATCGAGAACCGTTGGGTATGGGTGACACCGACGGCCGAACGTCGGTCGCACGAGGAGGTACCACCCGTGGCACGAACAATCTACGACGTCACGACTCACCCAGAGGGCTGGCAGGTGAAGAAGCGTGACAACACGAACGCATCTGCGGTCGAGGCGACCAAGGACGCCGCCGTGAGCCGAGGGACAGAACTGGCCAAGGCGAACCAGCCGAGCCAGCTTGTCGTCCACAAGACCGACGGCACCTTCGACTTCGAGCACATGTACGGCGACTGACCCGCTATCGGCCACGCTGAGCCGAGCGCGCGGGGCACCGCTGGCGCTCGACTCGGCGCGGCCACGGATAGCGTGCGGACACCCCCGCCCGGAGGTTCTTGGGCTTAGATGACCCCGAGGACCTTCAGCAGGACGATGATGACGAGGACCGCGATGATGACGTAGAGGATATAGAGGGCGCCCTGACCCTTCTCGGATTCTTCCGCGCCCAACCTGGCCAACCAATGAGGAGTCACGCGACAGACTTTACCAATCCTCCGCGAAACCCAACCATGGGGCGCAGATGGGCGCAATCGTCACCTACGACCCCGATGGTCGGGGTAGTGGTGTTGCCCCTCCGGGCTCGGACGAGGCTCCGAGGGTCACCACTCCGACGACCCTCGGGCGCGATGCTGGCGGACATGCGCATGGTTTTCGGGCCGGAGGACGACGACGAGTTCACCGCAGCCCGACTCGCTGGTGGAGCGTTTCGAGACATGGCTGGGTGACGAGCAGCGGGCCTCGTCGTCGCGGCCGAGGCGGCGGAGAAGGTCGGCCCTGGCTGAGTGGAACAGGTGGTAGCCGCCGAGGTCGAGGGAGTCCACCGCGGCGAGGGCGGTGGTCGGCTCGTCGACCTCGGCCACTGCGACCGCCCGATTGAGGGCAACGACGGGCGTCGGTGAGACCACGACCAGCTGGTCGTACAGCTGGAGGATCTGTCCCCAGTCGGTGTCGGCCGCGGTCGGGGCGTGGCTGTGCACGGCGTTGACGGCGGCCTGGAGCTGATAGGGACCGGGTTGGTTGCGGCGGATGCAGGCGGTGATGAGCGCCTGGCCCTCGGCGATCAGGGACCGGTCCCAGCGCGACCGGTCCTGGTCGGACAGCAGGACGAGCACCCGCCGGACGTCGTTCGGGTACTCCGCCGGGCCTCGGTCAGCAGCAGCAGGGCGAGGAGGCCAAGGACCTCGGGCTCTGGGCATCAGGTCGGCGAGGAGCCGAGCCAGGCGAATGGCCTCAGCACAGAGGTCGTCACGAACCAGCTCGCGGCCGGAGGTGGCGGTGTAGCCCTCGTTGAACACCAGGTAGACGATGGCGAGCACAGGGCGGAGGCGGTCGGGCAGCTCGGCATCGCCAGGGACCCGGTACGGGATGCTCGCGGCGCGGATCTTGCGCTTCGCCCGTACGAGCCGCTGAGCCATGGTTGTCTCGGGAACCAGGAACGCACGGGCGATCTCGCCGGTCTCGAGGCCACAGAGCAGACGCAGGGTCAGCGCCACCTGGGAGCGAGTAGCGAGCGATGGGTGGCAGCAGGTGAAGATCAGGCGGAGGCGGTCGTCGGGCAACGGTCCTCCCTCCGGGGGCTTGTCGCGGTGGTGGACGAGGGCGGCCCGGGTGTGACGGTCGTCTCTCGGGACGCCTCCCGCCGCAGCCGGTCGATGGCCCGATTCCGGGCGGTCGTGACGATTCATCCCCCCGGGTTCGGAGGAATTCCGGAGGTCGGCCACCGCTCGACAGCGACGACGAAGGCCTCCTGGACCAGCGTGGCCACGGCACGGCCGAACTCCCGCCGGAAGGTCTTCTCGACGTCCGGGACGTCGGTGGCGGCCACAGCGACCTGCTCCTCAGTCCCCCTGGAAAGGCCGCACCTCGACGGGGGCCTTGCCGGCGGTGGCGCCCTTGGCCTTGAGCTCTTCGTTCTAGACGTCGACGTCCCTTGTACGCCTGCAGCCATCTCCCCGGGGGCGGGGTCGTCGCCCTCGGCCATGTGCACGGAAAGCAGGTACTGAGTCATCGGATCTCCTCTGGGAACGGGCCGGCATCGTGCCGGGTCCTCATCCTGTCTACGAACGACGATCGCCCGGATCGACACCCTGGCAAGGTTTCGCTTTACGGGCCCCGGCGATGGGTGCCAAAGTGGTCGTAGGCGAACGGCGACCGAGGACCCTGGTTTCCGCCCTCCTGTTTGAGCCACCAGACGGAGCGGCCCATGCGGGCCGAGAAAGAGGAGGGTTCCCATGGATGTACGACCAGCCGGACTGCGGGAACGGGACGAGGACGCCATGAAGTGGTGGCGCTGGGAGTGCTGCGTCGGGCGCTGGATGCCATCGGAGCCGCCGCAGGGCAGGGTCGACGCCACGTACTGGCGTATGAGCGAGACCCCGCCCACCAACCCCGGCCCGCTGCGTGGCGTAGACGGCCGAGAACTGCCGAGCCAGCCATCCGGGGATGCTCGTCTGTCATCTGCGTTGTCGACGGGCTGATTCCTCAGGTTCGTCAGCCCGGCGGGTCGCGGAACTGCACCCAGCGCCCGTCGAGACGCTCGCCGGTGGGATGGGCGTAGGTGGCGGTGAAGCTTGGGGTCGGGGAAGGGCGGGATCGGTCGCGCCTCCGCCGGGTGGGGGAGAGGGGCGGCGGAGCCTCCCCTGGTCGAGGGATTGAGGACCCGGGAGTGGCCAACCTGCTTGGGACCGCTGCTGGCGGGTACGGGTGGCGGGTGAGCAAAGGACGGTTCGTTCGCCGGGCCATGCTGCGGGGATCGCTGGCCGCCGGGCTGGCTTCGATGGCGACCGCCGTTCCCGGCCGGCGGAGGTGGCCGGGTGTGGCCGGGCCGTCGGCTGCGGCCGGTCTCGCCTCGGGAGCCGTGCTCGAGCAGCCGGTCGTAGGAGCTGTGCTCGCCGTCGCGGGTGCTGCCGCTGTCCGGGCCCGCATCGCCGGCCTCTCTCCGCCGACGCTGGCCACCGGCGTCGTCGCCGGGGGGGCCGCCGCCCTCGTCACCCGGCAGGTGTGGCCGCTCGCTCCCCGGACGCCGGCGGAGATCCGGTCGACCCACACCTCGCTCGACGTGGAGCCGGGCAAGGACGGCCACGGCCTCACCATCGTCGTGAACCAGTCGGCTGGGTCCAGCGAGAGGTGCGCCGACGTCTTGCGGGACCGGCTGGCCGAGGCCGAGGTGCTGGAGGTGGGCGACGGCCTCGACCTGGCGACGGCTATCGAGAAGGCGGTGGCCGATGCGCGGGTTCTGGGCATCGCCGGCGGAGACGGGTCGATCAACGCCGCCGCGGCCGTGGCTCACAAGGCCGACAAGCCTCTCTTCGTGGTGCCCGCCGGCACGCTCAACCATCTGGCCCGAGACCTCGGCCTGACCGACGCCGACGACGCCGTCACGGCGTTTCGACAGGGTCACACCGTGGCTGTCGACCTGGGCACGATCGACGGTCGCCCGTTCCTCAACACCGCCAGCGTCGGCGGGTACACCGACCTGGTCGACGCCCGGGAGCGACTGCAGGGGCGAATCGGCAAGTGGCCGGCACTCCTCGTGGCTCTGGCCGGGTTCTCCCGAAGGGGCACGCCGGTGCGCGTCGAGCTCGACGGCAAGGAGAGGTCGCTCTGGATGATCTTCGTGGGTAACTGCGGCTACCGCCCGGCCGGCTTCGCTCCGACCTGGCGGGAGCGGCTCGACGACGGCGTGCTCGACGTCCGCCTCGTCGACGCCGCCAGCCCCTGGGGACGGTTACGGCTGCTCCTGGCGGTGGTGACGGGCCGGCTGGGCCGGTGCCGCGTCTACGAGGCGTTCAACACGAGTGAACTCAGGGTCAAGGCCCTCGACGGGCCGCTCCGCCTCGCCCGCGACGGCGAGACCTTCGACGGTTCCAGTGAGTTCAGCGTCAAGAAGGAGGAACGTCCGTTGGCGATCTACGTTCCTCGTTCCGAGCACTCTCCCGCTTGAGCCATTCGGCCGACGGCCAAGAGCAACCCGAGCACCTCGGTGCGACACCGAGGACCGTCCGCATCGCGGCCAGGCCGAGCAGGACGACCCGTGTGCTCACGTCCGGTCGCCCGGGCGCGGCAGGGGTAGACAGGCGGGCATGCGGGGAGGTGGTCTATCCCATTCGGTGACCAGGAGGCTCGATCCCGGCCAGCGGTACGGGTTTCGCCTGACCCTCGTCGGCCTCGCCATCGCACTGGTCGCGGTGCCGTTCGCCACCCTGCTGTTCCAGGTCGTCGACCGAGGACCGCTGACCCGCCTCGATGGTCGACTCGCTGACCGGTTGAACGACGCCGTGCACTCCTCGTCGGCGGCCGTCGCCGCTCTCGAGGTGGTGAGCTTCTTCGGCCGCACGGTGTGGCTCACCGTGCTGGTCGGCGCCGCCGCCCTGTTCCTCGTGCGGCGAGGCCGCCGTCGCCTCGCGGTGTTCCTGGTCGTCACCGCCATGGGCGGCGGTCTTGTCAACGGGGCCGTCAAGATCGCCGTCGACCGGCCCCGTCCGGTGGTCGACCACCCGGTGGCCACCGCCTTCGGCAAGAGCTTTCCCTCCGGCCACTCTATGGCGTCGACGGTCTGCTACGGGGCGCTGCTCGTCACGTTCCTGCCGGCGGTCCGCCGCCGTCGCCGCAAGGCCGCGGTGGCGGCGACGGCGGTGCTCGTCCTTGCCATTGGCTGCTCCCGGATGCTGCTGGGCGTGCACTTCCTTTCCGACGTACTGGGTGGGTTCGTCCTCGGTCTGGCCTGGCTGGCTGCAGCGGTGGCGGCGTTCGAGATCTGGCGCATGGAGGAGGGTGGATCACACGTGGAGCCGCTGGTCGAAGGGGTGGAACCGGAGTCGGGATCCGCGCTACGCGGGAAGGCCCGTCGGAGGCGCTAATGTTGTGGCCTTGGACGATGTCTCCCTGCTGAGCGAGCTGCGCCCGGTTGTCGAGGGTCTGGTCGAGCGGCATCTCTCCACCACGAAGGAATGGTTCCCGCACGAGCTGGTGCCGTGGAGTCGCGGGCGCGACTTCGAGCCCGGCTACCAGTGGGAGCCCGACGAGTTCCCGCTCCCCGAGGCGATCCGCAGCGCACTGATCGTCAACCTCCTCACCGAGGACAACCTCCCCTACTACTTCTCCACCATCGACCGGGTCTTCCCCGCCGAAGGTTGGCAGGAGTGGACCAGGCGCTGGACGGCGGAGGAGATGCGCCACGCCATCGTGATCCGTGACTACCTCACGGTCACCCGGGCGCTCGATCCCGTGAAGCTCGAGCGTGACCGGATGGTCCAGGTAACGACGGCGGAGACGCCCCAACCGGAGACCGTTCCGGACATGATCGTCTACCTCTGCCTCCAGGAGCTGGCCACCCGGATCTCCCACCGCAACACGGGAAAGATGATCGACCACGACCGTGCCGGGTACGAGGTCATGGCCCGCGTGGCCGCCGACGAGAACCTGCACTTCCTCTTCTACCGCGACCTGGCCACTGCCGCCCTCCAGCTCGACCCGTCGAGGATGATGGAGGCCATCGAGCGCCAGGTGACCGGCTTCGCGATGCCGGGCACCGGCATCCCCGGCTTCTTCGGCCATGCCGTCGCCATCGCCCGATCGGGGATCTACAACCTGTTGCTTCACCACGACCAGATCGTGTGCCCGGTCGTCCTGCGTCAATGGAAGGTCGACGACCTCGAGGGCCTGTCGGTCGAGGCCGAGCAATCGCGCGAGAAGCTCCACGCCAGCATCGACCGCCTCCACGCCATGGCCCGCAAGCAGGCCGAGCGCCAGGCCCGGCGGGCCGAGCGGGAAGCAGCCGGAGAGCCCGCCGAGGAGCACGAAGGCGCCCTCGCCCCCTCCTAGCCCACTCCTAGCCCTGAGTTGTGGCAACGCGTGGCGAATGGTGTGCGGAGCGTTTTGGGGGGTCGGGGCGCGGGTACATCCTCGCCACCAGGCATTCAGCTCACACGGAGGATCTCATGGGCATCGGAATCAGCGTTTTCCTCATCGCCGTCGGCGCCATTCTCACCTTCGCGGTCGAGATCAGCATCGAGGGTCTCGACCTCGGCACCGTGGGCATCATCCTGATGATCGCCGGCGCCATCGGGCTGCTCTGGAGCCTGATGTTCCTCAACCGGGCCACCGGTGCGGGCACGAGCACGGTGATCTCCGACGACGTCGTCGACGAGCCCGTGGTCGGGTCCCGCCGCCGGATGGTGCGGCGCGAGCGGTTCTGATTCTGGACTGAGCTGGATCTTCGACGGCCACCGGGCCTGATCGCAGGCCTGCGCCACCAGTCCGGCCCCCGCCTCGAGCGGGGGCCGCACCGCGCCCGCCGTCATCGGGCCGACGCCTAGGACCGACCGGGCTGGACCCACGACACTCCGCGGTGATTCGCCCATGTCCGCCGTTCCCGAACAGGCAGATCCCGACGAAGACCAATCTCGGACCGGTGCCATCACGCAGCGGTGACGCGACGGCCTGTGAGATCGAGAACGCGAAGGCGGGCACCAGCGCCGTCGTCCACGGGTGGGTTGCCATCCAGCGCGCCAGGCGGCCTGGTGGGCGCTTCGGCGAGCGTGGTGCCAGCCCCAGCCGGCGGTCGACGGCATCGAGCCGGTCGAGCAGGCTCATCTCGCTCGCGACCTGGTTCACCCCGCTCATTCTTCCGGGGACCTCCTCTGAAGAAACGAGGCACGGTACGCCCGCCGCCGGGAACGGTCGTCGGCGAGCAGGGCCTTGGCCGCCCGGCGGCCGGGGGCCCCGGAGATGCCGCCGGAGGGGTTGGTGCCCGCACCTGAGACGTACAGGCCGGAGACGGGCGTGCGGTGGCTGCCGAGGCTGCGGGTGGGCCGGAAGGGCCCCAGCTGGTCGGGGGCGAGGTCGAGGTGCATCGGGTGACCTCCCGGCCAGCGTTCCTCACGCTCCATGTCGTGGGGCGTCCAGGCGGCGACACCCTGGATGGAGGCGCGGAAACCCGGCGCCCGATCTTCGACGGTGGACAAAGCCCGCTCGACGAGCTCCTCGCGGCGAGCGAGCCACCCTCCGCGAACCCGGGACGGGGCCGAGGGACAGGCGAGGTAGACCGTGTGGCCGCCGGGGGGCGCCAGCGTGTCGTCGATCGCCGAGGTGGTGAACGCGTACAGGGGAAGAGGATCGGGGAGCTCGCCCGCCTCCGACGCTGCCCACGCCGAGACCAGGTCGTCGAGGCGGTCGACGTAGCTCTGCAGCCCGTTCCAGTCGCCCGGTCGGGAGCTCGGATAGGGAGGCAGTCGGTCGGTGGCCACGTGCACCAGGGCCTGCACCACGTTGCCCCGCCGGGCGGCATCGAGATCGGCGCCCTCCCGGCCGGCGAGAGGCGGGTCGAGCAGGTGGAGCAGGGCGGTCTTGGGGTCGAGGGCGGTGATCACGGCGCGGGCGGGGATGCGCTCTCCGGCCTCGGTGACCACCGCCCGGACGCCGTCGACGCCGGCTTCGATGCGGGCCACGGGCGACGAACACCGCAGCTCGCCCCCGAGGGCGTCGAGCCGCCCGACGAGGGCGTCGACCAGGCCCTGCGCTCCGCCGCGGGCGTGCCACTGGCCGAACAGGTGGTATGCCGCCTGCCAGAAGGCGAACAGGGCGCCCCCCGCCTCCGACGGCCCCGAGGCGGCGTGGGCGGCGAACGCCGCCACCGGTCCCCGGGTGAGGTCACTGGGCAGCCATCGTCGCAAGAGGGATTCGTAGGGACCCAAGCAGTCGCGGAGGGTGGCTGCGGGATCGTGACGGAAGGTCCGGACCAGGTTGGTCAGGCGCTCGGGAACCTCACGGGCCGACATCTCCCCCCGGATGGCGGGCAGCACGGTACGCACGACGGGGAGGGCCTTGTCCATGAAGGCGGCGTAGGCCGCAGCCTCGAGCGGGTCCGACTCGGCGATGGAGGAGACGGTGTCGTCGATCGAGCGGAAAAAGCGGACTCGCCGGCCGTCGGCGTGCACCGCCACCGAGAACGGGTTCATCTCCTGGTACACCAGGCCGGCCCCGGCCAGGTCGAGGTCGGCCGGTATGTCGGTCATGTTGATCATGTTGTGGGCCACGGAGTGGACGTCGAAGCGGTGGCCGGCCACGGTCTCCTCGGTGCGCGAGCCTCCCCCGGGGCGGTCGAGGGCCTCGAGAACGACCACGTCACGACCGGCCCGCGCCAGGTAGCACGCGGCGACCAGGCCGTTGTGGCCGCCGCCGACGATTACGACGTCGGTCACGCCTCGACGACGTCCGGGGAGGGATCCCCGTCGTCTTGTCGCTGCTGCCGGAGTACTGGGCCTGCTACTGGGATGCGGTCTGACGGCTCCGACGGATGACGCCGTAGGAGACGAAGGCCACGCCGATCATTGCCGCGCCGATCGGCAGGAACGGCATCTCGCCGCCGGTGCTGGCCAACGTGCCAAAGGGCCCGGCCGCCACCGTCGTGGGGGGAGCTGCCGCCACCCCGCAGCCGGCCGGCATGGCGGCCTCGGCGTGGGAGATCACGATCGTCTCCTGCAGCAGGGGGATGTTGATCTGAAGACCGTCGATGGCGACGCTGGTGGCCGTCTGCGTCACGACGCCGGGCGAGATGCTGATGAGGGAGCCCAATGTCGAGCCGGGCCCGAGGAGGTTCAGAACGGTGTCGAGCAGTGCCTGCACGGTGGGATCGAGAACCCCGCCCACGATGCCGCCCAAGCCGGCGACCTGATAGCCGGTCTCGAACACCGGCTGGTTGTTGACGCACCTGGCCACGGCCTCGGCCGTGACGGAGTCAGCGGTCAGCAGTCCCGCCGCCTGCTGCAACGCCGTTAGCGCGACGTTGACGACCGGGTCGGCTGAGGTCAGCACCAGTCCCAGCCCCGCGGTCTTGGCGAGGCCTCGGGCGTTGACGGGTGTGAGCGTGACGGGGTTGCTCGTGTTTGGCGTGGCGGGTACGCCCGTCAGCACCGGGGTGATGTCGTCGGCCTGGTGGGCGCTGGCGCTGACGGTGATCGCGCCGGCGAGGGCCAGTGAGCCGAGGGGAACGGTGATCAGCGCCGGGGACGGCCCCGCAGCCGCGTTGTCGTTTCCGGGCGGCTGGGTGGCTCCGGTAACGATCGTCGGCGCGATCGTGACCGCTCCCGCGGCCGACAGCCCGTACGCCGCGGCGCTCGCGGCGCTCGTCGGATCCCCGGCCGCAGGGCCTACGCCCGCGGCGAAGAACATGAGCGAAGACGTGACCAGCGACGCAGCCGCCAGCAGGGACTTCCGCATCTGGGACTCCTCATAAGTTGACTTGTACGTGTCAGTCACACAGAGCGGCCCAGCACCCAGTGCGTGGCTGAAGCTATCGGCTCTCGGTTGGTGGGGCAAGGATAGTGGACTCGACGTGGACAACGCGGGAACCCGCGGGGACGGCGCCTAGCCTGCCCCCGTCGATGGAGCACTTCCGCAGGTTCCGCTTCGGGGCACAGGTGGCCCACGCCTCCCACGGCGACTGGGCGGCCACGGCCCGCCAGGTCGAGGAGTTCGGATACTCCACCCTGTTGATGCCCGACCACTTCGACGACCAGCTGGCACCGGTACCCGCCCTCACCGCGGCGGCGGCGGCCACGACCAGACTCCGGGTGGGGAGCCTGGTCTTCGACAACGACTACCGCCACCCGCTGGTGCTGGCCAAGGAGTCGGCCACTCTCGACGTGCTCTCCGGTGGTCGCTTCGAGTTGGGGCTCGGCGCGGGGTGGCAGCGAAGTGACTACGAGCAGTCCGGTATCGCGTGCGACCGGGCCGCGACCCGAATCGACCGTCTGGCCGAAGCGTTGGCCGTGGTGAAGGGGCTCTGGGCCGGAGGATGCTTCTCCTACGCCGGGCGCCATTACACGATCACCGGCCACCCGGGGACTCCCCGTCCCGCGCAGCGACCCCACCCGCCCATCCTCGTCGGAGGCGGAGGACGGCGGGTCCTCGCCGTCGCCGGCCGTGAGGCCGACATCGTGAGCGTCAACTTCGACCTGCGGGCGGGCTCGGTGGGTTCGCACATCGGGGCCTCGGGCACGTCGGAGGCGACGGCGCAGAAGCTGTGCTGGCTGCGGGAGGCGGCCGGCCCCCGCTTCGGCGACCTCGAGCTCAGCGTGACGGTGTTCGTCGCCGCCATCACCGGCGCTCGGCACGACGTCGCCGCCGGGATCGGCCGGGGCTTCGGCCTCCCTGCCGAGGACGTGCTCGGCACGCCCCACTTCCTCCTCGGTACCCTCGACCAGATGGCCGACGACCTCGTGCGCCGGCGGGAGGAGCTGGGGTTCTCCTACGTCGTGTTCAGCGGCGGGTCGTGGCGGGAGATGGCGCCCCTCGTCGCGCGCCTGGCCGGGACATGACCGAGCGCTCACTCACCGGACGGCTGCTCGTCGCCGCCCCCGAGATGCGCGATCCCAACTTCGACCGCACCGTCATCCTCGTCCTGGAGCACGGGAGCGACGGCACCCTGGGGGTCGTGCTGAACCGACCGAGCGCGACCGACCTCTGCGCCGCCCTTCCGCAGTGGGAGGGCTTCGCCGCCGACCCGTCGGTCGTGTTCCTGGGTGGACCTGTCTCCCCGACGGCGGCGATCTGCCTGGGCTGCACACCGGTGGCCACCGAGCCGGACGGGTGGAGCCCGCTGTTCGGCGGGCTCGGCACCGTCGACCTCGATCGCGACCCCGACGACCTGGCCGCGCCCATCCGCGACATCCGGGTGTTCGCCGGGTACGCCGGTTGGGGACCGGGGCAGGCCGAAGGCGAGGTCGACGCCGGCGCCTGGTACGTGGTCGACGCCCATCCCAACGACATGGTGTCGCCCGACCCGGCCGACCTGTGGCGCACCGTCCTGCGCCGCCAACCCGGCCCCCTGGCCATGGTCGCCAACTACCCCGCCGACCCGGCGATGAACTAGTCGAGGAGGATCCCGGCATGGACACCACCGAGCTCCGCATCGACACGTCCGGCTCCCGGGTCACCGACCTCACTGGCCGGGTCGCCGACTTCTGCTCCGACCGGGGCGACGGCCTCGTCCACGTGTTCGTCCCGCACGCCACCGCAGGCGTCGCCCTCATGGAGACGGGCTCGGGATCAGAGGCCGACCTCGAACGGCTGCTCGGCGACCTTCTCCCGCGCGACGACCGCTGGCGCCACCGCCACGGCTTGCCGGGCCACGGCGCCGACCATCTGCTGCCCGTGCTCGTGAGCCCGTCGGTGGCCGTGCCGGTGCAGGGCGGGCGACCGCTCCTGGGCACCTGGCAGAGCGTGGTGCTCGTCGACCTGAACGACGACAACCCCGACCGGCGGGTGCGCCTCTCGTTTCTGCCCGCCTGAGGAACAAGAGGAAACCCGCTTACACCAGGTCGAGGACGCCGGAGAGATCGGGCACCCGCAGTACGCCGTCCGGCACTGACGGGGGTTCGGCAGTGCCGGGCTCGCCTTCTCTCCACACGTGCACCGGGTACAACCCGGCGGCCAGTGCGCCTTCGACGTCGGGATACCACGTGTCGCCCACGAACACCGCGTCGCCTGCGTCCACACCGCACCGCTCGAGGGTCAGCGCGAAGATCCGGGGATGGGGCTTGCGTACCCCGGCCTGGGCCGACGTGACGACGACGTCTGCGGCACCGGCGAGCCCCGACTGCTCGAGGGCGACATCGAGGTCCCATGTCCAGTTGGAGCACACCGCCACCACCAGGCCCCGACGACGCAGCTCGGCCAGCACGGCCGGCACCTCGTCGTAGGCGGCCATACGGAAATCGCGGATGGCCTCGTGGAGCTCGGCGGCCAGCGTCTCGACGTCATCGGGGCCGACACCGCTGGCGACGCTCAGACGCCGGAGCCGGTCGCGCTCCCACGCCAGGTAGTGGTCGCGGCTCCGCGACTCGGCCAGGTGCTCCATGCCGTCGAACACCTCGTCGCGCCAGGCGTCGTGGGCCGTCCGGTCGAGGGCGTGACCCCGGAGCGAGAGCACCTGGTCGACCGTCGGGCCCCACCGCGCCGCCCGGGCCAGCGTGCCGTAGAAGTCGAACAGCACGGCGCGCGGCACGCCGGGACTCTACGCGGAGCCGTGCCCGGTCCGGATTTCCTCGGCCGGCTCAGCCGGAAGGGGAGACGTCCGCCGAATGCCCCGGGCGCACCGTAGCGAAGGGCGAACGCCCGGCGGCGGAGAGGCGCAGCCAGCCGAAGACGACCCCGAACACCGCCCAGTAGGCGGCGGTGCCCGACAGGCTGGCCAGGCGGAACCGCCAGGCGAGGGTGGCGGGCACGTCGACGGCATCGGTCGAGGCCGGGAGCAACGCCAACCCCAGGGCCACGAGAACGACATAGAGGCCGACCACCGCCGGCACCCGCAGGTGCTCGGGGACGGCGCGCGCCGCCAGACGCCCTCCGGCGCGCCAGGCGGCGCCGGTGGCCACCGCCGACCACGCCAACATGAGCAGCCACAGGAGGGTGCGCCGGCCGATCGAGTCGGGGTCGCCCACGCCCGGGGGATTGGGTGGGTGCTTGAGGAACGGAACGAGGACGAGGGTGACGAACGCCAGTGCCGAGAGCGCGATCGACGCCCACCAGTCCGACGTGGTCGTCAGGCGGCGCCGGACGGCGACGAAGACCACCGCGAACACCAGGCCCAGCGCCAGTCCCCAGAGAAGGGCGGCCAGGACCCCGCCCGCCTGCTGGGCGCCGCGCGAGAACAGCTCGTCGTGGCCGGCGGCACGGTCACCGGCCTGCTCGAGAGCGATGGCGCGGTTGATGGCGTCCTCGCCGACCGCCAGCAGCACGAGCGCGAGGGTACCGCCGCCGACCAGGCCTGCCAGGGCACCGTCACGCAGAGCTCGGCGCATGAACGACTCCTCGGATCGTTGGATGACCGGCGCCTCCCGGGAGCGGGGTCCCGGGAGGCGCCGGTCATCACAGGACTAGTGGCACGGCACGCCGAGGAAATGGCGGCCGTCGTGGAACAGCTCGTGGACCGTTGCCGCGCCCGCCTGCAGTACCGCCCCGTTCTCCAAGGTGACGGCGTACACGGCGAAGAGGGCTACGACCGCCACGAGCCACGCCCATAGCGGCACTCGTCGTAGCGCGAGATCGACGGTTTCCAGTTGCATCACCCCCTCCCGTGATGGTCGTGGTGCCGGCCCGCGGCCGGCGCACCGACGCGGTGCTCATAGCCGGGGAGAGCCGTCCGGTAGACGCAGAGGTCGCAGTTCATGCGGGCGTCGCCGCCCTGCGCCTCGCGGTATCGCTCGAGGACCAGCTCGGCGACGCGGGCGTCGACCCCCAGATGCGGGCCGTGGCGCACGTCTACGGCGGGATGGGCCTCGGCCCAGGCGCCGGTCTGCGCGCGGATGCGCTCGACCAGCACGCCGGTGAACAGGAAGTAGGGCACGACAGCGATGCGGGTGGCGCCCAGGCGGCGGCAGCGGTCGAGGGCGGCGCCCACGTCGGGCCGGGCGAGGGACACGAAGGCGGGTTCGACCTGTCCGAGCCCCCGCGAGTCCCAGAGGAGTCGAGCCACCTTGTAGAGGTCGGCGTTGGCGTCGGGGTCCGACGAACCCCGGCCGACGAGTACCACGGCCGTCTCCGCGGGCTCGTCGCCAACGATGGCGGCCCGGATGCGGTCCTCGGCCACCGACAGCAGGAGCGGGTGGATCCCCAGGTCGCGGGCGTAGGAGAAGGCGACGCCGGGATGGCGATGGCGGCCGCGGTGCAGGGCCGCCGGTCCGTCGTTCTTGAGGTGGCCGGCCCCCAGGAGGATGAGGGGGCTGGCCACGACCGACGTCGCCCCGCCGGCGACCAGCGAGTCGACAGCGGTGTCGAGGTCGGGCGGGGCGAGCTCGATGAACCCGCAGCCCACCGCCAGCTCGGGGGCCCGGGCCCGCACCACCTCGGCGAGACGCCAGTACTCGGCCACCCCCGCCGCCGAACGGCTGCCGTGGCCGACGATGAGGAGGGCGGCGCGGCCGTGGCTGCTCACGGTTGGGCCAGCCTGTGCAGGGCGTTCGCCGCCGCGGCGGCCACGGCGCTGCCGCCCTTCTCGCCGACGTTGCTGATCGCCGGGATGCCGCCGGCCCGCAGCGCCCGCTTGGCCTCGGCCGCACCGACGAAGCCGACCGGGAGACCGATCACCAGGGCCGGATCGAACCGCCCGGCGGCGTGCAGGCGCACGACCTCGGCCAGGGCGGTGGGCGCGCACCCGACGACGACCACCGCGCCCCGGGGGTGGCGGGCGGCCGCCGCCCGCATCCCCGCCGCACTGCGCGTGAGACCTTGGTGGGCGTCGTCGCCCGACGGGCTCAGATAGCACCGGGCGTCGAGGCCGGGCATCCCGTGGCGCACCATCTGGACGTCGGTCACGACCGGCGCGCCGGCCCGGAGGGCGGCCACGCCGGTGGCCACGTCGTCCTCGTCGGCGACGACGGTGTCTGCGTAGGTGGGGTCGGCACTGGCGTGGATGATGCGGGCGACCACGGCGGCCACCAGCGGGCCGAACCTCGAGAGGTCGACGCGCTCGGCGAGGATCCGGTAGCTCTCGGCCTCGATGGGGTGGACGGTCACGCCTGCCCCTCGACGGTGAGGGCGTCGCGGGGGCAGATCTCGATGCATGCCAGGCAGCCGGTGCAACGTCCGGCGACGATCCCCGGTCGGCGCGGCGCGGCGACGAGCGCCCGCTCGGGGCACGTGAACAGGCACGCCCCGCACGCCGTGCAGCGGTCGTCGACGGCGACGAGGAAGGCGATGCTCATGGTTGGTACCCGCGGGGGGTGAGCATGTGACCGCCCACGACCCGTGTGGCGGACGAGCCGACGATGACGCAGGTGGTCATTCCGACGGTGGCGGGGTCGAGGTCGGCGAGGGTGGTGAGAGCGACCCGCTGGCCCGGCCGGTGGGCGTCGGTGACCACACCGACGGGCGTGGCCGGCGGCCGGTGTTCCAGCAGTACGTGGCGGGCGGCGTCGAGCTGCCAGGCTCTTTCCATCGAGCGGGGGTTGTAGAGGGCGACGACCAGGTCGGCGCCCGCCGCCGCCCGCAGGCGGGCCTCGATGGCCTGCCAGGGGGTCAGCAGGTCGGAGAGGCTGAGAACCACGTGGTCGTGGGCCAGCGGGGCACCCAGCAGCGCGGCGGAGGCATGGGCGGCGGTCACCCCCGGTACGATCTCCACGTCGGGGTCGTCGCCGCTGCCGCCGGCGACCTCGAGGGCGAGCGTGGCCATGGCGTAGACGCCGGGATCACCCGATGAGACGAGGGCCACCCGCCGCCCTGCGCCCGCTTCGGCCACCGCCTGCTTGGCGCGGACGACCTCTTCGCCGATGGGGCTGCGGACGACCTCGTGAGAGGGGCTGAGCAGGTCGGCGCACTGGTCGAGGTAGGGACCGTACCCCACGACGACCTCGGCCCGGCGCACCGCCGACTCGGCCGCCGGTGTGCGCTGGCGGGCGTCCCCGGGGCCCAGGCCGACGACGGAGAGGTGGCCTCGTGGGCGTCGCCTCCGGGCCACCGCCACGGTCACGTGGGCGGAGGCCGACTTGGCCACGACGAGCTCCGCCCCCGGCCCGGCGGCGAGGAGGGCGGCGGCCTCGGCCACACTGGGCGTGCCGACGGCCGCCTCCACGACGGCGCTGGGCGACGGCACTCGCACGGCGGCCAGCTCGGCCGGGTTGAAGGCGCGCACGGGAAGGTCGAGGGCGGTGATGGCCGGGTCGGCGGCCCGGCGGTCGATGGTGGCCACCTCACCGACGGCGGCCGGGGCCAGGCCGGCGGCGGCCAGGGCCCCGACGAGCAGGGCGGCCACCTCGTCGGGAGGGGCGCCCGTGGACGCGCCCACACCGGCCACCAACGACGGTGGGTGGAGGGCGACGAGCCCCCGGGCCGCAGGCACGGCCCGGTCGGTGACCACGACCAGCTCGGGCCCGCGGCCGCCCGTCGAAAGGCCCGGGGGCAGGGGCCAACCCAGCTCGTTGACCACCGCCGGAGAACGCCCGTCGAGAAAGGCGGTGGTGACCCCGGCGACGTCGCCCGCGGCGGTGAGGCCGGGGAAGCGGTCGAGGGCGGCGACACCGATCGCGTCGGTGGCGGTGGTGACGACGGGGCGGGCGCCCAGGGCGTCGGCCACCCGGTGGGCCAGCTCGTTGGCGCCCGCCGCGTGGCCGCCGCAGAGGGCGACGGCGAAGCGGCCCGCCTCGTCGACGCAGACCACCGCCGGGTCGTGGACCTTGTCGGTCAGAAGGGGGGCGACGATCCGCACTGCGGCGCCGGTTGCCAGGAAGAGGACCAGGCCGTCGACCTGGGCCCAACGCTCCCGCACGACCGCCGCCGCCCCGCCGTGGGCCGCCTCGAACGGCAGGCGGGCCGCCATCGCCCGCCCCCGCTCGGTGACCGAGACCGCCACCACCCTGCGCCCCACCCCACCGTTCACTCGGCCGGCCCCCAGACGACGAAGACCGGGTTCTCGGCCGCCAGCCGGACGCCTCCGCCGGGTAGGGGCTGCCCCCGGCTGACGCCGATCTGTGTGAGGTGGCCGAGGACCTCGAAGGCGGCGGCGGCCCGGTCGACCGCCGCGTAGGTGGCGACGACCCGGCCGCCGGGGCGGAGACGGGCGACGACGGCCTCGAGGACCGGGAGCCCTCCGCCGCCGACGAACGCCCGATCGGGGTCGGGGAGCCCGTTCAGGCAGGCGGGGGCCTCACCCTCGACCACCTCGACGGTGCCTTCGTGGGCCGCGGCGTTGGCCCGGGCGCGGGCGGCGTCGTCGGGGCGGCGCTCGACGGCCACGACCCGCAGGCCCGGAGCGAGGCGGGAGCACTCCACCGCGACGCTTCCACTACCGGCCCCGACGTCCCACACGACACCCGCCTGCGGCAGGCCCAGCTTGCCCAGGGCGACGGCGCGGACCTCGGCCTTGGTCACCATCCCGCGGCGGTGGTCGAACCGGCCGTCGGGCAGGCCCCAACCGCGTACCGGTGCAGGGGCCACCGGGGGACCGTCGAGAAGGACGACCACCGACAGCGGCTCCCACGAGCCGGCGGCCAGGCCGTAAAGGTCGGTCTCGACGACGGCCTCGTCGGCGTCGCCCAGCCGGCTGCACACCGCCACCCGACCATGCTGGGCGCCCAGGCGGACGAGCTCGCGCCCCAACTCCTCGGGCGGCGCATCCGGCGCGGTCAGGACGGCGGCCTTGGGAGCGCCGGCCGCCGTGCGGGCGGCGGCATCGAGGGGACGGCCGTGGGCGGAAACCACGACGGCATCGTCCCAGGGCAGGCCCACGCGGGCGAACGCGAGCGACACCGACGACGGGGCGGGGTGCACGTCGAGGGCGTCGGGGCCGAGGCGCTCGGCCAGCGCCCGCACGATGCCGAAGAACCCGGGGTCGCCCGACGCGAGCACACAGACCGTGCCGGTCTCGGAGGCGAGAGCGTCGAGCACCGTCGCCAATTCTCCGCCTTCGCCACCGAGAGGGATCCGGCGGGCCCCGGGAGGCGCCAAGCGGTCGAGGAGGCGGCGGCCGCCCGCGACGAGGTCGGCGCCCTCGACGGCCCGGATGGCGTCCTTGCCGAGGACGTCGCCGGTGACGCCGACCACGGCGATGCGGCGGCGCTCACCCACGGGCCACGATCCGGCTGCCCTCGAAGTCGGACATGAGCACGTCGACCGACAGCACGCCCTTTGTGTGCTGCTCGCACGCCTCACGGGCCATCTCGCACACCTTACGGAGCGGCTCCACCGCCTCGTGGGCGATGCAGGTCTCGAAGAAGTGACGGGCGGTGTTGGTCTCGGTGGCCGCCCGCACGACCTCGGTGGGGGCCCTGGTCGTCTTGGCCACCGCAGCCAGGAGCTGGCCGTCGACCTTCGAGCGACGGAAGTGGGTCATCATCACGCCGGCCGCCAGCTTGGTGATCTTGCCGGCCATCCCCACGAGCACGGCGTTGACCATGCCGACCGACGCCGCCCGGCGCAGCGCGGTGCCCGTGTAGTCGCCCACCTCGACGAAGCAGACGGGGTCGAGGCCGGGGTTCAGCTTCATGGCCAGGCGCTCGGAGCGGCTTCCGGTGGCGAGGATCATGGTTGGTTCGCCCTGGGCGGCGGCCACGTCGATCTGCTGGACGATCGAGGACCGCCAGGCCGCGGTGGAGTAGGGCTTCACCACTCCGGTGGTGCCCAGGATCGAGATGCCACCTACGATCCCCAGCCGGCCGTTGGTCGTGTGGGCCGCCATCTCTTCGCCGTCGGGCACCGAGAAGGTGACGAGGAGGGAAAGCTCGGTGGCCTCGGCCAGCGCCCCGAGGATCATGCGCTCGGGCACCGGTGTGATCGACGGTCGGCCCAACTCCAGCCCGAGACCCCGCTTGGTCACCGTCCCCACGCCGGGCCCGGCCAGGAGACGGGTGGGGGAGCTCTTGTCTGCCAGTTTGACCCTGGCCGTGATCCGGGCCCCGTCGGTGCAGTCGGGGTCGTCACCGGCGTCCTTCACGACCACCGCCCTCGTGGCCCCCTCGACCTCGACGTCGAAGTACTGGCGGTGGCCGTTGGGCAGGGCCACGTCGACGAGTGGGGGCGGGGTGCCGGTGAAAAGGCCCAGAGCCGCGGCCTTGGCGGCGGCGCTGGCGCAGGTCCCGGTCGTCCAGCCCAGGCGCAGGCCCCGGCTGTCGCGGTGCTCCTCGAACGGGTCGCCGGGCTCCTCGCGATCGCCCCCCTCGAACGGGACCAGGCTCATGCGCTGCGGTCCTCGCTGGTGGTCATGCCGGCCGTCCGGCCGTCGTGCCCGGCAGTGACCGCCGGCGGAAGCGGTGGGCGAACGCCGGCGAGTACAGATGGCTGCGCTCGGCCGCGCCGTCACATCCCAGGGCCGGGCCCACCAGCACCAGAACGGTGGTGGTCGCGCCGGTGGCGGCCAGGTCTTCGGCCAAGGCGCCGACCGTCGTGCGCACGACCACCTCGTCGGGCCACGACGCCCGCACGATAACGGCGGCGGGCGTCGACGGTGTATAGCCGGTACCGGGAGACAGCAGCTCGGCCTGTAGCTCGACCGGGCGGGCAGCCGACAGGAACACGGCCAGGGTGGCGCCGTGAGGTGCGAAGTCGGCCACCGACTGCCCGGAGGGCATTGACGCGGCGGTGCGGCCGGCCAGGCGGGTGAGCACCACGCTCTGGGACACGGTGGGAACGGTGAGCTCCTGGCCGAGGGCGGCCGCCGCCGCCGCCACCGACGACACGCCCGGCACGATCTCGAACTCCCGCCCGCCGGCCACGCACCAGTCGATCTGCTCCTGGACGGCGCCGTAAACGGAAGGGTCACCGGAGTGCAGGCGGACCACCGCAGAGGAGGCATGGGCGGTGTAGACGGCGAGCACGTCTTCGAGCGTCATGGACGCCGAGTCGTGGATCTCGGCATCCAGACGGGTGTGGTCGAGGACAGCCGCGGGAACGAGCGACGACGCCCACACCACGACGTCGGCGGCGGCCAGGCGGTCGCGACCTCGCAGGGTGAGAAGGTCGGGTGCGCCCGGGCCGGCGCCGACGAACGAGATCACGAGTCGGTGCCCCTTTCGCGCCCGGCGGGGGGAACGATCACCGTGACCAGGTACGACGCCGGGCCGGCGGCTAGCTCGGCGGCCGGCGCGACCCGCTCGCCGGGCAACCCCAGGAGCTCGCCCGCCACCGCGCCGTCGAGGCGTCCGGCGTCGGCCAGACGCTTGGCCACTGCCGGCAGGTGGCGGCCGCCCTTGTAGACGACCACGGCCGACTCCGGATCGTCGAGGACACCGTCGAGTGCATCGGGGCCGTCGAGGGCGGTGACCAGCGAGAGGCGTTCGGTGCCGGCCAGCAGGACGGTCTCCGACCTCGAGGCGAGCGCCTGGAACGCGGTGATGCCCGGGACGGTCGAGACCTCGGTGGCCAGGCGGCGCTGCCGGACGGCAGCGGCGAGGGTGGGGAACGTGCTGTAGACGTTGGGATCGCCGAGGGTGACGAAGGCCACCCGCTCGCCGGCGTCGAGGAGGTCCACCACCCGGTCGGCGGCGGCGTCGAGGGCGGTCTGGCGGGCGTCGCCGGCGGTCATCTCGAAGGCCAGGCGCTCGACGGCGACGCCTGGACAGGCCTGGCGCACGATCGATTCGGCCCGGCCCACGGCGTCGAGGGCTGTCGACGGCGCGACCACCCGGTCGGCCTGGCGAAGGACGCGCACGGCCTGGACGGTCACCAGCTCCGGGTCGCCGGGGCCCATCCCGACACCGATCAGCACGCTCATTCCGTCCCCGGAGACGCCAATGTCAGCTGTGCCGCAGCCGGGTGCCTGGCTCCCGGGTGGTGTTCCCGGTCACAGTGACACTGTCGCGCCGGACTCACACCGGCTTTCCCGAGCTCGCAGCGCACAGGACTGTAGTTCGTCACCCATCACCCCTGGCCTGCCGGCAGCGGGAGCCGGCACCGACGAACCGCTCGGCCAGGGAGGGGTCGGCGGCCATATGGAGGTGGAGGTAGGAGGCGAGCAGGGTGGGGGAGGCGAAGCCGCCCTGGCCCGGGCCCTGGCGACCGTGCCAGTGGAGGGCGTCGCCGGCCGGGTCGACGGTGGAGTAGTGGAACTCGTGGCCTCGCAGCTCGGTGTCGGCCGGGCCGAGTGGCGTGGCGACCCGAGGCTTCGCCCGGCGGTACCCGAGGGTGAGCCGGGTCGTCATGTGGGCGTCGGCGGCGACGGCACCGGCCATCGGGTGGCCGTCGAGGGAACGGGCCAGCCACAAGAGGCCGCCGCACTCGGCCCACGTGACGAGACCCGCGTCGACCCGGCCCCGCACGTCGTCGAGCAGGGGACGGTTGGCGGCCAGCGCAGGGGCGAACACCTCGGGAAAGCCGCCACCGGCGTACAGGGCGTCGACGCCGTCGGGTACTCGCTCATCGGACCCGGGGTCGAAAGGCAGCAGTTCGGCGCCGGCCTGCTCCAGCAGCTCGAGGTTCTCGGGGTAGGTGAAGCTGAAGGCCGCCCCGGCGGCGACCGCCACTCGCGCCCGTCCCGACGGTCGGGCCTCCGGCGGGGGCTCGACGTGAAGGGGGGGAGCGGACCGGGCCAGTGTCATCAGGGCGTCGAGGTCGCAGCCGCGATCGACGGTCGCGGCCAGAGCGTCGAGGGCCCGCCCGACTACGATCGGGTTCTCGATGACCGGGACCAGCCCGAGGTGGCGGTCGCGCCACGCCAGGGTGTCGTCGCGCCTGAGCACCCCGAGCACCGGGATGCCGATCGGGTCGAGGGCGGCCCGGAGAATCTCCTCGTGGCTGGAACTGCCGACCCGGTTGAGCACCACGCCGGCCACCGGCGCGGCCGGGTCGAACGTCGCAAACCCGTGGACCAGGGCGGCGACCGACCCGCTCATGGCCGACGCGTCGACCACCAGGACCACGGGGGCGACGAGGAGGACGGCCACCTCGGCTGTGCTGGCCGACGGTGCGTTCGGGTCGGCGGCACCGTCGAACATGCCCATCACCCCTTCGACGACCAGGAGATCGGCCCCTGTCGCGGCGCGGGCCGCGAGGGGGCCGATGGTCGCGGGGCCGCAGATCCAGGCGTCGAGGTTGCGTCCCGCCCGGCCGGTCGCGAGGGCGTGGTAGCCGGGATCGATGAAGTCGGGCCCGACCTTGGCGGCCGCCACCGCGATGCCGCGCCGACCCAGGGCGGCCATCAGCCCGGTGGCAACCGTGGTCTTGCCCACGCCCGACGACGTGCCGGCCACCACGATCCGGGGGCCGAGCACGGGCACGCCGGGCATCATCGCACCACGGCCGGTTGGCGGTCAGAGTTTGCCGCGTCTAACTTCGGTTGGAGCCGTGGCTACCGACTCCGGAGCGTGGCTGGGAGCGTTCGCCGTCACACTCGCGTAGGCCGCGCCGGCGTTCGGCGTGGCCGGCGGGGCTGATGAGGGAAGAGGGGGGCCCACGCGTACGCTGGCCGTGACATGAGCGACGACGGGAAGGACCGGCTCGCCACCGACGAGCCCGACGAGGCGCCGGCGGTCCCCCGGTCGGTGGTCACCCTCCGTCGCACCCGGCGTGTTCTGTGGACGGCGGTGGCCGTGGCCCTGCCGTTGGTGATGCTGGTGGCCGTGCTGGCCACGACCGATTCGTCGTCGCAGCGGCGGGCGACGGAGTCGGTCCTGGTGGGCAAACCCGCGCCTTCGGCCGATGGCGAAACCATCGACGGGGACCGGGTCCGCCTCTCCGACCTGCGGGGCAGGTGGGTCGTCGTCAACTTCTTCGCCACCTGGTGCGTACCGTGCCGGGAGGAGCACGACGATCTCATCCGTTTCCACGAAGCCCACAAGGCCGCCGCCGACGCCCAGGTGTTCGGGGTCGTCTACAGCGACTCGGTCGCCAATGTGAAGGACTTCCGCGCCGAGGAGGGGGGCGACTGGCCGATGCTCACCGACCGCGACGGCCGGATCGCCATCGACTTCGGCGTGGCCGGCGTACCGGAGTCGTTCCTCATCGACCCGCGCGGCGTCATCGTCTCGAAGATCCTGGGTGGGGTGCGCTCAGCCGACCTGGAGCGCCTGCTGGCCGAGGCGCGAGCCGGGCGCTCCTGAGGCTTACTGCGGCACCCGCAGCACCTGGCCGGGGAAGATGACGTCGGGGTCCTGGATCTGGTGGCGATTGGCCTCGAAGATGCGGTGCCAGCGGTTGGCGTCGCCGTAGAACTGACGGGCGATCTTCGACAGGGTGTCGCCGGCGACGACCGTGTACTGGAGGAACCCGCCGTAGGGGTCCACGAGGGCCCGGCCGAAGGTGATGGGAACGACCACCAGATGCAGGTCGCTCCCGTCTTCGGCTGAGGGTTCGAACACCTCGAGGGTGCCCTGGGCGGTGGCGGGCACCGTTCCGAGGGCAACCTCGGCGGCGAAGTTCCCGAGCGCGCCATTGCCCAGACCGGCGCTGATGTGGGTTCGGGCCAGCTCGTGACCGACGGCGTCGCGCACCCGGGCATTGATCGTGGCTTCGAAGCCGGTCCCGATGCCACAGACGTCCACCGGGTCGTCGACGATATCGAAGGGCTGGGGGTGGCGGACGGTGATCGGGGCGAACCCGGACATCTCGAGCCTCCTGTGATGCGGACGGTGGTAAGTGCTACACCATCCCGATGGCGGTCGTGGAGGTGGAGGGCCTCAGAAAGGAGTACCGCCGCCGGCGAGGACGATGCCCCCGCTGGTGGGGATGTCCTGGCCGACCGTCTGACCCCGCTTTCCTCGTCCTACCCGGCCGGACGCTCTTCGGGACCGTCAGTACTCGATGCCCTTCTTGGCGACGATGCCCTCGTCGTAGGCGTGCTTGACCTTGCGCATCTCGGTGACGGTGTCGGCCACCTCGATGAGCTCCTCGGGGGCGTCCCTTCCGGTGATGACCACGTTGGTCCGCGCAGAGCGGCTGCGTACGCCCTCGGCCACGTCGGCCGCCGCCACCCAGCCGTACTTCACCGCATAGGTCAGCTCGTCGAGCACGAGGAGGTCATAGTCGCCCGAGGCCAGCTTCTCCCGGGCCACCTCCCATGCGTGGCGGCCCTTGGCCGCCGTCTCGTCGAGGTCGGTCGACTCCCAGGTGAAGCCGTCACCCAGGGTGTGCCACTCGATGCCGAGGTGGTCGGCCAGCTTCCGCTCGCCCGTCTTCCACTTACCGCTCTTGACGAACTGCACCACGCCGACCCGCCAGCCGCGGGCCCATCCCCGGCCCATGACCCCGAACGCCGCCGACGACTTGCCCTTCCCGTGGCCGGTGTTGACGAGGACGAGCGAGTCGGCACGGGCCATCGGGCGGAGGCTACTGTCGGCGGTGCAGCGCAGGGAACCCGGTGTGATTCCGGGGCTGTCCCGCAACTGTCACCGGGGAGCGACTCCCACGCAGTGGCCACGGCTCGAGAGGGCGGGAAGGCCGGGGGGAGCGTCGATCCGGGAGCCAGGAGACCTGCCTGCCGGGCTGCGAGCCGGACGCCCGTCCGGCCACCACTCGGAAAGGACGCGTGGACGTCGTGGACATGCAGATGCGCTCCCGGCGCGAGGGCGGCCGCGCCTTCCCGGTGCTCGTCTGGCGGTCGGCCGAACCCCTGCGCACGGTGGCGACGGCTCCTCACGGCGGGGGGATCGGGATCCGCCGGTGGATCGTGAACGCCCAGGTGCCGTGGTCGTACGGCCGACGCGACCCCGATCACCATCTCGGCCGGCTCGGCGTATCGCTGGGCCTCGCCGGCCGGGGCGTGGGCATGCTGACCGCGGCCGACCTCAGGCGGGTGCGCGTCACGCGCGACGGTGGCGTCGAGGCGGCGGCCACCGTCGGCCTCGGCCACCCGGTCTGGGCGGCGGCACCCGACGAGCCGGGCGCCGCGGTCATGGTGGGGACCGTCAACGTGGTGGCCGTCGTGCCCGAACGCCTGTCCGACGCGGCATTGGTCAACGCCGTCGCCACCGCCACCGAGGCGAAGGCCCAGGCCCTCTGGGACTGCGGCGTCGAGGCGACGGGGACGGCCACCGACGCGGTGTGCATCGCTTGTCCTGCCGAAGGGCGGCTCCACGATTTCGGGGGGCCTCGCTCCATCTGGGGATCGCGGCTGGCCCGGGCCGTCCATGCGGCCGTGCTCGCCGGGGGCCGGGAGTGGGGCGGGTGATCGTCCTCGTGCTCGGTGGCGCCAGGTCGGGGAAGTCGGTGGTGGCCGAGAGTCTGGCGGCAGGCGTGTCGGCCGACGGGACGGTGACGGTGCTGGCGACCGCCGTCGTCGCCGACGACGACATGTTTGCGAGGGTGGCCGCCCATCGCCGGCGACGCCCGGCCCACTGGACCACGGTGGAGACGGGGCCGGCGCTGGCCGGCGCCCTCCGCTCGGTCGGGGGCACGGTGCTCGTCGACGCCCTCGGAACGTGGCTCGCCCAGCTCCCGGACTTGGCGGCCGACGCCGACGACCTGTGTTCCGCCCTCCTCGACCGCCCGGGCGACACCGTCGTGGTGTCGGAGGAGGTGGGCCTGGGCGTCCACCCTCCGTCAGAGGCCGGACGGCGCTTCCGTGACGGGCTGGGATCGCTCAACCAGGCGGTGGCCGGGATCGCCGACGAGGTCCTGCTCGTCGTGGCCGGCCGGGCGATGCGCCTGGCGCCGGCCGAGCCCCTCGTGCGCGAGGTGACCCAGGGCTGATGCGGCGCGCCCTGTCGTTTCTCACGCCCCTCGGTGGGTCGACGGCGCCGTCGCCCGCGGCCCTGGCCTGGTTCCCCGTCGTGGGCGCCGCCCTGGGCGTTGTCGTCGGAGGGCTGTGGTGGACAGCGTCGGAGATCTGGCCGCCGGCCGTCGCCGCCGCCCTCGTGGTTGCCGCCGACCTGGCGTTGACCGGCATGCTCCACTTCGACGGTCTGGTCGACTCGGCCGACGGCCTGCTGCCGTCCCTCGACCGGCCGCGTCGCCTCGAGGTGATGGCCGACCCTCGCGCCGGGTCGTTCGGAGTGGGGGCGGCGGTGACCGTCCTGCTCCTCCGGTGGTCGGCGTTGTCGGCCATGCGGCCGCACGCCCTGCTGTTGGCCGGTCTGTGGTGCGCGTCGCGCACGACGATGGCGGTCACGGCACGGTCGGTTCCCTACGCCCGCAATGGCGGGCTGGCGACAGCGTTCCTGGCCGCCGACGGCGACGGCAGGCGCCGAGTGGGGATCGCGGCTGCGGGCCTGGCGGGTTCCATCGTTCTGGCGGGCGCCGCCGGCCGCGGCTTGGGCGGGCTCGCGGCAGTGGTCGCCGCGGTCGCGGGCGCCACCGGCGTCGTGGTGCTGGCCCGTCGCCGCCTCGGCGGCTTCACCGGCGACGTGCTCGGAGCGGCGGGGATGGTCGGCGAGACGGCCGGCCTCTTGGCGGCGGCGGTCCGATGGTGAGCCGGCAGGGAACCACGGGGTGGGGCAGGCGCTCGGTGGCGGCTGCGGTCGGGGTGATCGGGGACCGGTTGGTCGGGGAACCGCCGGCGAGCCTTCACCCCCTGGTCGGTTTCGGGCGGGTCATGCGGTCGGTGGAAGCGGCCGTGTGGAGCGACGCCCGCTGGCCCGGGGTCGCGTATGCCGCAGCCGGCATCGGCCTGGGCGCGGGCGCGGGCGGGATGGCCGGGACCACGGCCGGAGCCACCGTCCTGGCCGTCGGAGGCCGGGCCCTCGGGCGGGCGGGGAACGCCGTGGGCCGCGCCCTCGCGAGCGGCGACCTCGAGGAGGCCCGATCGCTGCTCCCTGCATTGGTGGGCCGCGACGCCGCCGGGCTCGACGAGAAGGAGATGGCCCGGGCCGTGGTGGAGTCGGTGGCTGAGAACACCGTGGACGCGGTGGTGGCCCCCGCCCTGTGGGCGGTCGCAGGGGGGGCGGCGGGCGCCCTGGGCTACCGGGCGGCCAATACCCTCGACGCCCTCGTCGGTCACCGCTCGGCCCGGCACGGCCGCTTCGGCTGGGCCAGCGCCCGGGTCGACGACCTCGCCGGTTGGGCGCCGGCCCGGGTCACTGCGGCTCTGGTCGCCACCGTCCGCCCCCGATCGGCGACCGCGGTCTGGGAGGCGGTCCGGCGCGACGCCCCGGCCCACCCCTCGCCCAACGCCGGCGTGGCCGAAGCCGCCTTCGCCGCCGCCCTCGGCCTGCGCCTCGGCGGGGTGAGCCGTTACGGCGGGCGGGTCGACCTGCGGCCCTCGCTCGGAACCGGCCGGCCGCCGGAGCCGGCCGACATCCGGCGCGCCGTGCATCTCGCGTCCGACGTGGGCCTGGCGCTGGCCGGCGCGCTCGCCTTGGCCCCGCTGCCGTTCCGTACGCGGGCGCGCCGTACGGCGGGACGCGGCCGGTGATCCACCTCTCCGTCCCGGCTCCCGGTGCCCACGGTGGCGACGGGGCCCGGCTGGCCGCCGCCCTGGGCGTCGACATCGGAGCCGTGCTCGACCTGTCGGCGAGCCTGAACCCGGCGGCGCCCGACCCCGGTGAGGTGGTGGCCAAGCACCTCGACGCCCTCGGGCGGTACCCCGACCCGGCGGCGGCAACCGCGGCGGTGGCCACCGCCCTCGGCACCGACGTCGACCGCGTCCTGCTCACCAACGGTGGGGCGGAGGCCATCACCCTGGTGGCAGCCGAGGTGGGCGGCATGGTGGACGAGCCCGAGTTCGGCCTCTACCCGCGTGCCGGCGGTCCCCGGTGGCGCTCCAACCCGCACAACCCCAGCGGAAGGCTCGCTCCTCCCGACGAGGAGGCGGGTGTGTGGGACGAGGCGTTCTACCCCCTCGCCACCGGACGATGGACGCGCGCCGACGTCGGCGGCGGCGCGCTGGTGGTGGGATCGCTGACCAAGGTCTTCGCCTGTCCGGGGCTGCGGGCCGGTTACGTAGTGGCGCCCGACGCGCGCGTCGCGACCCGGCTGCGCTCCCGCCAGACGCCCTGGTCGCTCAACGGCCTGGCGGCGGCCGCCGTGCCCGACCTGATGGCCGCCGCCGACCTTCCCGGCTGGTCGGCGACCGTCGCCGCTTGGAGGAACGACCTCGCCGCCACCCTTGGCGCCCACGGGTTGGACCCCGAGCCGTCGGACGCCAACTGGGTCCTGGTGCGAGCCCCCGGCCTGCGTAACCGCCTCGCCCGGCTCGGCGTGCTCGTGCGCGACTGCACGTCGTTCGGGATGCCCGACCACGTCCGCATCGCCGTCCCCGACCCCGGGGGGCTCGCTCGTCTCGCCCAGGCCCTCGAACCGGAGGTGGGTGGGTGCACGCCGTGAGAGGGGCGCTGATGGTGTGCGGGACGGCGAGCGACGTGGGCAAGAGCCACGTCGTCACCGGGTTGTGCCGGGTCCTGCACCGACGGGGTGTACGGGTGGCGCCCTTCAAGGCCCAGAACATGGCCCTCAACTCCTGGGTCACACCGTCGGGCGACGAGATCGGTCGGGCCCAGGGCGTGCAGGCCGTCGCTGCCGGCGTGGAGGCCGAGGTGGCCATGAACCCGGTGCTGCTGAAGCCCACCGGTGAGCGCAGCAGCCAGGTGGTGGTGATGGGCCGGCCCGCAGCCCATCTCGACGCCGCCGCCTACCACGCAGCCAAGCCCGATCTCGTGGCGACGGTGTCCGGCTGTCTCGACGACCTTCGGAGCCGGTTCGATGTCGTGGTCCTGGAGGGCGCCGGGAGTCCGGCGGAGATCAACCTTCTCGACGGCGACATCGTGAACCTGCGGCTCGCGGCGCGGGCCGGAGGCATCCCTGCCCTCGTCGTCGCCGACATCGACCGTGGTGGGGCGTTCGCCGCCCTCTACGGAACCGTTGCCCTGTTGCCCGACGATCTCCGCCCTCTGGTCCGGGCGTTCGTGCTGAACAAGTTCCGCGGCGACCCTGCTCTGCTCGGCGACGGCCTCGCCGATCTCGAGCGTCGGTGCGGCGTGCCCACCATCGGCGTCCTTCCCTATGTCCACGACGTGGCGCTCGACGCCGAGGACTCCCTGGCGTTGTCGGGGCGCCGGCCCCGGGCGTCGGGGCCCGCCGTCGACGCCGCCCTCGACGTGGCCGCCGTTCGCTTCCCCCGGATCGCCAACTTCACCGACCTCGACGCCCTGGCCATGGAGCCGGGCGTGGGCGTGCGGCTCGTCGACAGCCCTACCGTCCTCGGCGACCCCGACCTGATCGTGTTGCCTGGCACCAAGGCGACGGTGGCCGACCTCGAGTGGATGCGGGGCCGGGGGCTCGACGAGGCCGTGGCCCGGACGCGCCAGCGGGGCACCACCGTTCTCGGCATCTGCGGCGGCTACCAGATGCTCGGCCAGGTGGTGATCGACGGCATCGAGTCGGGCCGTGGCCGGGTCGCCGGGCTCGGCTGGCTCGACGTGGCGACCGTCTTCGGGCCCTCCAAGCTCACGCGTCAGCGGCGGGGCCGCGCCCTCGGGCGGCGGGTCAGCGGCTACCAGATCCACCACGGACGGGTCACCCGCGAGGAGAGCGCCCGACCCTGGTTGCAACTCGACGACGTCTACGGTTCCGAGTCGGAGGGAGCGGCGGTCGACGGGGTGGTGGGAACGACCCTCCACGGCCTGTTCGAGGAGGACGGGTTCCGGGCCGCCTTTCTCGCCGACGTGGCCCGGCGCCGCCAAAAGACGTTCGTCCCTGCGGGCCTGTCGTTCGCCGCCGCACGCCAAGCACAGATCGACCGGCTCGCCGACCTGCTCGAGTCGCACCTCGACCTGGCCGCCGTCGAGGCCTTGATCAAAGAGGGAACCCCATGATCCTCGTCCTGACCAACGCCGACACCGAGATCCTCGCCCTCCGTTCGGTGGTCGAAGGTCTGCCCACCGGGTTCCCGGCCGTGCGGGCGGCCAACCCGGCGGGGTTGAACCAGGCCCCGCCCGTCGACGGCGGCGACGTGGTGCTGGTGCGGCTCCTCGGTGGACGGGGCGCGTGGGAGGAGCCCTTCGACGACCTGCGGCGCCGGTGCCGTGACGCCGGCGTGCCCCTGTTGGCCTTCGGAGGCGAGGCGGCACCGGACGCCGAGCTGACTGCGCTGTCGACCGCCCCCGCGTCCACGGTCGCCCAGGCGTTCGAGTACTTCGCGCACGGCGGATTGGAAAACATCGGGCACCTTCTGCGCTTCGTGGCCGACACCGTGCTGATGGGCGGCTTCGGCTTCGACCCGCCCGTGACGGTGCCGGACCACGGGGTGCTACCCGGGTGGGAGCCCATCGGCCCCATGGGGCCCCGGCCGGCAATAGGCATCGTGTTCTATCGGACCCATCTGCTTTCGGGGAACACGCAGTTCGTCGAGGACCTGTGCGCTGCCATCGAGGCCCGGGGAGGCACGCCGGTGCCGGTGTGGTGCTACTCGCTCCGTCCCGGCCCCGACGGGCGCGTGCCCGCCCTCGAGCTCCTCGAGGTGCGCGGCGTCGACGTCGTGATCACCACGGTGCTGGCCATGGGCTCGGCCCGCGACGAAGACTGGGACGCGTCGGCCCTCGCCGGCCTCGGCGTTCCCGTGCTGCAGGCGGTAGCGGCAACCCAGCCCCATGCCGCGTGGCAGCAGAGCACCGCCGGCCTCGGGCCGATCGACGTGGCCATGAGCGTGGCCATCCCCGAGTTCGACGGCCGCATCGTCGGCCCCCCGTTCTCGTTCAAGGAGGTGGTCGACGACGGTGACGAGCTCGGCGCGCCGGTCGTCGCCTACCGCACGGTCGCCGACCGGGTCGACCGGGTGGCGGGGCTGGCCAGGCGCCTGGCCGCTCTCCGCCACCTGCACAACAGCGAGAAACGGGTGGCGCTGGTCCTGTCGGCCTACCCCACCAAGCGCAGCCGGATCGGCAACGCCGTCGGCCTCGACACCCCCGCCTCGGTGATCGAGCTGCTCGGTGCCCTCGGCGACGCCGGCTACCGCGTCGACCGCATGCCGGCCGACGGCGACGCCCTGATGGCCGAGCTGGCCGACTCGCTGGTCTACGACCGCACGTCGCTCACGCCGGCACAGGGAGCGACCGCCGCCGGCCGGTGGGCGGCCGGCGCCTACACGGCGTGGTTCGCCGGGCTGCCCGAGGCGCTGCGGTCGGCGGTATCCGAGGCATGGGGGCCGCCCCCGGGCGAGGTCAACTGTGAGGGGGGGGAGCTGCTCTTCCCGGGTCTCGACCTGGGCGGCGTGCTGGTGGCCGTGCAGCCTCCCCGCGGGTTCGGCGAGAACCCGATCGCCGTCTACCACTCGCCCGACCTGGCACCCACCCACCACTACCTCGCCTTCTACCGCTGGCTCGAGGAGTCTTGGGGTGCCGACGCCGTGGTGCACGTCGGCAAGCACGGCACCCTCGAGTGGCTACCGGGAAAGGGGGTCGGGCTGTCCGGCGCCTGTGCCCCCGACGCCGCCCTCGGAGACCTCCCCCTCGTATACCCCTTCGTGGTCAACGACCCGGGTGAAGGAACCCAGGCCAAGCGCCGGGCCCACGCGGTGGTCGTCGACCACCTGGTGCCGCCCCTCACCCGCGCCGACACCTACGACGACCTGGCCCGCCTGGAGTCGCTGCTCGACGAGTACGCCCGAGTCGCCGCCCTCGACCCGTCGAAGCTGCCGGCCATCCGGGCCCGGGTGTGGGACCTGCTCGTGGCCGCCGAGATGCACCGCGACCTCGGCGTCGACGACGCCCCCGAGGGTGATGACTTCGACGACCTCGTGCTGCACGTCGACGGCTATCTCTGCGAGTTGAAGGACGCCCAGATCCGCGGCGGCCTGCACGTGCTCGGTCGCCCGCCCCAGGGCGAGGCCGCGGTCGACCTGGTGGCCGCCCTCACCCGCCTCCCCCAGGGCGCGGTGCCGTCGTTGCGGGCGACCGTGGCCGCCGACCTGGGCGTGGGCGACGACCGCCACGGCGTCGACGCGGTGGAGGCAGAGTGCCAGCGGCGCCTGGGCGCGCTCCAGGCCGACGACTGGGGTTACGACGGCGACGACCCCACGCTGCGATGGGTGAGCAACCGCCTGGCACCGGCCCTGGCCCGAACGACCGACGAGATCACGAACACCCTGGGCGCACTCGACGGGCGCTACGTGCCCGCCGGCCCCAGCGGCGCACCGAGCCGGGGCATGGCCCACGTGCTGCCCACCGGCCGCAACCTCTGGTCGGTCGACCCCAAGGCCCTGCCGTCGGCTCTCGCCTGGGACGTGGGCTGCCGCCTGGCCGACGCCCTGGTCGAGCGCCACGTGGCCGAGAGCGGCCGCCCTCCGGAGTCGGTCGGGCTGGTGGTATGGGGCACGTCGGCCATGCGCACGTCGGGTGACGACGTGGCGTGTGCCCTCGCCCTGCTCGGCGTCCGTCCGGTATGGGCCGAGGAGTCGGCGCGTGTCACCGGGGTCGAGGCCATCCCGCTAGCTGAGCTGGGCCGGCCCCGGGTCGACGTCATTCTGCGGATCTCCGGGTTCTTTCGCGACGCCTTCCCGAACCTCGTCCACCTGCTCGACGACGCGGTGCACCTGGTGGCCGGTCTCGACGAGAGAGCCGAGGACAACTTTGTACGGGCCCACGGGGACGATCCTCGGATCTTCGGGGCCAAACCCGGCGGCTACGGCTCGGGGATCCTGCCCCTCCTCGAGTCGCGCGACTGGCGGTCCGACGAAGACCTGGCCGCGGTCTACGTGGCCTGGGGCGGGTGGTCCTACGGCCGGGCGGGCATGGGCAGACCCGCCCCTGACGCCATGCGCCGGCGCTTCGCCGCCATCGAGGTGGCCATGAAGAACCAGGACAACCGTGAGCACGACATCTTCGACTCCGACGACTACCTGCAGGATCACGGCGGGATGGTCGCCACCATCCGCGCCCTGACCGGCTCCCAACCCCGCGCCTTTTTCGGCGACTCGTCCGACCCGGCCCGCCCCAGGGTGCGCTCCCTGGCCGAGGAGGCGGCCCGGGTGGTGCGCACCCGCGTGGTCAACCCGAAATGGATCGGGGCCATGCAGCAGCACGGGTACAAGGGCGCCTTCGAGATGGCGGCCACTGTCGACTACCTCTTCGGCTACGACGCCACCGCCCGCGTCGTGGAGGACTGGATGTACGAGCGGGTAACCGAGGCCTACGTGGCCGATCCCGCGGTGCGCAAGTTCTTCGAGGCGTCCAACCCGTGGGCTCTGCGGTCGATCGCCGAGCGGCTGTTGGAGGCGAACGAACGGGGGCTGTGGGAGGCGTCGGACGGCGCTGTGGCCACCCTGCGCTCGGCCCTGCTCGAGGCCGAAGGCTGGGAGGAGGACCGGTGAGCTCCGGCGACGGCCAGTTCCCGTTCACCGCAGTGGTGGGCCAGGACGACGCCAAGCTGGCGTTGCTGCTCGCCGCCGTCGATCCGCGCATCGGTGGGGTCCTGCTGCGGGGTCAGAAGGGGTCGGCCAAGACGACGCTCGCCCGCGGCGTGGCGTCGCTGCTCCAAGGCCCCGCCCCGTTCATCGAACTGCCGCTCGGCGCGACGGAGGACCGCGTCGTCGGCACCCTCGACCTGGCCGCCGCCCTCACCGGTGGCGAGGTGCGGTTCCGTCCGGGCCTGCTGGCCGACGCCGACGGGGGAGTGCTCTACGTCGACGAGGTGAACTTGCTCGCCGACCACCTGGTCGACGTGCTGCTCGACGTGGCCACATCGGGCGTGAACCGGGTCGAGCGGGAAGGCATCGCCCACGCCCACCAGAGCCACTTCGTGCTCGTGGGGTCGATGAACCCCGAGGAGGGAGAGCTGCGCCCCCAGCTCCTCGATCGCTTCGGCCTCGCCGTCGACGTTGCGGCCGACCTGGACCCCGATCGACGGGCGGAGGCCGTGGCCCGTCGGCTGGGCTTCGACGCCGACCCGGTCACGTTCGCAGAGCGGTGGGGGAGCGAGCAGGGGGAGATCGCCGCCCGACTGGCCACGGTGAGCCCGGCCCGGCTTCCGCCGGAACTGCTGCGGGCGGTGAGCATGCTCTGCATCGAGCTGGGAGCGGAGAGCCTCCGGGCCGATCTCGTGACCTGCCGGGCGGCCGCCGCCCTGGCCGGGCTCGAGGGTCGGGTCGAGGCCACGGTCGACGATGTGCGGCGGGTGGCGCCGCTCGCCCTGGCCCACCGCCGCCGCCGCCAACCCTTCGAGCAACCGGGCGTGCACCCCGACGACGTGGAGCAGGCGCTCGACCGGGCCACTGGGAGGAGCGAGGACGAGGCTGAAGGCACCGGATCCCCCGACGGAGACCAGACCCCGGACGACGACGCCGGAGACGCGGCGGCACGACCACCCGGCCACGGTCCGGTGTCCGAACTGGGTCCTGGGCCCGAGCGAAGCCCCGCGGCACCGGGACCCCCGGTCCGGGTTGCACCCCTGGTGGCCCCCCGTGCCACAGGCGGTGCCGAGGGACGGCGGTCGCCGGTTACCGGGAGCCGCGGGCGGCTGGTCTCCGACCGCACCCCCGACGGCCCCGTCGCCTCGGTGGCGGTGGCCGCCACCGTGGGGGCCGCCGCTGCCCGCCGCGCCTCGTCACCCGCCGTCGGCGGTGCGCCTTCCGGTGAGCGCCTGGTCGAGGCGGGCGACGTGCGGGAGGCGGTGCGGGAACGGAGGGCCGGCAACCTGGTGGTCCTGGCCGTCGACGCGTCGGGTTCGATGGGGGCGGAGCGACGCATGGAGGCGGCCAAGACGGCGGTGGTGAGCCTGCTCCTCGACGCCTACCAGCGGCGCGACCGGGTGGCCCTGGTCACCTTCCGGGGCGACGGTGCCGAGGTGGTGCTGCGGCCCACGGGCAGCGTCGAGGTCGCCAAGGCCCGCCTATCGGACCTGTCGACCGGAGGCCGGACGCCCCTCGCCGCCGGGATCACCGCCGCCCTCGAGGTGGCGCTCGCCGCTGCCCGCCACGACGATGGGCACCAGCCCTTGCTCGTGCTGGTCTCCGATGGCCGGGCCACAGCCGGCCCCCCCGGCGCCGACCCGGTCGCCGCCGCCGCCGAGGCCGCCTCCGAGGTGCGGCGCCGGCGCGTGCCCGCCGTGGTGGTCGACGCCGAGGACGGTCCCACCCGTCTCGGCCTCGGTGCCGACCTGGCGACGGCGATGGGCGCCCGCCACCTGGCCGTGGCCAACCTGTCGGGCGGCGCCATCACCGACGCCGTCCGGGCCCACCTGCCCTGAGTCGAGTTGATCCCGAGGGCGACCGGGCCGACTTTTCCCCTCCTCGTGGGCGACGGCTGCTACACCGGCACGTCCGGCAGACCGCGCCGGCCTGGTTTCAAACCCTCGGCCGGGGACGTCCCCGGCACGCTGCCCCACACCGGCGTGTTCTACAAGCGCATGATCCTCGGGGTTTCAACCCTCGGCCGGGGACGTCCCCGGCCGCTGCTCATGCGGGGGGAGTCGGGCGGTGACCCCAACTCCTGGTTTCAACCCTCGGCCGGGGACGTCCCCGGCCGCTGCGACCCACTCCTGGTTCTGGCCGCCGGTCGCCTCCCATTGTTTCAACCCTCGGCCGGGGACGTCCCCGGCCGCTGCCAGTATCCGCAAGGCCCGCTTGGGCGCCTGGCCCATGGAGTTTCAACCCTCGGCCGGGGACGTCCCCGGCCGCTGCCGGCGTTCCGAAACTGTGTAGATCGTGGTGCAAGGTCCGATCGGACTATTGCCACCGACCGACGCGGGGCGTATGGTTGGGGTAATCGTGCAAGCAAGGGCAACCGTCCTTCGCCGGGCTCGGCGGGAAGGCGGCACCCCCATGCGAACCACCTCAGGCCACGCGACGCGCCGGCTGCATGCAGCCTCCACGGCCACCACCGGCAGGCGGCCTCGCCGCTCGGCGATCCTCGGCGTTGCCGCCATCGCGCTGGGGGCGTCGCTCAGCGGCGTCGCCGCTCCCGTCGCGGCGGAGGTGCCCAAGCTCAAGCCGGTCCGGGACCTGCCGGCACTCAAGTCCGAGCCCGTCCCCAAGACCAAGCCCGAGACGCCCGTCGGTGACTTCCGGGACCCGCCGCCGCACCCGGCCGAGCTCGGTGAGCGCCGACCGGTTCCCAAAGGAGCGGCGTTCGACCCGGCCCGCTCCACGCCCCTCGACGACCAGACCACCCCCACCCGCCGCCTCTACCGCAACGCCGACGGCACCAACACCGCGCTGGTGAGCACCGACGCCGTCCGCTTCCGAGACGGTGCCGGGAAATGGGTGGAGACCGACCTGTCCCTGGTCGCCGCCCCCGACGGCACCCTGGGGGCCAAGGCGGCCGAGGACTCGCCCCGGCTGGCTCGCACGGCCGAGGGCGTGGTGGCCAGCATCGACACGCCCGCCGGCGCCGTCGGGCTGCGCCACCCCCGGGCTACGCCCGTGCCCGCGGTTGTCGACCGGGAGCGGGCCATCTATCCCAAGGCCCTCCCCGGCGGCGCCGACCTGTCCCTGGCCCTCACTCCCGACGGGTTCAAAGAAGCCGTGACCCTTCCCGGCCCGGGCCTGGAGGCGTCCTATGTGGAGGAGCTGGTCCTGCCCGCCGGGCTCGGGGCCCGCAACGGCGCCACCGGCGTCGAGCTGGTCGACGGGGCGGCCACGGTGGTGGCCGCCCTCGACGGTGGCATGGCCTACGACGCCTCCTTTCCCGGCGGCGCCAGTGCCACCACCGCGGTGTCGGTCCGGCTGGCAGACGCCACGTCCGACACGGCGCCGGTGTCCGGGGTGGTGGCGGTGGAGGTCGGCGTCGACCCCCGGTGGCTGGGCGACCCCGCCCGGGCCTTCCCGGTGACCATCGATCCCATCTTCACCGAGACCAAGACCACCGCCGGCGCCGGAGGGCGCGACACCTACATCGTCAGCGGCACCTCGGCGGCCACGTCGTTCGGCACCTCGGCCTACCTGGGCCTGGGCAGCAGCGACGGGGGCGCCACCGTGGCCCGCAGTCTGCTGTGGTTCGACGTGGGCTCCATCGTCAACCCCGACACCGTCGTCACCGAGAGCCACCTGCGCATCGACAACTGGGCCTCGCCGTCGTGCAGTGCCCCCCGGGCCGTCAACCTCTCGGGCCTCAACGGCCCCTTCAGCACCACAACCACCTGGAACTCCCGGCCTGCCCTCGACAGCGCCGGGGTGGTGTCGTCGACCACCTTCGCCCACGGCGCCACCGGCTGTGTGGGTGCCTGGCAGAACCTCGACGCCACCTCGTTGGCCCAGCGCTGGGCCCGGGGGGCCGACAACCACGGCATCGACCTGCGGGCGGCCAACGAGGCCGATGCCTGGGCGGCCAAGTGGTTCTACTCGGAGCGCAGTGCCTACGCCCCCATCCTGGAGGTCAACTACGACCACCGCCCGGGGCTGTCCTCGCCCCAGGCCCCGGCCACCGGCGCGGTGGTGCCCACCGCCACTCCCACCCTCGCCGCCACCACCGCCACCGACCCCGATGCCGGCGACGTGGTCCGCTACTGGTTCCGGGCCACCCCCGCCCCCGACGCCGAGAGCGGGGCCAAGATGGTCGACTCGGGATGGCAGGACGGCCCTTCCTACACCGTGCCCGTGGGGGCGCTGGACGACGGTGTCACCTACTACTGGCACGTGTGGACCTCCGACGGCTACGTGTGGCGGGCTCCGGAGGGCAGCCCGGCCAGCTTCACCGTCGAGCTGGGCCTGGGCCAGGCCGACCCCCTGCCCCGTGACACGGCGGGGCCGGCGACGGTGAACCTGGCCAACGGCAACCTGGCGGTGGCCATCGGCGGGCCCAGCCTGCCCGCGGTGGGCGGCGCCGCCGGGCTGAGCTACGCCTACAACTCCCAGGGCGGCCCCCGCCACGGCCTGAGCGCCCGCTACTACAACGACCCCAACCCGGCGAACCCGCCCGCCAGCCCGGCGGTGCTCGACACCATGCTGCCCGCCCTGGTCCGCCAGGACCCCACCGTCGACTTCTACTGGGGCCCCGACGGGCCGGGCGGAGACGTGGGCCGCCCCGGCGGAGCCGGCGGGGCCGACAACTTCTTGGCCCGCTGGACCGGATCCGTCACCGTCGAGCGCTCCGGGGACTACACCCTCTACGCCGACCACGACGATGGCATGGTCATCACCCTGGGCGGCACGCTGGGCGGGGGCAAGATCACCGGGGGAACCAAGGTGCTGGACCACTGGGCCGACGGATCGGTGTGGAACCCCAGCGAGGCGGCCTCGCCCTACTCCTTCACCGCCGGCGTGGCCGTGCCCATCCAGGTCGACTACCACGAGCGCACCGGCACCGCCTTGGCCACCCTGTCCATCAACGGGCCCGTCGGGCCCGGCCTGACCCCCACCTACGGCCAGCTCCTGCCCACGTGGCTGCGCCCCGATCCCGCCACCGCCGCCCCCGCGCTGTCACCGGGCTGGACGCTCGGCACCGCCGCCCTGGGCTACACCGGGGCCCGGGTGGGCGACCGCTGGGTCAGCCTCATCGACCGCGCCGGCGCCTCCCACACGTGGACCTGGACCGGCTCGGGCTACGCCCCCCCACCGGGGGAGGACGGCACCCTGGCCGTCGACGCCTCGGGGCTGTTGACCCTCCACGACGACGGCACCGACTACGTGTTCGACTCCGCCGGGCGGCTGGCCGGCGCCACCGCCGCCACCGACGACGCCACCCCGTCGTCGCTCACCTACCAGTTCTCCAACGACACCAACCGCCCCGTCAGCCTGGTCAGCATCACCGACCCGGTGGGCTCGCGCGCCGTCACCCTTCGCTACGCAGGCCGCAGCCCCGGCTGCTCGGCGCCGCCCACGGGCTTCGACGCCTCCGCACCCGTCGACATGGTGTGCCAGGTCGACTACTGGGACGGCACCCAGACCAAGCTGTGGTACCAGAACGCCCAGCTGGCCCGCATCGAGGACCCGGGCGGCGAGCTCAGCGACTTCACCTACGCCGGCGGGCGGCTGGCCACCCTGCGTTCGCCGCTGGCCGCCGACGCGGTGGCGGCGGTGGCGATCACCGGGGTGGTCGACAACGACAGCGCCCGCACGGTGGTGGCCTACAACTCCGCCCCCACCCCCCAGGTGTCGTCGGTGACGCTGCCGGCGCCGGCGCCGGGGGCGCCCCGCCCGGCGCATTCCTATGCCTATTCTGCTAGTCCCCCCGAAACCGAGGTGGATGTGGCCGGCCTCACCCAGCCCCAGGGCTTCGCCCGCAAGGTGGCCTACAGCCGGGACGGCTCGGGTGCGACCACCGTGGTCGACACCGACGCCACCAACCTGGCCACCACCACCGTGTTCGACGCCGGGGACCGGCCCCTGTCGGTGACCGACCCGGCCGGGCGCCGCACGACCGCCATCTACGACGGCGACGCCACCCGGGCCCATCCCAGCGGGCGGCTCACCGACTCCTACGGCCCCGCCCCCAGCTCCTGTTTCGGCGCCGACCGCCGGCCCAACGCCACCTGCACCAGCCCGCCCCCGGCCCACACCGCCACCGCCTACGACACCGACGCCACCGGCGCCCCCCGCCCCGGCCTGGCCGCCACCTGGTGGTCGAACACGACCCTGGGAGGACGCCCGGCCGCCCACGGGGCGGTGGCCGACGCCTCGGGGTCGCTCATCGCCGCCGACCCACCGGCGGCGGGCCTGCCCGCCGGCGGGTGGTCGGGGCGCTACAGCGCCGAGCTGACCCTGGCCCAGACCAGCACCCAGGCCAGCCCCCATCGCTTGGCCCTGGCCCTCACCGGCTACGGCCGGCTGTTCGTCGACGACCGCCTGGTGGTCGACGCCTGGGCGCCCCACGCCAGCCTCACCACGGTGAGCGCCACCTTCGTCAACGCCGTCGCCGGCCGTCACCGCCTGCGGGTGGAGTACGCCACTCAGGCGTCGGTGGCGCCGGCGCTGTCGCTGCGCTGGGCGCCACCGGGCGGAGCCGAGGTGGCCCTTCCCGCCGCCAACGTGGCCCCCCGCTACTCCAACCCCACCCGGGCCACCACCCACGACACCACCGCCGGCGTCGCCTCGCGGGTGACCGACACCGCCTACAACACCATGGCCGACCGCCTGGTCACCGCCACCACCCAGGACCCGGCGGGGATGGCGCTGCAGAGCTCCACCGGCTACGACGCCGGGGGCCTGCCCCGCCCCACCTCGGCGCGCCTGCCCGCCGGGGAGGCGTCGACCAAGACCTACGCCCACTACGCCAACGCCGAGGCCAAGGCCAACCCGTGCCCGGGGGGGACCACGGCCAACCAGGGCGGGGCGCCCCGCACCGCCACCGCCGCCGACCCCGACGGCGCCGGGCCCCAGACCGCCCTGGTGCGGGAGTCGGTCTACGACGCCGCCGGGCGGGTGGTGGCCACCCGGGTGGCCAGCGATCCCGTCAACGTGTGGAGCTGTTCGTCCTATGACACCCGGGGGCGGCCGGCGACCACGACCGTGCGGGGCGTGGCCGGCACCGCCGATCGCACGGTGACCCGCAACTGGGCGGTTGGCGCCAACCCGCTGGTCACCTCCGTGTCCGACCCCGTGGGCACCATCGCCACCACCTCGGACCTGTTGGGCCGGGTGGTGTCCTACACCGACGTGTGGAACAAGGCCACCACCTCGGTCTACGACCAGGCCGGCCGGGCCCGCACCACCTCGGGGCCGGGCGGGCGCATCGACGTCGACCACGACGACGCCGGGCGGGTGGTGGCCCAGTACCTGGGCGATGCCGGCTCGCTGCTCCAGGGCCCGAAGGTGGCGACCGCCGCCTACCCCGCCGGTGAGCTGTCTTCGCTCACCTACCCGTCGGGACTGGGCAACGGCGCCAACGGCACCACCGGCGCCGTGGGCCGGGACCTGGCCGGCCGGGTTGATCACCTGACCTGGCAGAAATCACCTGGGCAAACGACCCTGGCCGAGGACCTGGTCGTGCGCTCCCAGGCCGGGCGGGTGGTGGACGAGACCATCGACGGCACCGACGCCCGCGGGGCCAACCCCAACTTCGTCTACGACGCCGCCGGGCGGCTCACCGACGCCTGGGTGGGGGGCCACGTGCTCGCCTACGCCTATGAGCCCACCGCCGGCTGCGGGTCCCAGCCCGGCGCCGGTCGCAACACCAACCGCACCAAGGCGACCGACAACGGGGCCGTCACCACCTACTGCTACGACGCCGCCGACCGCCTCACCTCCACCACCGACGCCGCCGTGGGCACCCTCGCCTATGACCTCCACGGCAACACCACCACCCTGGGGGCCCAGACCCTGGTCTATGACAGCGCCGACCGCCACTCCCAGACCCAGGTGGGCGGCGGGCCCACGGTGAGCTACGTGCGCGACGCCACCGACCGCATCGTGGCCCGCACCGAGGGCACCACCACCGTGCGCTACGGCCACGCCGGCGCCGGCGACGGCCCGGCGTTCACCATGGACGCGGCGAATGCCGTCGGGGAGCGGCTGGTCCCGCTGCTCGGCGGCGTGGTGGTCACCAAGCGGGCGCTGCCGGCGGGCGACGTGTGGAGCTACCCCAACGTCCACGGCGACGTCATGGCCATAGCCGACGCCTCGGGGGACAAGGTGGGAACCACCCTGTCCTACGACCCGTTCGGCAAGGCCCTGGGCGCGCCGCCCGACAACGTCGCCGGCGAGTTCGACTACGGCTGGCTGGGATCCCACCAGCGGCCCCTGGAGCACGCCGGGGCCCTGGCCACCATCGAGATGGGCGCCCGCCAGTACGTGCCAGCGCTCGGTCGGTTCCTCCAGGTCGACCCCGTGGAGGGCGGGTCGGCCAACGACTACGACTACTGCTCGGGTGACCCGGTCAACTGCAACGACCTGGATGGTGACTCGCAAGGCCCAAGCCTTGGCAACACCGACGTCTACACCGACTTCTATGTGAGTCAAATCGGGTACATCGTCCCTCTTCGTTACGGCAAGAATAGTGGCAAGAACAGGTACGGATACGACTACCTGAAGGGTAAGCGAGGCTACAATCCAAGTCTCATCCAGAATACCCTGCTGAATCCGTCCCGGGTGATTCGAGACCGGAACAACGTCTACAAGTACGTGTACTACTACAGAGCGAAGCGTCAACGATGTGGATGTGGAGGCACGAAGGTTACTCGCTACAAGTATACGGTAATCGTTGATTACAATACGGTAAGTGCTAATGGCGGATACATAGGAATTCGCAACGCCTACTTCGGCAAAGACGTAAATTACGAGGGCTGAGGCTGTGGACGCGCCGTCGGACAAGCAGCTCGCACTCGAGCTTCAAGAAGAGTTGCAAGGTCTCCTCGTGGAAAGGGGTCCTCAGCTGACGTCTCCTCTCGTACTAGCCAACCTTTCCTTGCGTGGCAGGCCTCCAGATACAGAAGTGATCGTGATTATGGGTTCTCCCAGTCGCCCAGGCTGTACTTTCGGCTATCGGGCTCGAATCTGGGAGGAAGGTCTCAGGTCATTTGGTCCGTCAAGACTAGCAACCTACTTATGGCTCAACATCGAAGAGATTGTGGAAGCGATCGAGATGGGCCTTCCTAAGGAGTGTCCCAATGACGGCATCGTGTGGCTTGGAGAGGAAACATAACTTCAAGATGAACCGGCCTGGGATCCGCGGGGGCTAGGCTACTTCCGCGTGACCGACTGGCCGGGTCCTCGTCGCGGAACACCCCTTCGGTCGAGGTGAACCAGCACCGAGGTGAAGAAGAATCGAGCTCTCTTGTTGACGTTTGAACGACTGGTTCGTACAATGAGGACGATTCGATTCTTGCGACGCAAGGCCGTCGAGACGGTCGATCAGCTTCCTGCGGCCGCAACACCAACCGCATGTCGGTGGCGGTGAACGGCTCGCCGGCGACGACCTCCTGCTACGGCACCGACGATCGCCTCGTGTCCAGCACCGACACCAGCGTCGGGGCACTGATCTACGACCCCCGGGGCAACACGACCACCCTGGGCAACCAGACGCTGACCTACGATGTGGCCGATCGGCACATGAAGACCGAAGTCTTCGACGCCACGACCCTGCTCAAGACCGTCACCTACCGCCGCGACGCGGCCGACCGCGTGGTCGAGCGCACCGAGGCGACCCCCGGCCAGGCCCTCCTCACCCGCCGCTACGGATTCACCGGGACCGGCGACGGGGCCAGCTTCGTCACCGACGGGCTCAGCGGTGTCGTCGAGCGCCAGTTCTCCCTGCTGGGCGGCGTGCTGCTGACCAAGCGGGCCACCGACGACGTCACCCGGCCGTTCAAGAACGACGTCTGGAGCTACCCCAACATCCACGGCGACGTCGTGGCCATCGCCAAGGAGGGGGCCAAGGTCGGTCCGACCATGGGCTACGACCCCTTCGGCGTGGCCATCGGTGGCGTCCCCGACAACAGCGACGCCAACTACGGCTACGGCTGGCTGGGACAGCACCAGCGGCCCCTCGAGCACGTCGGGGGCGTCGCCACCATCGAGATGGGGGCTCGCCAGTATGTGCCGTCCCTCGGCCGGTTCTTGGAGGTCGACCCCGTGGAGGGCGGGTGCGCGAACGACTACACGTACGTACACGGTGACCCGATCAACACGTTCGACCTCACGGGCGAACTTCAGAGTTGCAACAACGCACAGTCAGCTGGTCCTGCGGGAATTATGACCCTTCGCTGGATACCCGGCATCAAGCGGTACGAGTTTACGAGCCAGTTGTTCCCGCCGTTTTCTACCGCCCTGATTCGGCCGGTTTCCACGTGCAGGTGTATCACGAACGCAGCAGGCTCAAGGAGGACAACTTCGAGAAATGGACTCGTCCTGACTATCTATTCCACGGCCGTTTCGACAACCGGTATGGCAAGGACGGAAGAAGAGCCTTCAGTGGGGGTGAAGAGCTGCGTCTAGAACTCAAGGTGAACCTTTACGACTCCTACGGTGCAAAGATTGGCGAGGTCGTGGGCGTCCTCAGATGCCAGATTTAGGGTCGGCGCACGATGGCTGAACTCACCTTTGAAGCAGATCGCCGGCTACTCCAGGAACTCTCAGAACCCCTCATCGCAGATGTCCGCCGGACCCTCGATCCGGGATACCAGCTATCGTTCCACTACTCAGACGGAAGTTGGGAATGGCGAAGCAGCTGGTCTATCAACCCTAGTCTCACTGCGGCATCGGTGCCCGAACGTGTATTCAATGAGGACGACTGCCAGGCGACAGTCACTCTGGTTCAGGCGATTCTTGATTTTGACTTCGATGACATCCTGGAACCTTGGCCCCGATGCACGCTTCATGAAGACCATCCCCTGCATCTGGGTCGCTGGAGTACGCAAGTCTGGTGGTTCTGCACGCGTGATTCGGTTGCAATTGAAGCCTTGGGTGCCCTTAAATAGGACAACATGAGCTTTCCCGATGAATCCGCCGGATGCAGCTCAACCCCGGTCCCCGGCCAGCGCCTTGAGCCGGTTCTTGGTCACCAGGGCGTCGAGCATGTGCAGCAGTGACACCCGGTCATCCTCCGACAGCTCGGCGATGTCGGCCAGGCGGGATGCGAGGCCGAGGTCGGCCACGTGCAGGGGCCGGCGG
>Ga0183260_10000100_pt1 | contig 61089 bp, 58 predicted proteins | sample AntDrymUQ4972206_2_FD_129768 | JGI IMG/M metagenome (GOLD analysis project Ga0183260, IMG submission 129768) | Polar desert sand microbial communities from Dry Valleys, Antarctica - metaG UQ497 (22.06) (version 2) (version 2) | ecosystem: Environmental > Terrestrial > Soil > Desert | place...
CGGCGACGTTGGCCGGCAGCGTCCACGGCGTCGTCGTCCACGCCAGCAGGTGTTCGCCCGTCTCCAGCTCGAAGCCGACCGTGATGGCCGGGTCCTGGCGGTCGCGATAGACGTCGTCCATGCGCGTCTCGGTGTTGGACAGCGGCGTCTCGCAACGCCAGCAGTAGGCGAGCACGCGAAAGCCCTCGTAGACGAGGCCCTTGTCCCACAACGACTTGAACGCCCACATGACGCTCTCCATGTAGTCGAGGTCGAGCGTCTTGTAGTCGTTGTCGAAGTCGACCCAGCGGGCCTGGCGGGTGACGTAGCGCTCCCACTCGGCGGTGTAGCGCAGGACGCTGGTCCGACAGGCGTCGTTGAAGGCGGCGATCCCGAACCTGGTGATCTCCGGGTGCCCGGCGATGCCGAGCTCCTTCTCGGCCTCGACCTCCGCCGGCAGGCCGTGGCAGTCCCAGCCGAAGCGACGGTGGACGACCTCCCCGCGCATGGTGCGGTAGCGCGGCACGGCGTCCTTGACGAAGCCGGTGAGCAGGTGCCCGTAGTGGGGCAACCCGTTGGCGAACGGGGGGCCGTCGTAGAACACGAACTCGGGTGCTCCGACCTCTTCGCGCTGGAGGATCGACTGGAGGAACGTCTGGTCCGACTCCCAGCGGGCGGCGATGCGCTCCTCGATCTCCGGGAACCGCGGCTGGGCGATCACCCGGGGGTAGGCGGCTCCGGTCGGGCGGGCGGCGGGATCGGACATCGGCGTGGGCTCCTCGGACGACGTGACTTTCGTGCCGCAAGGACGACGCCGGCGCTGCGAGACGCCGTTGCCGCGATACCACCCTGCCTTGCCCCCGGCCTCGGCCGTGGACCTCTCGTTTGCGCCGGCGATGACGGGCCGGACCCGTTCGGGTCTACTGGGGGCGGGCGCCCCGTTCTTCCGAAGGCTCGGAGGTGATCGCCTCGTCATCGCCGGTCGCGTAGAGACTAACCGTCAGCGCTCACGTTCGTCGGCCGAGAAAAGGCGCTCGGAGGAGCCGGGCGTGGGATCGTCGGACACGCTGTCCCGGCGCGCCCAGATGTCACCCGTCTCGTCGGTGGGCGCCTGGGCGCCCTCGGATCCACCGGTGTCGTCCTCGGCCGCAGGGTCGTCCTGGGCCGGAGCTTCGTCGTCGGACGCGCCATCACCCTCGGCGACGCGCGTGATCTCGGCGATGTCGGCGTCCTCGGCGGGCGGCTCCCGGGGCTCGTCGGCGGCCGCCGACAGCAATGGGCGACGCATGTCGGCCAGGCCATTCGGCACCCGCTGCACCATGTCGGACAGCTCGGCTGCCGCCTCGGTCAGGCGCTCGCGCTGGGCGGCGATGAACTGCTCCAGGTGGTCGACGTCGGATTCGAGGAAGTCCCGCCGAGCCAGCAGTGCCTGGACCTGGCCTTCGACGCGGACGCGCTCGGACTCGCCGGCCCGGCGGGCATCGTCCTTGGCCCCTTCGAGCAGTTGCTCGCGCTCGGCCCGAGCCGCCTCGGCCGCGCTGGACGCCTGGTCGCGGGCGTCGGCCAGGAGCCGGTCGGCCTCGCCCTGGGCATCGGCCACCGTCGTGTCGGCCGTGCGCTGGGCGAGCAGCAACGTGCGGCTGATCGTCTCGGACTCGTCGGGCGAGGGGTGCACCTCGACGCGACGGGAGACCGGCCTGGCCGTGTCGTCCGAACCGTCGCCGGCCGCCGACGACTCGGCGCTGTCGCCCCCTTCGGCGTGGGCCCGGGACAGCTCCTGCAGGCGGGCGACGGCGGCCCGAGCCCGTGCCTCCATCGCCGTGGCCTCGTTCTGAGCCGCCTCCAGCGCGTCGGCGGCGTCGGCGCGGAACTGATCGACCTCGGTCTGGTCGTAGCCGCGGCGGGCCGCCTTGAACTGGTGCTGGCGGATGGTCTGGGGACTCAGGGCCATCGAGCTCAACCTTCGTAATCGTCGAAGCGCTGGGGCCGCCCCGGAGGCGGCTTGAGGAGGTACACGCCGGTGGCCACCTTTTCCATCGAGCCATCGAGGGAGTAGCAGACACCGCTGGCGAAGTCGATGAGCCGGCGGGCGACGTCGCGCTCGGCCGACTCCAGGTTGAGGATCACCGATTGGCCGTCCTTGAACTTGTCGGCCAGCTCCTGAGCCTGGTCGAAGCGGCGGGGGCGGACCGTGGCCGGCTCGGCGCCGGGCGCCGGGGCGGGGCCGCGCGACGCCGCGGAGGTCGGGCGCGGTCGCGACACCGTGCCCGAGTCCTCCAGCGCTTGGCCGCGCCGCGCCGGCGACTCGAAGTCACGCGACGGGAAGCTCGGCCGCGATGGAGCGGCGCGCGCCGGCTCGTCGGCCTCGGCCGGCCAGTTGTTCCCGCGACCACCGCGTCCGTCGTCGCGCCCGGAGCGTCCGCGCCGCGGCGGCTCCGTCTCTTCGGGCTCGTCGTAGTCGTCGTACGCGTCGTCGGGACCGAGGCCCAGATACTCCATGGATCGTTTCCAGAATGACATCGGTTCCTCCTGCGCCGCGCAGGCTACCGCACGGTCTTTCCTGGTCGGGGGACACTCATCACGTCAATCAAGGTGGCGGACGTCGACCGAACAGGGCGGTGCCGAGGCGCACCTGCGTCGAGCCTTCGGCCACGGCGATCTCCAGGTCACTGGTCATGCCCATCGAGCACACGGCGAGCCCGAGCTCGTCGACGAGGGCGCGGACGGTCCGAAAGGCGGCGGCGGTCGCCACCGACTCGCCGCTCGTCGGACCGACCGTCATCAGTCCCTCCACCCGCAGCCCGGCGGCATCGGCCGCGGCCACGATGTCGGCCGCCGCGCCGATCGAGCAGCCGCCTTTGCCGGGCTCGCCGGTGGCGTCGACCTGCACCAACACCCGGGCCCCGGGGTCGCGGCGGGCCAGCTCGGTGATCAGCCGTCGGCGGTCGACGCTCGCCCACACGGCGACGAGCCCGGCGACCGCGCGCACCTTGTTCGTCTGTAGCTGGCCGATGAAGTAGACGGCCACGCCGGCGCTGGTGACGGCCTCCCGCTTGGCCCGCAACTCCTGGGCGTAGTTCTCGCCGACCGTGGTGCACCCGGCGGCCGCCGCGGCGGCGACGGCGTCGCCACCGAAGCCCTTGGTCACGGCGAGCACCTCGACGCCCCGTCCGCCCGCGGCCTCGATGCGCCGGGAGACGGCGGCGATGTTGGCGGCCACGACGGCCCGGTCGACGACGGGCGTCATCGGGGGGCGCCCGATCCGGATCGACGGACGGCCGATGGGAGCGTCGTCAGGCTCGCGTCAGCGAAGGAACGACGGGACGTCGAAGTCGTCATCGTCGTCGTCGGCGGCGTCGGTGTCGAGCGCATCGGGCTCGTCCTCGGCGAACAGCTCACTGAGGCTGGACGGCGACCGGTTGGCGCGATCCCCACCGAGCGCGCCCGGACCATCGAGGCGATCGAAGCCGGCGGCGATGACGGTCACCTTGACTTCGTCACCCATCTCGTCGTCGATGACGGTGCCGAAGATGATGTTGGCGTCCTGGTGGGCGACGCCGTGGATGATCTCGGCGGCGGCGTTCATCTCGAACAGTCCCATGCTCGACGGGCCGGTGATGTTGAGCAGGACGCCGCGGGCCCCGTCGATCGCGGCCTCGAGCAGCGGGCTGGAGATCGCCGCCTTGGCCGCGTTGACGGCGCGGTCGTCGCCCGACGCCTGGCCGATGCCCATGAGGGCCGAGCCGGCCTGGGAGAGGACCATCTTGACGTCGGCGAAGTCGGTGTTGATCAGGCCCGGTGTGGTGATCAGGTTGGTGATGCCGGAGACGCCCTGCAACAACACCTCGTCGGCCATCTTGAATGCGTTGAGCACACTCGTCTTGTCGTTGGCCACCGTGAGCAGGCGGTCGTTGGGGATGACGATGAGCGTGTCGACCTTCTCCTTGAGGCGCTGCACGCCGCTGTCGGCCTGCACGGCCCGGCGGCGGCCCTCGAACGAGAAGGGGCGGGTGACGACGCCGATCGTGAGGGCGCCGAGGTTGCGGCAGATCTCGGCGATCACGGGGGCGCCACCGGTGCCGGTGCCACCGCCCTCGCCGGCGGTGATGAACACCATGTCGGCGCCCTTCACCATCTCCTCGATCTCTTCGTGGTGGCCCTCGGCCGCCGAGCGCCCGACTTCGGGGTCGCTGCCGGCGCCGAGGCCGCGGGTGAGGTCACGACCGATGTCGAGCTTGAGGTCGGCGTCGCTCATCAGCAGCGCCTGGGCGTCGGTGTTCACGGCGACGAACTCGACGCCCTTCAGCCCGGCGTCGATCATGCGGTTGACGGCGTTCACGCCGCCGCCGCCCACGCCGATCACCTTGATGACAGCGAGGTAGTTCTGGGGCGCGCCGACCATCAGCGAGACCTCCCGGTGGTGGGCTTGGCAATGTGGCTTCGGTGCATCTGTTCGTCCCTGTCGTGACGCGCTCCGGCGGCGTGGCGGTCATCCTCGCACGTGGTGGCGTCAATTCGGCGCATTCTCATCCTTGACCGACCTCGTTGGTGGACACATCGAGGTAGTTGACCCGCTCGTCGCCGAGGTCGTCGAGCTTGGTCTCCAGCCGGACGAGCTTCTGGACCAGGTCCTCGGCGGGTCCGAAGCGTATCTCCGTCCCGTCGGTGAACGTGAGGCGCAAGTCGGCCCCGTTGGGCGTGACCGCGATCGACGCCGCCCGCGCCTGCACGGCGGGCGTCAGCGAGCGGGCCAGCGTGGCCGCCCCCTTGAGGCCGGGCGGGGCGAACTCGCCGGCATCGACGTCGGGGTAGCCGTTACCGCTGACGGTCAGGTAGCCGGCCGGCGCCTCCCCGGACAGGGCGAGCACGCGTCCCGTGTCGTCGATCAGTCGCCACGCTCCGTCGGAGCCCTGGAACGATGCCGCCGGCAGGCGCTCGCGCAGCTCGACGGTGGCGCCGTCGGGAAACTGGGTCGAGACACGGGCGTCGGCCACCCACGGAAGGGCCTTGAGCATGTCTTCGATGCGTTCGGTGTCGGTGCGCAGGACGGGCGTGCCCCGCAGCTCCTCGACGATCGGGGCGAGGTCGGCCTCGGTCGTCTGCTCGGCCCCCTCGATGCGCACGTCCTCGACGGCGAACAGTCCGGAGCCCAGCACGGCGAGGGCGGCGACGACGAAGACGACGACGGCCGTGGCCGCGGCTGCCCACTTGAGGCGCTTGCGACCGGCAGCCCGCCTGATGGCGATGCGCCGGTCGCGCAGACGCGGTTCGATCCGCGTGGCCGTCGAGGCGTCCTCGACGCTGATCGTCGGGCTGTCGCCGTCGCGATCCTCGATGACGACGGTGGCCCGGCTGACGTCGGTCGCTTCCAGGTTGCCGCCGATGTAGACCGTGTCGGGCAGGCCGGTGTCGACGATCGAGATCGTGCGCGGCCCGGAGGCGTCGACCGTCTCGTCGACCGGTGCGGCCGGACCGAGGAGTGGATCGCCGGCGACCCCACCGTCTTCGGCCGGCGCGCCTCCGTCGGTCTCGACGGAGAGGGTCGGATACTCACCGTCGGCACGGTGAGTATCCGACCCTCTCCGTGCTGGCTCGGCGGCCTCCGGTTCGCTCGGGGCCGGGGCCGGGGCCCCGGGCGGCGTCAGCAGCTCGACGACCTCGGGGCTGGTCAGGTCGATGTCGGCGAGGCGGTCGACGTCGTCGGGATCGGCCGAGAAGGCGCGCAGCAGCTCGTCGAGCACGTCGGGCGACGGGGACTCGCCACCGGGCACGTCGGGTCCGACCACCGGCTGACGCTCGCTCATGCGCGCACCGCCCCGTCGGCGGCGAAGCCGACGAGGCGGACCTCGCTGCGCAGTTGGTAGCCGGTGGCCTCGGCCACCCGCCGGCGCACCTCGTCCATCACGGCCCGCACGTCGGCGGCCGAGCCGCCGTCGCTGGCCTGGATGAAGTTGGCGTGCTTCTCCGACACCCACGCCGTGCCGATGCGCAGGCCGCGCAGCCCGAGGCCGTCGACCAGCAGCCCGGCGCTGACCTCGCCGGGCACGGGGTTGACGAACACGGAGCCGGCGTTCTGACCGCCCGGCTGGTGGGCCCGACGCCACCGGACGATCTCGGCGATCTCGGCCTCGGACGCGGCCGCGTCGCCCCCCCGGAGGCGCAGACGAGCCGTCAACACAACCTGGTCGTCGCTGACGCTCGAGCCACGGAAGCGCAGGCTCAGCGCCGATGCCGGGACGCGTACCGGCGCCGCCGCGGTGGTGAACTCGAAAAGGTCGACGTCGACCAGCCCGGCGGCCATGTCCGAGCCATGGCCGCCGGCGTTCATCTTCACCGCGCCGCCGACCGACCCCGGCACCCCGACGGCCCACTCGAACCCGGTCAGGCCGGCGGCGGCCGTGCGCCGGGCGAGGACCGGCAAGGCCACGCCCCCGCCGGCGGCAACGACGACAGGGACGCCCGGCGCGTCGGCGGCACCGAGGTCGATCCCGGCGGCGAGATCGGCCACTGAGACGGCGATGCCGGCGAACCCCTCGTCGGCGACCAGCAGGTTGGACCCGCGGCCGACCACGAGGACGGGCAGACCCGACTCGGCGCGGGCGGCGCCCACGGCGGCGAGGTCGTCGACGTCCTGCGCCCGGACGAACAGCGCCGCCGCTCCCCCGACGCGGTAGGTCGTCATGGGGGCCAGCGGCACGTCCGGCTGGGCTCGCCGGCCGAGAATCGCCGCCGCCTGGTGAACGCGGTCGGCCGGCGCAGCCGCCGTACGGGAACTCACGAGTGGCGGCGCTCGGCGCGTCGGGCCAGCACTTCGGCCGGCAGGGAGGCGACATCGCCACACCCCATCGAGATGCACACATCGCCCGGAGCGACCTCGCCGGCCAGGAATGACACCAGGTCGTCGCGCCGGGGCAGCCACACGACGTGGGCGTCGGGGTGGGCGTCGAGCACGGCGTCGACGATCAGCTTTCCGGTGATCCCCGGGATCGGCGTGGTGCCGGAGGCGTAGATCTCGGTGAGCACGACGACGTCGGCCGCGACGAAGGCGTCGGCGTAGTCCTGCCACATCTCGGCGATGCGGTTGAACCGGTTCGGTTGGAACACGGCGACCACTCGCCGCCAGCCGTCGCCGCTGTCGCGGGCGGCCCGCAGCACGGCGTCGATCTCGGAGGGGATGTGGGCGTAGTCGTCGACGAACGTGGCGCCCCCGTCGCGCCCGCGGATGTCGAAGCGACGGGCGACGCCGCCGAAGCGTTCGAGGGCGGCGACGGCGGCGGCGAACGGCACGCCCAGGGCCAGCGCCATCGCCAGCGCGCCGACGGCATTGGTGACGTTGTGGCGACCGCGCAACGGCAGGTGGATCTGGCCGAGACGGCGACCATGGTGCTCGACGGCGAAGCGGAACGACCCTCCGTCGGCGGTGACGTCGACGCCGCGGACGTCGACGCCCTCGCCCAGCCCATAGGTGATGGCCTCGTGGCGGGCGGCGAGGATGGCGGCACGCCGATCGTCACCACAGACGACCTTCGGTCCGGGGATCTGGGCGAGGTAGCGGTCGAAGCCGTCGACGATGCCGTCCAGGCTGCCGTAGTGGTCGAGATGGTCGACGTCGACGTTGGTCAGGATCGTGCCGTACAGCGGAAGCTCGAGATGGGTGCCGTCGCTCTCGTCGGCCTCGACGATCAGCCACTCGCCACCGGACCACTGCGCGCCAGTGCCGGCGTCGAACACGTCGCCGCCGACGACGAAGCTGGGCGCCCACCCGGCCTCGGCCAGCATGAGCATGAGCATCGAGGTGGTCGTCGTCTTGCCGTGGGTACCGGCGACCGCCACGGCGCGCGCGCGGGCGCAGATGGCGGCCAGCATCCCGGCCCGGCTCAGCGTCACCACGCCCGTGGCCCGGGCCTCGTCGAGCTCGATGTTCGCCGCCGGGACCGCCGTCGACGCGGTGACGGCGTCGCAGCCGTGCACGACGGCGCGGTCGTGGCCGACGCGCACGTCCACGCCGGCGGCCCGAACCCGGTCGAGGACCGGTGACTCGCGCAGGTCGCTGCCCGACACGGCGTGGCCCTGTTCGGCGAGCACGATGGCGATGGCGCTCATCCCCGGGCCACCGACGCCGACGACGTGCAGACGCTGAGACGTCGACAGATCGAGCGGGGCGACCGGCGGGCTGACCGCGGGGGCAGGCGGGGTCATGAACCCAGCAGGCTAGAAGATGCCCCGCCGGATCGCCGGGAGGCGTGATCGGCGGCGACGTCTTCGATGAGCGCAGCCAGGCGGCCGCTCCGGGCCGGCGCGCCGGCGGCGTAGGCCCGTCTCCCGAGCTCGGCCCGGGCGTCGTCGTCGCCACGGAGACGCTCCACTTCGGCGTCCAATGTGTCGAGGGCCGATTCGGCCAGCGCCACGGCGGCCCCGGCGTCGGCCAGCCAGGCCACGTTGCGGGTCTGGTGGTCCTCGGCGGCGCCAGCCCAAGGCACGAGCACGGCCGGCGTCCCGGTGACGGCGACCTCGGCCACCGTGCTGGCCCCGCCGCGCCCGACGAGGACGTCGGCGGCGGCGTACGTGTCCTCGAGGTGGTCGTCGTAGCCGACGAGCTGGTGGACCAGCCCGCTGGCGCCGCCGCGCGCCGGCGGGGCGGTCGCCAGGAATCGCTCCCCCACGATCTGACGGATCGCCAAGCTGGTGTCGCCGGCATGATCAGCGGCGTAGGCGGCGATCACGCCGTTGAGCAGGCCCGATCCCTGCGACCCACCGGTCACGGCGACGACGAATCGCTCGAGCGGTAGGTCGAGGCGGCGGCGGGCGTCGACGCGCGCCGCCGCCCGGTCGAGCTCACGCAGCACGCGCCGCACCGGTGCACCCGTATGCGTCGCCCGCGGCAGCGGCGAGTCGGGGAAGGCGACGGCCGATGCGGCCGCGAAGCGAGCCGTGACGCGGCTGGCGAGACCAGGCGTGCGGTCGTAGCTGACGACGACGACAGGGACACGGCGCCGCCGGGCGGCAAACACGGCCGGCAGGCTGGCGTAGCCGCCGACCGAGACGACGACGCGTGGGCTCAGGTCGTCGAGCAAACGGCCGGCCCGACGCACGGCGGCGGCGAGCTTGGGCACCATCACGACGTTCGCCCGCAGGTCGGCCGGGGCGAGTGATCGTTGGAGGCCGCGCACGTCGAGGAACGTGTGGGGGTACGGGGTCGGCGCCAGCAACCGCGTCTCGATCCCCCGCTGGGCGCCGACGTAGTGGACGTCGGCCGGGGCATGGCCGGCGTCGACGAGGGCCTCGGCGATGGCCAGCGCCGGCACGACGTGGCCGGCGGTGCCGCCCCCGGTGATCACGGCGTAGGTCATCGCGGCGCGCGATCACCCTACCGGGCGGCGGGCGACGTTGAGGAGGAAGCCGGCGGCGACCATCGACACGAACAGCGACGACCCGCCGGCCGAGAAGAACGGCAGCGTCAGGCCGGTCACCGGCAGCAGCCCGGTCACGCCGCCGAGGTTGACGACGGCTTGGACGCTGAGCCAGGCGGCGATGCCGCCGGCGAGCAGCATGCTGAAGCGATCGCCGGCGCTGAGGGCGGCCTGGATGCCGAACCACATCAACAGCATGAACCCGCCGATTACGGCGACCGACCCGACCAGTCCCAGTTCGTCGGCGACGACGGCGAAGATGAAGTCGCTGTGGGCGAGGGGGAGATAGCCGAGCTTGCCGTTGCCGGCGCCGACCCCCGAGCCGGTGAGGCCGCCGTCGGCGATCGACAGGAAGCCCTGGTACGTCTGGTAGGAGAGCGCGTCGCGGTGGCCGGTGATGTCGAGGAAGGCGGTGAAGCGGTCGTAGCGGAAGTCGCTCGAGAACACGAAGCCGACGGCGACGGCGGCCATCACCACGCCGGTCGCCACCATCGGCGAGAACGGGACACCGCCGAGGAAGGCCACGGCGAGCACGATCGCGGCCATCACGATGGCCGAGCCGAGGTCGCCCTGGGCGAGGCAGGAGCCGGCGGCGGCGGCGGCGAGCAGGATGATCGGGCGGAGGCTGCGGCGGACGTCGTGCAGCTCCTCCTCGCGGCGCATCAACAGGTCGGCGGCGAACACGACGACGGCCAACTTGAGGAACTCCGACGGCTGGATGGTGAACGGGCCGACGTCGATCCACGCGTTGGCCCCGTTGACGGCGGATCCGAGGCTGGGGATCACTGGCAGCGCCATCGACGCCGCGGCCACGCCGAGCAGCGGCCAGGCCATGCGGCGGACCATGGCGAGGTTGACGCGCTGGGCGAACCACAGGCCGACGACGCCGATGACGGCCCACAGGACCTGGCGGTCGAACACGTGGTACGGGCTGCGTCCCCGGGACGCTTCGGTGGCGGCCGATGCCGACAGCACCATCACGAGGCCGAGCATCACGAACAGCGAGACGACGACGGCGATGACGTAGAAGGCAGCCGGGGCCGGGCCCCGACGCACGTCCCAGAACGGTGTCGCTCCCCGCGTCGCGGCGGCGTCGCGGCGCCGTTCGCGACGCGTTGGCGCCGCTCGTTTGACGCCGCCGTTGAGCCGCTCGAGCGCGAGCTGGCGGCGATCGGCGATGGTCGTCGTCATGAGGGGCTCCCAGGGTCGTGCGGGGCGGCAGGCGGGCGGTCGGAGATGTTGTCGAGGCGGGCGGCGACAAGGCGGCGAAAGTCGTCGCCGCGCGCCGGGTAGCCACCGTCGGGGTACCAGTCGAAGCTGGCGCAGCCCGGTGACAGCAACACGACGTCGCCCGGCTCGGCCAGCCGGCCGGCCTGCTCGACGGCGTCGGACATGGACGCGGCCGTGCTCACGGGGGCGACCCCGGCGAACACGGCCGCTACGAGTGGTGCCGCCTCGCCGATGGCGACGACGGCGCGGACCCGATCGGGGGCGGCGGCCATCGGCGTCAGGTCGAGGCCCTTGTTGAGGCCGCCGGCGACGAGGACGACGCGCGGAAAGGCGCGAATGGCGACCGCCGCGGCGTGAGGCGTCGTCGCTTTGGAGTCGTTGTACCACCGGACGCCGCCGGCCTGGCCGACGAGCTCGATGCGGTGGGCCGGACTGCGAAAGCTCGCCAGCCCGGCGGCCACGGCTTCGGGTCCGACGAGTCCCGTTTCGGTGACGAGGGCGGCGGCGGCGAGGCCGTTGGTGAGGTCGTGGGGCAGGGCCCGACCGAGGGTGGCGACGCGCGCCAGCGGGCCGGCCGGGCCGGTGAGCCGGTCGCCGGCCACGTGATAGTCGGCGCCGGTCAACCCGAACGTGCGGTGACGGGCGGGGGCGGCGTGCAGGTGGGCCATCACGGCGGGGTCGTCGACGAACCCGATGGCCGTGTCGGACGCCCGCTGCTGATCGAAGATGCGAGCCTTGGCCGCCTCGTAGGTGGCCAGCGAGGCGTGCCAGTTCAGATGATCGGGAGCGAGGTTGAGCCAGACGGCCGCCTCCCCCCGGAAGTGCTCGGTCCAGGCCAGGCGGAAGCTGGCGCACTCGACGACGAACGCATCGACGTCGAGGTCGAGCGCTTCGACCAGGGGGACGTCGGTGTTGCCGGCGGCGACCGCCTTGACGCCGCCGGCCGTCAGCATCTCGACGGCCAGGAACGTGGTCGTGGTCTTGCCGTCGGTGCCGGTGACGGCCAGCATCGGGCGCGGTCCACCGGGACGATCCTGCTCCCAGCGGTACGCCAGCTCGATCTCGCTGCGCACCGGGCGCCCGGCGGCCCGCGCCGCCTCGAACAACCGGTGGCCTTCGGGCACGCCCGGTGCCGGGACGACCTCATCGACCACGTCCAGCAGCTCGGCCAGGCGGCCGTCGCTCGGCCCGACCTCGAGGTCGACGCCGAGCTCGGCGGCGAGGTCACGGCGGGCCGGCGTGGCCGCGTCGTCGACGGCGACGACGTCCACGTCGCGCCGCTGCAACGCCCGCACCGTCGCGGCTCCGGCCACGGCCAGCCCGTACACGAGCGTGGTCACGGCGAGGTGTCCGCGGCGATGCGGGTGTAGTCACCGATGAACAGGCCGAGGGCGGCGGCCACGCAGACGGCGGAGATCAACCAGAAACGGATGATCACCGTCGTCTCCGGCCAGCCGACGAGCTCGAAGTGGTGATGCACGGGGGACATGCGGAACAGCCGCCGTGTGCGGCGGCTGGCCTTGAACACGCCCATCTGCAGGGCGACCGAACCGGCTTCCATCACGTTGAGCCCGCAGATCAGCACGAGCAGGAGCTGGGTGTTCATCGTCAACGCCAGCAGCGCCAGCGCCGACCCGAGGCCGAGCGCGCCGACGTCGCCCATGATGATGCGGGCCGGGGCGGCGTTGAACCACAGAAAGCCCATGCACGCGCCGGCGAACGCGGCGGCCAAGGCGGCCATGTCGAGCGGGTTGACGACGCTGCCGTAGACGTCCGGGTTACGAAAGGCCCAGTAACCGATGATCATGAACGCGCCGAAGCCCATCAGGGCCGACCCACCGGCCAGGCCGTCGAGTCCGTCGGTGACGTTCACGGCGTTGGTCGTCGCCCAGATGATGATCCCGGCGAAGACGACCCAGACCCACGTCGGCACGTCCCAGCCGGGGTAGGTGGCGCGCGTCAGCGTGATCGACTCGGCAATGCCGGTGCCGACGACCAGCCACCAGGCGATGCCGAAGCTCATGATCATGGTCAGGTAGTTCTTCTGCTTCCAGAAGATGCCGCGGTTGTGCTTCCTGCGGACCTTGATGAAGTCGTCGAGGAAGCCCGTGAACGCCATCGCGAGGATGCCGACCCACACGATCATCGCCTGATCGGAGAACGGAAAATCAGGGCGGATGTGGGCCACCGTCCACCCGACGAGGGCGGCGACGATGATCGCGATGCCGCCCATCGTCGGCGTGCCCTGCTTGGCCATGTGGTGCTCGGGCCCGAGGTCCTCCTTGCCGAGGATCGGCTGGCCCAGGCCGCGGGTCCGGAAGGCGGCGATCAGCGCCCGCGTCGCGATCAGCGAGACGACGCCGGCCACGACCCCGGCGATCATGACGGCGATCACGAACGCTCCTCCAACAGCGCGCGCACGACGGCGCGGTCGTCGAACTCGACGACGTCGTCGCCGATGGTCTGGGTGGTCTCGTGGCCCTTGCCGGCGACCAGGACGAGGTCGCCGCGGCGGGCCTCGTCGAGGGCGCCGGCGATGGCCCGTCGGCGGTCGGGCTCGACGACGACGCCGGCGCGCTCGGCGGGCAGCATTCCTTGCAGCACTTCGTCGATGATGGCGAGCGGCCGCTCGGATCGCGGGTTGTCCGATGTCACGCTGACCCAATCGGCCAGGCGGATGGCGGCGGCGCCCATCTGCGGCCGTTTGGCGTGGTCGCGGTCACCGCCGCACCCGAACACGAGGAGCACGCGGCCGGCCGGGTCGACGCGTCGGGCGGCGGCAACCAACTCCTCCAGCCCGTCGGGGGTATGGGCGTAGTCGACGATCACGTCGAAGCCCCGCCCGCCGGTGTCGATGCGTTCGAACCGGCCCGGCACCGGCTCGACGGTGGCCAAGCCAGCAGCGATCGTCGCCACGTCGATGCCCAGCTCGGCCGCCGTCGTGGCGGCCGCCAACGTGTTGAGCACGTTGAACGCGCCGCCTAAGCCGACCTCGAGACGCGCGCCACGCCACGTCAGGGCGTGATGACCGACGCCGACGTCGATGTCGGTGGCGTCGAACCGCGAGTAGCCGGTCATCGGGATCGGCGCCGCGTCGAGGAGCAGCTGGCCATGGGCGTCGTCGACGTTGGTCACCCCGCGGGAGCTGAGCTCGGGCGCGAACAGCATCGCCTTGGCCCGGAAGTACTCCTCGACGCTGTGATGCAGGTCGAGGTGGTCACGGCCGAGGTTCGTGAAGACGCTGGCGGCGAAGTGGGTCCCGTCGATGCGATGGAGGGCGAGGGCGTGCGAGGAGACCTCCATCACGACGGCAGTGGCGCCGTCGTCACGGAACTCGGCGAGGCGTTCCTGGAGGTCGGGCGCTTCCGGCGTCGTGTGGCCCCCGGAGAGCGTCCCGATGATCCCGGTCTGGTGGCCGGCGGCCCGCATGACGTCCGCCAGCAGGTGTGACGTCGTCGTCTTGCCGTTGGTGCCGGTGATCCCGACGAGCTGGAGGTCGTGACTGGGATCGCCGAAGGCGGCGGCGGCGGCCCGGCCGAGGGCGAGGCGGGTGTCGTCGACGACCACCTGGGGCGCGGCGACCTCGAGGACGTGGTCGACGAGCAGCGCGGCGGCGCCGGCGGCGACGGCGTCGGCGGCGTAACGGTGGCCGTCGTGGTGGTCGCCACGCATGCAAGCGAACAGGCACCCCGCTTCGACCCGTCGGGAGTCATGGGTGATGCCGACCGTCGTCACGCTCTCGTCGCCGATGACGCGCGCCGCGCGCGCCGCCGGCAACGCGGCGCGGATCGCTCCCAGCGTGACGCGCTCGCTCACGTCACTCCTCGGGTTCGCAGCCGGTCGAGCCGACGGGCGGATCGATGCCGAGTTCGTGGACCATGATCGGAGCGAGATCACGGAACACGGGAGCGGCGGCGGTGCCGCCGGCCCGCTGTCCACCCTCGTTCGGCTGGTCGATCGACACGAGGATGCTGACCTGCGGGTCCTCGGCCGGCAGGAAGCCGGCGAAGCTCGAGTAGTAGGTCTGGGTGCCGTCCGCCAAGAAGTACGTACCGTCGGCCTGAGCGACGAGGCCGGTGCCGGTCTTGCCGGCCACCGACAGGCCGGGCACGGCGGCGGCGTTGGCGGTGCCGTCGTCACGGCAGACCACGTCGCGCATCATCGACTGCATCTGGACGGCGACCGGTTCGCTGATGATCTCGCGTGTCGCCGACGCGTCGGCCTCCTCGACGGCACCGTCACCATCGACGGTGCCGAGCACCAGCCGCGGGGCGACATAGACGCCGTCGTTGGCGATCGTGTTGACGGCCGAGATCAGCTGGATCGGCGTGCTGGCGACGCCTTGGCCGTAGGCGACGGTGAACTTCTCCGTGCCCTCCCATTCCTCCCAGAACTCGAGGATGCCGGCCGACTCCTGCGGGAACTGCAGAGCGGTCATCTCGCCGAGACCGAAGGCGCGCATGTACTCGTACTGGCGCTCGTAGCCCATCGTCTGCGAGACCATGATCGTGCCGTTGTTCGACGAGCGCACGAGGATGTCGCGCACCGACATCAGGTCGTCACCGTGCTGGTGGGAGTCGTGGAGGAAGTTGCCGTCGCGCGTGTACTGCTTACGCCACGGGACCACGAAGGTGTGCTCGGGCGTCACCGTGCCCTCGTTGAGGGCGCCGGCGATCGTGATGACCTTGCCGACCGACCCCGGCTCGTAGGCGGAGACGGCCGAGTAGTTGCCCGACGTCACCTCGTACACCCCGTCGTCGAGTTCCACGGACGCCATGGCGATGATGTCGCCGGTGTCGGTGTCTTCGACGATCGCCTGGCCGCCCTGGGCGTTGACCTCGGCCACCCGCTGGAGCAACGCCTGCTCGACGGCGTACTGCACGGAACGGTCGATCGTCAGGATCAGGTCGCGACCGGGCGTCGGTGGCTCGACGACCCGTTCGCTGCCGGCGACCGAGCGGCCGTCCGGGGCCACCTCCAGGCGAGTCTCGCCGTTCGCGCCGGTGAGGAGGTCGTTGTACTGCAGCTCGAGACCGGCGGTGCCGACGCCGTCGATGTCGGTACGCCCGATCACGCTGCGGGCCGTGTCGCCCCCGGGGACCGTGCGGCGGTCCTCGCGGTACGTCGACACGCCGGCGAGCTCGAGCCCGTCGAGCCGTTCCGCCAAGACGGGGTCGATCTGGCGAGCCACGTACAGGAAGCCGCGGTCGCGCGCGGCCATCCCTGCCTCCAGCTCGTCGACGCGGTCGCCGGACAGCCCGAGCACCTGGCCGAGCGTCGCCGCGGTGGCGCCCGGGTCCTCGACCTGGCGGGGGTTGACGGCGACGGTCGCGGCCGGGACCGACAGCGCCAGCTCGTCGCCGTTGCGATCGAAGATGGCCCCGCGCTGGGCGATGACCTCGCGCTCGCGTGTCCACTGGCTGGCGGCGGCGCGGCGCAGCGCATCCCCCTGGAACGTCTGCAGGGCGCCGACCTTGACGAGCACGGCCAACAAGAGCACCAGCATCACCACGAGCGTGATCAGCAGCCGGCGCCGCGGCTGGCCGGCGGAGAAGCGGGTGGCGAGCGAGCGGCGGGTCGTGATCGTGCGCCGGGCGCGGGCCCGCGCCGTCGACTCCACCTGGCGCTGCCGACGGGCGTGGGCGGTGCGGGCGCGGGTCCGCGTGGTCGGCGGCTGGCGACGCCGGGCAGCGGGCGCCGAACGGGGCGCACTCGTCGGCACGGCGGGGCGCGGCGCGCGGCGGCCTTTGGGGGTGGACCGCCGGCGCCCCGCTGATGGCTCCGCCGTTCGGCCCGAGTCAGGAGTCGCACGAGCCCGGACCGCAACAATCGGCGGAGCGGGAGCGGGCACGGCGCGGAGCCGACGGGCGGCGCCATCGTCGCGACGCGACGGTGGCGAGGTCGTGCGAGCAACACCGCGCCGGGACGGCGACGGCTCGACGCGACCCCGGTTGCGGTCCTCGGCGGGACGACGGGAGCGGGCCGGGCCGGATTGGCGGCCGGACGGCCGCGCCAGTGGCACGGTCATCGACCTCGTGCTGGCCCGGCGGCGGGACGGCCGCGGCATCGGGCCGGCCTGCCGGCTGGCCGCCGTGCGCTCGGCGGTCGACGGCCCGACGAACTCGACGCCGCCCGCGCGCCATCCACTGGCGCGCCCGGCCGCGCCGCGGCCGGGCGGCGCCGCCTGGGGTCGGCGGCGCGCCGGCTTGCCGGCATCGGGTCGGCGCTCGGGTGACGGGCGACGGGCCATCAGGAGTCGGCCGCCTCGCGGACGCGCCGGATCTGATCGAGCGGGTCAGTCTCGGTGACCGAGCCGTCGAGATCGTCGGGGCGGCCGGCGGCGACGAGCACCTCGGCCAGCGTGATCCCGTCGACCTCCAGGAAGTCCGTGCGCGGCGCCGCGTGCATCCCTAGCTCGGCGCTGGCGAGCGCCAGGCGATTGGGCGACCGCAGCTCGGCGCGCTGCTGGCGCAGCACGTCGAAGCGCTCCCGGGCGTCGGTGACCTCCTGCTCGAGACGATCGATCTCCAGTTGGCGCTCGGCCAGGCGGGTGTGCAACACCACGGCGGCCAGCATCAGCACGGCGATCAGCCCGACGAGGACGATCACCGCGTTGGCGGCCGCCCGCGGCTTCGGCATGATGCGCAGCTCCGGCCGCTTGACCGGCCCCGAGATCGGGCGGGCGGCGCGATCATGGCGAACCCGCTTGCGCGGGGCATCGACGCGGCGGGCGATGGCGGTCATGTGGGGCTCCCCGTGTCGTCGGCGATGCGTTCGACGACCCGCAGGCGAGCCGAGGCGGCGCGCCGGTTCGTCTCGATCTCGGCGGCCGACGGCCGCTTCGGAACCCCCCGCACGATGCGCACGGTCTGGACGGCACCGCACACGCAGGGCAGGCCGGGCGGGCAGGTGCAGGCCGCCGTGGCCTGGCGGAAGCGGTCTTTGACGATGCGGTCCTCGCCCGAGTGGTACGACAGCACGGCCACACGACCTCCGACCCCGGTGGCACCGAGGGCGGCGTCGAGGGCGTCGGGCAAGATCGCCAGCTCGGCGTTGACCTCGATGCGGATGGCCTGGAACGTGCGCTTGGCCGGGTGACCGCCCGTGCGGCGGGCCGGAGCCGGGATCGCCGAGGCGACGACGGCGGCGAGCTCGGCGGTCGTCTCGATCGGGCGGGCGGCGACGATGGCCCGGGCGATACGGGTGGCGTAGCGCTCGTCGCCGTAACGGCGCAGCACCCGGGCGAGGTCGTCGATGTCGTAGCCGTTGACGACGTCGGCGGCCGACCACGTCGACGTCGGATCCATACGCATGTCGAGGGGCCCGTCGTGGCGATACGAGAAGCCACGGTCGGCGCGGTCGAGCTGCGGTGACGAGACGCCGAGGTCGAACAGCGCGCCCGACAGGCGGGGGCGGGCGGCCGGATGGCGAGCGATGCCGAGCGTGTCATCGGAGCGCAGTGTCGGATGGCGGGGGATGCTGTTCGTGTCGTCGGGCGAGGTCATGGTCTGCATGGCGTGTTCGAGGTCGTCGAAGCGGGCGTGGACGGTCGTCACCCGGTCACCGAAGGGAGCGAGGCGCTCAATGGCGGCGGCCAGGGCGCTCGGGTCTCGGTCGATGCCGAGAATCGAGAGGTCTGGTCGTCGCCCCAGCAGGGCCTCGCTGTGTCCGCCGCCGCCCAGCGTGGCGTCGAGGACGACGCCGGCGGGGACGGTGGAGAACACCTCGACGATCTCCGTGACCATCACCGGGCGGTGGTGGAACGGCGGATCGCCGGCGCTCATCGCCACCGGGGAATGGTCGTCCGCGGGTAGCTCGTGGTCCTCGGGCCTCCTTCCGGCTGGTGATCGGCGTCGCGCTGGTGGCCGCCGGGGGCGCCGGCGTTCACTCGGCGCCTCCGGCCATCACGCCGCGTCCTTCGGCGGCGATGCGCTCGTAGTGCTCGAGGCTCCAGACCTCGGCCCAGTCGATGTTTCCGGCGACCATGACCTTGGAGCCGAGGACGAGGCGGGCGTAGGTGCGCAGGTCGTCGCCGAGGGTCACGCGGCCCTGCTTGTCGATCGTCACGGGGGTGGCCGAGTGGGCGATCGCCCGTTGCCGGCGCATCGGCAGCTCGCCGCGACGGACCCGGTCGGCGACGTCGCGGGCGGTGAACTCGAACGACTCCTTGGAGAAGACGTTGACGCAGCGGTCGTCGCCGGCCACCAGGTAGCAGCGCTGGTCGAGAAAGTCGCGGAACGTCGACGGCAGGGCCAGGCGGCCCTTGTCGTCGAGTTGTCGCTCGTGAACACCGACGAACATCGCGCCGCACCACACCCTTTCTCGCTCCGCGCCCGGGGGGGCTGCCTCGCTGGGGATCCCGGGACCGCTCCCCACCGGCCCCCACTCTGCCCCCCCAAGCCCCCCAACGTCAACCATTTCTCCCCACTTCGCGCCACACGACCCCGTTCTGCCTTGAGCAATCGACCGTTTTCGGTCGGTTGCTCAGTGCAGAAACGTCGGCAGCAGGCCCGGGAGGGCCGCTGCCACCTGGGGGTCCAGCGTGGCGACGGGCCTGAGGTCGGTGAGCGTGGGGGCTGGTGGGGCGAGGAGGGTGACAAGGCGTTCGGGTCGCCACGCCGTGTGGACGGCGCACTGGAAGCGGGCGGCGACGCGGGTGCGCCGCTGGCTGATGCCGACGAGCTTGCCGGCGTCCGTGACGATCTCTCCCGGCCCGCGTCCGTCGAAGCACACGGTCTGCGACCACGCCGTCGTGACCATTGGCCCGTCGTGCACCTCGGAGCCAATACCGAGCTTGGCGAGGGCGGCGACGACGCGACGGCCGAGCCAGATCATCGACGCGGCGATGTCGTCGGCGACACCCGCCGCCCGGAGGTTGTCGGCGGGCACGACGACGTCGAACCACACGACGTCACCGGGTTCCAACAGCACGGCACCTCCGCCGCTGCGTCGCCGCACGACCTCCACTCCGGCGGCTGCGGCGGCGTGGCGGTCGACTGTCGTGTCGGACTGCGCCGACCCGATCACGAGGGCTGGCGCGGCGACCTCGAACTCCCAGACCGCGGCGGATACCGGATCGTCCACCGAACGGCCGTGGAACTCGGCCGCCGACCCCCGCCAGCGCCCGAATGCGAACGGACCGGTCACCGCGGCGCGTCAGGAGGCCAGGGCGAGATAGGGCTTCCAGGCCTCGGGCACCCGAGCCACGGCGACGACGACCCACGACGCCGACCGTGGGGCGCGGCACTCGCGGGCCAGGCGCATGCCGGCCTCGTCGGGCGTGCGATCCCGCTTGCTCAGATTGCACGGCCGGCAGGCCGCAGCGACGTTCTCCCAGCTGTGGGGCCCGCCCCGAGAGCGCGGCAGCACGTGGTCGATCGAATCGGCGGTGCCACCGCAGTACTGGCAGCTGTAGTCGTCTCGGGCGAACACCGCCCGCCGCGACAGCGCCGTGCGGCCATGGAACGGCACCTTGACCATGTAGCGCAGGCGGACGACGAGCGGGCTGGGCAGTTCGAGGCTCGGCGAGCGCAGCACGTGGCCGTCTTCTTCGATGATGTCGGCCTTGTCGGCCAGCACGAGGCAGGCGGCCCGCCGGGCCGACACGACGCTCAGCGGCTCGTAGCTGGCGTTGAGGACGAGCGCGCTGCGCATGGTTGTCTCAGGCCCGGGCCGCGTCGGCCCGGGCAGCTCGCCTTCCTACTGCTGCCGGCACCATCGCAGGTAGTTCAGCACATCCCCGGGCGCCGGCGGGTGGCCGTTGTCGCCGTACTGGGTGAGCAAGCGGAAGCGCAGGTACTCGGCCGGCGGCACCGGCAGGAACGGCCGCCGCCGCCACCAGTCCCCCGGCACCGTTCGCTGCCACTGGCGCAACGCCGTCGACCACACCGACGGATGGCGGGCCACGGCGCCGGCCAGGCGGAGCAACAGCATCAGCAGCCTGCGCTACGCAGAAGCGTCGGCGGATGCGGCGAAGTCGACGTCGGACGTCTCGACGACGTTCGCCTCGCGTCCCGGGCCGCCCTGCCACGTCCAGTACATGTTCGTGTGAGCGATCACCTTGTCGGGCGTGGGCAGGCCGTACTCGGAGAGGTCCTCGGTCGTGTGGGCGTCGCTGACGAGCGTCGTGTCGTACCCTCGCACGAAGGCGCCGTGGAGCGTCGCCCGGATGCAGGCGTCGCTCTGCGCGCCGGTGACGATGAGGCGGCCGATGCCGCGCTCGGCCAGCTCGGCCTCGAGCGCCGTGTCCTCGAAGGAGTCACCGTACCGCTTGTGCACGAGCGGCTCGGACTCCGCCAGTACCAGTTCGGGGACGTACTGCCACCCTTCGGTGTCCCTGGCCAACCCGTCGTCGTGGTGCTGGACCCAGATCACGGGCACGTCGGAGGCCCGAGCCTGGTCGACCAATGTGTTGATGTTGGCGATCACCTCGTCGCGGCGGTGGGCGTTGGCCACGACGTCGTTCTGAACGTCCACCATCAGCAACGCAGTGTTTGGACGGTCGTTCAGGCTGGTCATGGGCATCTCCTCACCTCGGGCCCGACAGTATCCGTCGCCGGCGCCACCTCGGGCAGGCGGTCGGTGGCGGCGGTCGAGGGTGGTGCCATCGAAGTGGACTTCGCCATCGGGGCGGGTGATGCGCACGCTGCGGTCGGCCCGCAGTTCGAGCCGCCAGCCGCCCTCGTGGACGAGATGATGGTGGCGACTGCACAACGGCAGCAGGTTCGCCAGGTCGGTGGGGCCGAGCTGGCGGGTGAAGTCGATGACGTGGTGGGCTTCGGTGTGGCGCACGGGCACGCAGCAGCCGGGGAACCCGCACGTCAGGTACATCACGGCCAAGGCCAGCCGCTGGTCGGGTGAGGCCAGGCGTTGACGCTGTCCGAGGTTCAACACGACGTCACCGCCGTCGAGGATGGCCGGCAGGATGTGGGCGTTGCAGGCGAGCCGACGCAGCTCGAGGATCGGCACGGGCCGCCCCTCGGCCGTCTCCGCCGTCACCCCGGCCGCGGCGACGGCGTTGGCCAGCGCCTCGAGACCGCACAACACGACCAGCTCCGGCACCCGCGCCGGGTCGAGCAACGTCGACGCCGACTCCACCGGGGGCGTTCCCGACCCGGACTCTGGCCCAGCGGGCGCGGCCAACCTCGGCTCGTCGCGGTCGAACAACGTCGACTCGGCCGGTGGCGATTCCGGGGTGGACGACGGTGCTGGGCTGTTGACGGCGGCGTTCGAGCGGGTGACGAGCTCGACGACGGTGTCGACGGCGATGTGCTCCCACGACTGGCCGGTCGGCGTACCAGCGGCGACGCGGTGACGCACGGTCGAGTTGATCACAGCCCACATCGCCTCGTCGGTGCGCGGGTCGAGCGTCAGTTTGGTGATGTGCATGCCGCTGTCGCGATCGACCCAGCGGGCCACCGACCGCAACCCTCGCTGCCGTTCCAGATCGGACAGCCCGTCGTCATCGGAACACTCCCGGGCCGTCGTCGCACACTCCCGAGCGAACGCGTCGACCGGCATCGCCTTCGCCGCGTCCAAAAGGACACTGGCCCGGTCCCGCAGGTTCGCCCGGGCGGCATCGGACAGCCGCGAGGTGGCCCGGGCCAAAGCGTCGACGTGACCGGTGGAGATCGACCCGTCGACAAGGGCGTCGTGGAACGACGGATGCTCAGCGCAGGTGTCGGCCCGGCGTCCGGCCGCTTTGGCTTCCGACGACGAACCGTGCCCGGCCGCCGTCATCGCCTCGAGCGCCGATTCGGAGCGTCCGGCCTTTTCCAGCTCGGCGAGGTTGGCGACCAGGGTCGCTTCGACGGCCCCGGCGAACGACCGCAACCCCTTCAGCGCGGCGAGGCCGGCCAGTTGGTCGGCGCGGCCGCCGACGCCGCGTTCGACCGCGCCCAGCCGCTCGACCAGGCGGTGCATGGGAGCGACGTCCATGTGTAGAATCTAGCAAACACCAGTTCGGTTATCAAACAAACGTTCGGTGACATTCGTCACATATCAGCCGTTCGTGATAGTGGTCGCCAACCGCCGCTGCATCTAGGAGACATGGCCGAAGGACCGCCGCTCGACGACGTCGCTTTCGATGCGGCCAAGGCGGACTTTGTGGCGTTCTACCGCGCCCAGATCGACCAGGCGATTCGACTCGCTTGGCTACTGACGAGCGGCGGCGCGGATGCCGGGGACATTGCCCAGGAGGCCTTCCTGCGCATGAGGAAGCACTTCGACCACGTCCGGCACCCGAACGCGTACCTCCGTACGACCCTTGTGCGGCTGTGCGCCGAACGTCACCGTAGCGCCGAGCGCGAGCAGCTTCGGCTCGGGCTGATGGCGGTCACCGAGAGCGATTTGCCAGCAACGCACCGCGAGACGCTGGAGCATCTGACCGCGCTGCCGTACCGCCAGCGGGCGGTCCTCGTGCTGCGCTACTGGGCGGACGCGCCCGACGACGTGATCGCCGACGCTCTCGGTGTGCGAACAGTCACCGTTCGTTCGCTCGCCTCGAGAGCACTCGCTCGACTTCGAAAGGAGCTGACTGATGACCGTTGCCCTGAATCGCGCTGAAGTCCGTTTGCGCTCTGCTCTACGGGAGTTCGCGGCGCTCGCGCCGCGTGCTGAATCGCAATGGACGGACTCGGACGACCCACGTCGTCCGAGTGCCGAGCGTCCGCCCCGGCGTCTCGTGGCCGGTGCGTTGGGGGCAGCGGCGCTCGCCCTCACGGGAGCGCTGCTGGTGACCCACGACGCTGGCCCCTGGACGATGAGGTCGCCACCGTTGTTCGTGCCTACTGGGGTCGAGGTGCCTCTGACTGCGACTGCACCTGACGATCGGCCATGGGAACAGCCCCCGCTCGTGGTCAACGCGGGATCGATGGCCGCCGTCACCGTTCCGGGCCAAGGACGCCTCATGACGTACGTCTCGGTCGGCGAGTACCGCGGCCACGTCGTCCAAGAGAGCTGCGTGCCAGGAGCCTGCGCCCCGTTCTCGGGTCCACGCCCCTCGTTCGTTGCGCTGACCTCGAGCGTCGAGAACGGCACGGGCTCCTCGAACTTGTGGATCTGGACGGGTCTTCCTGACGGCACCGCATTCGTCCAGCTCCAGGGGACGAATCGTCTGCTCTGGCAACGGCCGGAATCCGGGATGGTGGCCTTCCCAATCGACTTCGAGCTGGGTCGGATCGACGCCGTCGCGTTCGATGCCGCCGGTGCTCAACTGGCGACAGCGAGTTGGGCCACGCGCACCGAAGAACCGGATGTCACCCCCCGTGAGGGCCTCTACCGCCAGCTGCCTCAAGCGGCGAAGGACGTTGCCTGGCAGGTCATCGACACGGAGATGCGGAGTTGTCTGGCGGCCCGTGGCGACGAGGCCTGGGACGATTGTGTCGGCGTCGCCGACGATGCCTTCCTGGTCTGGATGCAGTCGCAGCTGTGAGGCAGCGCCGTTAGTTCGGGCGGGGTTCCTTTGGCAGGCCGAGGACCATCTCGCCGATGATGTTGCGCTGGATCTGTGACGAGCCGGCGTAGATCGTGCCGGCGCGGGCGTTGAGGAACGTGTTGACCCACGAGGCCGAGGAGTTGGGGGCGCCGGCATCGTCGGTCTGGAAAGCGCTCGACGGTGGGCGGCCCGTCGGCACCAGGGCGTCGGCGCCGAGGATCGACACCGCCAGCTCGCTGACGGTCCGGTGGTACTCGCTCCAGTACAGCTTGGTGATCGCCCCGTCTGGCCCTGGGTGGTGGCCGGCGAGGAACTGCGTCAGCGTGCGCATCCCCAGGTAGCGCATCACCTGCACCTTGCCGAAGGCCCACGCCAGCTGCTGGCGGATCACCGGGTCCTGGTCGCGGCCACGCTCCTTGGCCAGCAGGAGCAGCCGATCGACCTCGGCCTGGTAGCGGATCGACAGCGTCGCTGCCGCCTCGCCGCGCTCGAAGCCGAGCAGGCTCATCGCCACTGCCCAGCCGTTGTTCACGCCACCGACGACGTGCTCCTTGGGACACAGCGCGTCGGTGTAGAACACCTCGTTGAACTCGCTCTCCCCCGAGATCATCTTGATCGGGCGGACCTCGATGCCGCGTTGGTCCATGGCGACGAGCAGGAACGAGATGCCCTTGTGCTTGGGCGCGTCGGGATCGGTGCGAGCCAATGTGAAGATGTGGTCGGCGAGGTGGCCGGCCGACGTCCAGATCTTCTGCCCGTTGAGCACGAACTGGTCGCCGTCCTCGCTCGCCCGCAACGCCAGACTGCCGAGGTCGGAGCCGGCATTCGGCTCGGAGTAGCCCTGGCACCAGGTGTCCTCGCCGGACAGGATGCGCGGCAGGTAGTGCTGCTTCTGCTCCTCGGTGCCCCACATGAGCAACGTGTTACCGAGCATCTGGATACCGAACACGTCGTTCGGCCCGCCGGTCGGCACCCCGGCCTTGGCGAACTCCTCGGCGATAATCACCTGCTCGAGGGCGGACAGGCCCCCGCCCCCGTACTGCGTCGGCCAGCCCGGAGCGAGGTAGCCGGAGTCGGCCAGCGTGGCCCGCCACGACGTGACGAAGTCCGTGAAGGCGTCGCCTTCGAGCTGCCCGGTGCCGCGCCACTCGGTCGGCAACTTCTCGGCCAGGAAGGCCTGGACCTTCTCGCGGTAGACGTCCGCTTCAGGTCCGTAGGTGGGATTCATCGCCGTCGATCGTAGGCCCGACGCTCTCCTCCAGTCCCATCCGGGCCACCCCGGCGGCACCGACGAGGGGCGCCTCGCTGCCGAGCACGGTGAAGTCGATGTCGACGGCCGATGCGGCCTTGTCGGGGTCGGCGCGCAGGTAGGCGAGGCGTGACCGCTGGTCGAGCTCGCGTCGGGACGCGTCGAGAAACGGAGCCCCGAACACCGAGGGGACGAAGCCGGTGAGCAGGACGAGGCGCAGATCGAACACGGCCGCCGCCGACGACACGGCGCGGCCCAGCATCACGCCGGCCCGCTCGATGATCGACGCCGGCGCCCGCCGCAGCGGCCGGTTCGTCTCCTCTTCCAGCGCCGGGGCCGACACATACGGTGTCAGGCAGCCCTGGGCGCCGCACACGCACAGCAGGCCATCCGGTTCGACCAGCATGTGCCCGAGAGCGCCGGCGTTGCCGTGGCGCCCGCGCCGAAGGCGGCCGCCGGACACGATGCCGGCCTCCACGGCACTCGACATGATGACCACCATGACATCGTCGACGTCTTGGGCGGCGCCGATCCAGCGCTCGGCCAGCACCCGGCCGTGGGCGGCCGTGTCGACCGCCGTCGGCAGCCCGGTCAACTCGGCCACCCGCTCGACGAGCGGGAACTTGGACCAGGCCGTCACATGCAGCGGGGTGACGGTGCCGGCCTCTCGGTCGATCGGCCCCTCGCTCGTCACTCCGCAGGCGACGACGGTGTCGGCGTCGACCGGCCGGGCCGCGACGACGCGCCGGACCAGGCGATGCAGGGCCGGCCACACGTCGCGCGGCGGGGTGGCGACGCGGTCGCGCAGGAGGACCTCGCCGCTGTCGTCGACGATGCCGGCGGCCAGCCGGTCCGTCCCGACGTCGATGGCGAGGTAGGCGGCCACGGATCGCGAACGTACAGGTCACCGACGACCATGCCGGTCGAGCGGAGCCGGCCGGAACGTGCACGGCCCGGGGTCGGAGGCGGCGTCGACCCGTCTACCCTTCGGGCCGTGTCCGTCTCGTCGGCTTCCGCCACCGCCGATCCCCGTGCCCTCTCCGAAGGGGCGAGCACCCGCTTCGCCTCGCTGTTCGAGGCGATCACCGGCAACGTCGCCAAAGTCGTCCACGGCAAGCGCGACACGATCGACCTGGCCGTCATCTGCCTCCTCGCCGAGGGCCACCTGCTCATCGAGGACGTCCCCGGCGTCGGCAAGACGAGCCTGGCCAAGGCGCTGGCCACGTCGGTCGATTGCACGTGGAAGCGGGTCCAGTTCACGCCCGACCTGCTGCCGAGCGATCTCGTCGGTGTGAGCATCTTCCAGCGCAGCACCGAAGAGTGGAAGTTCCAGCCCGGCCCGATGTTCGCCAACATCGTCCTCGCCGACGAGATCAACCGCGCCTCGCCGAAGACCCAGTCGGCGCTGCTGGAGGCGATGGAGGAGCGCCAGATCACCGTCGACGGCACGACCCACCCACTCGAGGCGCCGTTCATGGTCATCGCCACGCAGAACCCGGTCGAGCAAGAGGGCACCTACCGCCTCCCCGAGAGCCAGCTCGACCGCTTCCTGTTCCGGGTCGCCCTGGGCTATCCGGGTCGGACGGCCGAGCTGGCGATCCTCGAGGGCCGGGGCACGGCCGTGTCACTGCCCCAGCTCGGCCCGGTCGTGTCGGCGGCCGAGGTCAATCAGATGGTCGAGGCCGTGCGCACCGTCTTCCTCGCCGATCCGCTGAAGGGCTACCTCGTCGATCTGGCCGAGGCCAGCCGGCGCCACTCGGCCATCGAGCTCGGGTTGTCGCCCCGGGCGACGTTGCAGCTGGCCGCCGGTGCCCGCGCCCACGCCGCCGCCCGCGGCCGCAACTACGCCACCCCCGACGACGTCAAGGTCGTCGCCCTCGCGGCGCTGACCCATCGCCTGATGTTGCGCACCGACCGCGGCGGGCGCCTCGACCCGGCCGACGCCGTGCGCGAGCTGCTGGCCGACGTCCCCGTCCCGATCTCGCGCTGAGCCGGCGATGGCCGCCTCCGCCCACCCGACTCGCCAGGGGTGGGTCGTCGCCGCCTCCGGGGTCGTCGCCGGGTTGATCGGGCGGGCGTTCGGGGTCATCGAGCTGTACGTGATCGCGGCGGCGATGGTCGTCGCCGTTCTGGCGGCCTGGCTGGTGGTGGCACTGCGGCGACCCCACGTCGACGTGCGGCGGTGGATCCGTCCCGCCGTGCTCACCGCCGGCGAGACTGGACGGGTCGAGGTCGTCGTCGCCTCGACCAGCTCGCTGCCGCCACCGCCGTTCGAGCTGGTCGAGCCGGTCGGCACGACCCGCACGGCTCGCATGGCCGTGACCCGTCTCCCCCGCCGCCGCACGGTCAGCGCCGGCTACCGCGTGCCGACCGAGCGGCGCGGCGTGCTCGTCGTCGGCCCGCTGGCGGCCATCCGGAGCGACGTGCTCGGCCTGGCAATCGCCCGCCGCCACGTCGCCGGCTCCGAGGAGCTGCTCGTGTCGCCGCGGGCCCACCTGCTCGACATCCCCGAGCTCGGCAACGGCGTGCTCGGACGTCACCTGCTGTCGCTCGCCCAGCGGCTCGGTAACGGCGAGTTCCACAGCCTGCGCGACTACGTCGAGGGTGACGAACCGCGGACGATCCACTGGCGGGCGTCGGCTCGTTCCGAGGCGCTGAAGGTGCGCCAGCACACGATCGAAGGGCTCCGCCGCGTCGTCGTCGTGCTCGACCAGCATGATCGCCCGACCCTGCCGGAGGGCCAGCTCGACGACGCCTTCGAGCGGGCCGTCGAGGTCGCCGCCAGCGTCGTCCACAGCGCCGACCGGGCCGGGCTGACGACGCGGTTCGTGACGACCGACGGCGCCGACATCCGCGGACCCGACGTCGCCTCCCAAACTCTCCACCTCCTCGCCCGCATCCAACCCAGCCGAGGCGTGCCGATCGAAGTCGAGCGGGACCCGGGCGAGGGGCTTGGCCTCGTCGTCGTCGTCACGCCCGAGCCCGCGTCGGCGCCGTGGCAGGCGTTGGCCCGCGTGCACGACCCGACGTTGACGCCGGTCGGCGTGTTCACCGAACAGCTCCCGAGCCGCCCCGGCCCCCTCGTCGTCGACGCCCGCAGCATCGGACGCTTCCTCGCCGACTGGGCCCGGCTGGCCGGTACCCGCCGGGGGCCCGATCGAGCCCCCGCATCCTTCGGCACCGACGCCGAGACCTGGGCCCTCGCCGGGAGCCGACCGTGAGCAGCAACGAGCGTGAGCGTGCGGTCGAGGAGGCGGAGACCGCCATCACGCTCGACGCCGCGGCCACGCTCGCCCTCATCGTGTTCGGTGGGGTGGTCGCCGCCGGCCTGGTGCGGATGTACGGCTCGTGGGACTTCCTGCCCGAGGCGCTCGTGATCGTCGTCGCCGGCCACGGCGTGTCGTTCGCCGCTCGACGCCTCGGCGTGCCGACGATCATCGTCGTCGCGCTCACGGCCGTCGTGGTGACGACCCTCGCCGTGCGCACCGTGCACCCGGAAACGTTCCGCGCTGTGTTTCCGACCGGGGCCACGTGGACGGCCGTGCGACTCGACATCGACTTCATTGGCCAGGAGTTCGCCGGGGCCGTCTCCCCCGTCCCCTACGAGGGCGGCTGGGCCCTGCTCGGGCTGGTGCCACTGGCGGTGGTCGTGTGGCTGGGCGATGCGTTCGCCTTCGCCGCGCGCGGGCGGGGTGAAACGCTCGTCCCCGGCGCCGTGCTGTTCATCTTCGTCGCCGCCCTCGGCACCGATCGCCTCGGCGTCCGCCTGACGCTCGCGTTGCTGGCCGCCGGGTTGCTGGTCGTCGCGCTGCTGCGCGCCAACTACGCCAACGTCCCGAAGACCTCGCTCGGACCGGCCCGCCACCCGCTCTCGATCGTCGTGCCGGCCGCCGCCGTCGCCGCCGCCGTGGTCGTCCTCGGGGCGTGGACGATCGGGCCCCGCCTGCCCGGCGCCGATGACGAGCCGTGGGTCGACACACGGGGCCGCGGCGGCGGCGGGGTCACCGAGGTCGTCAGCCCCCTCGTCGACATCCGCTCCCGGCTCCTCGACCAGTCGGCGCTGGAGATGGCGACCGTCACCGCAACGGCGGAGGCAAACTGGCGCGTGAGCACGCTGGCCGACTTCGACGGCAACACGTGGGGCCTGCCGCAGCGTCCGCTCGAGGGCGTCGGCGGCGAGCTCAACGAGGCCCGCCCGGGCAGCGTCCCCAATGTCCAGACGGTGACGATCGGGGCGCTCGGTGGTCGACTGGTGCCGGCCGCCGCCGACCCAGTGCGAGTGAGCGGCGAGGGGCTGCGCTTCAACGCCGACAGCTCGACGTTGGTGCGAACGGACCGCCAGCTGGCTGCCGGCGACGTCTTCCAGATCGAATCGGCGATGCCGGTGTTCGATCCCGACGCGCTGCGGGCGACGAGCGCGGCCGAGCCGCCCGACCCGATCTACCTCGAGCTGCCCGGCGACTTCCCCGACTCGGTGCGCGCTCTGGCCATGGAGGCGACCGGGTCGGCCGGCAACGCCTACGACCGGGCTCGGACGCTGCAAGACTGGTTCCGCACGAACTTCCGTTACGACGTGGAGCAGGTGTCGGCCGGCCACAGCATCTCGGCCATCGAGGCGTTCCTCGAGCGCCGCAGTGGTTACTGCGAGCAGTTCGCCGGGACGTTCGCGGCGATGGCCCGCAGCCTCGGGCTCCCGGCGCGCGTCGCCGTCGGGTTCACGCCCGGCGTCGTCCTGGACGACGGCGCCTATCACGTCTATGGCCGCCAGGCCCACGCCTGGCCCGAGGTCTGGTTCGACGGCTACGGCTGGGTTGCGTTCGAGCCGACGCCGGGCCGTGGGGCGCCGAACAGCCAGCAGCACACCGGGGTCGCGCCGGAACAGGACGCCACCGCCCCGGCCCCGGTGGCCCTCCCGGTCGACGTACCGGCGACGACGACCGTGCTCTCGCCGGTCAACCTGCCCGACGATCCCAGCGTGGCCGGTGTCGGGACGCCCGACACCGTGCCCCCGCCCACGTCCGACGAGGGGGGCGGCGGGCTGTGGACCTGGATCGTGCTGGTGGTCGCGGCCGTGGCGGCCGCGCTGGCGGCGCCGGCGGTGGGCCGCCGGCTGCGCCGGCGCCAGACCGCGTCCGACCCCGACGAACACGTCGCCGAACTGTGGGCCCGCGCTCGCCGTGCCGTCGAGGCGACGACCGGGACTCGACTCGATCCGGCGCGCACGCCGTTGGAACAGGCCCGCGACGTCGCCCCGCGACTACCGGTGGCGGCCCAGCCGATGCGGGCGTTGGCCGAGGTGGCGACGGCCGCGGCCTACGGACCGCCGGGCGCCCTCGCTGACGCCGGACTCGACGCCTTCGACGCCGCCAGCGGGCCAGACCACTGGTGCCACGAGATCGAGTCCGTCGCCGCCGACGCGATGACCCCGACCACCCGCGTGCGCCAGTACTTCACGACTTGGAACTAGCGCCGGGCTAAATCGGCGAAGCCCAGCGCCGACGAAGGTGGGCGAGCGCCGATCCGCAGGGTCGGCAAGCGAGCTCGGTAGGCGCAGCCGATCCGGCTTCGCCGGTCGGCGGAGCCCGACTAGTCAGGCCGGCGGCGGTTGCCGCCGAGCCAGACGCTGATCGGCAGCGCCCCGAGGCGCTCACGAGCCACCACGCGCACCTCCCGCTCGAGCGCAACGGCGAGAACCAGCACACCGATGAACGCCAGGAAGGCGAGGCCGAAGTGGACGGCGAGACTGGCCACGGTGACGGCGATGGCGGCGACGAGACCGGCGGCGAGCAGCAGCAATCGCCGTCGGGGGACGCGATGAACCCGTGTCGCGAACGTCGGATCTTGCTGAAGCTCCTGCTCGATCTGGCGCAAGATCCGTTGCTCGTCCTCGGAGAGCGGCATCGGGTCCATCTTCCCAGGTTTTCACCGCTGGCTCAACGCGGCGAGTCGCGCGGCGAGTGGCCGGGGCCCCATTGCTGATCGCCTCGGCGGACGAGGCGCAGGCCGTGGTCGGTGACGGCGCTGGCCGGCCCGATCGCCCGTTCCCCGAACCGCCGGCGGACGCCGTCGATGGCCGCCGACGCCACCTGCCACCGCCCAGCATCGGCCACTGGCTCGGCGTCGACGTCGAGACGCAGTTGCTCGGCGTGGCCGCCGAACCGGCTGCCGGCGAGTCCGAGCAGACGCACGCCGCGGTCGATGTCGAGGGCGTCGACGAGCGGCTGGACGGCGGCGAGGATCCTCGGCGCCGTGTCGATGGCACCGGGCAGGGTGATCGACCGGGTCACGGTGGCGAACGTGCCGTCGCGGACCTTCACCGTGAACGTGCGGGCAGCCATGTCGGCGGCGCGCAGCCGGGCGGCGACGGCGTCGGCCAAGCGGACGAGCTCACGGCGCACGTCGGCGCGGTCGTGGAGATCGTGGGCGAACGTCTCTTCGTGGCTGATCGACTTGACCGCCCGCTCGGATTCCACGGGCCGATCGTCGGCGCCGGCGGCAAGGGCCAAGAGGTGCTCGCCGTGGACCCGGCCCAACCGGGCGACGACGGCGGCCCGGTCGAGGGCGGCGAGGTCACCGACGGTCGTCACACCCATCGTCGCCAGCCGCTCGAACGTCTTCGGACCGACGCCCCAGAGTCGCCGCACGGGCAGGGCGTGGAGGTAGGCCAGCTCCTCCTCCGCCGGGACCTCGAACACCCCCCGCCCGGGACGAACGCCCTCGGCGCCGGCCCGCGGCTTGGCCTCGACCGAGGCCAGCTTGGCGATGAACTTGTTGCGGGCCACCCCGACCGAGCACGTCAGGGCCAGCTCGGCGTTGACCGCGGCCCGGATCCGCTCGGCGATCGTGACGCCATCACCGAACAGCGCCCGGGCGCCGGTGACGTCGAGAAATGCCTCGTCCAGCGAAATCGGTTCGACGAGCGGGGTGGCCCGCTCGAGAATTGCCCGCACGTCGCCGCTGACGGCGGCGTACGTGGCGTAGTCACCGTCGAGGAAGACGGCGTGGGGACACAGGCGCCTGGCGATGGCCGAGGGCATCGCCGAGAACACCCCGTAACGGCGGGCCTCGTAGGACGCGGCGGCGACGACCCCCCGGCGCCCGGCGCCTCCGACGACGACCGGACGCCCGACCAGTTCCGGGCGCCGGCGCAGCTCCACGGACACGAAGAACGCGTCCATGTCGACGTGCAGGATGGTGCGCCCGACGAATCCGCTCATCCGCTGGCTCGACGGCGTGAGCGGCGGCCGCGGCGGTCGGCCAGCCACAGCCGGCCGACGAGGCCGAAGGCCTCACCGACGATGCCCTGGGACAGCTTCGAGGTACCCGCCCGGCGGTCTCGGAACTCGATCGGGAACTCGACGATGCTGCCCCCGGCGCGCACCAACCGGTGGGTCATCTCGACCTGGAAGCCGTAGCCTTCGGTCGTCACCGTCTCGAAGTCCATCGCCACCAACGCGCTGGCACGGTAAGCCCGGTACCCAGCGGTGGCGTCGTTGACGGCGAGGCCGAGGACGCCGGCGGCGTAGCGGTTGGCCCAGCGCGACAGCCAGCGCCGACGCCACGGCCAGTCCAGCGTGCGTCCGCCCGGCACGTACCGGCTGCCGATGGCGAGATCGGCGCCGTGCTCGACGTTGGCCAACAGCGCCGGCAACACGGCCGGGTCGTGGGACAGATCGGCGTCGAGCTGCACGCACACCTCGGCGCCGGCGGCGATCGCCTGACGGAAACCGTCGCGATAGGCCGATCCGAGGCCGAGCTTGGCCGGTCGCTCCAGCACCGCGAGGTCACCGAACTCGCCGGCCAGGGCGCGGGCCAGTTCGGCGGTGCCGTCGGGACTGGCGTCGTCGACGACGAGGAGACCGAGATCGGGGACGGCCGTGCGCAGCCGTTTGACCAGTTCGGCCAGGTTGTCCACCTCATCGTAGGTCGGAATCACGGCCACGGCGCGCACCGGTTCGAGACTAGGGGACCCGGCGATCGGTAGCCTCGCCGCTCGTGGAGTCCTCCCCCACCGGCGACGACCGCCCGCTGTCGGCGTTGCCGTCACCGGCGGTCCGGGCCGCCGCCTTCGCGGCCATCGCGCTGGCCGGGCTGGCCGGGGCATTGATCGGGGCCAGCCTCGTCGAACTGCAGTGCGACGGTGACTGCACCGTGCCTCGCGGCCTCGGCCTGCTCGTCGGCGCCGTCGTCGCCGCCGGCGGCATGAGCATCGTCGCCGTGCTGGTCATGCGCGCCCTCGGGGAGTGGCGCGAGCTCGGAGACGGCCGCCGATGACGGCCGCGACCGACCCGGCCCTGCTCGACGAGCTGCTCCGCCTCGCCAGCCGTGTGGCCTGCGACGCCGGCGAGCGCGCCGCCGCCGGCCGTCGCGACGGCATCGAGATCTCTAGCAAGTCGAGCGTCACCGACCTCGTCACCCCCCACGACCGCGCCGCCGAGCACGTCATCGTCAGCGCGCTGAGCGCCGCCCGGCCCGACGACGCCATCGTCGGCGAGGAGGGCACCAACCAGTCCGGGCGGTCCGGTGTGTCCTGGTACGTCGACCCGATCGACGGCACCACCAACTTCGTCTACGGCCTGCCGAGCTGGGCGACGTCCGTCGCCGCCGGCGACGCCAGCGGCATGCTCGTCGGCGCCGTCTTTGTCCCAGCTCTCGACGAGCTGTTCTGCGCCGCACGCGGGCGGGGGGCCACGCTCAACGGCCGGCCGATCCACGCCTCCGAGACGGGCGCGCTCGACCTCGCCCTCGTCGCGACCGGGTTCGGCTACACGCCCGAGCGACGCCGCCACCAGGCCGGCATCGTGGCCCACCTGCTCGGCCAGGTGCGCGACCTACGCCGCCTCGGAGCGGCCGCCGTCGATCTCTGCTACGTCGCCGCCGGTCGGGTCGACGCATACTTCGAGGATCACCTCAACGTGTGGGACGTGGCCGCCGGCGAGCTGATCGCGCGGGAGGCCGGCTGTGTCACGAGCGACTTCTCTGGTGGGCCGCCGACCCCGCGCCAGATCGTCGCCGCCAACCCGGCGCTGCACGCCGGCGTTCTCGGATTGCTGGCCGCGGCCGGCGATACCCCCACTCGGGTCGAAACCCAGGCATGATGAGTCCCCTATGGGGACGCGCATTCTGGCGGTCGAGGACGACGAGCGCATCCGGGAGGCTGTGAAGCTCGCTCTCGAGGACGAGGGCTGGACGGTGGAGGGCGCCGCCTCGGGCGAGGAGGCGGTCGAGCTGTTCGCGCGCCACGTGCCCGACGTCGTCTTGATCGACATCATGCTCCCGGGTATCGACGGCTTCGACCTGTGCCGGACGCTGCGGCGCACCAGCGACGTCCCGATCGTGATGGTCACCGCCCGCAACGACACCCACGACGTCGTCGCTGGCCTGGAGGCCGGGGCCGACGACTACCTGACCAAGCCGTTCGCCCCGAAGGAGCTGTCGGCGCGCATCCGCGCCCTCTTGCGCCGTGTCCGCCCGGCCGCTCCCGGCCACGAGCGACTGGTCTTCGGCGAGCTGGAGCTGATCCCCGAAGAGGGCAAGGTGCTGCGCGACGGTGAGGAGGTCCACCTCACCAAGACCGAGTTCCGTCTGCTCTGCGAACTGGCCGAGAACCGGGGCAAGGTGTTCAGCCGCGAGGAGCTGCTCGACAAGGTGTGGGGCTACGACTACTTCGGCGACGGCCGGCTCGTCGACGTCCACATCCGCCGGCTGCGGACCAAGGTCGAGACCGACCCGGCGGCCCCCCGCCACGTCGTCACCGTGCGCGGCCTCGGGTACCGCCTGGAGGGGTGACCTGGCCGTGACCGACCCGTCGGTCACCGCGCCGGCGTACGACGCGGACCCGGCCGCCGGCGACGGCCGGATGCCGACGACGGCGCCCGTCCTCGAGACCCCCGACGCGGTCAGCGCCGTGGCGGTGGCGGACCCTTCCGCCCGCCTTCCACCGCCTGACGCCGCGCTCGCCCGCCTGCGGGCTGAGCGCGGCGAGCGGTGGGGCGGACGCGGTCCGTTGCACTGGTTGCGACGGTGGATGACGAGCACCGTTGGGTTGCGCCGGCGAATCCTGCTGACGTTCACGCTCGGCGCGCTGGCGCTCGCCGCAATCCTCGCCATCACGACGTACGGCCTCGTGCGCTCCAACCTGCTCGAACAGCGCGACAGCACCAGCGTCCGGACCGCCGCCCGCAATGCCCAGGAGGTGCAGGGCGCGTTACGTAGCACGCCCGATACGAGCGCCGACGCGCTCAGCCGCCTGACCAGCCTCGGCGTCGAGGCACCGGTGATCCAGTACAACGGCGAGTGGTCGGCCGGGGTTGGTCGATTCACCGCCGACGACATCCCCGTCGCCCTGCAACGCCGGGTGCTGGAGGACGGCGAGTGGTCACGCATCGTGGCCGATGTCGGCGACGACACCGTGCTCGTCGTCGGCATCCCGATCCCCCAGATCGGCGCCTACTTCGAGTTCTTCTCCCTCGACGAGGACGAGCAGACGCTCAACAATGTGGCCCTGTCGCTGTTCCTCGCCAGCGTCATCACGACTGCGCTCGGTGTGGTGCTCGGCGTGTTGGCGGCCCGGCGGGCCGTCCGGCCCTTGGCCGAGACGGCCCAGGCGGCCAAGGCGATCGCCGGCGGCCACCTGGAGACCCGCCTGCCCCCGACCGACGACCCCGACCTCAGCATCCTGGCCAGTTCGTTCAACGACATGGCCTCGGCACTGCAGCTGCGCATCGAGCGCGACGCCCGCTTCGCCTCCGACGTCAGCCACGAGCTGCGGTCGCCGCTGATGACACTGTCGGCATCGGTTCAGGTGATGGAGGCCCGGCGTGACGAGTTGTCCGAGCGGGCCCGGTCCGCCCTCGACCTGCTGACCGGCGATGTCAGCCGGTTCCAGGGACTCGTCGAGGATCTCCTCGAGATCAGTCGCTTCGACGCCGGCGCGATCCGCCTCCACCTCGAAGACTTGCGGGCGACGGCGTTCGTGCGCAACGCCGTGGCCGTCAGCTCGGCGCCGACGGTCAAGGTGACGGCGACGCCGCGAGCCGAGCACGCCGTGATCCGCGGTGACCGCCGCCGGCTCGCTCGCGTCATCGCCAACCTGATCGACAACGCCAAGGCCTATGGCGGCGGCGACCCGGAGATCACGATCAGCGACGCCAACCTGCCCGACGAGGGGTTGACCCACGTGCGCATCGGCGTCGAGGATCACGGACCCGGCGTCCCCGTCGAGGAGCGGGCGCTGATCTTCGAGCGCTTCGCCCGCGGGGCGACCGCCGGGCGGCGCACCGGCAGCGAGGGCGCCGGGCTCGGCCTGGCGCTCGTCGACGAGCACGTCCGGATGCACGGTGGGCGGGTGTGGGTCGAGGACCGCTCCGACGGCGCGACGGGGGCCCGCTTCGTCATCGAGCTAAACGCCACCGAGGTCAGCGACGACGGTGGCGACGGGGACCTGGCGTGACCGTTCACGTGACGGTGCCTCGGCGCCGACCGCTCCGGGTGCGCCGATGGGCGCTCACCGCGATGGCGGCGATGGCCGGCGCCGTCGCCGGCTGTGCCATCCAGCCCAACGCCGCGCCCCGTGACATCCCGCTCGATCAGCGACCCGACCTCGACCTCGCCGGGGCCAACGCCGTCCCGGCGACCGGCTCCGGTCGCGTGTTCCTCGTCACCACGGAGACCGACGCTCCCCGCTTGCACTCCGTGCAGCGCGAGGCGGCCGCCGGGGGGGCGGTGATCACGGCGCTGGTCGAGGGGCCGAACCCCGGCGAGCTCGACGCCGGACTCGACAGCGCGCTGCCGAGCGCGCTGACGGTGCTGTCGACGCGCCAGTCGGCCGGCACCTTCACCGTCGATCTGTCCGACGAGATCCTCGAGCTGAACAGCGCCGAGCTGGGCTTGGCGATCGCCCAGATCGTTTTCACGGCGAGCGAGATCGACGGGGTCCGGGCCGTGGGCATCCAGGTCGACGGCAGCTCGCGCGAGTGGCCGAATGGGCAGGGCGAGCTGCGTTCGGAGCCGTTGACGGTCTACGACTTCCCCGGCCTGGCCGAGTCGAGCCAGCCGCACTATCCCCCCGTGCCCTCGCCGGCGTAGTGACCGCAGCCGAGCGACTTACGCGAAGAACACGGATGCAACATCGCGGAACAGCGTCATGTCGACGGCCCGCGTCCGGCCGACGGTCAGTTCGAGCGGGGCCGGCACGATGTCGGGGCCACGGGCGACGACCATCTGCCCCCACCCCTCGGCGTGGACGAGGTCGATGGCGGCGACCCCGAAACGCGTCGACAGGACGCGGTCGAACGCCGTCGGCGTCCCGCCCCGCTGAACGTGGCCGAGCATGACGACCCGCGTCTCGAACCCGGTGCGGTCGCCGACCTCCCGGGCGATCAACTCGGCGACCCCGCCGAGGCGGACGTGACCGAACTTGTCGAGGATCTTCTCGCCGACGTCGAGCGTGCCGGGGACGGGCTCGGCGCCTTCGGCGACGACGACAATCGAGGCGTAGCGGTTGCGCTCGTGGCGGTGGCGCAGCCGGACGCAGATTTCCTCGATGTCGAACGGGATCTCGGGGATCAGCACGAACGTCGCCCCACCGGCGATGCCGGCGTAGGTGGCGATCCAGCCACTGTGGCGCCCCATCACCTCGACGACCATCACCCGGTCGTGGCTCTCGGCCGTCGTGTGCAACCGGTCGATGGCGTCCGTGGCGATCTGCACTGCGGTGTTGAACCCGAACGTCACGTCGGTGCCGACAATGTCGTTGTCGATCGTCTTCGGCACGCCGACGATCGGCAGATTCTCCTCGGCCGCCAACTTGGCCGCCACGCTGAGCGAGCCGTTGCCGCCGATCACGACGAGGGCGTCGATGCCGAGGTCGCTGAGCGACGTGCGGACCTCCTCGACGCCATCGGGCGTGTCGAACGGGCTGCCCCGGCGCGTGCCAAGCACGGTGCCACCGCGCGGCAGCGACCCGCGCATCGACTCGACCGTCAGGGAGATGGTCGTGCGCGCCCGGACGCCGTCCCAGGCGTCGCGGAAGCCGATCAGCTCGTCGCCGTAGTGGCGCTCGCCCTTGCGCACGATGGCCCGGATGACGGCGTTGAGCCCCGGACAGTCCCCCCCACCGGTCAGGATGCCGACGCGCACGCCCGCAGGCTAGAAGCCTCGGCCAAGGACTCCAGCGAGTAGGTCGACGGTGAGTGCCGCGCACGAATGCGTTTGGGCTGCTCCGCAGCCCAAACAAGGCGGCCGTAACGATTGGTCGCCTCGCCTACCGGCTCGGCTCCTACGTCGACCGTGCTATCAATCCTCGACGTGGGATGGGACGCCAGCCGCCCGGTGCCGTGGCGCCGGCTGCTCAGGGAGTACGCGATTTACGCGACGATCATGGCCGTCGTGCTGCTGGTCGTAACCCAGGGCGAGGATGCAGTGGCGCTGCTCGGCGGTCTGGTGGCCGCCGGCCCGATCTACCTGGGCCTGGGGGCCGTGCTGGCCAAGTTCGGCTATCAGCGCAAGACGTTGGCCGAGCTACGCACGCCACGGGCGGCGCCGTCCGCGCCCGCGGCTTCGACGGCGGCCGCCGCCGCGTCGTCGCGGAGCCGGCCGGCGCCGACGCGACGGACGTCGACGGGCGCCAATCGCCCGCCCCGGCGCAAGCGCTGATGTCCGCCGTCATCGCCATCGACGCCGGCACGACCGGCATCCGCAGCCGGGCGGTGTTCGCCGACGGCCGGCCGACGGTGGCCGCCTACCGGGAGTTCCCGCAGTACTTCCCCCAGCCGGGCTGGGTCGAGCACGATGCCAGCGAGATCTGGGACGCCGTGCGGGAGACGTTGAACGAGGTCGTCGCCGCCGTCGGCATCGACGAGGTCGCAACCATCGGGATCACTAACCAGCGCGAGACGGTGGCGGCCTGGGATCGCACGACCGGCGAGCCGTACGGCCGGGCGATCGTGTGGCAGGACCGGCGCACGGCGGCGCGGTGCGACGAACTGGCGGCCGCCGGCCACCTCGACCTCGTGCGCCGGCGCACCGGCCTCGTGCTCGACCCGTACTTCAGCGGCACGAAGTTCGAGTGGCTGCTCGGTGACGGCGGCGTGCCGGTGTCGGCCGACCTCGCCCTCGGCACCATCGACACCTGGATCATCTGGAACCTCACCGGCGGCCAGCGCCACGTCACCGACGCCACCAACGCCAGCCGCACGATGCTCTTCGACATCTCGGCGCTCGACTGGGACGACGAGCTCTGCACGCTGCTGCACGTCCCCCGCTCGGCGCTGGCCGAGATCGTCCCGTCGAGCGGACGGGTCGGGGTGACGTCGCAACGGTGCGGGGTGCCGGCCGGGATCCCGATCAGCGGGATCGCCGGCGACCAGCAGGCGGCGCTGTTCGGGCAGGCCTGCGTCGAGCCAGGGATGGCCAAGAACACGTACGGCACCGGCAGCTTCGTCCTGCTCAACGTCGGCGCCGACTGCCCGCCCCCGACCGAAGGAATGCTGACCACGGTGGCGTGGACGCTGGCCGACGGTGCCGTCGCCTACGCCCTGGAGGGGTCGATCTTCGTGACCGGTGCGGCGATCCAGTGGCTGCGCGACGGGCTCGGCATCATCGACGAGGCGGCCGAGACCGGCCCCCTGGCCGCCAGCGTCCCCGACGCCAACGGACTCGTCGTCGTGCCCGCCTTTACCGGCCTCGGCTCGCCGCACTGGGACCCATACGCCCGCGGCACGATGCTCGGCATCACCCGCGGCACGACCCGCGCCCACCTCGCCCGAGCGGTCGTCGAATCCATGGCGTTCCAGACCCGCGACGTCGTCGACGCCATGACCGCGGTAAGCGGGACGCCGTTGACGGAGCTACGCGTCGACGGCGGCGCGGCGGTGATGGACGTGCTGTGCCAGTTCCAGGCCGACCAACTCGGAGTCGCCGTACAGCGCCCCGCCGATCAGGAGACCACCGCCCTCGGCACCGCATTCCTGGCCGGGCTGGCCGAGGGCGTGTGGCCCGATCTCGCCGCCGTCGGCACCCAGTGGAAGCTGGAGCGCACGTTCACCCCGGCCGTCGACCGCAGCGCCGCCGACGCCGCCTACGCCACCTGGCAGCGCGCCGTCGACAAGTCCCGCGCCTGACCCCGACCGACGGAGCCGCCCCGCCGACGCGCTCGCTCGTCGTCCGGGTCTGGCTGCCCGACCGTCCCGGTGCCCTCGGCCAGGTTGCCAGCCGCATCGGCGCGTTGCGCGGGGACGTGACGGCTATTGACATCCTCGAACGGGGCGGCGGGCGCGTCGTCGACCAGCTCGTCGTGTCCCTGCCCCAGAGCGTGGACGAACTGCTGCTCGCCCGCGAGGTCGCGTCGGTCGACGGCGTCGCCGTCGAGCACATCCGCGCCGTGCGCGGACGGCCGGACGACCCGGCCACCACGCTGCTCGACGTCGCCGCCGCCGTCGCCGAGGTGGAGGCGAGCGAACGCATCGCGCTGGCCTGCCGCCGGTTGGTCGAGGCGCTCGACGCCGACTGGTCGGTGATCGTCGCGGGGGACGAACTCGTGCACTGCTGCGGCGCCGAGGCGCCCGAGCCGGCGTGGATCCTGGCCTTTCTGAGCGGCAGCGATCACCTCGACGGGGCCGGCGACCGGTCGCCCGGCGACGTCGTCTGGGCCCGACTGCCGCACGCCGGCGCGACCATCGCCGCCGGCCGCGCCGCCCGCCCGTTCCACGAGCGCGAGCGCGCCCGCGCTACGACCCTCGCCCGCGTGCTCGACCACCTCGTCACCTGACGGGCGGAGTGTGGTGGTCTACCCCAGCTTGGGGAGGCCGCGGCGGAGGTTGCGGACGCCTTGGGCGATGCGCTTCTCGTTCTCGATCAGCGCGAAGCGGGCAAAGCCCTCGCCGCCAGGGCCGAAGCCGACGCCGGGCGACAGCGCCACGTCGGCCTCGCGCACGACCATCGAACAGAACTCGACCGAGTCCATGTCGGCGTATGGCTCGGGGATCGGTGCCCATACGAACATCGAGCCCTTCGGCTTGGGGATGTCCCAGCCGATGCGGGCGAGCCCGTCGACGAGCGCGTCGCGGCGCCGTTGGTAGATCGAGCACACCTCGGCCGGGAACTCGGTGGCCTCGTTGATCGTCACCGTGGCGGCGATCTGCACGGGCTGGAACATGCCGTAGTCGAGGTAGCTCTTGAGCTTCACGAGGGCCTGCACGACGTCACGATTGCCGAGGAGGAAGGCGACCCGCCAGCCGGCCATCGAGAAGCTCTTCGTCATGGAGTACAGCTCGACGGCGCACTCCTTCGCCCCCTCGGCCTGGAGGATGCTCGGGGGCCGGTAGCCGTCGAAGCCCATGTCGGCGTAGGCGAAGTCGTGGACGACGATCATCTCGCGCTCCCGGCAGAAGTCGACGACGCGCTGCATGAAGTCGAGGTCGACGACGGCGCCCGTCGGGTTGTGGGGGAACGAGATCACGAGCACACGCGGCTTGGGCCAGCCGATGTCGTAGGCGGTGGTCAGGCTGGCGAAGAAGTCGCCGCTGAAGTCTCCCTGCACCCGCGGGTCGGCGAGATGGCGCATCGGCACCTGGCGCAGGTCGGCGCCGGCGAACAGCGGTCCGAAGATGTGGATGGGGTAGCTCGGGCTGGGCACGATGGCGGCGTCACCGCGGTCCAGCAACACCCACATCAAGTGGCTGAAGCCCTCTTTGGAGCCGATCGTGTTCGTGATCTCCAGCTCGCTGTCGAGCTCGACGCCCCACGTCTTCTGGTAGTAGCCGGCGATCGCCTGACGCAGCTTGGGCAAGCCCTTCGACATGGAGTAGCGGTGGTTGGCCGGCTTCGTCGCCGCCTCGGCCAGCTTGGCGACGGCGATCTCGGGCGAGGGGATGTCGGGGTTGCCGAAGCCCAGGTCGATGACGTCCTTGCCGGCCCGGCGGGCCTCGATCTTCAACCCGTTGATGATCGAAAAGACGTACGGCGGCAGGTTCTCGATGCGCCTGAACTCCATCCTGCGACGCTACCGCCGCCGGCTCGGCCGAACCGGGCTGGTTACAGTGCGCGACGTGGCCAAACAACCCCGTCCGGGCTGCGTTTACGTCGTCATCGAGATCCCCCGGGGCAGCCGCAACAAGTACGAGATCGACCACGAGGACAACCGCGTCTACCTCGATCGGCGGCTGTTCACGGCGACGACGTATCCGGCCGACTACGGGTTCATCCCCGACACGCTCGGCGGGGACGGCGACCCCCTCGACGCCCTCGTGCTGCTCGACGATCCCGTCTATCCCGGCGTCTGGGTCGAGGCCCGCCCGGTCGGAGTGCTGTACATGGAAGACGAGGCGGGCGAGGACGCCAAGCTGATCTGCGTGCCGCCGGGCGAGCCCCGCTGGGAGGGCGTCGACGACGTCACCGACCTGACCCCCCAGCTGATGGCTGAGATCCAACACTTCTTCGAGGTGTACAAGGCGCTGGAGCCGGAGAAGCACTCGTCCACGGCTGGCGTCGGCGGTCGCGACGCGGCGTGGCAGGAGATCGAGTCCGCCCGCGCCAACTTCGTCCCCCACGCGCACTGACGCGCCCGTTAGTCGGCGCGGCTGAGGGCCAGGAGGCCGGCGCCGATGGCGCCGGCGTGTTCGCCGAGCTGGGCGAACGACAGCGCCGGATGAGGTCGGCGGTCGGGCGCGTACAGCAGCTCGTGGTACCACCGTTCGATCGGCCCGAGATAGAGGTCGGCCCCGTCGGCCAGGCCGCCGCCGAGCACGAAGGCAGCCGGGTCGAAGGCGTTGGTCAGGTTGGCCAGGCCGAGGGCAACCCAGCGGGCGAACTGGTCGATCACGGCCAGCGCCCCTTCGTCGCGTTCGATCGCCGCTTGGTGCACGTGCTCGCCGCGGACGGCCTGGGCGTCACCGCCGGCCAGGGCGACCACGCGGCGCAGCCGGCCGCCGATGGCGGCGACGCGGGCCAGGTTGGCCAGCCCTGACCCTGAGGCATAGCGCTCCCAACAGCCCGATCGCCCGCACGGACACGGCAGCCCGTTGGCCTCGACCACCATGTGGCCGAACTCGCCCGTGAAGCCGTGGGCACCGGTGACGACCCGCCCGCCGGCGATCACGCCCCCGCCGATGCTGGTGCCGAGCGTCACCATCACGACGTCGTCGACACCTCGAGCGGCGCCGATCGACCATTCGGCCAGCACGGCGCAGGTGGCGTCGTTGGCCACGACCACCTGCGGGCGAAAGGCGCCGCCGAGGCGGGGGCCGAGGCGTCCGGCGATGTCGAGGTCGACCACGTCGGCCAGGTTTGGTGACGACACCAGCACGCCGGCGGTGCTGATCAGACCGGGCATCCCGACGCCCAGCGGAACCGGCGCGTCCGATCGGCCGACGGCCCCGGTCAGCACGGCCGCCGTCTCGTCGAGGGCGTCGATGATCCCGTCGGCGTCACGCGGCGTCGGCCGGCGCTCCTCGGCCAGCATGCGTCCGGTCGCGTCGATGACGACCCCGAGGACCTTGGTACCGCCGACATCGAGGCCGACGGCCGCCGGGCGCCCGGCACTCGCCTCGGTCACGCCTCGGCGCGTGTCTTCAGCTCGCGGACCGTGTTGAGGATGCGTACCTCGGCCCGCCGCTTGACGAACCCGGGCAACGGCGCCGCCAGCTCGATGGCCAGGTCGTAGCGCACTTCGGTGCCGCCGTCGCTCGTCGGACTGAGGTGATAGGCGCCCTCGATCGAGCGCTGGATGTCGCCCTTGACCATCTTCCAGGCCAGCACGTCCGGCGCCTGCGTGTAGTCGTACGCCAGCGTGTAGTGGGTGCTGCGCCCGAGGGCCGACGCCCGGAACTCCACCTCGGCCGGGCGCTCGTCGTCGTCACGCGAGCGCACGACCACGTCCTTCACGTCGCGGGCCCACTCCGGGTAGCGCTCGACGTCGGCGGCGATCGCCCAGACACGCTCGGGTGGGGCGTCGATGGTGATCGTCTCGGAGGCTGTCTCCGCCATGGGCGTCATTCTGCCATGCCGGTGTCACCCGCCCTCGGTTTGATCGGGCGGGGCGGGAAGGCACCGTGGTAGGCGGCCCACAGCCCGTTGAGCCCGAGGCCGAACATCGGCACCAGCACGCCGAGGGCCAGCGAGGTCCCCGGGTCGCCATCGGGCCCGTTGGGCCGGGCCAGCGCGGTGGCCACACCGACGACGACCTGCCCGCCCAACGCCCCGAGCATCACCCGGCGGGTGCGGGGCGGGGTCGGCGGCCCCAGCAGGAGGTACAGCTGCAGCACGGACAGCTCCTCGGTGCGGCTCCGCTGGACAGCGTTGTAGTACGACCACAGGAACGCGAACACGCCGACGAGGAACAGCCCCAGGGCGATGAGCGCGGCGATCCACTGCCACGTCGAGGTGAAGACCAGTGCGGCGACGACGGCGGTGATGGCGAACACGACCGTACCGGCCAGATCGGCCCGCACGACGACGTCGCCAGTGCCACCCACCGGGGGGCGATAGACACCGTCGTCGCCGTGCTTCATCGGTCGCAGGCGCTCGTCGTCGACGTCGGGCCGCTGGTTGCCGTGGCGATCGGTGGGCGTCATTGGTGCACCCTGATGTCATGCGACGCGTTCGGGTCAGCGGTGGTGCACCAATGACGCGAAGACGATGCCTGATGATTCGCTCGCTGGCGCTCGCTCATGACCACACCCCCAGGGACTCGCCGAGGCGTCGGGCGAGCACGTCGTAGGAGAACTGCTCGACGGCCCGCTGACGGGAGGCGACGACCATCTTGGCGTGTCGCTCGGGTTTGGTCAGGAGGTTGGCGATGGCGTCGGCCACCGCCCCCGAGTCGTCGGGGCGGCGCACGACCAGGCCGGTGACGAGGTCGTCGACGGCCTCGGCCGCTCCCCCCGAATTGCCGGCGATCTGGGGGACGCCACAGGCTGCGGCCTCGACGAACACGATGCCGAAGCCCTCCTGCTCGAGCCCGCCCCAGCGGGTCCGGCACGGCATCACGAACAGGTCGGCGCACCCGTACAGGCGGGGCAGGTCGTCGTCGCCCACACGCCCGAGGAACCGGACCGGCGCGCCCAGCTCCTGGGCCAGCCGGCGCAGGCGGGCGGCGTCGCGCCCTCGCCCGGCGATCGCCAAGACGAGGTCGGGCTGACGGGGGGCCAGGCGCGACACCGCCTCGATGGCGACGTCGAACCCCTTACGCGGCACGAGACGGGAGATGCCGACGACGAGCTGGGCGTCGACCGGCAGGTCGAAGTCGGCGCGTGCGGCCAACCGTTCGGCCGGGCTGAGCGGCCGGAACCGCTCGGTGTCCACGCCGGGCGGCACGATCGTGACCGGCAGTTCCTGACCGGCGGCCCGCTCCGCCTCGCGGGCGGCGTACTCGCCGGCCGAGATGACGTGGCGGGCGTGGCGGAGCACGTGGGCCAGCGCCTGCTTGGCCCCGGGGAGCCGGCCCGGAACGGTCACCTCGGCGCCGTGGAGCACGACGTCGTAGGGCAGGTCGAGGGCGGGCCCGACGAGGCCGAGCGGCACGGCCGGGTCGATGACGACGAGGTCGGCGCCGATCTCGGCGGCCAGTTGGTTGATCCGCCGGACCATCGGCGAATGCGGCAAGAGCACCGGCTCGCGCACGCGCTCGATGCGGAACGCCTGCTCAGCGTCGAAGGCGGCGGCGCCGGCATACGGACTGGTCAGGACGGCGAAGCGCTCGGGCGGCAGGCGCCGCCACCACTCCCACAAGAGCGACTGGATCCCGCCGATCTTCGGAGGGAAGTCGTTCGTGACCAGGAGGTGCTTCACCCCGCCGGCCCGCTGTCGGCGCGGCGCGGCTGGCCCGGCGCGGTCAGCCCGAGCCGCTCCGACGACCACGTAGCGTGCTCGGCCAACAGTGCGTCGTCACCCTGGCGGTACCGGGCGAGCGTGGCCACGACCCGGGCGGCGGCGGGGTCGCCGATGTTGCCGAGCACGACGAGGGCGTTGCGCCGGAGCCACCGCGGGTCGCGGCCGGCGATGTACCAGTGGCCGTGGCGGTCGAGCAGCGTCTGGTCGTCGGCGTCGAGCAGATCGAGGGCGTCGACCCACGCCGCGACGTCGGCCGGCACCCGGCGGGAGTGGCGGCGGCCGAGGCGCACGGTCGGCGGACACACCTCCTGGCAATCGTCGCAGCCGTAGATGCGGTCGCCGATGGCGGGGCGCAGGTCGGGGCGGATCGAGCCCGGTTGCTGGAGGACCCAAGCGAGGCAACGGTTGGCGTCGATCACGCCGGGGGCGACGATGGCGCCCGTCGGGCAGGCGTCGAGGCAGCGGCGGCAGCTGCCGCAACCGTCGGCGACCGGCCCGGCGCTCGGCTCGTAGGCGGCCGTCGTGACGACACAGCCGAGCACGAACCAGCTGCCGGCGCCCGGCAACAGCAGATTGGCGTTCTTGCCGAACCAGCCGAGCCCGGCGCGATGGGCGATCTCGCGGTCGACGATCGAGTTGTCGTCGGCGAACGGCACGGCCCGCTCGTCAGCGGCCCGCAGGCGCCGGGCCATCGCCCGCAGCCCGTCGCGCAACGGACGGTAGTGATCGACCCAGGCGTAGCGGGCCACCCGGGCGTGGGCGCCGACCGGGCGGGCGGGTGTGTCGTCGGCGAGGTAGCTGCGCGCGGCCACGATCACCGAGCGGGCGCCCTCGACGGCCCGAGTCGGATCGGTCGCCCGGTCGGGGTTGCGGTAGGTGAAGCCCATCCCGGCGGCCAGACCGGCGGCGGCCCGTTCGTGCAGCGCCGCTCGGGCGCGCGTCATCACCGACGCCGGGGCGACGCCGACGTGCTCGATGCCGTGCTCGGCGGCGAGGCGGCGCAGCTCGTCGATCGTGGGCAGCTCGACCGGCCGACGCATCACACCAGCGTACGGCGGCCCGTCATCAAGACTTGCGGACGGATCGGAGGTTGGGCGAGCGCCGATCCGCAGGGTCGGTGGCGACGCTCGGTAGGCGCAGCCGATCCGGCTGAGCCGGTCGGCGGAGCCCGAGAGTCAGTCGTTCAGCGTGTCGAGCGGACCGGGCGGGCCGGCCCGCACGTACCACTCCCACCCGTAGACGTCGGCGAAGTGATGCTCCGGGAGCTGGAGGACGCTGGACGTCTCCGGGATCTGGCTGGCGTGGGCGGCGATGGCGGCCCACTTGACGTTGAGCACCGTGCTCACGTCGACGGCGACAGCGACCTCGGCGGTGGCGACGCCGAGGTGTGAGCGCACGAGCCCGAGATCGCCGACCAGCGCGGCCTCGGCGACGACGTGGGTCTCGACGAAGTGCAGGTACTCGCGGTCGACGGTGGCGCCGTACACGGTGGGCACGCCGGCCTGGACGGCAGCGGCGTGGACGATGCGGGTGACCTGGATGTGGTCGGGGTGACCGTAGATGCCCGTCTCGTCGTAGCCGACGACGGCGCTGGCGCCGACCCGCCCTAACACGGCGGCCAGCCGGTCGGCCGCGTCGCCGACCGGCGCCGCGGCGAAGGCGCCGGGGGCCGCGTTGGCGGCCGTCCCGGCCATGCCCGAGTCGCGGTAGCCGAGCGAGACGACCTCGCGCACGCCGAGCAGCCCGGCGGCGGCGGCGGTCTCGGCCTGCCGACAGGCGGCGAGGTCGCCGATCGGTGCGTCATCGGTGCCACCGGGGCTGACGCGCACGTCGCCCAGTTCGCCCCCGGTGGCGACGACGAGCACGACATCGACGCCGGCGCGGGCCAGGCGGACGATCGTCCCGCCGGTGAAGATGGCCTCGTCGTCGGGGTGAGCGTGCACGAAGACGACGGGACTGGACACCGTGTTCATCGTGGCAGAGCGAGGGCGTCGATCGGACCGAGTTCAGCGCCGCCCGCGTGGTGGCGTGCGCTCCTCGTGCGGCACGCCGAGGGCACCGAGCATCGTGTCGACACGGGCGATGACGTCGTCGACGGCCACATCGGGACGGTCGCCCGAGATGTCGACGGCCCAATCGGCCAGGACGTCGCCGAGCCGGTCGAGCTCGGTGACGACCCTGAGCAGGGCGACGACTCGCCCGTGGTCGGCGTCGCTCGGCGACGCGCTGCTCTCCAGCGCGTCCCATACCGCGGCGCCGTCTCGCTGCAGCTCCTTGGCGTGCTGGCCGAGAGCCCACTCGACGCGGCGAACGAGATCGAGGACGTCGTTCACGCGTTGCGGCGCCGGCTGGGCGTAGCGCACGAGCGCAGCTCGCAGGCTCCAGTTCTGGGCGCGGGGTCGCTCGGCGAAGTCGACCAGCCGGGCCAGGGCGGCAGGCTTGATCTCGGCGGCCACGATGCCAGCGTACGAACGGTGGCCCGCCCGCTCCTCAGCGGGAGGCGTGGCGCAATCCGGGGACGAGGCCGGCGCCGACGAGGAGGCGGACGGCCCGCTCGGCCGAGCGATCGAGCTCCACGCCGCGCTCGTCGGCGCCCAGCAGGAACGTCACCACGCAATCTCGGCACGTGGCGGTGTGCTGGCGCACACAGTCCTCACAGGAGATGACCATGCCATTGAGCGTGACAACGGGGTGTCATTCCCATTCTGCATTGAGCAATCGACCGGATCCGGTCGATTGCTCAATGCGGAACGAAGGTCAGCGGCGGGTGAGGGCGATGAAGGCTTCGGTCGAGACGAGGTTGGCGCCGGCGGCGGCGACGTCGCGACGGATGGCCCGGTCATCGGTGACGACGACGATCGGCCGCGACGCCGGCACGGCTGCCACCTCGGCGCGGATCACGTCGTCGGCGGTGACGCCGGCCGGCGAGTAGCGCACGCGCGCCAATCGGCGCTGGACGCCGTGGGCGCCGACGACGTCGGCGCCGTCGAAGACGACCACCAGCTCGGTGCCGTAGCGCCGGGCGAGGTCGTCGGCGGCGTCGAGCAAGCGCTGGCGTTGGCGCTCCAGCGGGTCGTGCGGCCACGCCCGCATGGCGACGTTGTAGCCGTCGACGAGGACGATCCCGCCGGCGCGGACGAGGTGGTCGGCGGCCCGCACCGAGTCGCCGGCCGTGCCCCCGGGCAGGGCCTGGGGACGACGGGCCGGCATCGCCGGGGTCGTCACCAGCGCGTCGAGGCCGGCCGTGACCCGGCGGGCGGCCTCGGTCAAGTCTCGAAGCTCGGCGAGGGCGTCGGCGCCTACGGGCACGCCGGCTCGCTCGGCCCGCTCGGCCAGCAAGGCGTCGCGCTGGGCGACGGCGGCTGCCGTCTCGTTGCGGGCGGCCGCGAGTTCGCCCTGGATCGCAGTCAACCTCTCCCGGTCGGCTCGGGCGCGATCCTCGGCGTGGCGAGCGGCAGTGCGGGCGACGGCGAACTCGTCGCGCTCGGCGGCGCGGTCGGCGGCAACCGAATCGGTTCGCGCGGTCGCGTCCTCCAGCTGGCGGGTCAGCTCGGCGAATCGCTCCCCCATCGTGACCAGTTCGGCGCGGGTGCGGGCCGTCGCCTGCTCGGCGGCCACGCGCCGCTTCTCGGCCCGGCGCAGGTCTCGTTCGAGATCGCGGTTGGCGGCTTGCTCGTCCTCGGCCTGGATCAGCTCGGCGATGCGGGCCTCCCACCCCGTCTTGCCGGCCAGCCAGGCTCGTCCGATCGGGTCGACGAGCTCGTCGACGGCGCCGGCGGCCAGCCGCCGACGGAAGCGGTCGTCGGCCTCGATCGCCCGGCGCAGCCCGCCCAGCGCCGACGCCGGGATGCGCGGCGCCTTGAGGTACGGCTTCAGCTCGGCCGGGAAGGCGATCGGCGGTCGCAGCCGCTGGCCGGCGTCGGCGATGGCGACGGCGAACTCGATCGCCGAGCGCAACCGCCGATGCTCGACCTGGCCGTTGGCGCCCATGGCGACTCACGTTACGAGTGGACTCGCGACGGCACTCGCCACCCCCGCACCGACCCCGGCCTACCCTTGCCGAACATTTGTTCTTGACGAGAACGCGTGTTCGTGATGTCATTGGGCATGGCGAGGACGTTGGGCCGCCGGGCGACGGGGGCGGTGCAGGGCACGTTCGACGAGCTCGGCCGGCCGCTGTCCGACGTCACGTTCTGCGTCGTCGACCTGGAGACGACCGGCGGCAATCGCGTCGACGACTCGATCACCGAGATCGGCGCCGTCAAGATCCGCGGCGGCGAGTGCCTCGGCACGTTCCAGACGCTCGTCAACCCCGGCCAGGCCATCCCACCAACGGTCACGATGCTCACCGGACTGACCGATGCGATGGTCGCCCCCGCCCCGCGCCTCGAGGCCGTGCTCCCGGCGTTCGTCGAGTTCTCGCGCAACACCGTCTTCGTCGGCCACAACGTCGGCTTCGACCTCGCCTTCCTTCGCCGGGCCCTGGCGGCCGGGGCGTTTCCGGCCCCGATCGGGCCGTTCATCGACACCGTCGCCCTGGCCCGCCGGCTCGTGCGCGACGAGGTACCGGACTGCCGGCTCGGCACGCTGGCCAGTCGCTTTCGGCTCGACCACCGCCCAACCCACCGCGCCCTCGATGACGCTCTCGCCACGGTCGATCTGCTGCATCTGCTGATCGAACGGGCGGCCGGGCTCGGTGTCCTCGGGCTCGACGACCTGGCGACGCTGCCGGCGGTCGGACGCCACCCGCAGGCGGCCAAGCTGCGCCTCACCAATGATCTGCCCCGCTCGCCCGGTGTTTATCTTTTTTGCGGCCATCGCGACGAGGTTCTCTACGTCGGCAAAGCGACGAATCTGCGCCAGCGGGTGCGCAGCTATTTCGGCGGTGACGATCGCCGCAAGATCGGGCCGCTGCTCCGGGAGACACAGACGTTGCGCCACCACTGCCTGCCCGACGCCGTGTCGGCCGAAGTCGTCGAGGCCCGGCTGATCGCCCGCCTCCTCCCTCGTTACAACCGGGCCGGCACGCGCGCCGACCGCTACTGCTACGTCCGTCTCGACGTGGACCAGCCCTGGCCGCGCCTGGCCGTCGTCAAGGATCCGTCGCCGTCGGGGGTTCACCTCGGCCCGCTCCCATCGCGGACGATGGCCGGGCTGGTCGTCGACGCGCTGCAATCGGCGCTCCCGCTGCGCCGCTGCTCGGTGCGTCTCGGCCGGGCGTACACGCCGGCGCCGGACGCCACGCCGTGCGGGTCGGCGCAGCTCGGTGTGGCGGCCTGCCCGTGCGCCGGGCTGGCCGACCGGCGGCGCTACGACGACGCCGTGACGGCGGCGGTGGCGGCCATGGCGGGCGCCTCCGACGGCGTCGTGGAGACGCTGACGGCCCGCATGACGACGTTGGCCGCCGCCCAGCGCTACGAGGAGGCAGCGCTGACCCGCGACCGGCTGTCGGCGTTGCAGGGCGCCGTCCAGCGGACCGGCGAGATGGCGGACCTGCTGGCCCGCGGCCGCTTCGACGTCACCCGTGGTGACATCACGTGGATCATCGACCACGCCCGCCTGATCGACGTGCGCATCGCCGGCTCGGCCTCCGGCGCGCTGCCTGTTGGCACCCCGCCCGCGCCGAGTGTCGGCCGCCCCCTCCCCCGCACCCTCGCCGACGAAGCTCTCGTGCTCGCCCGCCGGCTGGCACCGCGCTGATCCCGACCACGGACGGCGTCAGGCGACGATGCGACAGAGCACGATGCCGCCGGCCACGCTCGCTCCGACGTCGACGCCCAAGCCGGTGACCCGCCCGCCGTTCGGGGCGATGAGCAGGTGTTGCATCTTCATCGCCTCGACGACGGCGACGGGATCGCCCTCGCCGACCTCGTCGCCATCGGCGACGTGCAACGCCACCAGCGTGGCCTGCATCGGAACGACGACGGCGTCGCCGGCGACGGCCGCACCGTGCGCCGCGGCGCGGGCGCGGCGGGCCGCGTCGAACACGTCGGGGGCGACGGTGGCGAGTCCGGGCACGGCCACGGCCAGCCAGCGCCCGCCGATGAGCACCTCCACCATCACGTCCCCACCACCGGCGTCGTCGGCGCGCTCGGCGCCGAGCTCGACGGCGGGTGTCGCCTCGACCCATCCGGTGTGCACGGTCATCGGCGCCCCGTCGCGCCCGGTGAACGCCTCGTGCCCGACCACGGCCCGCAGGAACGGCAGCGACGTGGCGACGCCCTCGACGACGGTCTCGTCGAGGGCCCGCCGGGCCCTTGCCAGTGCATCCTCGCGGTCGGCGCCGGAGACGACGATCTTGGCGAGCAGCGAGTCGAACTCGGCGCCGACGATCGCGCCGGGGTGCACGCCGGCGTCCACGCGCACGCCGGGCCCCGACGGCATCCGGAACACGCGCAGCGTCCCCGTGCTCGGAGCGAAGCCGCGGGTCGGGTGCTCGGCGGTGAGGCGCAACTCGAGGGCATGGCGCGACGACGCGGCGGGCGGGCCGGAGCCCGACGGCACACGCCCGCCGGCGGCGATGGCCAGCTGGGCCCGCACGAGGTCGAGCCCGGACACCTCCTCGGTCACCGGGTGCTCGACCTGGAGACGGCAGTTGACCTCGAGGAACGACAGCTCGCCGGCGGGGTCGAGGAGAAACTCGATGGTTCCCGCACCGACGTACCCGGCGGCGCGCCCGATCGCCAGCGCCGCCTCGTGCAGGGTCGCCCGGCGGGTGTCCTCGAGGAACGGAGCGGGGGCTTCCTCGATCAGCTTCTGGTGGCGGCGCTGCACGGTGCAGTCGCGGTCGCCGACGACGACCACGGCGCCGTGCGTGTCGCCGAGCAGCTGGACCTCGACGTGGCGGGCGCGTTCGACGAACCGCTCGACGAAGCACTCCGGCCGGCCGAACGCGGCGGTCGCCTCGCCGACCGCCGTCGACCAGAGGGCCGGGATGTCGGCGACGCGGCGCACGACCCGCAGGCCCCGTCCGCCGCCACCGTGGGCCGCCTTGATGACCACCGGCAGCCCGTGCGCAGCGGCGAACGCCTCGACGCCGGCCTCGTCCACGGGCTCGGGAGAGCCCGCGACGGTGGCGACGTCGACCGATGAGGCCAGGCGGCGCGCCGCGACCTTGTCGCCGAGGAGCCGGATCACCGCCGGCGGTGGCCCGATCCAGACGAGCCCGGCGTCGATCACGGCGGCGGCGAAGTCGGCGTCCTCGGCGAGGAAGCCGTAGCCGGGGTGGACCGCGTCGGCGCTCAGCTCGGCCGCCGCGGCCAGCACCTTCGCCGCGTCGAGGTACGTCTCGGCCGCGGTGATGCCGCCTAGCGCAAGGGACTCGGAGGCGGCCTCGACGTACGGCGCGCCGGCGTCCCCGTCGGCGTACACGGCCAGGCTGTGCAGGCCGGCGTCGCGGCATGCCCGCACGACGCGCAGGGCGATTTCGCCGCGGTTGGCGACGAGCAGGCGGCCGAACGGGCGCACGGGTCCGGGGCGGTCGGTCACTCCGGCGCGCCGGCCCGACGCAGCACGGCCCTGGCCATCTTGAGGTGGACCTCGTCGACCATCGCCCCGGCGACGACGGCGACGCCGGCGGATCCGGCGGCGAGCACCTCCCGGGCGTGGGCCACCTCGGCCGCGGTCGGCGTGAACACGGCGTTGGCCAGTGGCACCTGGCGGGGGTGGATGCACAGCTTGCCGCCGTAGCCGAGCTCCGCCGCCGCCTGCGCGTCGGCGAGGTAGCGCTCGTCGTCGTTGAAGTCGACGACCACCTGGTCGAGCGCAGCGACGGCGGCCAGCCGGGCGGCGAGGCAGACCTGGCTGCGGGCGTACAGGACCTCGGCACCGGCGACCGTGCGTCGCCCGCCGAGGTCGGCGACGAAGTCCTCGGCCCCGAAGTAGACCGCCGCGGGTGCGCCGCCGTCGCCGCCGGCGAGCAGCTCCCTGGCGTCGGCCACCCCGCGCCCGCTCTCCAGGCCGACGACGATCAGCGCGTCCGGGCGGCCGGCGGCACGGAGCTGCACGGCCAGCTCGTCGAGCTGGGCGACGCGCTCGAGTTTGGGCAGCACGACGCCGTCCGCCGGCGAGGCCGCGACGGCGGCGACGTCAGCCTCGAACCACCGCGTGGCGGACGGGTTGACGCGCAGCAGCACGAGCCCCTCGACGCGGGGACGGAGCTCGCCGATGGCGTCGGTGGCCACCGCCCGGGCCGTGTCCTTGTCGGCGTCGGCGACTGCGTCCTCGAGGTCGACGATCACGGCGTCGGCGCCGGCGCGCGAGGTCTTGGCGATCATGTCGGCCCGCCCGCCGGGCACGAGCAGCACGCTGCGCAGCAGTAGGTCGATCACTGGTGCACCCTGTCGGCGTGCGACGCGTTCGAGTCAGCGTTGGTGCCCCAGTGATCCGAAGACGTTGCCTGATGATTCGCTCGCTCGAAGACTCGCTCGCTCATGTGGGCCGGCGGAGCATCAGCGCCGCCCGGACGGCGACGCACACGATCTCGTCGCGCTGGTTCATGCCACGGTGCTCGAACGTGACGATGCCGGCGGCCGCACGCGAGCCCGACGGGCGGGCCTCGGTGACCGTCGTCGCCGCCCGGATCGTGTCGCCGGTGAACACCGGGGCGGGGAACACGACACGCGAGAACCCGAGGTTGGCGACGGTCGTCCCGAGCGTCATGTCCGCGACGGACAGGCCGACGACGAGGCCGAGCGTGAAGATGCTGTTGACGAGCGGGCGCCCGAACTCCGTGGCGGCGGCGAACTCGGCGTCCAGGTGCAGCGGCTGCGGGTTCATCGTCATCGTCGTGAAGAGGACGTTGTCGGCCTCGGTCACGGTCCGCGCGATGGCGTGCTCGATGTGCGTCCCGACGGACAGCTCCTCGAACCAGCGCCCCCCGGCGGCGCGCCGTGGCGGCTCGCGCTCTGACTCGGCGGCGTCGACCATCGGTCCTCCCATCCCCATCACACCGGGCTGATCATGTGGTGGCGACGGGCCCCCGACCGGGTCCAGCCGTCGGCCGCGGCGAGGCGGGCGATCAGCTCGGCCCGCAGGTCCTCCGGCTCGACGACGGCGTCGATCGCCAGCTCGCTGGCCGTGTGCACGAGGCTGATCGCGTCACGCTGGGCGGCGATCCACGACTGCTCGGCTGCGGCCCGTTCGCCGTCGTCGTCGAAGGCGGCCAGCTTGTTGGCGAACATCGCGTTGACCGACGCCTCCGGCGCCATCGGCGCGATCGTCGCCGTCGGCAGGGCCAGCGTGGCCCGTGGTTCGAAACCGGGAGCGCCCATCGCGTAGTAGCCGGCGGCGTAGGACTTGCGCAGCACCACCGAGAAGCGGGGCACCTCGGCGCTGGCCATGGCGGCGATCATCTTGGCGCCGTGACGGATGATCCCCTGGCGTTCGACGTCGACACCGACCATGAAGCCGGGGACGTCGTGGAGGAACACGAGCGGGATGTTGTAGGCGTCGCACATGGCAATGAAGCGCGCCGCCTTGTCGGCCGAGTCGACGAAGATCGCCCCGCTGCGCACCTGCGGTTGGTTGGCGACGAGGCCGACGACGCGTCCGCCGAGGCGGGCCATGCCGGTGACCAGTTCTTGCGCCCAGCGCGATTTGATCTCGAAGAACGTGCCGCCGTCGACGAGGCGGTCGATGACGGCGATGACGTCGTAGGCGGCGCCGTGGTCGGCGGGGATCAGGTCGTCCCAACCGGTCGCCGCCGGCTCGATGGCGGGGCCCGCGGTCGGGCGCTGCTGCCAGTGGTCCGGCAGGTACGACAGCAGCAGGCGGGCGGCGGCGATGACCTCCCAGTCGGCGCCGAAGACCTCGTCGCCGCAGCCGGACACGGTGGCGTGCATCGTCGCCCCGCCCATCTCCTCCAGCGTCGTCACCTCGCCGGTGACCTTCTCGGCCACTCGGGGCGACGCCAGGTACATCGAGGCGTTGCCTTCGACCATGCCGACCCAGTCCGTGAATGCCGGCATGTAGGCGCCGCCGGCGGCGGACGGCCCGAGCAGGCAGCACAGCTGCGGCACCCGCCCCGACAGGGCGACTTGGAGGTGGAAGATGCGCGAGGCGCCGCGGCGGCCGGGGAAGAACCCCATCTGGTCGTCGAGGCGCCCACCGGCCGAGTCGACGAGGTAGACGACCGGGAGCAGGTCCCGGTCCGCCCGCTCGAGGATCCTGATCTGCTTCTCGCAGGTCAGTTCGCCCCACGAGCCGGCCTTGACGGCGAAGTCGTGGGCGATCACGGCGACGGGGCGGCCGTCGACCCGGCCGACGCCGGTGAGCACACCGTCGGCGGGCAGCCCGGGAGCGTCGGCGTTGGCGAGGAGGCCGTCCTCCACCCAGCTGTCCGGGTCGAGCAGGATGGCCAGCCGCTCACGCACCGGCAGCTTCTCCGGCCACCGCGACGGGTCGCCGCCGGCGTGCGCCGTTCCCGCCGCCGCCCGCACATCGAGAGACTGCGTCATCGGCCGAGGTCCTTGGCCAGCACTTCGAGCTGGATCTCGTCGGTGCCGCCGCCGATGCGCAGGATGCGCACGTCGCGGTAGTGCCGGGCGACGGGCGTCTCTTCGAGGTAGCCGCTGCTGCCGAACAGCGCCGTCCACAGTTCCGGCGGCGGGCGACCGGCCCGCTCGGACTCCTCGACCACGCGGCGGACCTGGCGGTCGACGAAGCCGCGCACGACGCGCTGGAACTCGAGGTGGTCGTCGTCGAGCTCCCAGCCGGATGGTCCCGTGGCCGCTCCCCCCGTCGTCGTCTCTGCCGCTGTCGTCGTCATCGTTGCTCCATCGTCGCGCGGCGGCGCAGCTCGCCCCGCTGGATCTTGCCCGTCGTCGTCATCGGCAGCTCGTCGACGTATTCGAGCCGGCGGGGGTACTGGTAGAAGGCCAGTCGGTGCTTGACGTGGTCCTGCAGCGCCGCCGTCAGCTCGGCCGAGGAGCTGACGCCGGCGGCAGGCACGACGTAGGCGACGACGACCTCACCGCGCAGCTCGTCGGGCTCGCCGATGACGGCGGCCATCAACACGTCGGGATGGGAGACGAGGCAGTCCTCGATCTCCCCGGGCCCGATGCGGTAGCCACCGGAGCTGATGACGTCGTCGGCCCGGCCGGCGAAACTGAAGTAGCCATCGGCGTCGCGGCGGGCCTGGTCGCCGGTGCGCAGCCACCCCCCGGCGACCTTTTCCGCCGTTCGCTCCGGCTCCCGCCAGTACTCGACGAAGGCGCCGGGATGCGGAAGCCGCACGGCAACTTCGCCCTCATCGCCGTCGCTGACGAGGCGCCCGTCGTCGTCGAGCAGGACCACGTCGGAGCCGGGATACGGGCGGCCCATCGAGCCCGGTCGTACGGCGCCATGACCGGCGCCGTTGCCGATCAGGAGGTTGGCCTCGGTCTGGCCGTAGAACTCGTTGATGGTGACGCCGAGGTGCTCACGCGCCCAGGCCAGGATCGACTCCCCCAGCGTCTCGCCACCCGACCCGATCGAGCGCAGGGCCACGCCCGGCGGAGGCGGGCCGGCTTGGCGCATCTGCTTCAGCGCCGTCGGCGGGAGGAAGCAGTTGCGCACGCCGTGGCGGGCCATCAGTTCGTAGGCCCATCGCGGATCGAACTTGCGACGACTGGCGACGACCGGACGGCCACACAGCCACGAGACGAGCAGCGTGTCGAAGAGCCCGCCGGCCCAGGCCCAGTCGGCCGGCGTCCAGAACACGTCGTCGGGCTGGGGGAAGCCGTCGTGGGAGATGCGCAGACCCGGCATCTGGGCGAGCAGGACCCGGTGGCGATGGAGCACCCCCTTCGGCGGCCCCGTCGTACCGGACGTGTAGATCAGGAGCGCCGAGTCGCCGGCCATGGTCTCGACGGCCGGCGCCGGCGCCGCCTCCTCGATGAGCACCGCGAGGTCGTGCCACCGCGCGCCGGGGCCGCCCCCGCCCCGCTCGGCGGCACCCTCGCCCGGCCCGCCGGCGACGAGCACGTGGTGCAGCCCGGGCAGGCGGTCGGCGACAGCGGCCAGGCGCGCCTCGTAGTCGGCGGCGATGACGACCACTCGGGCCTCGGCGTGCCCGAGCCGGTACAGGAGCGCGTCGGGGCCGAACTGCGTCGACAGCGGCACGATGACGGCGCCGGCCTTGTAGCTGGCGAGGTGGGCGACGGCGACGTCGACGCCCTGGGGCGCCATCACCCCCACGCGATCGCCGGGCTGCACACCGAGCGCCTGGAGCACCGAGACGAGCCGGGCCGAACGCGCCGCCATGTCGCCAAACGTCAGTCGCTGCGGTTCGTCCCCCGCGCCGTCGTCGACGATGAGGGCAAGGTCGCCGGCCGGCTGGTCGTCGGCACAGGCGGTGCCGATGTTGAACCGTTCCGGCAGATGCCACTGGAACTCACCGGCCGGCGCCTCGACGTTCTGCCACCAGCGCCGGCGCGCGTCGCTCTCCTCGTCGTCAGCTGCCGAGGTCACGCCGGACGGCCGCCGGCGCTGGCCACCAACGCTTTGAGCTCCGACGCCATGACCACGTCGTCACGCTGGTTGCGCACGTCGAAGCGGTACGCGACGACGGCCTCGCCGTCGTCGCGGCGGGTGATCGACAGCACCTCGGTCTCGACGTGGATCGTGTCGCCGATGAACGTCGGGGCCACGAATCGCAGCCGGTCGAGGCCGTAGAACGCCTGCATCGCCGGGGGCCAGAACTCGACGAGGCCGAGCGCCACGGACAACACCAGGGCGCCGTGGGCGATGCGTTGGCCGAACCGAGCATCGGCCGTGGCGTACTCGACGTCGGTGTGGATCGGATGCCAGTCGCCACTGAACATGGCGAACGCAGTGAGATCGGACTCGGTGATCGTCCGCGCCCGCGAACGGGACGTGTCGCCGACGGAGATCTCATCGACGTAGGTGGTGATCATCGGATCGTCTCCTCACCCCTGCTCGACCACGGCGCCGGTGCACTCGTTGGCGCCGATCGTAGGCGTCGCCGTCGGGACGAGCACGATCCCGGGCACCTCGGTCGACAGGCAGCGGTTGTCGCGAGCCTCGCCGCCGGCCGCCTCGGTGTAGGCGATGGCGGCTACCCCGGTGCGCTCATAGACGTTGCCGGCGAGCAGCGGGGCGGCGTACCCGCTGAGGTGCGTGCCGAGCTGGCGGTCGCGCACCGTGTTGTTGGTCGCTTCCCCGGCCCCGGCGTCGACGTACAGGAGCCCGTAGTCACCGGCGCCCTCGATCGTGTTCGACCGCAGCGCCGGACGGGCCGTGCCGCCGACCTGCACGCCGATCGGCGTCGGACCGGTGAAGGAGTTGAAGGAGAACTCGCCGGCGCTCTCGCCGGCGATGACGAGGCCGGCGTCGACGCTCTCGGCGACGGTGTTGCCGGTGATCGTCGGCGCCGCCCGCTCCTCGACCTGGATGCCGACGCCGTTGGCCCGCCACGTGCTGGCGGTCACCGTGGGCGTGGCGTCCTCGCGCACAACGAGACCGGCGGCGCCGTCGTGGACGGTCACCGCGTCGATGGTCGGGGCCGCCGTGCCGCCGACGAGGATGCCCGCCGTCGTCGACGCGCCGACGTCGGTGCCGTGCAGGCGGCCGCTGGCGGCACCGGTGAACAACACCCCGGCGACGGCGCTGGCCGTGATCACGTCAGCATCCAGGTCCACCGCGGCGGTGCCGCCGACCTGGATGCCGACCTGGCGGCCGTCGATCGTGCTGGTCCCGCCCGAGGCCCGCGCTTGGTCGGTGACGCTGAGACCGGCGGCGCCGTTGCCGGTGATCGTGGTGCCGGCGACGGTGGCGACCGCCGATCCGGTGATCTCCATGCCGACGCCGGGCACCTCGCTGACCGTGGTGGCGGCGATGTCGGCCTGGCTCGTCTCGCCGATGCTGATGCCGGCCAGTTCGGCCCCGGTGATCGCGTTGTCGCGCAGCGTCACCACGGCCTCGCCCCCGCTCTGGATGGCGACATCGTGGTCCTCGAACGTGTTCTCGTCGATCGTGGCCGTCGACGAGTCGGTGACGAGCACGCCGACCACGTTGCGGCGGAACGTGTTGGCCGTCACGACGGGCGTGCTCGTCCCGGTGAGTTGCACGGCGCTGGCCTCACTGTCCTCGATCGTCGTGGCGCTGACCGTGGCGGTGGCGGCGCCGTCGATCGAGATGCCGACGGCGGTGCTGGCCGAGATCATGGACCCCGTCACCGCCACCCCGGCGTCGTCGCGGGCCTGCACGGCGATCTGGTTGGCGTCGAACGTCGTGCCGTCGATGTCGACCATGGCCTCGGCCGTTGCGCACACACCGCACGTGCCGTTGCGCTCGATCACCGACGCCGTCACCACGGGCGCGGCGGCGCCGGTGGCCAACAGGCCGGCGGCGGCGTTGTCGCGCAGCACGACGTTGTCGACGATCAGGTCTCCGGCCCGCTGCTCGGCGGTGCGCTCGGGCAGTCCCTCGACGGGTTCGAACCCGAACACCAGGCCGTGGCCGCCGCCGGTCGCCTCGTCGCCGGCAACGCCACCGGCCAGCTCGACGTCGCTCAGCGTGACCGGTCCCTCGATGGCCAGCAGCACCGAGGCGGCCTCCTCGCCGGTGTGGCGGATTGTCAACCCGGCGACGTCCAGCCCACCCGGCCCGGTGAAAGCGACGGCCAGCCCGCCGGCCGCCGACTCGATGACGGTCTCCTGCCGGCCGGCCCCGACGAGGTGGAGGTCGGTGTCGACGACGAGCGTGTCGGCCACCGTGTACGTCCCGGCTTCGAACGTGACCGTGGACCCGGCACCGACTCGGCCGAGGACGGCGGCGACGTCGTCGCCCGGGGCGACCGTGACCGACGAGGCCACGAACTCGCGGGGGGTTCGGCCGAGCGTGGCCGGGTCGACCTCGCCGCGCAGGACGGCGGCCAGGGCCTCTCCCACCTCGCCCTCTCCGGTCAGCGCCGCCACCTCCGCTTCGACGGTGGCCGTGACGTCGGCGGCATCGCA
>Ga0183260_10000101_pt1 | contig 61016 bp, 62 predicted proteins | sample AntDrymUQ4972206_2_FD_129768 | JGI IMG/M metagenome (GOLD analysis project Ga0183260, IMG submission 129768) | Polar desert sand microbial communities from Dry Valleys, Antarctica - metaG UQ497 (22.06) (version 2) (version 2) | ecosystem: Environmental > Terrestrial > Soil > Desert | place...
CCCCCCCCGACGGTGACTCGTTCTACAGGGAGTCGAGCCGCCGACCATTGCCGTCCCGAGCGCCCGCTTCGACGACGTTGCGGCCGACAACGGTCTCGATGTCGACCGGCTGGGTGTGTTCTGGGTCGACGCCCAGGGCCACGAGGCCCAGATCCTCTCGGGTGCCGACTCGGTGATGAGCTCGGATGTCCCGATGATCATCGAATACTGGCCGTACGCCCTCCGACGACCGACCACCGTGATGTCGTGAACGAAGACCGGACCTTGGGCTTTCCTCAGAACCCCTACCCGCCCGGTCGGCACCACTACGCGTTGTCCCTCGTACCGCCGTTGCCAACCTCGCCCACGATCCTCGACTACGGCTGCTGGGACGGCGCCTTCATCCACTCGGTGAGCCGGATGGTCCCAGGAAGCCGGGCCATCGGCTGCGACGTCGACGGCGACGCCATCGCCCGCGCCGTCGAGCTCCACGGGGACACGGTCACCTTCTTCACCGTCGAGCCGGGAGCGCAGCCGTTGTTGCCTCTCGACGACGGCTCGGTCTCGATCGCGTTCCTCTGCGACGTCCTCGAGCACCTCGGCGACGGCCTGGAGACCGCAGTCGTGGCCGAGCTCGCCCGGGTGCTCTGTCCCGGCGGCATCCTCATCGTCACCGTGCCTCACCGAGGCGCGCTGGCGTGGGCCGACCCCGAGAACTTCAAGTTCCGCTGGCCGACCGCCCATCGCCGTGTCTTCACCTGGCTCCACGGTGCGGAGACCTACGCGGGCCGGTACGGCGACGCCGCTGGGCGCTTCGGGAACTTCAGCCCGGCGCCCGATGGCACCGCCGTTACACTGTGTCCGAGCTCGCGATGCTGCTCGCTCGTCACGGACTCCAGGTCGAGGCGACACGCCACCACGGGCTCTTCTCCCCTATCATCTTCATTGCGCTGTCGATCACCGAGAGAGTCGCAGCTCGATCGAGCTGCCGTATGCGTTGGATAACCGCCCCCCTGTGGCTTCTTTGGCGGGCGGACGCACGATTGCGACTGGGGCCTTTGTCTTACGACGTGGCTGTTCAGGCCATCAAGCCCGCCATGAGCGATGCAAACAAGACGGACTAGGGCCGGTGTGACACCGCCCGAACAGGTCCCCGGCCACGACCTGCCCTGGTACCGGTTACAGGTCCGGCTCCACAGCTGGGGTTCCGGTTGGGGCAATGCTTCATGGCCAATCAAGCCATTCCGTTGGCTGAGCTGGGCCGGTTTCGTATCCCTTCTGGTCGCCTCCAGCCCCCTCGCGAAGCAACGTCGTGTCCGAGCCTTGGTTCGCCTCTGGGCCTGGGAGGTTTGGCGTAGACTCGTGCGGCGCCCAATCGAGATCATCTTCGACAACGGTGTGCGCCTCCAGTTCCCACCCGCCACGATGTTGGCTGGTGTGGTCGCTGCCACTGGGTCACACGAACCGATGGAACAGACCTTTCTCCTGCACGTCCTTCGTCCCGGCGATCTCGCCGTCGATGTCGGAGCCAATGTTGGCATCTATTCGTTGACATTGGCGGGTCTGGGCGTCAAAGTTTGGGCCTTCGAGCCAAGCTCCGCGATCCGCCCCTCCCTAGTTAACAACGTTCAACTCAACTCTGCCGAGGACAGCGTCCGGGTCCTTCCCTTCGCGCTTGGCGCCGAGAACGGGCGCGCCCTCTTCACCGCCGACCTGGAGGGGACCAACCACCTCGTGACCGGGCATGTTCTAGGCCCAACGGAGGCCGTCGAGATCCGGACACTGGACGACGTCGTTGCTGACCCCGCTACCGGGCTCACCGGCGAGGACATTTTTTTTCTCAAGGTGGACGCCGAGGGCGAAGACGAATCGGTGCTTCTCGGCGCCCAGGAGTTGTTGGCACGATGCCACCCGGTAGTCATAGTCGAAACCTGGGACGGTGGCCGGTCGGTTCGCACCCTACTTGCTAGCCACGGCTACCGCGTGTACCGGTACGAGGTCGGCCGCCGGAAACTCGTCGAATATCCAAGCAACTGGTCTGGTCAGGCCAACTTCATCGCCGTCGCTGCCACGCGAGCGGAACAGATTACTACCCGCTTAGCCAACTCTCCCGATCGACATCTGACACCGCCGACGATCCGGTGGATGCCCTTTCGGGGGATGCCTTTTCGGGCGAACTCCGACAGCGCCGCCGCCCAATTGCGTGGACAGGAAAGTTCACGCTAGCCACTCGGCGACGTGTCCGGTCGTTGCTCGCTCCCAAAGCGGAGAGGCGAGCATCAGCCCCGACTTCGGTCCCCAAATTGCACATTTCCTTGACATAGGAGCTTCAAACGACGCCAGCACCGGCTTCGCCGCTCGCCAGGTGATCGACCTGGCCGAGGCACCCCAATGGTGACCAACACCGGCCCACACCTGTCCCTGCCGGTGCGGTAACGACAGTACAGGCGCCCTCCCGGCGGCGGTGCCGGCCCCGGTCAACTACGGGCCCAGGGTGCGGGCCGTGGTCGTCTACCTCCTCGTCGGCCAGCACATCCGGGGTCCGCCCGGGCGGCCATAGACGCCCTCGTGCGCCTGTCCGCCCGGTGACCCGTGGATGCCGCCCCAGCCAACCTCAACGGTTACAGTTTGCGAAAAGCAATCATGTCGGCGAAGTATGCTTCCAGAATGGGTTGAGCGGAGTACCCTAGTGCCGTCATCGTGCTGTTCAGTTGCGCGACCGAGTCACCAAAACGATGTAGGTGTTCATCGATCGCCTCGATCAACATAAGCCGAGGGCTCAGTCGCCGGATAGCCCCCGTCATTCCCTCAATCGCGCGGAGTTCTGCCCCTTCGATGTCGATCTTGACAACATCAAATCTAGCAGCAGGAAGGTACGAGTCAATCGAAACCACTTCCACCGCCTCTACCCTTCCCTCGCTACTGTTGGTAAGAAACCGACAGCCCGCGGGAGCACTACAATTGGACGATTCCGCTAGATACGTTGTGCCCTCTCGGTCGCTGACGGCTAACCTATGGACGATGAGGTTTTCGAAGCCATTCCGCCGTGCATCTGCTTCAAGCCGCTCCGCGAGATCACAAGAAGGCTCAAAGGCATGGACAGTACCGCTACGGCCGACCGAGCGAGCAGCCATCAAAGAGAAGTATCCGACATTTGCACCGAGATCCAGAACCGTGTCACCGGACCTTATCTCGTCTAAGAATAAGCTGGTAGCGCGTGGCTCATATACACCTCGGTAAAAGATCGATGACTGCACCGAATCCCGCAGATCACATCGGACATGCACACCTCCAGCGTAGATGGCATCAAACAGGCGCGCCGTAGGTGGAACTGATTTGTCAACCATCCTCACTAAACGCATTCCCCGCCGACGCGGCGGCAGATACCAGACTGCGACTCGGACGGCGCGACGCAACAAGTAATCAGCGAGAGTCGGCAGCGCTGGCATCTCAGTGCAGTCTTTCTCTGGACGGTCGGCACGGTGAGCCCTTGGTCTGTTCTGCCCCACTCACCCGAGATGGCACCCGCATTGCGAACAAGCTTCCGCCTAGCTCGCACATCCTAGCCCAGCTCGACCGATTGACAACGCGGCCGACGATGCCTTACCTCGATTGTTCGTACGGCGGCATGGTCACCGCTGGAGAGCCGGAATTGGCAGCCCGTGACCGTCACGGTGGGTGGCCACCGGAGCAGGCCCGCGACTGAACCAGGAGTTCGGGTCGGTGATCGGTTGGTGCGCCCCGGTGAAGCGATCCGGGCCGGCGCTGGCCCAGGTGATGAATCAGCAGAGGGCGGTACGATGGGTGTCCTGACGGGGCCCCCGGATAGTGGTCCACCGGGGCAGGGACCTGCACCTGCGCATCGACGCCGGCTCGCCGTGGCCCAACCAGCTCGACACCGCCTTCAGCCGCCTTCGCACCGCCCTCTGCTGATCGAAGGACGTGGGTCCCGCGGCGGCCCGGATCGCTTGACCGGGGCGCACGACCCCAGGACCGACACCGACTCCTGGTCAGTCGCGGGTCTGCGCCGGTCGCCACCCTCATCGTGACCCTCAGCGGTCGCCAATCCCGGCCAAGGGCGGCGGCTATGCCGCTGGACGAACAATCGAGGTTAGGACTCGCCAGCTAGACTCGCGACCATGACGAGTTCGCCTGGGTCCTCGGAACGAGAACAGGTCGTGGCGCAGATCCAAGATCATCCCTACTGGTACCATGCTATTGAGGTTCTCCCCGGTATTGTCACTCCGGGCTTGTACGATCTTCGTCGAACCGTCGGGCTTCTTCCGTGGCCCGATCTTCAAGGACGGCGCTGCCTCGATGTCGGCACGTCCGACGGCTTCTTCGCCTTCGAGATGGAGCGGCGTGGCGCAGGGGAAGTCGTAGCAATAGATATTCAAGACCACCTTCTCCTTGACTGGCCCTTCGACAACCGACCCGCCAGCCGAGACGATGAGCGGTTTGACAAATACCGGCGTGCGGTGGACGGTACCGGCTTCCGGATCGTGGCTGGGGCGCGCGGGTCCAAGGTGGAGTGGGTCCCGATGAGCGTCCACGCTCTCGATCGTACAGAAATCGGGGAATTCGATGTCGTCTTCTGCGGCAGCATGCTGGAGCACATCCGCGATCCCGTCGGCGCCCTGCAATCCATGCGCGGTGTTTGCAGGAATTGGTTGCTGTCCTCTGAACAAATCGCTCTTCACTTGTCCTTAACGGCACCACGCCGCCCGATGGCTTACTTAAATGGAACCGGCCCCGCACAGTGGTGGATGCCCAACGTCGCCGGCCATGAGCGGATGCTGTACGCTGCCGGCTTCGCGGTTCACGAGCGGTCACGGCCGTATGTGGTGCCGTTCCACCATCCCCAGCCTTCGCTGCCGCTAAGCCGGCTGCCGAGCGCGATTTGCCGGCGCGTCGTCACGCGGTCTTGGGCCCAAGGGCCGGTTCACCGGGCGCTCTTGGCCCGTCCCGCGGAGTAGTGCTGTGACCACGGGGGCGGTCAGAAGGAAGGCCGCTTCGCGTCGACTCCTCCATGCCGTTCGTGCCTATCCATGCACCCCCCTTCGAAGGGCCGTTGCCCGCGGCGACGCAAACTTCGTGGCACGGATCCCCGCGAGCCTGCGACGGGCGCTCGATCTGACCGGCGGGGAGATCAGGCCACTCAGGGTGGAATTGGGAGGTGGCGCCTTCCCCACGCCTGGTTATGTGCACGTCGACGCCGACCGTCGGGCGAGGTGCCTCGAGTATGTCACTCCCGTGTGGGACCTCCCGTTTGAGGACGAATCAGTCTCAGAGATCCTCGCCGTTCATGTCCTCGAACATGTGCATCCTGGCCTCATTGCGCGGACTCTGGGAGAATGGAGGCGCGTTCTTTCAGCCAACGGATTTCTCGAAATTCACGTTCCCAATGCTGCCGCTATTTTCTCGACCTTCGCGCAAGCGTCTTCTGCGTGCAAGTGGGCTTTGATCTCCAGCGCTATCTACGGGATGGATGGTCATCCAGCGATTGCGGACCCAAGTGATCTGGACCCTTTGCGGAATCGCGCCGACCACACTGCGCTCTACGACTTCCCGCTCCTCGAGGAACAGCTTCGAGCCGCGGGCTTCCTGGTGGTACGCGACTTAACTGCGATCCTGACCGATCGTCACGCTCAAGCATGGCAAGGGATCGTCGACGACTTCAGCCTCATTGTCCGGGCATGGCGATCGGCGTGAGAAGACCGGAGCCGACAGACTGCCCGGCGCGCCCCGCGGGGCCGATCGGAGCGTGAACCCTACCGAAGACGGGGTCGGCCGACAGCACCCATCCCGCCAGCCGCCGATCCCCGCCGGCGAGGAGAGCCAGGTCCGGGCTCCGGACGGACCGTTCGGCGGCATCGAAGACGGTATCGAGGAGTCAGGCGAGGAGCTGGTGATCTCGGCGGAACTGTCCGCCACCGAGGTTCGGCGTCGAGCGGTTCATGGTACCGCCCTTCTCGGAGGCCGCGAAATAGCCCTTCGCTCGTTCGGGCTCGTCGGCAACGTAGTCCTGGCCCGCCTCCTCACACCGAAAGACTTCGGCATCATCGCCTTCGGCCTCACGTTCATCGGGTTGGCGAGCCTTTTTGGAGATGCCGGTATCGGCGCAGCCCTCATTCGCGGCAAGGAGGAGGTCCGCCGGGCAGATCTTGAGTCGGCCCTCGGTTTCTGCCTCGGCGTATGCGTCGTCCTCTGGGCCCTTATCACTGCAGCAGCGCTTACTCTGGGGGGAAGTAGCGCAGCCGTCGTCTGCGTGATGGCGACGTCGTTGCTCGTCGTCGCATTTCGGGGTCCTGGGATGATCTTGTTGGAGCGAAACCTTGCTTACGGCTCGGTGGCGCTCATCTCCGTCGTCGAGAGCCTTGCGTACTTTACCTGCGCCATCGTCATGGCCACCGTGGGAGCGGGAGTCTGGAGCCTAGCCACCGCCGTCGTCGTCCGCGGAGTCGCCGGCACCGTGGCGACGATCGTCGTGGTGCCAGGCGGACTCGTCCGTCCACGTTTCGACTGGTCTCGCGTTCGCCGCTTTATGGGCTTCGGGGCCAAGTTCCAAGCTGTCGGAGGCGTTACGCTCCTCCGAGATCACAGCCTCAACCTGGCTACGACCTGGGTGGGAGGAGTATCGACCTTGGGCCTGTGGAGCCTCTGTCTCAGCTTGCTCCAGGTTCCGTTTATGTTGTTCAACTCGCTTTGGCGGGTGTCCTACCCCACAATGGCCCGTCTCATGGCGGCCGGCGAGGACCCAGGCCCGTCCCTGCAGCGAGGTCTGAACCTGGTGGCGGTGACCACGGGGTTGTTGGTGGCGGGCATTGTCGGATCGAGTCCCGCCTTCGTTCCGGGCGTGCTGGGTGAGCAGTGGCGACCGGCCCTCGGAGTGCTGCCGTGGTCGGGTGCGGCGCTCGTGATAGGTGGCCCCGTCGCAGTCGTCGGCGTCGGCTACCTCTTCGCCAAAGGTGAGGCGTCATTGGTGCTCAAGTCGGTTCTGCTCGAAGCGGCGGCCTGGGTCGCCATCAGCACCGCTCTCATCCCCGTCGTCGGTGTCGCCGCACTGGGCATCGGACATCTTGTCGGTGCCCTCATTCATGTCACTATTCTTACGAAGGGCCTCCGCAGGTGGACCTCGATTAGGCTCTTTGGGAGTTTGGCGCCCGGATTGATCACCACTGTTCTCGCGGTGTGTGCCGGCTGGTGGGTTGCGTCAGCTCTTCGCCCGGGGGCACTCGCAGCCATTCTCGCCGGCCTCTCTGTCGCCGGGACATATCTAGGCACCTTGGCGCTCTTCCAGCGGCCACGACTTAGCGATGGCATCACGCTTGTGCGCGCTGCCTGGCGCGGCGGCCGAGGAGTTGCTGCTTGAGGGTCGGGGCCGTCCTCCTTCACTACCGATACTGGCCAGGCGTGATGCCCACGATCGACGCGCTGCTCCGCCAGAGCGCGCCTCCCCTCCAAGTCGTCGTCGTAGACAACGATTCTGGACCTGAGGCGCGCCGAGCTATCCGTGAGACGTTTCCCGGCGTGCAGCTCATTGAGAACGCAACGAACAAGGGGTACTCGGCAGGAATGAACACCGGTGTCGCGGCACTCGATCTCGACGACCTTGACGCCATCCTCTTGCTGACGCACGACTGTGTCCTGGCGGAGACGGCTCTGGAACGGCTCACGGCGAGGCTCGCGGAAGCCGCCGATGTGGGGGCGGTGGGACCCTTGCTTGGTTGGCGGAGCGACCCCACCAAGGTCTTCTCGGCGGGCGGCGACGTGGACACCCGCAAGTGGGTTATCGGGCACCGGCAGTCCCCGGTCGAGGTTGAAGCCTGGCGAGGTCGTGACCCCGAGATCGTTGACTGGCTCGACGGCAGCTGTGTGGTCCTCAGCAAGCCGGCCCGGGAGGCCGTCGGCGAACTCGACGAGCAGTACTTCCTGTACTACGAAGACGTGGATTACGGCTTGCGGCTGCGCCAGGCTGGCTGGCGGGTCGAATGCGTGCCGGCCGCGGTCGCGTGGCAGGAGCCTGGCTACCTCTCGGAGTACCTCTTTACCAAGAACCGCCTCAGGCTGGTCTCGAGCCACGCGCCTCGTCCCGTCGTGATCCGCGAGGTCGTGCGGGGCTTGGCACAGATCGCAAAGCTTCTCGTCTTGTCGAAGGGATCGCACCCATCTCGGGTTCGCGCGGGGGCGCGGTCCCGAGGGACCTGGGAGTTCGTGCTCGGGCTGAAGACAGACCCCGCCCGAATCCTCCGCTACCAAGCCGACGAAATATGAACGTTCTCTGCGTCACCAACGACTGCCCGACGCCAGTGATGTCCGGCGGCGATGTTCGCGTCCTCGGACTTCTTCGCGCTATGGCATCCGCTTGTTCGTTGCACCTTCTCGTCAGCTGCGACGCGAAGACCGCGCCCAGCACGGGGGGACGACTCGCAGCGGAGTTCGGTTGCACGGTCGAATTGTTCCCACGCAACGTGTCGTCCGTTGACGTGATTGCCAAGGCGACTCGTTGGTCGCGCGCCCTGCTCCGGGGAACCCCGACTTGGATCGACTTCTACTACAACCACGAGTTGGTTGATCGTGCCGTAGGGACAATGCGCAGGTGGGACGCGGTCGTCCTCCTGGAGGACTACTCCGGTGTATACGCTCGCCGATTGGCGGCCAGTAGAAGCTGCCCAATTATTGCCGACAAGCACAACGTCCTCGGAGCCTCAGTCGCCTTGGGGAAACAGAGGCGAGGAAGCGGGCTTCTTACCGCGCGAGCGCTCCTAGAAGCGCGGCTAGTTCGGAATTACGAGTGCCGCTACCTGCGCGCCACGGACGCCGTGGTGGTGACCTCAGAGGAAGAGAAGGGCCGCCTGCATAGGCTCTACGGTAGAGTCGCCGACGCCGTCGTCCCTTCGGCGGTCGATCTCCTGCCCCGGATCGCGGGAAAGGGCGATGCTGGCCGGGTTGTATGGCTTGGCGATCTACGCTACGAGCCCAACGTCGAAGGGCTCGCGCGCTTCGTCGACAGCGAGTGGAAGTGGTTCGGCGAACGCGGGTACCGGCTGGACGTCATAGGGCAGGGATCACCGCCGGAGCGGTGCTGGCTGGGAGAACAAGACGGCGTTCGCCTTATGGGATTCGTTGAGACTCTTTCACCTGTGCTGGCCGAAGCAACCACGGCCATCGTGCCCTTGTGGCGGGGTGCGGGAGTTAAGGTGAAAACACTTACCCTAATGGGTTATGGTCTTCCGGTCGTCGCCACGCCGGTCGCCCTCGAAGGTATCGTCGCCCGTGACGGCGTTCACGCCCTGATCGGACGTTCGCCTGCCGAACTGGCGAGCCAGCTCCGTAGGCTGTTCGAGGACGCGGCTTTGCGGGCCCGACTCGGTCAGGCTGGGCGTGAGCTGGTGCGTCGACGGTATTCCTGGACGAATGTCGGTCCGACGTTCGTCCAGGTCGTCGAAAACGCGGTGACAAGCTTCCGTGAGGACGGGTACAGAGCGCGGATACGATGACGTGCTTGTGAGCGATACTTGCGACCTTCCAGAGGTGGGATCGATGTGCAGCCCCCAGGATCTCTACCTCGACCTGGTGGCCGGCTGCCTTACTCGCACCTTGCATGCGGAACGCTACCGTCCGGTGACGCCGCTTCATGGCACTTGGCGGAGGCTCGCCCACGCGCCGATTCGCGGGATCCTCGCGACTGCCGGTCTTGAGGTTGTAAGGCCCATCAGCATTGACCCCAATGCTCGAGCCGTGGGCCGGGACCAGCCTCCTGAGGCGGAAACCATGATCGGACTGCAACGCCTAGACAACCTGCGCCGTTGCGTTCTCAGCGTCCTGCGCGACCATGTTCCCGGCGACCTCATCGAGACAGGCGTATGGCGGGGCGGCGCGACCATATTCATGCGGGCGGTGCTCAAGGCGTACGGCGACAGCGAGCGATTGGTTTGGGTAGCTGATTCCTTCCGCGGGCTACCCCCGCCCGACGAGGAGGCGTACCCGGCGGACGTCGGCGATACGTTCTGGAAGCGCCACGACCTGGCGGTGTCCCTCGAGGAAGTCAAGGCGAACTTCGACCGCTACGGCCTCCTCGACGGTCAGGTTCGCTTCCTGCCTGGCTGGTTCCGAGATACTCTTCCGACCGCGGCAATCGAGCGGTTGGCTGTCCTGCGCTTGGACGGCGACCTGTACCAGTCGACGATGGAAGCCCTTGAGTCCCTGTACCCGAAACTGTCCATCGGCGGCTACGTCATCGTCGACGACTACGGCGCTGTGCCGGCGTGCAAAGCGGCCGTCGAGGATTTCCGGGAACGTCGCGGCGTGACGGAAAAACTCGAGCATGTTGATTGGACTGGGGTCTTCTGGCAGAGGGCGCACTGAGTGCCTTTTCGTAAGCAGCCGCGAATGATCGGGCAGAGGATTCCCAGGTGAAAAGGGCGGCCCGACGCCGAGCGCCCGCCTGAAGCTCACCCAATAATGCTCGGTCTTCGGCTAGCCGGCATACAGCCTTAGCCAGGCCACGATGACTATGAACGTCGATGAGAATGGCGCCGTCTCGCTCCGGATCTGCGGCACGGAAAATATCCGTCGTGCCTGCGATCCTGGTGGCAACAACCGCCATACCAGAAGCCGCCGCCTCGAGGACAGCGAGGGGCATTCCCTCGTACCACGATGGCAGGACAAGCACATCATGGCGGGCAAACAAGTCCAGAACCTCGCTCCGTGGCACATTTGGAATCACCTCGAGCGCGTCCCGGCTCCGAGGGTGAAAGCTGTCACGCACTTCATCGGGCTTACACCCGCAACCCGCGACCGTGAGTGACGTCGAAGGACAACACTGCTGGACAGTGGCCCACGCCCGCACCAGGTCGGGCGCACCCTTGCGATCGAGCCAGCTGCCGAAGAACAGCACCCGGAGACATGCTGGCGCAGTACTCCGGGGGACGGTAAAGAAGCTGGGCTCCGTGCCGTTAGGTACGCGGGTGACCTGCGAGATCGGAATGCCGAGCTTCTCGACGACATACCCCACGTCCCTCTCCGTCGGCACAGCCATGCCCGTCGCGAACCGGCTCGCCAGACGCGCCTGAAAGACCATGAGCCGATAGAGACCCCGGGAGCGCCAGCTCATCGGAAGGCCAGCCTGGGCCCTTCCGACACGCATGGTCTCCCACAGCAACTCTTCGAGTCCCTGGCATTGCAGCACACACGGAGCGAGGCGGCGCCGAAAGAGCCGACTCCCAGAAAGCAACGCGTAGATCCACGCAAAGGGCCGGTGAATTTCGACGACGTCGAAATGCGAACGTCGAGCATGTTGGAGGATGCGGAAGCAGGTCATGACGGGGAGAACAACGACACTAAGCCAAGGCGGCACGGGGGCGCGAAGGAGGTTCTCGCCGAACAGGTATTCGACGTCGTGGCCCATCCTGGTCAGAGCGTCGCCGCTGTGGAGCAGTACACCGCTTACGCCCGCTTCCTTCGTGCGCGGAACGGCAGTGACGCGCAGGATCCTCATGGGTACGGGAGCCTGACGTTAGGAATACAGCCCGTGAGGCCGGTTGACGAGGTTCCTTGCCGATCACGATACTGTCGCTCGTCCATCCCTCGCGGTCAAGCTTAATCACTTGGCACGGACACGTGCGAGGCACCATCGTCCACGATCATCGGCACATCGGCACATCGGCACGATCATCGGCGGAGGCTTCTGCCCGACGCCCGAAGCAGTCTAGTCTCGGTCATTCCATTCAAGCGCGCCATGGCTCCCGTCGACGGTGGTCGGCGTCGCGCCCAGGTCCCGGAATGGGAGACGCGGCCCTTTCAGCCAAGGCCGCTGGACCCTTGGCGGCCGAACGCCTGCCTATACTTGTGAGGGCGGGGCATGCCACAACCAGACGCTAGAATCGTGGTGAGGCCGGTGGCGACATCGACCACACATCGAATCCCCTTGCCGAGTTGGCGTGAAAGTTGTAGGTGGACGTGAATGGCGACTAAATCGCGTGTCGACGGCCTCTGAAGTGTCCTTGAAAGAAAGGCCTCTCGGCGCTATTCTCCATATGCGCCTACCCAAAGGGCAACATACGGGTCCTGAACGTGACGCGCTTATCCGTCATTCGAACGGCCGCACTTTTGTCGTCGAGATTGGAGTTGCGGAGGGCATATCTGCCGGAACTATGCGAGCCGCTATGGACCCAGATGGTGTCCTCTGGCTCATTGATCCATTCTTCTCGCGATACCCTATTTCTCCTCTCCGGGTCGTAGCCAGGAGAGTCGTGCGTGGATCAGGGACTGCTGAGGTGCGCTGGGTTCGTAAGCTTTCCCATCAGGCCGTTCTTGGATGGACTCACCCGATCGATTTCCTTTTTATTGACGGGGATCACGCCGAGGAAGCGTGCGAAAAGGACTGGAGAGCCTGGTCTCAGCATGTGGTTCCTGGTGGGCGGGTTGCTTTTCACGACTCGGCGGTATCGCCGTCGAGCCATGCGAAACCCGATTGGGGACCTGTCATTGTTGTCGACCGCCACTTTCGTGATCCGGCTGTCAGAGATTCGGAGTGGGCAATCGTTGAAGAGGTCGACTCTCTTACCGTTGTCGAACGTAATCGCTCGGTCGTCGGAGATCCGGGGAGCGCTTGAGGCGCAGTTTGAATCGAGAACGTCTCGAGCGCAGCTACGACACCGTCGACGGACAAGGTGAGACTGTGGATGACAGGTTGACTCCGCGGTCACGCGCTTCGACGGAATCGTGCCGGTGTCGTAAACGCCCGAACAGCTTAGTTTAGGGTCAGAAAGACAACTACCTGCGCACTTCGAGGACGAATCGGCAGGTGGGTGACTCAGAACTGCGCAGGTAGTTGTCTTCTGGACCCTTAGAGACTTCGGTCAGGAGTCATGTGTAGCAGGACTGCCGCGAAGGGCCCGCCGGTAGACGGCCATCGTCTCGTCGGCGACGACGTCGGGATGGAAGAGGCGGGCCCGGGTCGAAGCCGCCTGGCCGAGGCGTCTCCGCAGGTCACTCTCCGCTGCGAGACGGCGGAGGGCGCCGGCAAGTGCGGCCACGTCGCCGGGCGGCACGAGGAGTCCGTCCACTCCATCGGTGATGATCTCGCTGGGGCCGCCCGCCGCCGTCGCCACCACCGGGAGGCCGGCGGCCATGCCCTCAACCACGGCAAGCCCGAACGGTTCCGGCGTCACCGACGCGTGGACCAGGACGTCGAAGGCAACCAGCTCCGCCGGCACATCGTCGGTGTGGCCGCGGAACTCGACCCTTTCGCCGACACCAGCCGCCCTCGCCTGCTCGCGCAGCGCGCGCTCGTAGCCTTCCTCGCCGAAAAGAGGGCCTCCGACCAGGGTCGCGCTCGCCATTCCGTCGGGGAAGGCCCGGGCGAAGGCCTCGATGAAGATGTGCTGGCCCTTCCACGGCATGAGCCGGCCGACCATTCCCACCACGAAGGCGCGTCGACCGGCTTCAGGCGGTCGGGGGTGGTAGGGCCTGGCGGGCAGCGGGCTGGCGACGACAGCCCGTACCTGTGAACCGCCGTCTCTACCCGGCACCGTCGCGAGTGTCGACCTCGAGTTGGCGATGACCGCCTGGGGGACCCGGCGCACGAGCGACCGGACGAGACGGACGCCGAATCGGGGCAGGTAGTCCGGCGCGATGCGATCATGGAGGTGCCAGACGACCGGAAGCCGAGCGAGGCGAGCGGCGATGGTCCCGTACACACCGGCCTTCAGCGAGTAGGTGTGGACGAGGTCGGGCTGGAGCGCCCGGAGCCGGGCAGTGAGTCGGATGACGTAGCCCGCGGCGACGAGGCTCGACACGGGCAGGTCACGCGGGCGCAACTTCGCCCGGCGAAGCGCACGAGCGTGCTCGGCCAGGGCCAGCACCTCGACCGAGATGCCGGCCCCCCGGAGGCGGCCCACCAGCGGCCCGTCCTGAGCGAGGATCACGTGGGCGTCGACCTCGGTCAGGGCGGGGAGCAGCCGGGCCAGAGCCAGCTCGCCGCCCGAGAGCTCGGCCACGTGATCGAGGTAGACGACCCGAAGGCGGCGCTCGTGACCCCCCAGCAGCTCTCGGTAGATCTCTGCGTGGCGGCGGGCCACGTCGTCCCAGCCCAGGTCCTCGGTGATCGCTCGGCATGCCGCCCGTCCGGGCAGGGGCTCGGTCCGGTCGGCCGCGCCCCGTAGGCGGCGACCCAGGGAGACGGGATCGTCGGCCGCCACCACCGTGGAGGGATCGAGGCGGGCGGGAAAGTCGCCCAGGCCCCCGGCGTCGGTGGCGACCACCGGCGTGCCGCAGGCCAGGGACTCGAGCACGACGAGCCCAAAACCCTCGAGCGAGATCGACGGCACCACCGAGACGTCGGCGGCGCGGTAGCAGTCGACGAGGGCTTCGTCGTCGACGGAGCCGACGAAGCGAACCGAGTGACCCACCCCCAGGCGTCGCGCCTCGGCATCGAGCCGGTCCTGCTCGGGACCGTCGCCGGCAACCAGCAGCAGCGCTGCGGGCCGGGCCGCGGCTACCTCCGCCCACGCCCGCAGGAGTACGTCGACTCCCGTCCTGGGCACCAACCGCCGCACGGTGACGGCCACCCAGGCGTCGCGAGGCAGCCCCAGGCGATCCCGGGCGACATCGCGGTCGCCGGGGCCGAAGTGCTCGAGGTCGACGCCCGGCGACACCACCCGCACGGACCAGGGCGACACGCCGTAGCGCGAAACCAGGAGCTGCTTGAACGCGGCCGACAGGGTGACGAGCAGGTCGGCCCTGCGGTAGACGGCCCGTTCGACGAGCCGCTTGACCACCAGGCCGGGGCCCCTCTCACCGACGGCCTCGCTCTCTGCCGACCACGGGCCCTGGAAGTGCACGACCAGCGGCAGGCGGCGGAGGGAGGGGACCAGCACCGGAGCCAAGGCGTGGAGCGCGAAATGGGCATCGACCAGGCCGGCTCCCCGACCGGCCCGCACCGCCGCCAAGGCAAACCGGGCCAGTCGCCACGGGAGGTACGCACCTTGGGGGCCGGCGACCACGACCGACGGCGCCGGGTCATCGGCCGGCCCGAACACCACGGCAGTGGGCTGCTCACCGAGGCGATCCAGAGCTTCGTGCAACGACCGCAGGTACCGGTTCAGCCCACCGGGCTGATCGGGAAACCACCCCATGCCCAACATGAGCGGCCGGGTGGGGGCGTGGTCGGTCGGCCGACGATGCGGTGGGCGCATAGCTCGGAGGAGGCTACGCTGGCCTAGTCCGATACCCGTGCGCAGAGACCTGCACGTCGCCTCCCCCGAGATCCCCGAACGTCACGTCGTGAGCATCGCCATCGTCCACGACTACCTGACTCAGCGGGGCGGGGCCGAACGCGTTGTGTTGTCGATGCTCAAGGCTTTTCCTGGCGCGAATCTGTACACGTCGCTCTTCGAGCCGGCGGATACCTTCCCCGAATTCAAGACTGCGCCCGTCCACACTCTGCCCATCAATAGGCTGGCGCCGCTGCGCCGCCACCATCGCTTGGCCCTACCGGCTCTGGCCTCAGCATTCTCTTCTCTTCGGGTCGACGCCGACGTCACTCTCTGCAGTTCGAGCGGCTGGGCGCACGGCGCGCAGGTCACGGGCCGAAAGCTCGTCTACTGCTACTCGCCGGCCCGATGGCTCTACGACGGCGAGAGATATACCAAAGGCTGGCGTACGGGGGGCGTGATGCTCGGAGCCCTCCGGCCACTGCTCCTCCGGTGGGATCGCAAGGCCGCAGCCAGCGCCGACCGGTACGTCACCCTCTCTGAGGCCGTACGCCGTCGCATCAAGACGACCTACGGCCTCGACGCCGAGGTACTGCCGCCGCCCCCGACCATGGACCCGACCGGCCCGCAACACCCGGTCGACGGCATCGAGCCGGGGTTCTTCCTGTGTGTCTCACGGCTGCTCCCCTACAAGAACATCGACGCCCTCACTGCCGCCTTCGCTGCGCTGCCGTGGGAGCGACTCGTTGTCGCGGGGACCGGGCCTGAACGCGTTCGGCTGGAGCGCCAAGCGCCCCCGAACGTGGTGTTCCTCGGCGCCACGTCGGAGGCCAGACTGCGCTGGCTGTACGAATCATGTCGAGGAGTGGTTGCCGCGAGTCACGAGGACTACGGGCTGACGCCCCTGGAGGGCGCCCTTCTCGGACGGCCGTGCGCCGTGCTGCGATCCGGTGGGTTCCTCGACACCGTCGTCGAGGGAGAGACGGGTCTGTTCTTCGACGTTCCGGAAGCCGGGAGCATCGCGAAGACGGTCGAGGGACTCACTCGCCACGACTGGCAGGAGTCGGCCATTCGGGCTCATGCCGCGGCCTTCGGCGAGGAGCACTTCATCCGCAGGATTCGCGAGATTGTCTCGCAGGTCGCACACGCCGCGCCGCGGCGGGTCAACTGAGCGTGCGGCACCGTCCGCGGGATCCCTCGGTGGCCCCTACAATCCGATTCGACACTGTGACCAATGCAGCCAACAGCACACGGCGCCGCGGCGGAGAAGGGTGAGCGGGGTGTCGGACTCAATGACTCAGGCGATGCGGACGTCGGGTGAGACCCACGAGGGCAAGAATCGCTCCGCCCGGAACGGGGCTCAGGCGTCGTGGCGCCGGTACCTTGCCGTACTCGTTGTTCTGGACGCGGCCTGCATCCTGGGCAGCGCGCTGTCCGCCCAGCTTCTGCGTTTCGGGGAAGTTACGGCACTGGGGCCGGCACCTTGGCAGATCTCGTATGCCGTCGTGGCCGCGGCGATGGTGCCGGCATGGCTGACAACACTGGTTCTGGGGGGCTGCTACGAGCGCCGGTACCTGGAAGGGGGCTCCGAGGAGTTTCGGAGGGTGTTCGACTCCGCGATTCGATTCCTGGCCCTGTTCGCGGTGGTGGCCCTGATCGCCAAGGTTGACGTCGCTCGGGCATTCGTCGTCATCTCGATCCCCCTCGCCACCGTCCTGACGCTCCTCGAGCGCTATGCCGCTCGGCGCTGGCTCCATCACCAGCGAAGTCGCGGACGGTTCATGAAGCGGGCGGTCGTGGTCGGCTCAGCGACGGCGTGCCAGGAGGTCTCCCACCAGCTCTGGCAGTCGCCGTTCGCCGGTCTGACGGTCACCGGGGTGTGCACGGTCACCGACATGGGCCTGTTGGACATCGACGGCGACATCGTCGAGGTTCTGGCCGAGCCCCAAGACGCGTTCGCCGCAGCGCGGAGCGCGGGCGCGGACGTCATCGTCGTAGCCGACTCCACGACGCTCACGACCGGAGAGCTGAGCCACCTCTCATGGCAGCTGGAAGGCACCGGGGTGGGGCTCCTCGTCGCGCCGTCGGTCACCGACGTCACCGGTCCCCGCATCGCGATCCGACCCGCTCCGGGACTTCCGCTCCTGAACGTGGAGGAGCCCGAGCTTTCCGGGGCGCGGCGGCTCGTCAAGGCCGCCTTTGACAAGGCCGTCGCCCTGATCCTCCTCACCGCGCTCATGCCCTTCCTCGGCCTCATCGCTATCGCAATACGGCTCACCAGCGACGGGCCGGCGCTGTTCCGCCAGGAGCGTGTCGGCGTGGGTGGACGGCGGTTCACACTCTGGAAGTTCCGGACGATGGTCCTCGACGCCGAGCAGCAGCTGCTCGCCCTCCAGCACATGAACCAGCACGACGGCCTGCTGTTCAAGGTCATGGACGACCCCCGGGTCACCCCGATCGGACGGCTCCTCCGCCGTTGGTCGCTCGACGAGCTCCCACAGCTCTGCAACGTGCTGCGCGGTGACATGTCGATCGTCGGGCCCCGCCCTCCCCTGCCCAGCGAGGTCGAGCGCTACACCCCCAAGGTGCGACGCCGGCTGCTCGTCAAGCCGGGCATGACGGGCCTGTGGCAGGTGAGCGGTCGGTCACACCTTCCCTGGGAGGAGTCGGTCCGCATGGACCTGTATTACGTGGAGCACTGGTCGCCCGCCCTCGACGCCCTCATCCTGGCCAGGACCCTGTCGGCCGTCGTCCTCCGGCGGGGCGCCTACTGACCGAGGGGGGCGACGCGCGGACCCCCTGGCTACGCTGGTGCCATGTCATCGACAGCCCCTGAGCGCCATCGGTTCACGGTCGAGGACTACTACCGCATGGCCGAGGCCGGCCTGCTCGCCCCCGACGACCGGGTGGAGCTGATCGAGGGAGAGATCATCGACATGGCCGCCATCGGGAGCCGCCACGCCGCCTGCGTCAAGCGCCTCGCCAAGCTGTTCATGACCCGGCTCGGCGAACGGGCGGTCGTGGGCGTACAGGACCCGGTCCGGCTGAGCGACCTCTCCGAGCCCCAGCCCGACCTGGCCGTGCTCCGGGACCGGTCCGACTTCTACGCCAGCGCCCACCCCGGTCCCGGCGACGTCCTGCTCGTCGTGGAGGTGGCCGACACCACCCTGGCCTGGGACCGCAACGTGAAGGGGCCCCTCTATGGGCGGACAGGCGTTCGCGAGGTTTGGATCGTCGACTTGGGCGCCGAAGTGGTAGAGGTTCTCACGGGCCCGGGGGCGCAGGGCTACGCCGACGTCCGCCAGGCACATCGTGGCGAGTCGCTGGAGATCGCTGGGATCACGGTCGACGTCGACGAGATCCTGGGCTGATCCCACAGCGCCGAGCTCGGGGCGGGTTCGTCACGCGGCGGGGTCGAACCAGTCAAGCGCCCGGGAACCGCGCGAACCCTCGATCCGCTGTCGCCAACCGGCACCCGTGTGCGAGCGCGACCGCAGCCAGATACGCGTCCGGCACAAGGTTCCCGGCGATACCACGATCTCGACCCGCCAGCTCGCCGAGACGGCTCCAGGAAGCCGGTCCTGCCGCCAGCCACCGCGACCGTCGCGCTGTGCGGAGGCGTGCGACGAACTCGAGTGCCGTAGCCGCGGGTGCTGGCGTCCGCACGATTCGGGGGTTCGTGACGATCCTTGACGAAGCCGATCAGAGCGGAGTCGTGCAGTCCGATCTCCTCCCGTCCAGCCACCATCTCCGAAAGCCAGGCGGCATAGTGCTCGTGCCGCGCCACCTCTCGCCGGAACGCGTATACGAGAACGTTGACGTCGGGCAGGATCACGAGGCTGGCTGACCATCCAACGCTGCCCAGAGAGCGTCGCGGTCGACGGGATCGACGAGGAGGCGGTCGTCCGGGTCGCCAAAGGCCGGAAGGGGCTCGAGCTGGCCTTCGTCCGGGTTGTCGTTGGCCAGCACCGAGCGCAGTCCCTCCTCGACCAGGCTGGTGAAGGTTCGACCCTTGGCTGCCGCCCGAGCCTTGGCCTCGGCGGCCAAGGCGTCAGGCAGATTGATGGTTGTCCTCACGCAGACAAGCATATTTCAGAGAGAGCGACAGGAAACACTGACAGCTACGGCCACCGCAGGCTTTGGGAACCTGACGGGCATGCCGAGGCGACGCTCCCCACTACTCTGGTGACATGTCGTCTGCGGCACCTGCCCGGCACCGGTTCACCGTCGAGGAGTACTACCGCATGGCCGAGGCCGGCCTGCTCGGCCCCGACGACCGGGTCGAGCTGATCGAGGGAGAGATCATCGACATGGCCGCCATCGGGAGCCGGCATGCCGCCTGCGTCAACCGCCTCACCGAGCTTCTCATCACCCGGCTGGCCGGGCGGGCGACCATAGGGCGTGCAGAACCCGGTCCGGCTGAGCGACCTCTCCGAGCCTCAACCCGATCTCGCCGTGCTCCAACACCGCCCTGACTTCTACGCGAGCGGTCACCCCGCGCCCGCCGATGTCCTGCTCGTCGTGGAGGTGGCCGACACCACCCTGGCCTGGGACCGCAACGTGAAGGCGCCGTTGTACGGGCGGGCGGGCGTCGCCGAGGTCTGGGTCGTCGACCTCACGGCCGAGGCAGTCGATGTGCTCATGGGGCCCCACTCCGAGGGGTACTCCGATGCCCGTCGCGCCGGTCGGGGCGACGTGCTCGAAGTCGCGGGAGCAACGATCTCCGTCGACGAGATCCTCGGCTGACGAGACACCTCGGGACGGTGGCCGCCCACCTCACGGTGGGCGGGGCCATGACACACGCCGGCAAGGTCTTCGCCATCACCAGCCTGGGCGATCCTCCCGAGGTCAGCCTCAAGTGCGATCCCGACCTCGCCCAGGCGTTACGGGACGCAGCACCCGGCCGTGCGGCCCGGGTACGACCTGAACAAGCGGCACTGTAACACCGGCGCCCTCGACGGCTCGATCGGCGATCACCTCCGCTCCCCGCAGGGGCGGAGGTCAGCTTCGTCGGTGCCGGGCCCGGTTGTGGAAGTCACACGCCACCCGGCCGTTGGCCTGGGTGGTGAGCCCGCCGGCGGCGTAGGGCTCCACGTGATCGATCTCGCAGTCCTCGGCCGGGCGGTCGCAATAAGGATGGAAGCACTGGCGGTCTCGAGCCTGCACGGCCCGGCGAGTGCCGCCACCGAAGATGCGCCGGTGCACGCCCACGTCGGTGACCCGGCTGGGGCCGTCGAACACCACTCGCTCCACCCAGGCCCGGTCCACGTGGGGCACCAGGCTCCCGGGGGTGATCACCGTGCCGTTGGCCAGCTCACAGATCATCCCCGCAAAGGTCTCGTAGCCCACGAACACGGAGAACAGCGGCTCGGGGCGACGGCCGTCGGCAGGTGAGCTGGCCGAGCGGGTGGCCATCTCGACCAGGGCGTCGGCCCGCCGTTGGGCGGGGGTGCGACACAGGTCGAGGACGGTGGGATCGGCGCCCAGGCGGCGGCGGGCCTCGGCCCAGTCGGCGGCGAACCTTCGATGCGCTTGAGCCCGTCGCTGACGATCGCGCCACTGATGGCGTCGAGGGCGAAGTCGCCGAACCACATGCCCCGATAGCTCTGCGAGAGGTGCAGGCGGCGACTGGCGTGGTCTCTGGTCGCCCGGTCTTCGGCCCCGTCGGCATCGGCGTGGTAGCTCCAGTACCACAGCACCCGGGAGAAGTCGCCGAAGCGCAGGCGGATGGCGTCGTCGACCAGGGCCTGCTCGTCTCGGGCGAAGACCTCGGCGGTGGCCGGCGTGTGGGCGTTGGCCAACAGCCCCACCTGGGCGTCGCCGATGTCGCCCGCCAGCCATGCCCCCTCCACGATTCCCATGCTGCGCAGCGCACGGCCCACCCGCATCCGGCGGCGGGCCGTGGCCGGAGGCAGCTGCGCCCGGGTGGCCAGCCATGCGGCCGCCGAGCGGGCTCCGTCGTCGGCCCAGGCCCGCGAGGCGTCGAAGGCGGCCGTGGCCCGAGTGTTCACCGCTCCCAAGCGATCGAGCTGGCGGTGGAGCCCCAGCACCGTCTCGGCGTCGGCCAGCGACGAAGGGCCGGCGGCGACCATGCGGTCCACGACGGCGGTCAACTCGTCGACCAACGGGGAGGGGCGAGACATGGGCTGCTCCCTGCGGGAGGAATCACCTGGGGGGAAGCGGCTCCGCATCATCATATGCGAACACATGTTCGCCGTCAAGGGCCAGGCGGTCAATAGTCCGACCAAACGTGGTTCGGCCCGGGCGAGGTACGTCGCGTCGAAGGCCTTCGTCACCGCCCCAGGCAACAAGAGCGTCTCCGTCCGCCTCCATGACCCGGCCTGTTGCCGCAGACACGCGGTGCCGGTGCGGTCCTCGAGCGATGTGCTCCCTGCGGCGCGACCTGGTGCCGGAAGCCAGTCGATCCAATCTTGGTCGCCTGGCCGCGGCCCTCCCGCGACCTCGAGGCCAAGCTCCGGGTTCCCGACCTCGCCTACCCCGTCGACGTGGCCCTCGACGACCGCACGTTCGACGCGCTCACGACCGCCGCCTTCCGCACGCCCTTCGGTGACGTCGATGTGGTCCTACGGCCGGATGCTGCCGGGCCCCGGCGCTATTTCACCTACGAGGAGCTCAACACCCGCGCCCACAGCCGAGAGGCCTTCGGGGTGACCATCCGCGTCGCCGATCTCGACGACATCCTCGAGTCCAAGACGGCAACCGGCAGGCCCCAGGACCTCGCCGCCCTCCCCCACCTGGCCGCGCTTCGAGCCGAACTGGCCCGAGGCGGGCGTGCCCCCGAAGCGGCAGGGGATGTCGAGCCGCCAGAGCCGGACTGACGCTCCAGCAACGCCCCGGCTCGCGCGCACGGTGCCGGCGGCGGCTGACCGACCGCCCGATCAGCCGCCGGGTCGGGCTTGACCCGGCGACGCCACCCGCTGTTCGCCGCCAAGCGCGGCTTCGAAGCAGGGCAGGCACAGCTCACGCCCGTCCAGGCGGCGGACTCGGGTCTCCATGGTCGCCTCCCCACATTCCGCGCACGCGACCGACACGTGGATGCGGGCCTTCAGGGGCGGCGAGGCGGTCAGTTCCTGGACGGCGAACAGGTCGTCGGGCTCCGCCGGTCATCCGAGCTCACGCCGCCGAGTTCGGCGAGAAGCAGTTCATCCGCAAGGCTCCGCCAGGTCATCCAGGAGGAGATGGGCGCGCCAGGCGGCTCAGCCCTTGAAGGGGATGCGCGACCTCCTGCGACTTCCACCTACAATCCCGTGCAATCGTGTCACTGAAGGACTCTGCGCGTAGTGCCGGTGGGGGTGGCAGCGCTGGAAAGGTAAGCGCGTTGTCAGACTCGGTCGTCGAGACAGAACAGTCACCCCGACGCGCCGCCGTCGGAAACGACCGGCCCTACGGGCGCGAGTCGCAGACGTCGTGGCGCCGGTACACCGCTCTTCTGGTCGTGATGGACGCCGCCTGCGTCTTGGCCGGTGCCCTGTCAGCGCAGGTCCTTCGCTTCGGGGAGGTCACCGCGCTGGGGCCCGCTCCGTGGCAGATCTCCTACGCGGCCATGGCTGGCGCCATGGTGCCGGCGTGGCTCGCCATGATAGTCGTCGGGGGCTGTTACGAGCGGCGCTACCTCGAAGGCGGGTCGGAGGAGTTCCGGCGGGTGTTCGACGCCGCGATGCGGTTCCTCGCCCTGTTCGCAGTCGTGGCCCTCATCGCCAAGATCGACGTCGCCCGGGCGTTCATCGTCATCTCCATCCCCCTGGCCACCGTCCTCATCCTGCTCGAGCGCTACGCGGCAAGGCGATGGCTCCACCACCAACGCGCACACGGACGGTTCATGAAACGGGCGGTACTGGTCGGGTCGCCGACGTCCTGTCACGAGGTCGCCGAACGGCTGTGCCGCTCGCCGTTCGCCGGTTTGACCGTCGCCGGTGTCTGCAGCGACACCGAGATGGGTCTGGTGGACGTCGACGGCCAGATCATCGAGGTTCTCGCCGAGCCCCATGACGTGTTCCTCGCGGCACAGAGCGCTCGGGCCAACGCCATCGTCGTGGCCGACTCCTCCACGCTCTCGGGCGCCGAGCTGAACCACCTGGCGTGGCAGCTCGAGGGCACGGGGGTCGCGCTCCTGGTGTCGCCCTCGGTCACCGACGTGACCGGCCCCCGCATCGCCATCCGGCCCGCGCCCGGGCTGCCCCTCCTCAACGTGGAAGAACCCGAGCTTTCGGGCGGCCGCAGGTTCGTGAAGGCGGCCTTCGACCGAGTCGCCGCCCTGGTTGTCCTCGCCGTCCTCCTGCCACTGCTCGCAGTGATCGCCGTCATCATCCGCATCAGCACCAAGGGCCCGGCCCTGTTCCGTCAGGAGCGCGTCGGTCTCGGCGGGCGGCAATTCACGTTGTGGAAGTTCCGGACGATGGTCGTCGACGCCGAGGAACAGCTGCCCTCGATGCTCCACCTGAACCAGCATGACGGCCTGCTGTTCAAGATCACCGACGATCCCCGGATCACGCGGATCGGCCGGTTCCTTCGCCGGTGGTCGCTCGACGAGGTCCCCCAGCTCTGGAACGTCGTCCGGGGTGACATGTCGATCGTCGGGCCCCGCCCTCCCCTGCCCAGCGAGGTCGAGCGCTACACGCCCAAGATTCGGCGCCGGCTCCTCGTGAAGCCGGGCATGACGGGCCTGTGGCAGGTGAGCGGTCGGTCACACCTTCCCTGGGAGGAGTCGGTCCGCATGGACCTGTACTACGTGGAGCACTGGTCGCCCGCCCTCGACGCCCTCATCCTGGCCAGGACCCTCTCCGCCGTCCTGCTCCGGCGGGGCGCCTACTGAGCCCGGCGATCCTGGGCTGATCGGGTCGACTGCACGGTCGCTGACGCCCCGCCAGGTCGACGGCGTCGCCGCCTGCTCCTTCTACCATTCGATGGATCATCCCGGGTGTGGGGCCGGTCGAGGGGGCGTGGGACCTGCGTCCGGGTGTCGACGCCTACCTCGGCGGGGTCGACGTGCGGGGGCAGCGGGTTGTGGAGCTCGGTACCGCCGATGGCTACGACCGGGCATTCATTGGTGTGCTCGGCTTCGAACGCACCACTGTCACGACCCACACCCAGCTCTTCAACGGCCGAGCCAAGCGGCTGTTCACCGTCGTCGGCCACCGCACCGGAGCAGGGCCGTGACCGGACGCCCCCCGCTACGCTGGTGCCATGTCGTCGGCCGCCCCTGAGCGCCACCGGTTCACGGTCGAGGCCTATTACCGCATGGCCGACGCCGGGCTGCTCGGCCACGACGAGCGGGTCGAGCTGATCGAAGGGGAAGTCATCGACATGGCGGCCATCGGGAGCCGGCACGCCGCCTGCGTCAACCGTCTCAACGAGCTGTTCATGACTCGGCTCGCCGGACGGGCGGTCGTGGGTGTGCAGCATCCTGCTCCTCGTCGAGGTGGCCGACACCACCTTGGCCTGGGACCGCAACGTGAAGGTGCCCCTCTATGTGCGAGCGGGCATACCCGCGGTCTGGGTCGTCGACCTCGACGGCGAAGTGGTGGACGTGTCCACGAGTCCTGAGAAGCAGGAATACGAAGACGTCCGCCAGGCACGCCGTGGCGAATCGCTGGAGATCGCCGGGATCACAATCGACGTCGACGAGCTTCTGGGCTGATTCCACAGCCTCACCTCGTCGTCCACCGCAGCGCGGGAGGACCGTGAACGGCCGGATACCCGCGGCGCTGCGCTCGGGCGGGGCCCGTCGGGCGCGCTGGGGCATCGTCGACCAGGTGGTGTCGAGCGTCACCAACTTCGCGATCGTGCTGGTGGCCGCCCGGGAGGCCACACCCCGCGAGTTCGGCGTGTTCAGCCTCGCGCTGGCCCTCTACATCTTCCTGCTCTGGGTGGGCCGGTCGCTGGTGGCCGAGCCCTTCGTCGTCCGCCACGGTGCGACCCCGCCAGCCGGTCGCCGGGAGGCGGCACAGGCGGCGGTGGGGGCGGCCGTAGCGGTCGGGTTGGCGTCGGCGGTGGTGCTGCTGGTCATCGCCGCGCTCTGGCGGTCTTCGGGAGGCGTCCTCTTCGCCATGGCCCTGGCCATGCCGGGAGCGCTCGTGCAGGACGCCTACCGTTACGTCCTCATCGCCGACGGCCGGGCCCGGGCGGCCGCGGGCAACGACAGTGTCTGGTTCGCCGTGCAGCTCGTCGCCGTCGTCATTCTGCTGGCCGTCGGTCGGGCGAGCGCCACCAACCTCACGGTCGCGTTCGCCGTCGGGGCGGGGTGCGCGGCGTTCGTCGCGTCCCGCCAGGCGGGGGTCGGCCCGAGACCGACCGTCTGGCGACAGTGGCTGCGCGACCACGGCGACCTCGGCGTCCCCTTCCTCCTCGAGCTGGTCAGCGTCAACGGGACGACCCAGCTCACCCTGGTGGGCCTGGGTGCGGTCGCCGGGGTGGTGGCGGTCGGCGAACTGCGGGCGGCGACCCTGCTGTTCGGCCCGGCGATGGTGCTCTTCGCCGGCGTCTTCCTGATCGGCATGACCGAAGGGGTGCGGATGCGGAGCCACTCGCCCGACCGCCTCGCCACTCTGGTGGTCGGCCTGGCCACCGTCACGTCGCTAGCGACCCTGGCCTGGGGTGTGACCGTGGCCCTGCTCCCCGACGGAGTGGGAACGGCGGTGATCGGCGACCACTGGCGAACGGCCCGCCGATTGGTCGCACCCGTCGCCCTGCTCACCGCCGCCAACGCCTGCATCCTCGCTGTGGGTGTGGGCCTGCGGGCGCTGGCCGCCGCCCGGTCGAGCCTGCGGGCGCGCCTGTGGTCGGCGCCGGTGGTGCTGGTGGCCGGTCTGGTGGGCGCCGGGGTCGGTGACGCCGAGGGTGCCGCCGTGGGCCTGGCCGGGGCCTCGTGGTTCGGTGCCGTGCTCGCCGGGCTGGCGTTCCGCCACGCCCTCGCACGTGAGCGTGACGGCGGCACTCCCGACGCCGCCGAGGCGCGCATCACCCCGTTGGAGCTCGGCGACCCGACCATTCCCTTGGGCCATACCTGATCGGGTATACACTTTCGCCGTGGGCGCTCAACCCTGGGACGTGCCGGCGTGGGCGATGCTCAAGGAGGCTCGTCGGCGGGCGGGGATCTCCCAAGCGGAGCTGGCGAAGCGCTCCGGCACATCCCAGTCAGCGATCGCGCGCTACGAGCGGGCTCGATCATTGCCATCGCTGAGCACCCTCTACCGCCTCGTGCGAGCGTGCGGGTTCGACCTGCGCATGCGCCTCGAGCCCTACGCCGGCGACCCCCGCCAGCCCCTCATCCTCGATGCGCTGGCCCGCAGCGTGGAAGATCGCCTTCGCTCCAACGACGACTTCACCCGGCTGGCCGTGCAGCTGCAGCAGGTTCCGCAGGTTCCGGAGGCCGGCGATCGTTGAGCCCGAAGGACCCCGGCCATCCCTGGACACCGAGCGCATCGTCACCACCCTCGCCCGCCACGGCGTTGCCTACGTGTTGATCGGCGGCCTGGCCGCCGTCGCCCACGGATCGGCCATACCCACCACCGACCTCGACCTCGTTCCCGATGCCAGTCGCGCCAATCTCGGTCGCCTGGCCGCCGCACTTCGTGACCTCGAGGCAAAGCTCCGGGTCAGCGACCTCCCCTACTCCCTCGACGTGGCCCTCGACAACCGGGCCTTCGACGCCTTCACCACCGCCGCCTTCCGCACGCCCTACGGAGACGTCGATGTGGTCCTGCGACCCGACGCTGGCGGGCCGCGGCGCCACTTCACCTATGAAGAGCTCAACGCCCGCGCCGACAGCCGGGAGGCCTTCGGCGTGACCATCCGCGTCGCCGCCCTCGACGACATCGTCGAGTCCAAGGCGGCGGCGGGCAGACCCCAAGACCTCATCGCGCTCCCCCACCTGGCTGCGCTTCGGGCCGCCCTGGCCCAGGATGATGCTGCCCCGGGCGCAGCGCCCGACCTCGAGCCACCAGAGCCGGGCTGACGTGGACCGCCGCCCGGCCTCACCCATCTACGCCTTCGTGGGCGTGCGCGCCCTGGTGGCCGGGGGCCTGGCCACCGCCCTCGTCGCCGGCCGATCGCCGGAGCTTCCCCTCGTCGGCCTGGTGGTGATCGCCACCCTGGCCTTCGACCGGCACCACCTGGTGACGTTGCGGAACTTCGTCCTCGTCTACACCGTGGTGGTGTTCGGGCTGGGAACGGCGGCGTTCCACTACGCCCCCTCTTCGATCGTGCCCGACGTGGTCGCCTACCTCCTCGCCTTCCTCTCCGGCTACGCCGTCGCCTCCGGTGGGATCCTCGGCTCTGCCGACCGGGAGGCCCCGGCGCCGGGGGCACCAACCGTCGTCGCCGGCGACGGGGAGCGAGGCCCCCTGAACCGGCGCGCGGTGGAGGCCGCCATCGTCGCCTTGGTGGCCCTGAACATCGCCTTCCTCGCGTTCCAGCTCGAGAAGTACGGGATCGGCGCCTACTACCGGGGCCAGGCCCTGCTCGACCAGTTCCTCAGCTACGGCCAGGCCAGCCCCACCGGGGGGGCCGAGCAGATCGGCCGCTTCCTCCTCAAGTTCTGTGGCATCGGCCTGGTGATCCTCTACGCCCAGGCGTGTTACGAGGCGAGGGCGAGGGTGCGCTACCGCTACCCCATCGGTCTTCTGGTGGCGCTGCCCATCCTCTCCCTCCGCCGTTACGACGCCGTCGTCGGCGCCCTCACCGCCCTCGCCGTGTACGCCTGCGAGCGACGGGTCGCCGGCCGCCGGGGGCAGGCTCAGGGGTTCCGGGTGACCCGCACCGTCGCCCTCGCCGCAGCCATGGCCTCGGCCGTCCTCGCCGCACTGGCCATCGGCGTGCTGCGCCAGGGGTTCGTCGACCCCGGGGCCGGCGCACCCGACGCCGGGAACCTGCCGGTGCTCACCAGCGAGCTGTCACCGGTTCGGGCCTACGACGACATCACGACGAACATCGGCGTCCTGGGGTACCCCCGGGGACGAACCATCGTGGTCCCCCTGCTGCTCAAGGTCGTGCCTCGGGCCTGGTTCCCCGACAAGCCGCTGAACTCGGCCGCCTACTATCTGTCGATCGTCCGGCCCGGGGAGCTCGCCGCCGGGTACGCGGTACCACCGACGTTCTACGGCGACGCCTACCTCAACTTCGGGTTCGGGGGGGCGCTCGTTGCCTGCCTGCTGCTCGGTGTGGTGGCGGCGCGCCTCGACCGCGCCTACAAGCGGCCCGTCCTCACCCGCATCCCATTCTTCCTGATCCTGTGGGCCAGCGCCTTCTCCCTCATGCGCGACCCGATGTCGGAGAGCCTGGCCGGGGTTCTGCTGACCCTCGGCGTCTGGTTCGTCGCCGACCACCTGCTCCGGCACCGCGCCTCGGCCCCGGCCCGGGGGGCCGTCGCTCCATCGGTGCCGGCAGCTGCTGGGGCCACCGGCGGTGTGCGGTGACCGACGAGGTACAGCCGCATGCGACGCCGGCGCTGCTGCGGGCGGCCGGCGCCGTGTCGCGGGCGGCACACGCACGGGGCCTGCTGGGCGAGCGCGGGAGCGGTCTCGTGCGCCTGCTCTCCCGCTCGGTCGCCGGTCGGGGCACGACCACCTACCGCGACCCCCACGGGCACGTGGTGGACGCCGACCTGTCCGACTATCTGGAACGGGCGGGGTTCTTCGGGGCCCACAGCGCGCCGGTGCTCCGCCACATGGTCGCGCTGCTGCGCCCCGGCGACTGGGCCATCGACGCCGGTGCCGCCGTCGGGCTGTTCGCCGGCCCCATGGCGGCCGCCGTCGGTCGCACCGGCTCGGTGTGGGCCGTCGAGCCCCTGGCCCGCAACGTACAACGCCTCCAGCGCCTGAAGGAGCTCAACGACCTCGTCCAGCTCGAGGTTCTGCCCGTCGCCCTCACGTCGGAGACGGCCACCGCTCGCCTCCGTCTCCCGGCGGCACCGGGCGGGAGCGCGTTCGGGTCGTTCGTGGCCACCTGGGAGCGGGCGGGCGAGACCGAGGTGCCCACCTGCCGCCTCGACGATCTGGTCATGGCCCGGGACCCCGGCCGGCCCTTGCGCCTGCTCAAGATCGACGTCGAGGGTTCGGAGCCCGAGCTGCTGGAAGGGGCGGCCGCCACCCTCACCGGCCGGTTCAAACCGCTCGTCGTGTGCGAGTTCCACGACCCCCTGCTGCACACCGCCGGGTCGTCGTCGCAAGACCTTCTCGAGCGCTTCGCCACCCTCGGCTACGCGCCCCGACCGCCATTCGACCGTCCGGCGCGCCGACTCGACGGCCGGGTGTGCGACCTCCTCCTGGGGCCTATCGACCTCGGCGCCACGGCGGCGACCTGACTAGCGGCGACCTTCGCCCATCACGTCCCGCAGGACCTCACGCCAGGACTCGGCCACCGCTTCGGGAAAGTAGGGCCCGAGCTGGGAACGGGCCTCGCCGGCCAGCCGGCGGCCGAGGTCCGGGTCGCCGAGCAGCCGGGTGACGCTGCGGGCGAAGGACACGGCGTCGCGCTCGGCCACCAGGGCCGAGCGCCCGTCGACCAGGCCCAGCCCCCGGTTGGCCACCGGCGACAGCACGCACGGCCGCCCGGCACCGACGGCGTCGAGCACCTTGTACTGCGCCCCGGTGCCCAGCTGTGTGGGAACCACCACCACCGCCGCCTCGTCGAGTACCTCCGACACCTCCGCGACATCGGCCCTCAGTTCGACGCCCACGGCCTCCGCCGCCTTGCGGAGCGGCGGCTTCGGGCGGCGGCCGGCGATCACGACTGCGTGGGGGCCGATTCCCCGTCGGCTCAACTCGGGGACCAGCTCGTCGCAGATCCAGAGGGCGGCCTCGTGGTTCGGGGCGTAGAAGAGGTTGCCGATGAACACGACCTTGTGGCCCTCCGGCCCGCCGGCCCGGGTTCCCACCGAGAGGGGGACGGCGCGCACGCCGGGGCCGATCCCGGCGGCGTCGGCACCGCTGTGCGCCACCGACGCGGTCGCGGATCGTGCCAGCCGCCGGTCGAGGCGCGCGACCCTCGTCGCCTCCCAGCGCCAGAACAACGCCATCGGGCCCGGTTCCGCCTGCGCCCGCTTGCGGGCGATCTCGCCGAGGTCATCGACGAAGTCGACCACCGCGACCGCCGGCAGCCGTCGCGGGACGGCGCGGTTGGTGACGAACACGACCACCGCATGCCCCTCACCCGCCCGACGTAGCGACTTCGGTGCCCGACCCTGCACGTAGGCGACCTGAGCGGGCAACAACAGGCTGAGGCCAAGGGCGCGCAGCAGGTGCAGCGGGTTGGACACCCACCGCCGGGGGCCCCAGCGGTCGACGTCGGGCAGCCACGACAGCGTGTCGACGGACCACTCCGCGGACAGGGCGGCCACGATCTCCGAGGCACGCCGCTGGTCGCCCTGGCCGTCCGGGCGGGGCGGGCGGGGCGAGACGACGAGGATGGCCGCCGGCCGCTCGGGTGCCTGATCGGGTGGCCCGGTACTCAGGAACGGCTCACTTCGCCGTAGAGCGACCGGTAGCGGGCGGCGACCGCAGGCCAGCCGGGTAGCTCGAGGGAGTTCTCGACCGGTCCGCCGGCCACCGCGCTGCGCAGCGCCTCGGCCCACGCCTCGAGGCGGGTGTCACGGACGAGCACGCAATGGCGCCCGACGACCTCGCTCGCCACGTCGGCCGCCGCGTCAATAACGACGGGGGTTCCGGCCTCGGCGGCCTCCAAGATGGGAAGGCCGTGGCCCTCCTGGAGGGTCGGGTAGAGCAGAGCAGCCGCCCCGGCCATGAGGTCGTCGACCTCGTCCCGGGTGGCGGTGGGCACCACCCGGGCCCCGGCCACCACCAGGGTCGCCCGCTGGGCGGGCGTGAGCCCGGCCCGGGACAGCACCACGAGGGGAAGGGCCTCGGGCGTGGTTGCCCGGTACTCGCCGTACGCGGCCACCATGAGGTCGGTGCGCTTACGGGAATCCGACGCCCCGCCGAAGGCCAGGACGTGGCTGCGGGGCCCGGTCCGCACCGCCAGCGTCCGTATGCCGTGGGGCACGACCTCGACGCGCCCGGCCAGGGCGGGCACGACCTCCTCCACCTCGGCCCGGGTGCGGTCGCTGGCGACCACCACCCGGCCCGCCCGCAGGAGGCTGCGCTCGAGGACGGTGCCTGCGATCCGGTTACCTCTCGGCGTGCCCGGCCGGCGGTGCATGAGGTCGTGCACGGTGACGACGCTGTTGCGCCCCGGCACCACCGCGCCGAGGTTCGACGCGTAGTGCACGACGTCGTAGCCCCGGGCCCGGGGGTCCAGACGTGGCGACAGGTCGAACAGGCCCGAACGGGCGAGCGTTGCGACCTTGGACCCGGTCCCCCACTCCCCCGGTTCCCCCCATAGGCGCACCTCGACCGAGCCGTCACCCGACAAGGCGCCCACCAGGCGCTCGACGAAGGTGGCGATGCCCAGCCCCCTCGCCGCCAACCGGGCGTCGACGAGGACCCGGATCACCCTGCTGGGTCGGCGGCGGACAACGACGGGATGCCGGCAGGTGCGACCTCGGCCCCGACCGCCTCGGCGAGCGTCTCCCACCGCTCGAGGCCGAAGGGCACGACGAAACCGGCCTCGGCCAGAGCACCGGCCCGTGCACCCTGGCCCCGCAGGGCGATCTCGACCCGCCGGAGGCGCGCCGTCAGGCCCGCCGACCGGGCCGTCGACCGCCCGGCGGCGACCAGTACGAGATCCACCATCCGCTCCGGCACCAGGACGAACCTCCGGGCACCGAAGATCTCCAGCAACCGCCGGGTGGTCAGTCCCTCCCCGGGCTGGAGCACGACCGGCACCGGTTCGGGCATCGTCGCCGCGAACAGGACCCCGGCGGCCACGTTCTCGACCAACGACACCGGGGCCGGACGCTCACCTCGTCCGGCCACGGGGATCGCGGGCAGCGACGAGGCGAGGCGGCTGAGGTTGCGGGTCGTGGAGCGGTCGGGCCCCTGGATCGCCGAGGCCGGTACAACACGACCTCGGGCGGGATGTCCCGGCCTCCGGCGCCGGCCAGCAGAGCGGCCTCGCCCTCGGCCTTGGTCAGTGTGTAGGGCGACGACGGGAACGTCCGGGTGGTGTCGTCGAGCGGGTCGAGGCGCCCCTGGACCGACGCCGTGCTCAGGTGCACCAACCGGCGCACACCGGCCTCGGCGGCGGCCTGGGCCACGACGACCGGAAGCACGGCGTTGGCCTCGAAAAGCGTGCGCGACGCGCCCACCCCGGGAGTGGCGGCGCCGGCCGCGTTCACCACCACTTCGAAGGTCTCGAGGGCCGAGCAGAAGGTCTCGAAGGTCTCGGGGTGATTGCGGCGCCACTGGTCCGCCGCGTCCCAGGCCGTTCCCGAGGTACCCGCGACCCGCGGGGCGCGGAGGCCGGCCACGTCGACGGCAGCCGTTCGCCCTCGGGCCACGATGTTGCGACCCAGGAACCCCGAGGCTCCCACCACGATGATCCTCGCTGGTTTCAGTACCGGACCACCGACCTCGTATTCAGCGGCTCCACGACGGGCACGCGACCGGACACGGTACCGGCCGCGCCGCACCGTAGGATGCCGTCAATGACGGGCGAGGTCTCCTCGGAGCTCGAGCTGCGCGATTTCCTCGGCGTCTTTCGCCGTCGCAAGAGGGTGATCCTGCTCTGCCTGCTCGTCATCATGTCGGTGGCGATCGTGGCCTCGTTCCTGCAGACGCCTCTCTATGCGGCGAAGGCGAAGGTGCTGCTCCAGCCGCGGAGCACCGACTCTCTCTTCGACGACACCACCGGCCAGGGCGCCGACCCCAACCGGGTGGTGCAGACCGAGATCGAGGTGCTCGAGAGCGAGCCGGTGGAGGATGCCGTCCGCCGCAGGATCGGCGTCGCTCCCGGCATCTCGGCCCGCGGCGTCGGCCAGACCGACGTCGTGGAGATCCGGGCCGAGAGCACTATTGCCAAGCGGGCGGCCGGCGTCGCCAATGCCTACGCCACCTCCTACATCGAGGTCCGCCGTCAGCAGGCCGTCGAGGACCTCCTCGCCGCCGCCCAGCAGATCCAGGGCAAGATCGACGACCTCCAGCGCCAGGTCGAAGGGCTCGGCAGTGCCGACAGCGCCACGGCCCAGAGGAACAGCCTGCTCACCCAGCAGGGCCTGTTCAAGCAGAAGCTCGACGAGCTCCAGGTCGATGCCGCCATCCGCACCGGCGGGGCCCAGCTCGTGACGTCGGCTTCCGTGCCCGATTCGCCCTTCACGCCCAAGACCCTGCGCAGTGCCCTTCTGGCGGCGATCATCGGCCTGTTCCTCGGGACGGGCATGGCCTTCATCGTCGACTACCTCGATGACTCGATGACCACCAAGGACGACCTCGCCCGCGTCGCGCCGGCGGTTCCGGTCATCGGGCTCATTCCCCTCATCCCGGGTTGGCGGGCCGACGACCCACCTCAGGTCATCTCCACGATCGACCCGCAGGCCCCCGCCTCCGAGGCCTACCGCACGATGCGTACGGCCATCCAGTTCCTGGCCCTCGATCAGCCGATCCGCACCCTGCAGATCACCAGTCCCAGCGCCCAAGAGGGGAAGACCACCACCCTGGCCAACCTCGGCGTCGCCCTGGCCCGGGCCGGCCAGCTGGTGATCATCGTGTGCTGCGACCTAAGGCGGCCCCGCATCCACGAGTTCTTCGGGCTCTCCAACGACACGGGCTTCACCTCGGTGCTGCTCGGGAAGGTGCCGCTCACCGCCGCCATCCAGGCGGTGCCCGCGCAGAATCGGCTCTCGCTGCTCGCCGCCGGTCCCCTGCCCCCGAACCCCTCGGAGCTGCTGTCGTCCAGGCGAACCCGCGACGTCCTCACCTCGCTGCAGGCCGAGGCCGACGTGGTGCTGGTCGACGTCCCCCCGGTCCTGCCCGTGACCGACGCGCTTGTCCTTTCCGGCCGGGTCGACGCCACCGTGCTCGTGTGCGTGTCGGGGGCGACGACCATCAAGGACGCCTCGCGGGCCGTCGAGCTGCTCACCCAGGTCGACGCTCCGCTCATCGGCACCGTCCTGAACGGAGTCGTGGGCGAGGCCGACTACGGCTACAACTACGGCAACTACCGCGACGAGACCGCCAACGGCGCCAACGGTGCCGGCAGCCGGAGAACAGGCCGCGAGGCGGCCGTCAGAGCCGAGGCAGCCGAGACCTAACCCCGGGTGTCGCCGCCGCGGTGATCGACCTTCTCGGGGGCGGCTGCGGCCTGCTTGCCCCGTTGTCCGGCACCGTTGGCCGCACCCGGATGCAACGGAGGCCGCGACGCTGCCGGCCGGTGACGCTCGCCAGTGCGGCCCCGAGCGCTGCAGTCGACCACCAGACCGACCACCCGGCGTTCGGCGGGCTGGAGCAGCGCGAGGGCGGCGGCGACGTCGGCCCCGGTGGTGGTGCCGGCGGAGACGACGAGCACGACGCCGTCGACCTCACGGGCCAGGACGGTGGCATCGGTGACACCCAGGACAGAAGGGCTGTCGGCGATCACCCAGTCCGACTGGGCGGCCAGGGCGGCAACGACCTCGGCCACCCGCGGCGACGACACGAGCTCGGAAGGATTGGACGACACCGGGCCGGACGACAGCAGCGCCAGGTGCTCGACCCCCGGCACGCGACGCAGAGCGGCCGACAGCGGCACCTCACCCGAGAGCACCGAGGTGAAACCCACCTGGTTGGGGACACCGAAGAGCTCGTGGATCTGGGGATGGCGCAGGTTGCAGTCGACGGCCACCACGTCTTGGCCGGCTCCGGCCAGGACGCTGGCGAGGTTGACGGCCGTGGTGCTCTTGCCGTCGCCGTCACGAGGGCTGGTGACGAGCAGCGTGCGCACGGCCCGGTCGCGGGCGACGCCCCGCACCGCGGCGCGGATGCGCCGATAGGCCTCGACGGCGGGCGGCCCGGGCTCGGATTTACCGGCGAGCCGGGGCCCGGCGCCGCCCTCGCTTCGCGGTGCCGTGGGCACCACACCGAGCACCGGGATACCCGGGGCAGCCCGCTCGAGGTCGGCCCCGGTCCTGATGGCGTCGTCGAGCCGCTCGAGGAGCAGGAGGAGCAGCAGGCCGAACACAAGTCCGACTCCGGCGGCCGCGGCCACGTTGCGGCCCGTCGCCGGTCGCACCGGGTCGGCTGGCTCCCTGGCCCGGACGAGCACCTGGGGGCCACCACCCACGAGTGCGGCATCGACCTGGAGCTGGTCGAGCTGGGCCCGGTACACGCCGAGCTGGCCCAGCAGGGCGGGGCGCCGGGGGTCGGCCGTGCCCAGGCCGTCGATCTGTCGCGTCAGGTCGTCGACCTTGGTCCCCACCTCCCGGGTGGCCGACAACAGGCGGTCGGCCGTCTGCTGGCGCCGGTAGTCGACGTAGGCCGACGCATAGGCGTTCGCCACCTCGGCCGTCCGCGCCCGCTGCGCGCTCTCGGCCACCACGTCCATGACCTGGCTGCCGCCGACCGGGATGCCGACGACCACGGGCGCCTCACCGACGCGGTTGCGCACCAGGTTCTGCACGGGCTCGCTGACGAGGATCTGGGCCTCGGTCTCGGTCGAGGAGGTCTCCCAGACCGCCGGGCGGGAGTTGCCCAGGATGTCGGGCGGGTCGGCGAGGACGCGGGCCCGAGCCTGGTAGACCGGCGTCTGGAGCACGGAGACGACCAGCGCGGTGGCCGTGACTGCCAACACCGCGAGGACCACGACCCATCCGCGTCGCCGGACAAGGGACGTGTAGTCCCGGCGTTCAGCCCACGGACGCTCGTGCCATGGCATCGGCGAGGATGCTAGTTGGGGGGCGGGAGAGCTTCCCAGGGGCGACGCTCCGGGTGCACGAAAAGGAACCCGAGCACGTCTAGGATTGACCCTCATGGGTCGGTGCCATGAGTTCGGGCTCCAGATCCACGACGGCTGCGGACACCCGATGGTGGCCGGCGAGAACGCCTGCGCCTGTTCCGAGTGCGGCGTGGTCTGTGGCGGACGCTTCGCCGGGTGCCCCGACGTCTGGGCACGAGGTCCCCAACCCGTCTCCACGGTCTCCCAGACGGTCGTCGAGGCTCCGCCTCCGGTGCCCGCGCCGGCCAATGGCAACGGCCGGCGCCGGTTCGGGTCGTCGCGTACGCCGGCGGTCGTGACGGCGACGGCGGAACCCGGCGCCCAACCTCAGCCCGGTTCGGCGGAGGCCAGCGCCGCCGCGCTGCGATGGCTCGAGGCGGCATTCGCCGGGCTGCGCGAGGAGCTCCAGGCGGTCCGCACCAGCCTCGAGCATCAGCATGCCTACATGGCCGAGGTGGCCGACGGGATGGCCCAGCAACAGGCGATGCTCGATGAGTTGCTCGCCTTGCGGGAGGGCGACGCCCGGCTGAAGACGGTTGCCCAGTCGCTCCCCGGTCTCGTCGGCATGGCCGTCACCCGCGCTGTCGAGGCGAGTGAAGCCCGAACCGTCGCCGAGGTCGAGGGGGCGCTCGGGCGGGTGATCGAGGCCGCCGTCGGCCGGGCCGCCGACGCGGGCGAGACACGGGCGGTCGCCACGCTCGACGACGCCGTCAGCCGGGCCGTCGCCGGCGGCGAGACGAGAACCATGGCCGCGCTCGAAACGGCCTTCGCCCGGGCGGTGGAGCAGAGCGAGGCACGGGCGTCCGCCTCCCTCGACGACGCCCTCACCCGGGCGGTCGAGGCGAGCGAGGCCCGGATCGTCGCCGCCGTGGCGGAGTCGGTGAGCCGGGCGGTCGAGACGACCGAGCGACAAGGCCCGGCCGATGGCGTCGACCCCGAAGCGGTCAGCGTCGGGGTCCGCTCGTTGATGGAGTCCGACCCGGCCACCGGCTCGGTGATCGCCGCCATCGCCACCCAGGCGGCCAACCAGTCGCTGCGATCGGAGATCGCCGGCCAGCTTCCAGAGACGGTCGAGAAGGCCCTCGCCGGTTCCGACGCCCGCCTCGAGCACCTGGTCGGCCGCATGGAGAAGGTCGTGGCCCGCGCCGTTCGAGTCGCCGCCCGGGCGGCAGAGACCGCCGCCCCCGAACCCTCCAAGGCCCCCGCGACGCGAACGACGAAGAAGGCGGTGGCGAGGAAGGCGGTGGCGAGGAAGGCGGTGGCGAGGAAGGCGGTGGCGAAGAAGGCGGCGAAGACAGCCAAGAAGGCCCGTCAGCCGCAGAAGACGAGGCGGACCTCGGCCCAGGCCACCCGACCCTCGCGGAGAAGCTTGGGCACCTGACCGGTGCAGTCGACGACGGTCGACGGGAGACCGGCGCATTCTCCGCCGTCGAGCACCAGTGCCACCGAGTCCCCGAACACCTCCGCCACCTCCCGTGCGGTGCCGAGAGTCGGCTGCCCGTGGAGGTTGGCGCTCGTGGTGGCCAGCGGACCGGTCGCCTCGCAGAGCGCGAGCGGCACGGGATGGGCCGGACAGCGGATTCCGACAGTGGGTTCGTCGTCGCCCAGGTAGGCGCCCAGGTCAGGGCGGCTCGGCAGCACGATCGTCAGCGGCCCGGGCCAGAACCGCGCCATGAGGGCGACAGCACCGTCGGGGACAGCGGTGGCGAGGGTCAGGGCCTGCTCCCGGCCCGACACCAGGACGGGGAGGCTCACGTCGCGAGGACGGCGCTTGGCCTCGAAGATCCGGTCGGTGGCGCCGGGAAGAAGTGGATCGGCGGTGAGCCCGTAGACCGTGTCGGTGGGGATCCCCACCGGCCAACCCGTGCGCAGGGCGCGCACCGCCCCGGCGATGGCGTCGGGCGGCGGGGGGTCGCCGGCGGCGGGGACGATGGTCACGCCACAGTCAGGCGCCGGGGGTGTGACCGTTCGCCCGGGCGGTGAACCATTCGACCGTGCGATCCAGGCCCTCCTCGAAGGTCACCTGTGGAGCCCAACCCAGCTCCTTGGTCGCCGCCGACCAGTTCCCGTCGGTGTGGCGCACGTCGCCGGGCCGGGGATCGGTGTGTACCGGTACAGGTTCGACGCCGACGATCCCTCCCAGCAGCTTCAGCATCTCGAGCAGGTCGATACGGCGCTCGCCGGCCACGTTGTAGGGCTGCCCGGCACACGCCGAAGCCGGGGCGGTCGCGGCGGCCATGTTGGCGGCCACCGCGTCGGCGACATAGACGAACGAGCGGCTCTGGCGACCGTCGCCGTGCACGACCGGCGGCTGGCCGGCCCGGAGCGCCTCGATGAACAGGGGGATCACCGCGGCGTAGGCGGAATCGGGGCGCTGGCGGGGGCCATAGACGTTGAAGTAGCGCAGAGAGGCCGTCTCCAACCCGTACAACTCGGCGAAGACCCGGCAGTAGTGCTCGCCCGCAAGCTTGCTGACTGCGTAGGGCGACCGCGGCCAGGTCGGTTCCTCCTCGGGGGTGGGCATGGTCAACGCTCCCCCGTAGACGCTGCTCGACGACGAGTAGACGACCCGCCGGACACCGCCATCCGCGGCCGACTTCAGGATCGTGAGGGTTCCATGGGTGTTGGCGGTGTCGGTGGTGAGAGGCTGCTCGACCGAGCGGGCGACCGACCGGTGGGCACCGAGGTGGAAGACGACGTCGACGCCGTCGACGGCCCGGGTCACGACCTCGTGGTCGGCCACGTTGCCGACGATCAGCTCGGCTTCGGACGGGACGTTCTCGGCGAACCCCGAAGACAGGTCGTCGAGGACACGCGTCGTGTGCCCGGCTACCAGCAGAGCGTCCGCCAGGTTGGAACCGATGAACCCGGCGCCGCCGGTGACGAGAACCCTCATCGCCGTCGGAGCGTACCAGTGGGTCCAATCGCGCCCGCCCGGCCTCAACGGGTCAATGCGGCTGCCAGGCGTCGGGGTCGGCGATCAAACGGCGGACCGGGGCCGGGAACTCGCCGACCACGATCTGGGCCAGTGTGATGTGTTCGAGCACCGACCTCAGGCTTGCCCGCACCGCCACCCAGACGTCCTGGAGATGTTCGGCCGGACCTTCGTAGGTGGCCGTCTCGGGACGAAGACCGCGCACCTCGGCGAGCGGCCCGTCGAGGGCACGGATCACCTCGGCCGGCGTGATCTCGGTGGCCGGCCGGGCCAGGCGGTACCCGCCATGGGCGCCACGGCGGTTCTGGACCAGGCCCGCCTTGCGGAGATCGACGAGGATGTTCTCGAGGAACTTGACCGGAAGCCCCTGGCTGCGGGCCAGCTCCTCGCCCCGGAACGGACCGTCGGCGGCGGCGAGGGTCAACATCGCCCGCAGCGCATAATCGGACTTGGCGGACACGTGCACCGGGTCATTGTGCGTCATCCGGGGACCTTGGGCTGACGTGCTCTTATTGGGCCATGACCGCCAACGAACCGGCCACCGCCCAGGGAACCACCGTCTGGCTCACCGGGTTGCCCTCGGCCGGGAAGACCACCATCGCCCACGCCCTCGCAGAGCGACTGCGCGCCGCCGGGGCCCGGGTCGAGGTGCTCGACGGCGATGCCGTGCGTGAGCACCTGACCGCCGACCTCGGCTACTCCCGCGCCGACCGGGACACCAACGTCCGCCGGATCGGCTTCGTCGCCCACCTGCTGAGCCGCAACGGCGTCCTCGCCATCTGCTCGCTCATCTCGCCCTACCGCGCCGCCCGCGAGGAGATCCGGGCGCTACACGACGGCCGCTACTTCGAGGTGTTCGTGGACACGCCTTCGGAGGTCTGCGCCGAGCGCGACGTCAAGGGCCTGTACGCCAAGCAGCGGCGCGGTGAGATCAGCGGGCTCACCGGCGTCGACGATCCCTACGAGCCACCGGAACATCCCGACGTCGTCGTGCCCACGACCCGCACCTCGGTGGCCGAGTCCGCCGACCTGGTGCTCGACGCCCTGCGCCGGGCCGGCCGCCTCTGACGACGGGCACGGCGGGTCTAGCGGCCTGACGAGAACCTCATGACGCCGGTCTCGTCCTCAGTCGCCAACAGTGCCGGCTTCCCCGGCGTCTCCTCGATGAACTCCTCGGGGTCGAGCTGGCCCTCGACCTCGACGCCGGTGATCCCGCCACTGCCGTCCAGCCTCACCGTGACCCGACGCTCGCTCACGGGACATGTCTACGCCGTCGCCCATGGGCTGTCCAGGCATCGCCGCTCAAGTTGCCCGTCGGCCTGCCGATACTTTGTAAGGGAGCGCCCGCCGCAGACGCGGCTGTTGCCCAGACCACCGACGGAGGAAGACACGTTGACCCAGACCCAGCAATTCGTCACATCGGTGGCCGCCCTCTCGCTTTCGACAAGACGCCTGCGGTGGGGGCTCGGGTTCGCCCGATGCACGTCCCAGGCGGCCAGGTAGGCGAGGGCGCCGCCCCGGTCGTACTCGTGCTCGACGCGCATGGGCCGGTGGAGGCGGGCGCCAGCGTGGCGTGACAGCGCTGTCGGGCTTGGATCGAGGTCTTCTCGTCCGCGGAGATGACGAAGTCGCCCTTCCCCAACGCCTTGTGCTCCCAGGTTCGGGCGTAGAGGTCGAGCACCCGGGCGGCTTTGGCCTCGAAGTTCGGGTCCCGGGGGAAGATCCACGACCGCGACCGCCACGGTCGGATGGTGTCTTCGGACAGCCAGCGCCAGATGGTGGTGCCGGAGATGTCCGCGGCGATGCCCCGGCCGACGACTTCGGTGACGATGTCGGGGACGTGCAGCCATGACAGCGACACGCCCAGGCGCGACGGCAGCTCGCAGGCCAGTGCCTTGACGGCGACGATCACCTCAGGGGGGAAAGACCGGGGGTCGGCCGCCTCGGGGGCGCTCCTCGAGACCGGCCAGGCCCTGTTCGAAGAACCGCTTGCGCCACTTCGACACGATCTCCCGTCGAGTGTCGAGGCGGGCGGCGATCTCGTCGTTGTCGAGGCCGGCAGCGGCCATGAGCACGATCTTGGCCCGCACCACCTCTCGATACGGCAACGTATATCGCCGGGCCCGCGCTTCGAGCTCCTGGCGCTGCTCGGCCGTCAGATCCAGCAGGTACGGGCTCTTCCTGTGTCGCCCGCCAGCTTGATGGCGGGCGACACATGTCGCCCGCCATCAAGCTGGCGGGCGACATCCTGGTCATGGCGCCCCTCTTCCGAGGGGACCCGTACGAAAGCGGAAGGCCCCTAGTTACGAGACTGTAGTTACGTGATGGTACTTACGGTGGGATGCACTAAGGTGGCGGGCGTGAGAAGGCGGCAAGAAAGGGCTCTCCTGACCCATGTGGGTGGGCTGACGGGCATCGGCCCTGCGGTTGCTGGCTGAGAGGGTCGTTCCCGGGATCCGCGCACCGCGCCGAGCGGGACGTTCTTTACGAAGAAGAGACGCCGGACGTCGAACGGCGACCGGCGACCTCGAACGCCGTCAACCTGCCCCGATCGTCGACGACGCTGGCCAGATTGACCAGCTCCCAGCTCAACGACGAAGGCCAGTCAGGGCGAGCCGACGAGCTGGCGCCACGACGGAGGCAGGTTCTTGGAGACCTCGACCTGGTCGAAGCCGATCGGCTGGCGAGGACCCTCGCGCTTGGCCCACTCCACCATCCGGGGCACACCTTCTTCAAGTGGGATGGTCGGCCGGTCACCGAACACCTTCCTCGCCAACTCGTGGGAGGAGAAGGCGTCGACCACCTCGTTGCGCGCCGGGAGGTGGGTGATCTCGGGCCGGGTTCCGAAGGCATCGCCTATCATCTTCGCCAGGGCGTTCACCGAGTAGGGCTGGTCGGCGCCGATGTTGAAGACACGGTTGCGAGCCTCGGCGACGTCGACGGAACCGGCGATCACGGGAGCGACATCGCCTACATGGGAGAAGGCCCGCGTCTGCTTACCGTCGCCGAACACGGTGAGGGGCTGGCCGTGGAGGAGCTGGTTGACGAAGATGCCGAGGACGTTGCGGTAGGGGTCGGCGGTGTTCTGAAGCTCGCCGTAGACGTTGTGGGGGCGGAAGATGATGCTGTCGAAACCGAACATTCGCTTGGCCGCGGCCAGGTCGAGTTCCACTGCGTACTTGGCGATGCCGTAGGGGTCTTCGGGCTGGGGGACCATGTCCTCGGTCATCGGTGTGGGAGCGGCGCCGTAGACGGCGATCGATGAGGTGAACACGAAGCAGCGGACCTCCGATTCGACGCACGCGTTAACAAGGTTCATCGTGGCGATGACGTTGTTCGTGTAGTTGAAGACCCGAATGAAATGCGACAGGCCCTCCGCTGCGTATGCAGCCAGGTGGTACACGTAGTCGAATCGGTGCGCAGCGAACACATTTCGTACGAGTTCCGCCGACGTGACGTCACCCTGGATGAACGTCGCTCCGTCGGGGACGTTGGTCCGGTACCCACCCGAGAGGTTGTCGACCACGACCACGTCGTGGCCCGACGCCAGGCACTCTCGGGCCACGTGGGCGCCGAGGAAGCCAGCGCCGCCCGTCACGAGACTCAAGGGCATTCCGTACTCCGTTCCTGTAGTCGTATCGCCACACATTCCCGCTGGTCACATTGATCGGGGCCGTGGCCCCTCGATGGTGGGTCAGGGTGCATCGAAGGCAAGCTTGTTGCCGACGGGCTCGGCGTCACGATCAGTGGTGGGGCCCGGTTGGTCGTAGACGTTCATTCGCAGGAGAAGGAACCATCCCGCCGCGGCGGCCAGCGCGACGGGGGGGATAACGGCCATCGCTGGAATCAGGTCGCGGCCCACGAGGATGCCGAGGGTGACGTAGACACCCGTGCCCACGGCCAGGACCAGGGCTACCGACGGCGGTCTCATGCCGAGACGCTGTAACCGGTGCGAGGTGTGGTCGACCCCGCCAATCTGGATGGGTCGGTGCGCCAGCACCCGGGACAACACCACGAGAATGGTGTCGAAGATCGCTACCCCGGTCAGAAGGATCAAGGCGGTGATGCTGCTGAAGTGCGATCCTGGGAAGCGAAGCTTGAGGGCGATGGCCGAGAGCAGGAAACCCAGGAACAGTGACCCGGCGTCGCCCATGAAGATGCGGGCTGGGTGCCAGTTGTGCACGAGGAATCCGACGGAGGTGGCAGCCACCACCACCGCCAGCCCGCCTACGAGCACCTGGCCCTGGAGCAGGGCGGCGACGGCCAGCCCGGTGGCGGTCACAGCGGCGACGATCCCGGCGCAACCGTCCATGTTGTCGAGCAGGTTGAAGGCGTTGGTCATGACGACCAGCCATCCGACGGTGAGGAAATAGTCGACGACGGGTCCGCCCACCTGGGCCCGGGCGCCGGCGGCGAAGACAATGCTGGCGGCAACCACCTCGACGGCGACCCGGGGGAGGGGGCCGAGGGTGCGGAGGTCGTCGACGAGACCGATGAGGCCGACCAGGAGGGCGGCGGCGACCAGCACCACAGCTTCGGCTTTCCACTGAGGAAGCATCGTGGAGCCGGCGAGGACGCAGATGGCGATGGCGACGCCACCGAGATAGGGGGTGGCCACAGCGTGGCCCTTGTTCTCGCCCGGCCGGTCGGTGATGTTTCGCTTGACGGCCACCCGGCGCGCCACCGGTGTGAGCAGCGCGGCACCACCGAAGCTGACCGCAATGATGAGGAGTAGCCGTGGATCAGGTCCCATGTTCGCCGTCTCCCCGCCAGTCGGATGACTGGCTGTCTAGCGCCCGGTAGAAGTGTATCCGGCCGTGCCGGTAGCCTCACCGGAGCATGACGCTCAAGCACAGAGGCCTCGGCGTAGCCGCGCTGATTGCCGTCGGCGTGGCATCCGGCGGGCTGGTCGGGCGCCATAGTGCCGCCGTCGGCCTGCTGGCGTTGGTCGTCGTGGGCATCCTGGCGATCGTCGCCACCACCCAAGTCCTCATCGGTCGTCTTGACGAGCCGGAGGCCGTTGTCGTCGTCCGCCGGTGGGCGCTTGCCTCGCTCGGCGTGCACCTCGCCGTGGGTCTTATCGTCGTGAACAGCGGCACCCTGACCAACTTCCTGGGTCCTGATGCCCTCACCTACGATTCCCTGGCTACCCAGATCGCCGGCCACTGGTCGCACGGGACGGCGATGCCGAGCCTGCCCGCCGGCAAAGAGGGCTACTACTACGTGCTGGCCGTGGTCTACTGGGTCTTCGGGCACTCGACGTGGGCCGGGGTGGCGTTGAACGCGATGCTGGCCGCGCTGCTGGTGCCGATTGTGAGCGATACGACCTGGCGGCTGTTCGGCCGCTCAGCCGCCCGCTACGCGACTGCCATCGTTGTCGTGGTTCCGGGAATCGTCCTGTGGACCTCGCAGCTCCTGAAGGAGGCGTCATTCGTCTTCCTCGTTGCCGTCGCCGCCAACTGCGCCGTCCGCCTGGTGCACCGCTACTCCGCTGGCCCTCTGGTCGTCCTGGCGATGGTGATTCCGGTCCTGTTGTCGTTCCGTTCCCAGCTCGGTTTCGCTATCGGGGTGGGCATCTTCGCCGGCATTGTGCTGGGCCGGGGGGAGGTGGCCGGTGGCCTGGTGGGAGGATTACTGGTCGCCGCCCTGGCGGCAGTCGTGGTCGGCCTGGGTGTTGGCTCGTCGGGTTACGACACGGCGGTCGGCTCGAACCTGAAGCAGGCCAATGCGGCGCGCCAGGGCCTGGCCGCGGCGGACAGCGGTTTCGCAAGCCAGACCGACATCTCCTCCACCCCCCGAGCTGTGATCTTCCTGCCCCTGGGGTTGGTCACTGTGGCCGTCGGTCCGTTCCCCTGGCAACTGCACGGCACTCGGCAACTGGTGGCGGTGCCCGACATCCTGGCCTGGTGGGTGCTGGCCGCAGCCTTCTGGTGGGGCCAGCGGGCGGCGCGGCAGCGAGGCCGCCAGTGGCTGGTCCTGTTCATTCCTGCCGTGGCCGTTGCCGCGGTTCTCGCCCTGATCATCGGAAACTTCGGCACTGTTGTGCGCGAGCGCATGCAGGTTCTGGTGCTCCTGGCCCCGATCATGGCACTGGGTCTGGCCGAGCGGCGTGCCCGCCGCGACGCCGCCGCTGCCGCCGACGATCCCGGTGCAAGGCCCGGTGCCCCCGCAGCGGTCACCGGGGCGGCCCTCCGCTGATCGGTCCTCGCCGGGTCGCGCTGCTGGCCCCGGTCGTGGCGGTCGTCGGCGCAGCGGGGCTGGTTGCGAGCATGCTGCCCTTCGTGCGTCCAGCGCCCGACGGGGCTCCTCGGTCAGCCGACGCTGTCGTAGTTCTTTCCGGCGACGTCGGTGGCCGGCTGCCCCTGGCCCTGAGCCTGGTGCGAACCGGCGTGGCGCCAAATCTCGTCGTCGATGGCCTGCCCGACCTCCCTGAAGCCAAGGACCTGTGCCGCCACAGCGCCACGATCGCCGTGGTGTGCCTGAGCCCCGATCCCGACAACACGCGGACCGAAGCACAGGCCGCAGGTCGCCTGGCCGCCGACCGTGGGTGGCGCCACGTGATCGTCGTGACCGATCCCGTCCACGTGTACCGGACCCGCCTTCTCTTCGATCGATGTGTGGTGGCTTCGGTGACGGTCGTCGCCACGAAGCGACCGGCTGGGATGCGTTTAGTCCTCCACGAGTGGCTCGGCACCGCCGATGCCGAGCTTCGGGACCGGGGATGTTGACGGTCCGTCCGGAACCTCCCGGTAGCATGGCTGTCGTGCCCAACGACGAGCGGCTGACCCTCCGTGACTATCTCTCGGTTCTTTTCCGGCGGAAGTGGGTGGTGCTCCTCACTGTCATCGTGGTGGCCGGGTCGGCACTCGCCTACTCTCTACTGCAGACCCCCGTCTACCAGGCGCACGCCCGGGTGCTGATCTCGCCCAGCCAGTCAGCGTTTCAGAGCAACTACCGCACCTACATCGACCCCAGTTCGATCCAGACCGAGATCGAGGTACTTCAGGCCGCGCCGGTACGTGAGGCGGTGGTGAAGCGACTCGGCAACGTGCCTGACGCGACGGCCACGATCGTGGCCAGCACCGCGGTCATCGATGTGTCCGTCCAGAGCAGCAACGCCGCCCAAGCCGCCACGGTGGCCACCACCTATGCCGAGGAGTACATCAACCTCCGCCGCCAGCAGAGCCTCGATGGCCTGCTCGGCCTCAGCACGATCCTCCAGAAGAAGATCGACGATCTAAAAGGGCAGCTCGACGAGGCCAACGCCCGGGCGGCGGAGGCCAACGCCGGAAGGGCTCCGAACGCTCCTGTCATTCGCACTCCCGAGCAGGACAGCTTGGTGAGCCAGAAAGCTGCCTACAAGGACAAGCTCGACCAACTCTCGGTTGACACCTCAGTCCAGAACGGGGGCGCTCAGCTGGTGTCGCCGGCAGCGGTGCCGGGCACACCCGTCAAGCCGACACCGAAGCGCAACGTCGCCCTGGGAGTGCTCCTCGGGCTCATCCTCGGCATCGGATTCGCCTTTCTCGCTGACCAGCTCGACGAGTCCATCAAGGATCGCGACGATCTCGAGCGCATTGTCGGCGCCCTGCCCGTGCTCGGCGTGATCCCGAAGGTCACGGGTTGGCGCAACCGGTCCGAGCCCCGTCTGGTTTCGACGGCACAGCCCAACTCGTCGGCGGCGGAGGCCTACCGCACCCTCCGGACGGCGATCCGTTTCCTCGGTATCGAGCGGCCGATGCACACCATCCAGATCACCAGTCCCAGCGCCGGCGAGGGAAAGACCACCACGACCGCCAACCTGGCGGTGGCACTCACCCGGGCGGGCCACTCCGCGACGATTGTGAGCTGTGATCTCCGGCGTCCCCGCATCCAGGCGTTCTTCGGTCTGTCCGAGGACATCGGGTTCACCTCGGTGCTCCTGGGCAGCGCGCCTCTCTCGACCGCCCTGATCCCGGTGCCCGATCATGATGGACTCTCGGTCCTGCCGTCGGGCCCGCTGCCACCCAACCCCTCGGAATTGTTGTCGTCGGGCCGGGCCGGTGAGGTTCTCAATGCGCTCAAGACGCACTCTGAAACCGTGCTCATCGACTGTGCTCCCGTGCTTCCGGTGACCGACGCGGTTGTGTTCTCGGCCCGCGTCGATGGCACGGTCCTCGTCATCACCGCCGGCGCGACGACGCGGAAGCAGCTTCGGCGAGCGCTTACCCTGCTCCGCCAGGTCGACGCCCCGATCGTCGGGGTGGTGCTGAACGGAGCCGCCCCCGAGGGCGCCTACGGCTACGAGTACGGCGGATATCGCAATGCCGTTGCCGGACCCACCCAGAACGGCAATGGTGCGTCCGGCCGCAACGGCTGGCGCACGAGGAAAGGGGAGCGCTCGAAGGCGTGACACCGGGGTGAGCAGCCCAGCCGGCACCCGCAAGTGGCCGTTTCCGGGCTTTGGCCCGGCCCCGGCTGTGACCGCTACGCTCGGTTGAGATGACCGGTCGGATCGTGATCGACGATCTGCGGCCCCGGACCCCCAGCAGCCACCACCCTGCCAAAGCGACCGTCGGGGCGGCGGTGAGGGTGTCGGCCGACATCTTCCGCGACGGCCACGCCGTGCTGGCGGCTCGCGCCCGGTGGCGCCCGCGAGCGAGCCGAAGTGGCTCGACGCACCCATGCGCCACTTGGGCAACGACCGCTGGGAGGCGGTGGTCGAGCCATCGGTCCTGGGCATGCACACCTTCGCCGTCCAGGCCTGGACCGACCTGTCCGTCACCTGGTGCCGTGATGTCACCCTCAAACACGATGCCAACCAAGACATCGGCCTCGAGGTGTGGCGGAGGTCCTCGTGGGCGGCGGTGACCAGAGTCAGGAACCCGGCGTCGGCGTCGAGGCGGTCCTGGCCGGCCATGCGGAGCGTGGCCATGGGATCGTGGCCGCCGGCCTCCCAGGCCTCGGCGTCGACCGCCCGAAACACGGCCTGGCTGCCCTCCTCCCACGTCCAGCGCAGGTTCAGGGCCAGGTCAAGCAGGGGTGCCAGGGCCTCGGGGACTCCGGGGTTGCACGGTGAAGCTGCGAAGGGCCTTCATCAAGGCGGGAACGCTATCCCACGGGGGTCTGCGCGCTGCCGGCCGAACGGGCACACCATTTGCTCGCCTACACTCTGGCTTCGTGCGGCGCACATATCTGATCACTGGCGGTGCCGGCTTCATCGGGTCGCACCTGGTTGAGGCATTACTGGGTCGCGGCGAGTGCGTCGTCGCCATCGATAACCTCTCCACCGGGCGGCTGGAGAACCTGGCGGCAGTGGCTGACCATCCCGACTTCCGCTTCGTACACGGCTCGGTGCTCGACGAGCTCGCGGTCGACGAGCTGGTTCACCAGTCGAACGTGGTGGTGCACCTGGCTGCCGCCGTCGGTGTGCGGCTCATCGTCGAGAACCCGCTGCGGTCCTTCATCACCAACATCCGGGGCTCGGAGATCGTGATCGACGCCGCTTTTCGCCACCGGTGCCAGGTACTTGTCACCAGCACCTCGGAGATCTACGGCAAGAACGGCGCCATGCCCCTCAACGAAGAGTCCGACCAGGTGATCGGGCCGCCATCGATCGCCCGGTGGGCCTACAGCACGGCCAAGGCGGTCGACGAGGTTCTGGCCTTCGCCTACCACCGCGAGCGGGGCCTGCCCACCACCGTGGTCCGGCTGTTCAATACCACCGGGCCCCGCCAGAGCCCGGGCTACGGGATGGTGATCCCCCGCCTGGTCCGCCAAGCCGTCGCCGGCGACCCCCTCACCGTGTACGGCGACGGTCGCCAGGCCCGGTGCTTCTGCCATGTCGACGACGTGGTCGACGGGCTCCTTCGCCTGCTCGATCACCCGGGAGCGAACGGCGAGGTGTTCAACGTGGGCTCCCAAGAGGAGATATCGATCCTCGGACTGGCCGAGCGCATCATCGAGCGCAGCGCCAGCACGTCGAAGGTGGAGCTGATCTCGTACAAGGAGGCCTTCCCTTCGGGCTTTGAGGATATGGTCCGCCGGGTGCCCGACACCCGCAAGGTCAACGCCCTCACCGGGTGGGCACCTACGCGCACTCTCGACGACATCCTTCGCGAGACCATCGCCGAAGCCCGTGACGAGTCCGAGGCCCTAGTGGCGAGTCGACGATCGTGAAGCGGGCGCTCGTCGCCGGCGCTGGTGGCTTCATCGGCTGTCACCTAGCCGCTCGCCTGACGGCCGACGGGTACTGGGTACGGGGCGTCGACCAGAAGGAGCCGGAGTTCGGGCCTACGGCGGCCGCCGACTTCGCCGTGGCCGACCTGCGCGACCGTCAAGCCTGCGCCGATGTCCTCGACGTCGACGGCGGGTTCGACGAGGTGTACCAGTTGGCCGCCGACATGGGCGGTATGGGGTTCATCCACTCGGCGGAGTGCGAGATCATGCGCAACAACGCCATGATCAACCTGAACATGATCGATGCCGCGGCCGCAGCCGGCGTGGCCCGGTACTTCTACTCGTCATCGGTGTGCATCTACCGCGACATGGACCCGGGCGAGCCCGAGCTCACCGAGGCTGACGCTTACCCGGCCCTGCCCGACAACGAGTACGGCTGGGAGAAGCTCTACTCCGAGCGGGTGGCCCTCGCCTACGGTCGCCGCTTCGGGTTCGACGTGCGCATCGGCCGTTTCCAGAACTGCTTCGGCCCCCGGGGAACGTGGGAGGGTGGCAGGGAGAAGGCGCCGGCCGCCATCTGCCGCAAGGTGGCCGAGGCCGACGACGGCGGCACCGTCGAGGTGTGGGGCGACGGCACGGCCGTGCGCCTGTTCGTCTACGTCGATGACCTCGTCGACGCGGTCGTTCGCCTCACCGCGTCCGATATCGACGAGCCGGCCAACATCGGCACGCGCGAGTACGTGACGGTGAAGGAGCTGGTCGACACGGTGGCCGACGTGGCGGGCAAGCGTGTCGACATCCGCTGGATCGACGGTCCCGTCGGGGTGCAGTCCCGGAACTTCAGCAACGACCGCATCGAGTCCTTGGGCTGGACGCCGGCCCACTCACTGCGCGATGGCATCGTCCCCACGTACAGGTGGATCGAGGAACAGGTCCGGACCCGGAGCTTGGCGACGGGGGCGCGCTGAAGCTCGTGCGACGGCCGGCGGGCAGCGTCGCCCCCCGGAACCTGCAGGCCCGTCCCCGACGGATCGTGTAGGGCAGCACCGTGTGCGGAATCGCTGGGGCAGTGGGCGGTCAGGCAGCCGACCCGTCGGTGGTCGAGCGCCAACTCCGCACGCTCGAGCACCGGGGACCGGACTCGTGGGGACTGCACCGCGCCGACGGCGCCACGTTGGGCCAAGCCCGCCTGGCGGTCATCGACCTGGATGGCGGCGACCCGCCCATCACCGACGAGGACGGTTCGGTGGGGGTGTCGTTCAACGGTGAGGTCTACAACTTCGGGGAACTGCGAAGTGAGCTGGAGGGCGCCGGGCACCGCCTGAGCACCTCCGGCGACACCGAGGTCATCGCCCATCTGGCCGAGACCACCGACCCGGTCGATCTGGCCCGTCGCCTTGACGGGATGGCCGCCTTCGCCGTCTGGGACGCTCGCCGCCGCCGCCTCGTTCTCGGGCGCGACCGGTTGGGCAAGAAGCCGCTCTACTACTGGTCATCGGGGCGGGAGCTGGTCTTCGGAAGCGAGATCAAGGCGCTTCTCGCCCACCCGTCGGTCCCTCGCCGGCTCGATACCGAAGCCATCCCGGCCTACCTTGGCTTCGGTTACACGCCCACGCCCGCCACGTTCTTCGAGGGCATCCGCAGCGTTCCGCCCGGCCACGTCCTCACCTTCAACGACGATGCCGGCCCGCCGCGGCTCGATCGCTACTGGGAGCCCCAGGTGCCGGGGGCGGGCGACGGCACAGTCGTCCAGGCCGATCTCGACCTGGAGGGGGCGGCGTCGGCCACCAGGCTGCTGCTCACCCAAGCCGTCGAGCGGAGACTGGTGGCCGACGTGCCCCTTGGCGCGTTCCTGAGCGGCGGGGTCGACTCCAGCGCGGTGGTGGCACTGATGGCCCGGGCTGCCACCGGCGGGCAGGTGCGGACCTTCACCATCGGCTTCGAGGACAGCAGCGGGTTCGACGAGCGGGAGTTCGCCCGCACGGTGGCCGGCCACTGCGGCACCGATCACACCGAGTTCGTGGTCCGTCCCGACGCCGTCGTCCTGGCCGAGCGCCTGGTGTGGCACCACGACCAGCCCTTCGGTGATTCCAGCGCCATCCCCACGTTCCTCCTCGCCGAGCTGACCCGGGCCCATGTCACCGTGGCCCTGTGTGGCGACGGCGGCGACGAGGTCTTCGCCGGGTACGAGCGCTTCGCCGCGGCCCTGGCCGCCGCTCGCTGGGGCCGGGTGCCGGCGGGGCTGCGGGCTGCAGCCCGGGCGGGCATGGGTGTCCTTCCGCCGTCGGCGCTGGCCGGGCGGGTCCGGAGCGTGCAGCGCTTCCTCGCCGGGGCCGAGCTGACCACGCCCGACGCCCTGCGGTCCTGGGTGGCCTCGGTGCCCGACGACTGGAGGGAGCAACTCCTGCCGGGCTCGTCGCGCGCCGGGCTCGACTCGTTCGGCGCGGCGTGGGCCCGGTCCGCCGGCGGGGCTCGGCTGCCCCGGCTGCTCGACCTCACCATGCGGACCTACCTCCTCGACGACCTCCTGCCCAAGGTCGACCGCATGGCCATGGCCCATGGCCTGGAGGTGCGCTCGCCGTTCCTCGACACCGAGCTGGTGGAGTTGGCCCTGCGCCTGCCGCCGAACCTCCAGGTCCGCGGGTTCTCGCGCAAGCGGGTGCTCAAGCACGCCGTGCGCGACCTGCTGCCCCCCGCGATCCTCGACCGTCGCAAACGCGGTTTCGGCGTGCCGCTCGACCGGTGGTTCCGAACCGACCTGGCGCCCTTCGTAGCCGACCGGCTGGGGGGAGCCAATGCCAGCGTCCGTGACCACCTGTCGGGTGCCTCCCTCGATCGGCTCCTGGCCGAGCACGCCTCGGGCAGGGCCAACCATGGCCATGCCCTGTGGGCCCTGCTTACCCTCGAGCTGTTCCTGCGCCGGGAGGGCTGGTGAGCATCCCGCCCGTTCCGTCGCATCAGCGCCACGTCCTGCGCCTCATCACCCGGCTCAACGTCGGTGGCCCTGCCCGTCAGGCCCTGCTGCTCACCCGGAGCCTGGCCGAGGACTTCCCGACCCGCCTGGCCGCAGGACGCCCGGCCGCGTCCGAGGGCGAGCTCGACGATCCGGCGGTGCCGGTCACCCGCGTCCCGCTCGTCCGGCCCCCCGACCCCCGACTCGACGCCGCCGCCATTCGCGCCGCCCGCCGGCTCATGAACCGGGACCGGGTGGCCATCGTGCACACTCACATGGCCAAGGCCGGCGCCGTCGGCCGTATCGCCGCCCGCTCCCTGACCCGCCGGCCCCGAACGGTCCACACCTTCCACGGCCACGTGCTCGACGGCTACTTCAGCCCGGGGACGGAGCGGGCTTTCATCCAGACCGAACGGCTGCTGGCCCGCACCACCGATGTGCTCGTGGCCATCAGCCCCGAGATTCGCGACGCCCTCCTCGACCTGTCCGTCGGCCGGCTGTCGCAGTACCACCTGGTTCCTCTGGGCCTCGACCTCGATTCCTATCTGGCCGTCGACGGGCCGCCGGGCACTTTCCGGGCCGACCTCGGCGTCGAGCCCGAGGTGCCGCTCGTGGGGGTGATCGGCCGGCTCGTACCCATCAAGGACCACGCCACGCTGCTCCTGGCCCTCGAGCAGCTTCCCGGGGTGCACCTGGCCGTGGTCGGAGACGGTGAGTTGCGGGCGTCGCTCGAGGCGCGCGTGGCCGAGATGGGCCTCGGTGGCCGGGTGCACTTCACCGGGTGGCGGGTCGACATGCCGGCGGTGCTGGCCGACGTCGACGTGGTGGCGTTGACGAGCAGGAACGAGGGGACTCCGGTGGCGCTGATCGAGGCACTGGCCGCCGCCCGGCCCGTGGTGGCGACCGAGGTGGGAGGTGTGGCCGCGGTGGTGCGCCACGGGGAAACCGGGCTCCTGGCGTCCGCCGGTGACCACGAACGGATCGCCGAGGCCATCTCCCGCCTGCTGGCCGACCCGGACCTTGCCCGCCGCCTGAGCCTGGCCGGTCGGGAACACGTCAGCCACCAGTTCGGCGCACGGCGCCTGGTCGAGGAGATCCGGGCGATGTACCAGGACCTGCTGCTGCGGTGACCCCCCCCCGGGGGGGGGATGCAGCGGCTGGAACCACCGCCGACCTGATCGTCGCACTGGCAGGTCAGGATCTGGTCGACGCCGCCTGTTCCAGCACCTGGAGAAACCGGGGGCCCCATTGCCGTCCGGAATAGCGTTCCACCACGGTCTTGCGCCCGGCCTCGCCCAGCCGGCGTCGGAGAGCCGCGTCCTCCACCAGCAGGGCCACCGCCTCGACCCATTCGTCCTCTGTCTCGGCGAGGAAGCCGTTCTGGCCGGCGTCGATGATCTCGGTGTTGACGCCCACCGGCGACATGACGGTGGCCACGCCGAGGGCGAGGTATTGCAGGCCCTTGAGGCCGCATTTGCCCCTGCTCCACTCGTCGGCGGGAAGCGGCATGATCCCGATGTCGAACCCGGACACGTCATCCACCTCGGTGGCGGCCGACCACGCCTTGGCCGAGACGCGGTGGGCCATCGCGCCCGCTCCGTCCAGCGTGTAGGTGGGGTCACCCACCACGGCCAGCTCCACCGGAAGGTCCTTGAGCACCCGTCGCAGGGCCGCGTCCACGGTGTGGAGGTGCTTGATGGTCGTGGGACTGCCGCTCCAGCCGAGTCGTACGAGGCTGCGGGCGGCCCTCGGCCGAGGCAGGTACACATCCGTGTCGATGGTCGTGGGGAGCACCTCGACCCGGGGCGAGTGCCGGCGGGCCCACGCCGCCAACCACTCGTTTCCCACCGTCGTGGTGGTCGCCCGGGACACGATCCGTTCGACCTTGCCCGGCCACTTCAGCCTGGCGATCGAGCGATTGGCGGTACTGGTGTCGCCGACGAAGATGGCGTCGTCGAAGTCGTAGACCACCGGTACCCGGCGCTCCAGCAGGGTCTCGATCACGGGCGGTCCGAGGGCGAAGGCCTCCCGGTAGACGAAGGCCACGTCGTAGCGACCGGCGGCGGCCACGTCGCGGAGGCGTCGACCGAGGCCGGCGGCCGTGCCTGCCAGCTTGGCCCCCGTCGCACCGGGCTTGTAGAGCGTGGCGAACGCATCCCTGCTCAACAGCGGGCGCACGTCGACGTCGAGCGCGCCCGGCGGCAGTAGTCGCAGCCACTGCTCGTAGCTGAACCGTTGCCCCGGAACGGTGTCGTGCGGATACGGCACGACGAACAGCGCCCGCATGCATCAAACCCTACTGGCGCGCGGTCGCGGCTCGGGCGCCGTCGGCATCCGTGGTGCCCGTAGGATCGGTGCGATGATCTTGGTGAAGCTGTGTGGTGGTCTCAGCAACCAGATGTTTCAATATGCGGCGGCCCGGCGGCTGGCCGCCGTGCACGGCACCTCAGTGCGTATCGACACGAGGTGGTACGACGACATCCCCGCCGGTGCAACGCCCCGCGTCTACGAGCTCGACAAGCTCCGGATCACCGGCATCCGGGCGACCCGTTGGGAAACGATCGGCACCGACGGCGTGCGCAACACCCCGCCTTTCGAGCGTCCCATCGCCCTCTACCGGAAGGTCCGGCCCCGCTACCGGTTCGTCGGCGAACGCCACTTCCACTTCGACCCTCAGATCCTCGAGCTGCCTGACAACGTGTGCCTCTTCGGGTACTGGATGTCGGAGAAGTACTTCTCCGACTCGGCCGACCAAATTCGCCGGGAGTTCCGGTTTCACAGCCTCTCATCACCTGAGAATGAGAAGTATTTGGCCCGGATGGCAGAGTCGGCTTCGGTCGCCATCCACGTTCGCCGAGGCGACTACGTAAGCGATCCGAACGTTGCCACGATCCATGGCGTTTGCGACGTGCCGTACTACGAGAGGGCGATTGAGATCGTGCGAAGACATATACCTGATCCGCAGTTCTTCGTGTTCTCGGATGATCTTGACTGGGCACGGGATAACCTACCGCTTACTGACGATACAGAGTTCCTCGGCCACAACCGTGGCACCCATAGCCATGAGGACCTCCGTCTAATGATGTCTGCTCGACATAACATCATCGCTAACAGCAGCTTTAGTTGGTGGGGTGCCTGGCTCAATGCCAACGATTCCAAACTCGTGGTCGCGCCGAACAAGTGGATGAACAACCCATCGTTCAATGCCCGGGATGTTCTGCCCGCAGACTGGACTCGCGTGTGAGTCTGCACGCCTGCGGCTATGGCACCAATTGATGTTGCCGTGTCGGTGATCGGGCCCGGATTTCGAGTTCACTAGTTGTTCAACGTCTTGCCATACAACGCCCTGAACCCGATCTGAGAATTCTTAGTGCAGGCGCTCATCTCTCCAGACCACGCTGCCGACGGATCGCGAGGTAGTTAGAGGTGACGAAAATCTCTTTGCGTTCCCTGTACACGAGGGGGACGAGACCGTCGACGACCACGCGGTAAAGATCAAAGTCGCCTTCAAGCAGCCGGACAAAATCTCGTAGATACGTACGAGAATCGAGGTTCGCGCCGCCGAACTCAAACTGGATCATACCAATAGCGCCCGCCTTTAGCATCCGCCGACTACCATGAAGAACGGCTAGGTCGTGACCCTCGACGTCGATCTTGAGAATATCAATATGCTGGATCTCAGCTCCTGCGCAGTAGTCGTCGAGCGTCGTGAGCGATATCGGCTCAGCGTGACTCATCTCGAACCCGTGTTCAATGAGGTCCCGCATGTGGAGGGATGACAGCCCCGAGAGACCAGGGACCTGGTGCAGTACGCCTTTCCCAGCCCGGTCGCTCAGTGCCATAGGAATACAACGCACCGACCGGCCTTCGCACACAGCGGCAAGGTCGCGGTGCGTGGAAGCGCTCGGTTCGAATGCGTGGACCTCCGCTCCGGGCCAAGCTCGCAGTGCAGCCAGCGTCCATGAGCCAACGTTGGCGCCAACGTCGAAGACGGTTGTAGCGTCCTGGGTTACGGCCAGACTTCGTAGAAGCGTCTGCTCGCCTGACTCGGCTACCTCAGCAAGGCCAAAGCCCATCCCCGCCAGCGCTGAGCGGTGTAGGCGGTCATAGAGTGCCTGCATCCTGACGCGCCCTGCGCCAGGCGCATTCAGGTAGCGATAGGCACTTAGCCCGCGTATTGGTCGAAGCACACGTCCGGCAATTCTCTTCGGCGCAGACTTCATTACGATCTAGCCTGCCAGATTTCTGCGAGAGAGGCGTATGTGACGGGCGACACCCACGTCAGCTCAGCCGGTTGGCTCGAACTCGATCGTCGTCTCGATCTAACTAGTGGTGCCGCGCGGAAGTGGATCGCGCATGGACTCATGCGACGAGCGGGTCCGCTGCGCAGGTCCACTTGAAGGGCTTGGCGGTCTGGTCGTAGTCGGTGACGAATCCAGGAGCTTGGCGATCAGGTCGTCCCGTGGGACCGTTCAGCGCGGGTGAGCGGCGAACCAGGCCTTGGTGTGTTTGGAAACGTGACTGGAGCCGTTGTCGAGGATGACGTGGATGGCCAGGACCGCGTCGACCGAGTCGTTCTTGCCGGGGATCGGCTCGGCCCGGACATGGCCGGAGTGCACGTCGAGGGCGGCGAACAGCGATGCGGTGCCGTGGCGCACGTACTCGAACTCGCGTCGTCGCCACCGGTTCGGCCGGGGCGCCTGGTCGGATGCTTGCGCTGCTTGGCCTGGATGGAGGTCTTCTCGTCCACCGAGAGCACCAGCGCCTGCACCGGTGGGTTCAGGTACAGACCACACACGTCGCGGACCCGCTCCCAGAACGAGGGGTCAATCACGGCGGTTGGGTTCGGTCGAGAAACTTGTAATTCCTTGCAGGAGATTCGTGGGGTGGTCGCGAGAGTCCTTACATGGAAAGGAAGCGACCGGTTCTGGGCCCGGCGCAGGTCACGCGGGACAAGGTGCTGGGATCGCTGCCGGTCATTGCGGATTTCTGCCGTCGACTCGACATCCGGGGGATCGTCGATCGGGCGTGCCCGGTGCGTGAGGTGGCCATCGCCACTCACGGCCAGGTCATCGAAGCGTTGGTGGCCAACCGGCTCACGTCGCCCCAGCCCCTGCCCCTGTGCAACGTGGAGGACTGGGCCCGGGAGTGTGGGCGGTGGCCGAGGTCTTCGGTGTCGAGCCCGATGCCCTCAACGACGACCGGGTCGGTCGTGCCCTCGATGCGGTGGCACCGGCTCTGGAGGCCATCGTCGGTTCGGTCGGGGTCAACGCCATCGCCGGCTTCGGCATCGACGTGTCCCGCATCCACTGGGACATGACCTCCTGTCGCTGTTCGGCGACTACGACAACCTCGAGGGGGGCTTCGCCGAGCCGTCCCATGGGCATCCCAAAGACCGCCGGGTCGATCTCAAGCAGATCCAGACGGGGATCGGGGTGACCGCCGATGGAGGCATCCCCATCTTCCTCCTTGAGGCGGGCGGGAATGATGTTCATCGCGCCGGCGTCGAAGGCCTTCGTCAGTGCCGATACGCTGCGGGCCGCCAACGCCATGGACGCGGATGTCGACTACGTCGCCCGGCGCGACGCCGACAAGGACCCAGCGGCGCGAGGTCGTTATCGGGTGGGCGAGGACACCTGGGACATGCCGGCGGCCAAGTCCCACAAGGGTGAACCGATCACGCTGCGCCGGTTTTCGTGTGGTCGTCGGCCGATGCCGGTGCTGCGTCCACCGCACGGGAGAAGAACTCGGCCGGGCCCGCGAGGATCTCGATGCCCTCACCCGCGGCCTGGGCAGCCGCCACTACCCCAACGCCGACAAGGTGACGGCCCGCCTGACCGTGATCGCCACCAAACGGCGTGTCGGCGACTACCTGATCACTACCGTCGGCACCGACGCTGCGGACATGCCGACCCTGGAGTGGCACTTCGACCAGGCCGCCCTCGACGACGAAGCGGCCACCGACGGCTGGTACTGCCTGCTCACGAACCTCGATCCCGCCGACGCCGATGCTTGCGAGGGTCCTGGTCCGCTACAAGGGCCAAGAAGTCGTCGAACGCCGCTTCGGCGGCTTCAAGGGCCCCTTCGCCGTCGCCCCCATCTTCTTGAAGAACAACCGCCGCGTCGAGGCGCTCCTCAGCGTCATCTGCCTGGCCCTGCTCATCTTCTGTCTCGTCGAGCGCCATGTTCGTCACGCCATCGCGCCAGAGCTGACCATGACCGGCTTCCCCGGCCGACCGAAGGCCCGCCCTACGGGGCGCCTCATCCTCCAAGCCCTCGGCCGGCTGCCACTCATCCCTGCGTCGGCCACCGGTCCGCCCGTCATCCCCTCGCCACCCAAGCTGGCTGCTCGCACCCTTGAGCTCCTCAACGTCGACCCGATCACCACCCGCCTGAGCACCGGAGGCCACCCATGGACAAGACTCCACGCCCACTCATGTGCGGAATACCGGACTAGTCGGTGAGTCCTGAAGACTGCCAGCGACGGGGTTCCACCCGTGCGCCGACGGGCTCTCCCGCAACTCGCCTGTCGCCAAGTGTCACCACCTAGTATAGATTAGCCCCAATGCACGCTCGTCATTCACGACGACTACAATCGACACGCGCCGGAACTGAATCTTTCCCGGTTGAAGTCTCAATACGTACCGAGAAAGGTGAGTCGCATTCATGTGGGAATCGGCCCGGGCGGCCCCATCGCCGTTGCAGGAAACTTACGTGACATGGCATCACATTCGATAAGCGTCGTAATCCCGGCGTACAACTGCGCAGAAATGTTGCCGAATGCGGTGCATTCTGTATACGCGCAGACCATCCCCGCTGCCCAGGTAATCGTTGTCGATGACGGGTCTACTGATCGGACGGCCGAAGTTATCAAGGAATTGGCTGCTTCGCTCCCAAGCAGCTTTACCTATCTGAGGAAGCCGAATGGGGGTGACGCTAGTGCTCGGAATAGTGGAGTGAGCGCTGCGACAAGCGAGTTCGTAGCCTTCCTCGACGCAGACGACACGTGGTTGCCGCGGAAGTTGGAGATGCAGCTCCCGCTCTTTGACACGCTACCGTCGCCGTCATTGACATTTACCGCGCTCAATTGGTTATCCAGCAACGGCCGGGATCTTGTCCGGGTCGAGGACTGGCAGCCGACGCCAGAAGGCGCGCTCCGCCGCCTCATGGTTGGGTGCTGCGTCACGCCGTCCACAGTGCTCGTACGCCGCGATACCCTTGTCAAGGCTGGGCCGTTTGACGAGTCGTTGTCCGTCGGCAGCGACTGGGATATGTGGCTTCGGCTGGCTGCCACGGGTCATCATTTCGGTTACCTCCCTGAGCCCATGACTGACTACCTATGGCACACTAATAATATTAGCCGGGATCAGCGGAAGACGGCCGATGTCGCGATAACAATCTTTACCCGCCTATTCAGGTCGGGCTCGCTCCCACCCGCGATACAGAGTGAGGAGTACCGATGTCTCGCTCGATGGCACCTGAACCGGGCCTGCTACCGGCTTGACGCCGGGGAGGGGGCGAAGGCCAGGCGTTCTCTTGCCATGGCCGCACGAATCCGGCCAATGTCTTTCCGGCTGGGATGGCTTCTTCTCGGTGCCCGCTCCGTAACCGCCGCGCGGAACTCAGCGCGCAAAGCGATACCTAGTGGCTGACGTGGCTGATCATCGACCGTCGACTCCGACCGGACCTCGAACTGTTGTTAGCCAAGCCACCGGGTGTCGATGTCGGACTGTGGTGGACCCTTGCCCAACGAGGTCGATGTTGCCGCCGCGGCCGTGATCGCCGACGGTCTGGGATGGAGCGCGAACTGGGCCCGCCAGGTCCTTCGACACACGGCCCCGGTGCTGTGTTTGTGGCTCGACAAGTCCCTCGTCGAGTTGACCGACGACGACTTCGACGCGGCGATCACCGAGGCCGGCACGGCCAATGTGGCGGCGTCGACAGCGGACCGGTTCGGAAGACGGACCGCAGCGTTGCGCCAGGTCTGCTTCCAGCAGGGATTCGTGGATCAGCCGCCCCGCGACCCGCGGCCGGCGTCGCGGTCCTCGGTCGACCACGCCGCCGACATCTCCCAAGCGGAAATCCGCCGTGACGTCGTCCGATACGCGCAACACATCACCACCACGCTGCGACCGGTGACCGGATCAGGCCATCCGGGTGCTGTGCGATTGGCTTGCCGACCAACGACCCGAGGTGACCCGGCTCGATCAACTCGACCGCCGCCTTCACATCGAGCCGTTCCTCGCGTGGGCACGGAACCGGCCCTGGAGGGGTGCCAACGGCATGGGCAAGACCATCGGGGTCACCGTGTTCCATCACGACGTCGTCGATCTGCGGGTGTTCTTCGAAGATATCGCCGAGTGGGGATGGCCGACCGCGCCGCAGCAACGACTCCTCTTTCTCGGTGACATCCCCCGGATGCCCGAAGCCTTGCCACGAGCCCTGTCCCCGGATGTCGACCGCAACGTCATGGCAGCCGTCGCCCGCCTCGACGATCGCTTCGCCCGGGTCGGGATCGGCCTGCTCCGAGCCACAGGCATGCGCGTCGGCGAGTTGCTCGATCTCGAGCTCGACTGCATCGTGGACTTCGACAGCCGAGGCACCTGGCTACGGGTTCCTCTCGGCAAACTCGGCACCGAACGCATGGTCCCCCTCGACCCCGAGACGCTCGAACTGTTCGACGAGTGGACCCAACACCGATGGCCTCACCGGTCGCTGCCCCACCCCCGCGGCGGACACCTCGCTGACTTCGTGTTCTGCGAACGAGGCCGACGACTCGGCAAACACCGCCTCGGCCAAGGACTGCACGCCGCGGTCGCCAACGCCGGTCTGAGCATCCCCCCGTTGGACGGACACCTCGTATAGGAGGAGTCCATGTCCAACAACAGCAGGAAGGGAGCCCGGGGGCGGCCGTCGAAGTACCCGCCGGAGTTCCGTCGTGACGCGGTGGCGA